>Ga0307375_10000094_pt1 | contig 119336 bp, 93 predicted proteins | sample TR1MG_FD_202531 | JGI IMG/M metagenome (GOLD analysis project Ga0307375, IMG submission 202531) | Soil microbial communities from Risofladan, Vaasa, Finland - TR-1 | ecosystem: Environmental > Terrestrial > Soil > Coastal area > Acid sulfate soil | place: Finland: Risofladan, Vaasa | collected... | reverse complement strand
GTAACACTGTCAGAATTATTAAGCCTATTCTTCTCATATTATATAATTTTGTTTAGTATTAGGATTATACAAATTTATGTTTTACATTCATTATATGTTGCCGAAAAAGCAATAAAAAAGGTGGCAGGAACTGCCACCTTACATACTTTTATTGTTTTTTTTTACTATTTCTTCAGCACTGCTTTCATCACTTTGTCTTTTTCAAGCTTTTTGGTACAGAAGAACCAGTCGTAGCAGGTCATTTCTGCTTTATTTTCCATACGCTCTTTTGCCACTCCGCAAGAACCAGCAGTAGGTACAATAACATCATCTCCGGGTTGCCAGTCAGCAGGTGTCGCAACTGAAAATTCATCAGCAGTCTTCATTGCAATAAGTGCGCGGTAAATTTCCTCAAAATTGCGTCCCATACTTAACGGGTAATAAATAATTGCTCTTATGATTCCTTTAGGATCGATAAAAAACACAGCTCTTACAGCCTTTGTTGAACTTTCACCAGGCTGAAGCATCCCATAAAGATGTGCAACTTCCATCGTAATATCTTCGATGAGAGGGAAATTTACTTCAACATCCTTCATCCCTTTATACTCGATCTTCTCTTTGATGGTCCGCAGCCAGGCAATATGGCTATAAAGTCCATCCACTGAGAGACCGACAAGCTTGCAGCCTGCTTCTTCAAAACGTTTTTCCATACTGGCAAAAGTCATAAATTCCGATGTGCACACCGGAGTAAAATCGGCAGGATGACTAAAAAGGATCACCCAGTTTCCAGAATAATCAGCCGGGAAATTAATATTGCCTTGTGTTGTAACTGCTTTAAATTCAGGTGCTTTGTCGCCAATGCGTGGCATCGGTGTGATTTTGTTTTCTTCCATGATTTTTAATTTATTTAGTTAATAATGATTTTTTAAAATATTTTATGATTACTGTTTACTGGTTTAAGTTTCAGGTGGTTCCCTGAGACTTCACCTCTTTCTTTCGAGCATCAGTTCAATATCCTCTTTCAGTGATGAAAGGTCTTCTTCATGCTCAACTTCATCAGACAGAATCTGCAGGATAATATTATACGTCACAGGATCCCCTTCGCGGGTAATATCCAGTAATCCGCTATATACCTTAATGGCACATTGTTCTCCTTTAATGTTTTGATTAAGAATTTCTTCCACATATGCATCGCTGGGTATTTCATACCCGCAATTAGTCAGTTTTGACCATTCTTCAGGCGAGAGGACTGGGGTTCCTCCCAGCTGTATTATCCTGGTGGTAAGTAATTCAGCATGGCCCAGTTCCTCTGTAGCATGTAAAGTAAGCTCTGCAATCACTGCGTCTTTCATGGGGCCTTTAACTACCTTGGCGCCAATCCAGTACTGGTAATACGCCAGCCATTCGTCCGACAATGCTTTGTTTAATAAGTTGATAAGTTTTTCAACATCCATTTTTACTATTGATCTTCCTTTTTGTCCCATGATATTTAAGTCTATATTATTACTTTATATTTTTTACTTCATTCAAAGATATTCCCAAAGCTTTGGCTACCCCATCCCCATAAGCTATATCTGCTTTTAAACAATTCCCGATGTGCCGGACTTTAATCTTTTTCGGAGCATCACCCATGGCACGGGCTGTATTTTCAAATAGTACTTTTTGCTGGTCTTTGTTCATTAATCTGAATAAATCTCCTGCCTGGGAGTAATAGTCATCATCTTCTCTATGATCCCAGTAATCAGAAGCTCCATCTATTCCCAGAGGTGGTTCCCTGAACTCAGGCTGTTCCTTCCATTCCCCGTAGCTGTTTGGTTCATATCCCAGTGTTGAACCGTAATTGCCATCTACCCTCATTGGTCCGTCGCGGTGGAACATGTTTAAGAATGGGCAACGCGATTTATTAACAGGAATCTGATGATGGTTAACACCTAGCCGGTAGCGCTGCGCATCGCCATAGGAGAACAACCTTCCCTGAAGCATCTTGTCGGGAGAGAATCCAATTCCGGGGACAATATTCGCTGGATTAAATGCGGATTGTTCCACATCGGCAAAGTAATTCTCAGGGTTTTTATTTAACTCTAAAACCCCTACATCAATGAGTGGATATTCCTTATGTGACCAGACTTTAGTAAGATCGAATGGATTGAATTTGCATTTATTTGCCTGCTCTTCAGTCATCACTTGTATCTTCATATTCCATTTTGGGAAATCACTTTTTTCAATACTTTCATATAAATCACGCTGATGACTCTCCCTGCATTTCCCGATTACGGCCTCAGCTTCCTGGTCGGTCAGGCACTTAATGCCCTGCCGGGTTTTAAAATGAAATTTGACCCAGGTGCGCTTATTTTTGGCGTTTATCAGGCTGAATGTGTGGCTTCCATAAGCATTCATATGGCGATATGAAGCCGGGATGCCACGTTCACTCATTGTAATTGTTACCTGATGCAGTGCCTCGGGCAAATTTGTCCAGAAGTCCCAATTGTTTAGTGCGCTGCGAAGATTGGTGCGGGGATCGCGCTTAACAGCATGATTCAGGTCAGGGAATTTTAAAGGATCTTTGAGGAAGAATACTGGTGTATTGTTTCCAACCAGGTCCCAGTTACCCTCTTCAGTGTAAAATTTAATTGCGACACCTCTGATATCCCTTTCAGCATCAGCTGCCCCACGCTCGCCTGCAACAGTGGAGAACCGAACAAATAATTCAGTTTTCTTTCCAACTTTTGAAAAGATTTTTGCTTTGGTATACTTTGAAATGTCATGGGTAACCGTGAATGTTCCAAAAGCTCCAGAACCTTTGGCATGCATGCGCCTCTCAGGGATTACTTCCCTGTCGAAATGAGCAAGTTTTTCCAGAAACCAGACGCTTTGTAACAAAGCAGGGCCTCTTTTTCCGGCTGTCATTATATTCTGGTTATCGGCAACCGGAGCCCCGGAAGTGCTTGTCAGTTTTTTACTTTTCATAATCTTAGTTCTATTGGTTATTACTTTTTGAATTTTCCAACTATCTGCAGCTTAATGTCCTCAATCTTAAAATTTGGGATCTCCTTGTCTTTAAGGTATTTCTCAAGTATTCTGTCGAGCTTTGGGTCAACAAAATCCTCGATCCGATTGGAATCAGAACAGTACAGATGATGATGCCTTTCAATTATGGCATCATATCTCATTACATCAGCATCTGTTTTGACTTTATTAATAATACCGCACTTAACAAGTGTTTCAAGGGTTTTATACACAGTACCGGTTGCAATATTCGGATGATTTGATTTAATATATTCAGTTACGTTCTCAGCAGTAGGGTGATTGTTCAGATTGATAACTGCTTCCAATACTGCAATACGCTGAGGAGTTACTTTCAGTCCGCAACCCTTAAGTGCTTCAATGATTTTTACTTTATTCATGGATAATGATTACTGAATAAGAATGATTCTTATATAAGAATAAACAAAGTTAAGAATATTATTTGATAAAGTCAAATTATACTGTAAATAGTTCCGTAATATTTTTTATGTAATTGGTAATAAGTAATTTGGATTATTATCCTCTTTTACTTATTTCAACCAGAGAATTTCTGCTTATGATATTAATATTTTTATCATGGATCTCAATCAGGCCTTCTTTTTCAAAGGTCTTAAGAAGTTTTACGGCACTTTCCATAGCTATACCTGCGAAGTCAGCAAGGTCTTTGCGCGTGAGAAGATGAAATATCTCCTCCTTTTCAGACTTCAGGCTGTCTAAATAGAGTAATGTATCAGCCATCCTGCCATTCATCTGTTTATACATCAGGTTTCGCACTGTGTTTAAGAGGTTGTTATTTTGTTCGCAGTATCTTCTAATTATATTGAAAGCGAAAGTTCCATTCTGTTTTGTAACGTTGGCGATTACCTCTTTTTCGATCAGGAATACCTGGCAATCAGTCAGAGCAACTGTTGAATAGCTGAAAATGTTCTCAGAAAAAACAGCTGATAATCCGGCAAATTCACCGGGTTTAATAATACGAAGGTTGAAGTTTTTGACACTATCACCTTCAAGATATTGTTTTGCCAGACCATTAATGATAAACAATACATATGATGCAAATGCTCCCTGCTTTGTAAGGTTATCACCCTTGCGGAAAAGGACCTGTGTTTTGCTGGCTCTTACCAGTTCAATCTCTTCGTGTGAAAGCAATTGAAAACATGGTGCCTGTATATCGCAAATAAAATCACTGTCAGTTTCCAGTATTGTTTTCATATTGTCATTTTTCTCAAAGGACTGCAAAGTTAATTTAAATCAACAAAAAAGTTGTGATAATTCAACCGGCAAATTGGAGTACTTCTGTGTCATTTTCTTTTTAGCTGATAGCAGATAGCGTAATTTTGCGACAATAATTTTAATAAATATGATATTATGTTGTACACAAATTTAAAACACCTCGAATCAGCAGCTGATCTTACAAAAGCGATCAGCGAAAATGAGAATGTAATGGTAATCTGCGGACGTATGGGGCCGATGTGTATTCCTGTCTATGGAATTGCAGAAGAGCTTGAAGATGAATATACACATGTTAAGTTATTTGATATGGAGTTTGATAACCCGGAAGCGCATATCATCAGGTCACTTCCTGAGGTCCAGGGTTTTATGGGTATACCTTTTACAATTTATTACAAAGATGGCAAGGTTGTGAAGTCTACCTCAAGCATTCAGAGCAAAGAGCAGATAACATCAATTCTGAACAAAGAGTTTTCTGTTGCAGTAAAATCCTGATAATGAGCTTATATGATCATTACGATGCAATTATAATAGGAGCAGGGCCGGCAGGTCTTACTGCCGGGATCTATCTGTCGCGAGCTAAACTCAGAACCCTTATTTTAAATGAAGGTACGGTTGGAGGACAGATGGTACTTACCCATGAGATTGCAAATTATCCTGGTGTCGAAAGCATAAGTGGTTACCAGCTTTCCAACATAATGACGAAGCAGGCAAAAAACTTTGGCTGCAACATACGTGCAAATATATCCGTAAGTAATCTTGAGTTAGATGGAGAGTTAAAAAAAGTTATTCTCTCTGACGGTACTGTCTATACATCAAATGCCGTTATTCTTTCTCCGGGCGGGAGATCGCGAACACTGGGTGTTCCGGGAGAAGAGTCACTGAAAGGCAGAGGCATTTCATATTGTGCCACCTGTGATGGTGATTTCTTTACGGGTAAGGAGATAATTGCAGTCGGGGGAGGGAATTCTGCTCTTGAAGAGGCTGTATCGCTCACAAAATACGCCAGCAAAGTGACTGTTGTCCATCAGTTTGACCATTTTCAGGCATTTGAACATGCCGTTGAAGAAGCAAGGAATAATCCAAAGATCGATTTTGTTATGGAATCAACAATAATTGCATTCCATGGCCACGAAAATCTCGAAAGTGTTGACATTAAAAACCTCAGGACTGGTGAGGTAAGGAATTTCAGTACCAGAGGTGTATTTGTCTTCATTGGATATGTTCCTAATACTGAATTCCTCAAAGGTAAAATTGATCTGAATCAATGGGGAGAGATTGTAACTGATAGTGATATGCTCACCAGTATCGATGGAGTTTTTGCTGCCGGTGACAGTGTTGCAAAGAGATATCGACAGGTTACAACAGCTGTAAGTGACGGAACAATTGCAGCTCTTGCTGCATCTAAATATCTTAACGACATTAAGATAAGAAATAAAAATCTTGTAACAGCTTAATATGCAAACTACAATTATAATAATCAGCATCGTTGTTATCCTGTTAGGTACTTTATATGTTACAGCCAGGGCAAGGATGAAGAATATACCTCTTGTGGATGATCATCAGAATATCCTTACTCTGACAGATAAGAACTTTCAGCATCAGACAAAAGGACGTGTCGTACTGGTAGATTTCTGGGCATCATGGTGTGCTCCATGCCGGATGATGGCGCCTGTACTGAATGAGATTGCCGGAGAATTATCGGGTAATGCACATGTGGGTAAAGTTGATATTGAAAAATATCAGGTACTTGCACAAAAGTTCAAGGTCAGAAACATCCCCACTATGATCCTTTTAAAAAACGGAAGGGAGCATAGCAGATTTGTGGGTGTAAAGTCCAAAGACTTTCTTAAGGAAAAAATACTGGAAATATTATGACATTTTAATCTTAGATTTGCATAAATAATAACTGAAACTATGGGTAAAGATGTTGTAAATACAAAGTGGCTAAGTAAAATGGCTTTTGAAACTGAAATCAGCGGCCACAAAATAATAATTGATGCAGATCCTCAGGTGGGAGGGGAGAACAGGGGGCCCCGTCCAAAACCTTTTATGCTGGCCGCACTCGGAGGATGTACCGGAATGGATGTAATATCTATTCTGAATAAGATGAGAGTTGAAGTAGAAAGTTTTAATGTTATTGTTGAAGGTGACCTTACCGATGAATATCCCAAACATTTTTATAAGATGCACGTTATTTACGAATTCAAAGGAAATGATCTGCCTGTGGATAAACTTCAGAAGGCTGTTTCCCTTTCAGAGGAAAGATACTGTGGGGTAAGTGCTGTATATAAAAAGGCGTTGGAACTAACTTCTGAGATCAGAATTTTAGAATCGTAGAAAAAATATGGAAAATAATGATTCTGTAGGCTTGTATAGTGAACATGATAAAGGGATATTAAAAATTGCAGAGGATTCTTTAGATTCAAGGCTGGATAGAGTGCAGGAGATAATTGAGTATGCAAGAGAGGCCGGGATAAACAAAATTGGGATAGCCAACTGTACTGTTTTCAATAGAGAGGCGCAACTTCTTTCGGAGCTGCTTATAAATGAAGGATTTATTGTTGACTCAGTAAATTGCAAGTATGATAAAGTACCATTTACTGAACTTGTGCCTGGATATAAGGGTATTTCATGCAATCCTGCAGGCCAGGCAAAGTACCTTGAGCAAAGGGGTACTGAACTCAATATTATGATGGGACTATGCCTTGGGCATGATATGATATTCAATGCCAGGTCGAAGGCTCCGGTTACCCCGTTGGTTGTAAAAGACAGGGTATTAAATCACAACACCCTGGAAATACTGAATAAGTAATACTGATTTTATAATCCTCTCCGAGAGCCATAATTAGCGGCTTGATTATCAGTTAATTCGGTTTTCGTCCATTATTTCTGATATTTATGGTTCTGATTTTATTATCACTCTATTTTATCAGGAAAATAGACTGTAAAAAATAGACTGAGAAAATCATGAAAATATTATTTATTTATTGCGAAAATTTTGGGTACAATCCAACAATTAAAACAGTGGATGAGGCACCTGAAAATAGTATATCTGCTAATTACAATAATGTGCAGGTAGCATTTATCCAGGTAGAAGAGGAGGATGTTGAAAGAGTAAGTGAAGTCGAAAAGAAACTTATAAAAAACCTGAAATGGGTTTGTGGCAAAAATGAAGCTAAGACTGTTATTCTACATTCCTTTGCTCACCTCTCGGATAGCAAAGCTGAACCTGAATTCACAAGGCAATTATTAACCAGGGCGGAAGAAAGGATGGCAAATGCAGGTTATACAGTACATCAGACGCCATTCGGATATTTTCTTGATCTGCATATAGATGCACCAGGATTTTCTCTTGCAAGAATTTTTAAAAGTATTTAGTATAATTATAATAGTTATGAAAACAAAAATTTACCCGGACTCTGGTGTTGAACTGACCCCTTTTACTGCAAGGAATTATGATAAGGTAATGAACATAGGTTCCATGGGAATGTATCGCAGTTTTATCAGAAAGGCAATCCGGGATATGGAGATACAGCCTGATGATCAGATACTGGATTTAGGATGTGGTACCGGTCGAAATGCAGCCCTGATGGCTGTTAATCTTAACGACAAAGGCTTTATAACCGGTCTCGATATTTCTGAGGATATGGAGAAACAGTTCCTGCGCAGGTTCAGGAATGATAAGCGGATTGAGTTTATCAACAGAAGAATTGATCAGCCTTTAAACCTTAAAAAGAGATATGATAAGGTTTTTATTAGTTTCGTTATACATGGATTTCCACATGAAGTAAGGGATTCTGTTATCAGGAATGCTTATGATCACCTTAATCCAGGAGGGCAATTTATCATCCTGGATTTTGGCGAATTCGATCTTGATATAATGCCATGGCTTCACCGCTTTATCTTCAAAAAGATTGAATGTATTTATGCTTTTGATTACATAAAACGAGATTGGAAGGATATTCTAATGGGATATGGTTTTGATAGTTTTACAGAAACTTTTTATGTGCGGAAATATGTAAGGCTGTTAAGTTCAGTTAAGCATAAGCCACTAACCGAAGCTTAAAGAATTACGATGTCAAATATTTTATTTCTATCCCATTCCAGCCAGAACTTAATTGAGGTCTGACGGATGAGATTCCAGTAGTCTTCATCCTGGAGGCCATAGTTTTTAACTCCTCTGTTAATTACTGCCTTGAGCTCTTTGAGGTATTCGTCCTTGAGTTTGAGCATAATTGATCTGTCGCCATATGTGAAAATTGCCTGGGGTCTTGCAATTGTGTCGTTTATGAGGTGAATGCTTCCCTGTCCCAGGGTAGCTCCTGTGCTTACCTGGAGGCCGTCATTCATACAGCTGAAAGGTTCTACTGTGCCTGCATAAGAGCTGATCTCCAGCAGATCGGTTCCAATTCCGAAATGTTCTCTTGCGCGAATACCCATCTTTGCTCCAACAATTGAAAATACACCGAGATGTCCATGGAATTCATCAGTTAGTGTACAGGCCTTCCATTCCTCAATACCATATTTTGAAATAGCAGGTTCAAGTATCTGTCGTACATCATACACATATAATTCAGGATCAACCGGGAATCCAGAAAATGCAATAAAATGTCCTGACCTGTATCTTCCTTCAATGATGTCTGTAATAACCTCTTTTATAACAGGAATTTTGTAATTAGTATTATAACGGATGTTCAGATTTGACTCTATTAGTGATAATTCAAATAATTCATGATTCCCAAGGAACAATGGGATTATCTCTTCGGCAAGGATGGATAAATCCTTTCCACTTTCTTCAGGGTATAGTGCAAGCGCTGAGATGCTGAGAAGTGCTTTGGAAATATTGGTGCCTGATTTCTTGCATTGATTGAGTAGTCCGGAATTGAAAATTGGAGTAATGGTGTTCAGACTACTGATGGCATCAACCCTGATTCCTGAATTCAGAAACTGATCAGCAGAAGTAATATCGTATTCATAATTGAAACCTTTAAAAGGATCAACTGCATCAATGTACCATATTACCTCTTTGACTCTTTTCCTTAGTACAGGATCATAACCTGTAACTCTGTCAATATTTGTTAGCGGGCCCAGACAAACGAAGGTCAAATGTGTATCTGCAGGTTGTAATAATTCCGGAGGAAGTATCCTGAAATTATGCTTGATATTCTTTTTATTTTCTTTCTCCTTAATACCGGTTTCAGTTTTTTGAGGTGCTCCATATATTACAGGTATAGTATCGGCCTGTAATTCCTTCAGAAGCTTAGTTATCCTGAAGTACCCCTGATCAGGATTTACCTGACCTTCTGAAATTAAAATCGCCTTTACTGTTATACCGGGGTGTGACAGTAAAAGGGCCACAGCTCTCAAATCATGTATCGAACAGTCAGTGTCAATTAAAATTGTGTGTTTAAGGTTGGAATGCAGGGGACTTGCATAAAGTATTGCATTCAAAATGATCAGCAACAAGAAGGAAATTGATTTTTTCATATCAGATCTTTAATTTAATCCCGCCAAAAAATGTTATCCCGGGCATAGGGTAATACTTAAGTGTTTCATATTCCGTATTAAGTATATTTTCGATACTCAGAAAAAGATCAGCATATTTAAGTGCACGATATGTGACTTTGGCGTTGACCAGAATATAGGTCTCTTCACTTATCTTGTCTGAAGGATCATTGTCGAGACCATTAATATATTCAAGGCTGGTATTGAAAAGAAATTTCCTGATTCTATAGTTGCCGCTCAGATACAGATGGTGTTTTGGTGTGGCATAAACCGGGCTTTTCATGCCAATATAAGCATACGTCAGGTTAAGGTCCATATCCTTGATCATATTTGAATTGGCTGAAAATTCGATGCCTTTATTAGATACCTCCCCGGCATTCTGTAATCCCTGCATGGGGATATTAATTATCAGATTGTCTCCTTTTACAATAAATCCGGTGAGTTCAAGCCTGATCTGTTTATTAAAAAACGACTGAATAATGCCGGTCTCAGAATTAATTATTCGTTCCGGACTAAGGTTCGGGTTATGAGTCCACATGAAAAGTTCCTGTATTGTCGGGCTTCTGAAACCTTTTGAAACAGAAGCTTTCCAGGTTGTATTTTCTGCAACATTGAATGCAAATCCTCCTGAAGGGATCCATTCTCCTCCATAAACCTCATGTTTCTGGTACCGTATGCCAGCATTAATAGTTAACCGCTCCATAAGCCTTTGCTGCATGAAACCGTATAATCCGGCATCATAAAGTGATGTATCAGTAAAGATAATTCCCTGTCCATTCATTACCAGTTCATTCTCTGCAAATCCACCGTATTTAAGATAATCCACCCCGGCCGTCAGAGTATTGCCGGCGAAAAGCTTAATTGCCTCATAAATATTGATGCCAAAGTTGGCATCGGTTGAGTGAAATCCATCAGAAATATTATGCTCGCCGAAATTGTAAAAGAATTTGGCAGAGCCGGAGTAAGATGTATAATTATTATCAACTGACAGTGACCAGTATCCTCTCATAATATCCAGCGTATTCCCTTTTACTGCATCCAGGGTGTCAGTTCCGGGATCGGTTGCTTTAAATCCTGCCAGGCTTACATCAGCATTTGCAGTAAAATTGTCACTGATATTCCAGCCGAATTTTACATATCCGTTTGTTATGCTGAAATCCGAATTAGGCCTTTGCCCGTCTGTCTGATCGTGGTTAATGGATGCAAAAAGGCTGATTTTATTTTTTTTGAGCCCTCCTGATGCCATATATTTCTGAGTATTATATGATCCATACATAAAATGGCCATTGGCATTCAGTCCTTCATGAGTTTGTTTTTTTGTTATAATATTAATTACGCCACCCATAGCATTTGAACCGTAGAGGATTGATGCGGGACCTCTGATTACTTCTACCCGTTCAACATCCGAAGCAACATACGAATCTGCAAGTGGATGTCCGAAAAGCCCCATATACTGAGGATGTCCATCAATGAGCATCAGAACTCTTGTAGTGGGACTACCGCCAATGCCCCTGATTGATATCTGTCCGGCTGCATTTGCAGCTACACCAAAACCCATTATTCCTCTCTCAGTTACGAACATTCCCGGTACACGTCCGTTAAGTATAGGGAGGACATTACTTTCGCTGCTCGAGGCAATCTGTAGATTGTTAACTACAGACACAGCCATGGGTATATTTGCCATGTTTACTTTTGTGGTTGTACCGGTAATTACCACCTCATCCAGGTTTACGGTATCTTTCAGGATAGAGTGTATCTCTTCTTGAGAAAATAAGCTGAAAGAAACCAGGGAAAGGGCCAGAATTACTGCAATTGTTTTTTTCATTTTATATGGTAATACTAATTTTAAAAATAGTGTTACTTAGAACGCAAAAAAATTAATCTGTTTTACTCATAATAAGCTTCCCATGCTTAATACCCTTTATACTTATCAACCTGTCAGATAATTGAGTCAGTCGGTTGGCTTCTCCTTTTACTGCAGTTATTTCCAGGCATATATCATGACTAAGATGATAATGTTGAGTGGACAGTATTACGTCATGGTAATCGTGTTGAATATCGTTTGATATTGAACTTATATCTTTCTTATGATGGTCATAGATAAGTACTATTGCACCGGCAACAATCTTGTTGCACTGCCATTTCTCTTCAACAATGTTTTTTTCAATAAGATGCCTTAAGGCCTGCGACCGGTTTGAGAAACTATTATTTTCAGTAAACCTGTCAAGCTCATCAAGGAGTTCTTTCTCGAGGCTCACACTGAAACGGGTGACTGCCATGGTAACACGAATTTATATAAAAGTAATAATTATTTATAAAGTTATCCTTTTTAATTAAAAAATTTCATGAGCCTTTTTCAATATTTAAGAGGAGTGTCCCTGCTATTTTTTCAAAAGCATCAATAATGAATTTGTTTTCCTGGTTAAAGATGGTCAATCCTTTTTCTGCAGCCTCTCCAACCTCCATTACAAGAGGTACTTGTCCCAGCAACCATGTATTGAATTCTTTTGCCAGTTTGTGTCCTCCACCTTTACCGAACAGGTAATACTTTTCTTCGGGGTGATTTACAGGGGTGAACCATGACATGTTTTCAATAACACCAAGGATTGGTACTTCAAGATCCTTAGTCGTGAACATTGATGCTGCTTTTCTTGCATCATTCAGGGATATTTCCTGTGGAGTTGTGACTATAATAGCTCCTTTAAGGTTTAGATCCTGTATAGTTGTGAGTTGTATATCGCCGGTACCTGGAGGAAAGTCGATTATCATATAGTCAATATCTTCCCAGAATGTATTTTCATAGAGCTGTTTAATTGCATTGGCAGCCATAGGGCCTCTCCAGATAAGCGATTGTTTCCGGTCTACAAAGAAGCCGATGGAGATGACTTTTACACCATACTTCTCAACCGGGAATATTGACTCTTTTTCTCCAAATTTTATAATTTCAGGGTTTGCATCTTCTATACCGAACATACGTGGTATTGATGGTCCGTAAATATCTGCATCGACCAGTGCAGTTTTGTATCCATTTCTGGCGAGTGTGACTGCCAGGTTTGCAGCGACTGTAGATTTTCCTACTCCACCTTTGCCTGAAGCTACTGCAATTATGTGTTTAACACCTTCCATGGGTAACTTTTCAAATAATTTATTCATAGTTAATGGTTTAATATTTTATTTAATATTTTTATCATTTTGATACTGATTTTAAGCTCCGGGTTATATTCTGTTATGCTCTTTCCATGAACCATAGCCTCGATCATATTACGATCAAAAACTAATTTTCCGGCTACGATTACACCATGAGTTTTGCACCATTTTTGTATCTCCGAGCTCATTGAAGAATTGAGATCATATTTATTGATGATAACATATGCTTTTAAACTGAATTTATGAACAATATCAAGGGCCCGCTGCATGTCGTGGAGTCCTGAAATGGTGGGTTCTGTTACTATTACAACTTTATCTACACCAGTTATTGAGGAGATAACAGGACAACCTATTCCGGGAGGACCATCGATTATTATTGTTTTGAGGTTGAATTTTTCAGATAGTATTTTTGCCTTATTGCGCACCATATTTACCAGTTTTCCTGAATTTTCTTCCCCTGGTGCAAGTCTGCCATACACCATTTTCCCATTGCGGAAAGAGCCTGAATACATGCGGCTTTTGTCGTTTGGTATCATTTTGATGGCATTCTCAAGGCAAATTCGTGAGCAAAGAAAACAACCATCACAGGATATTTCTGATATAACTATTTTATTGTTATTAAGAGAAATGGCATCAAATCTGCAATAATCCTTGCAGATCTGGCAGTTAGTACATTTGGAGTAGTCAATAACAGCTTTGTGTCCGGCTATATACACCTCTTCCTCTTCAACAGAGGGGTCAAATAACAAGTAAAGGTTGCCTGCATCCACATCGCAGTCAGCAAGTATAACCTTTTTATTAAGTGTGGCAAATGCAGCGCTTACACTTGATTTTCCTGTTCCTCCTTTCCCGCTAATTACTGCTATTTCCATGATCCTTAAAAATGGTTTCAAATACTGAAAGAAGTTGCTCTGAAAATTTTTCATTGGCTTCAGATACCAGTTTGCCATTAGAATAGAGTACAGCAATCTTTTTGTTAAATGGAATTTCAAGTAACAACGTGATATTTTCGGAGTTCAGATATTCTTTTACACTATCATTGCCCAGACCTGCACGATTAATAATTACACCGAAAGGTTTGTTTATTATTCTGAGTGTTTCAACACTCTGTTTCAGATCGCTTAGTCCGAAAGGAGTAGGTTCAGTGACAAGTATCACATAATCGGCTGATGCAGATGTTTGTACAAATGGGCAAGATGTCCCCGGGGGGGAATCAAGTATTGCAATATCTGATTGATTATCAATCTGTCTTATTGCAGATTTTATTACAGTTACAGGCGACATTACTCCAATGTTTATCCTGGCTTCAATGAGAGAAGGTTTACCGTTAACAGCGAATGTTGTAACCTGCCCAAGTGAAACCGATTTTTCAGTAATAGCTCCAAATTTACATGCTACCCTGCACGCACCACAGTCATGGCACAGATCTTCAATAACTTCAATAATCTTCATTGGTGGCAGAATGAATATAGCATTGTAGTTACAGTACTCATGGCATTTACCGCAGAAAGTACAGATATCAGTATTTATAACCGGCACTTGTTGAGTAACTTCAGTTTCTCTGACTATTTCAGATTCAAAGAATGCAACAGCGTTTGGAGCTTCAGCATCACAATCAACTATTGTTACCCTGTAATTATTATTTTTTGACAGAGTATGAAAAAGGTTTGTTGAAATAAAAGTTTTTCCGGTTCCCCCTTTACCACTTGCAATCGCAATTTTTATCATATTTTGTCAGTCATAATTTAGACGGGTTGATTCATTTGAGAGGGTAGGCTTGATTGACTCTTTAAGAAATTTATTATTCCAGGTATTCAGTTTTGAATGCGTAGTGTAATATTTCTGAGGAATTGGGTGTGTACCTATAATTACCTTCATCCCATACTTTTCGGGGATGAATTTTTCAAAATATTCCATGTAAGGACATGGAGGATACCCCACAATGAATCCCGTCGCAAAATGGACATGAGTTACTCCATTCTTCATCATCTCTTCGGGAGCATATTCAATATTGCCTCCCGGGCATCCGCCACACGTTGTAAATGCAGCAATTTCAAGATCAACGTTTTTATAGATCGAAAAAGCTCCTTCTCTATTAGCTGCTGCTCTGAAGCACTTACCTCCGGCACAGGTTTTATATCTGTCGCAGATGATAATTCCAATTTTCATTTTTTCCATAAATATTTTAATCACATAATCTTTATTATCTGCATTTGAGAACGGAAGGTTCTTCAGGTATACCCAAATTTATTCCATTAAGTCCTTTAAATTTTTTTTCAGGATCGTAGTCTATACCCAGTTTGTCAAGCAATGGTTCAACAGTGACCTGGTGTGTCTGTAAGCCTATATCCCAGGGGTCGTAACCTAATAAAAGACCAGCCAGCTCCTCATATGTAAGTACCGGAATACCATATCCGTCTGCACCATATGTTTTTCCCTCCATTTCTGCAATTACATATTGCCATCGGTCAAGAAAAAATGTGCATCCAGGACAATTGGCTATAATAAGGTCGGGTTTAAAAGGAAGCATTGAATCAAATTTCTTTTTAGAATTTGTAACTGAGTATGATCTGTTTGATTTAAGCAGGTATTGCCTGAATCCGAAGCCACAGCAATGACGTCGTTCCGGGTAGTCAACCTGTTTCCCTCCCCATTCGTCAATTAACCCTGCCAGTACATAGGGATATTCAGCTCCTCCGATCCCTTTCTGTGGAAATATTTTAGCATAGTGACAGCCGATGTGATCAACAATTTTGAGTGGCTCGCTGCTGTTCCGGCCTACCAGCCGGTATTTTATTTTTGCTGCAATTTCTCTGCGAAATTTGTAGATAACATCACTGGCATGAACGAGGTTTTTTGGTATTGTGAAAGTTCTTCCTGTTGACCTTTCTAGCGCTTTACGAGTCTTCTGTTCCGTTTTGGGAAAATGTTTCCATGTTTCAAGTATTTCAATATAGATACCAAACGATGTTACACAGGAGACAACAAAATTCTCATATCCGGCATCATTCATAAGGGAGAACTGACGTGCCACAACAGTCATGATAGTCTCAAAGGGAATCAAACCGGAATGATAAGCAATTCCTGTACAGGTAGTTTGTCGGGCATCATCATAAATGTCTTTGCCTAACTCGTTTCTAAGGATATTCAGATAGAGATTTTCAGCTGCCGGGAAAAAATTTTGTCTGATGCAACTGCGGGCAAAATAGTAATTGTCATCAGCAATCTCTTTCTGATATGCCGACCAGATCTCATTTTTCCTTGCCTTCATTTTTAGATGTTTTTATAGAGCCGTGGATATCATAACTATTCATTATAGAGATGCTTAAAGTAATCATCCCTGCCTTCTTTAAATTCAATGTTAAGTTCCTCAGCCTTATCTGACGAGTATTTCTCTATCTTCTCAAATCGTTGAGTGCCACCAGTCTCATCGAATATTTTTTTCAGATCATTAAGTGATTCTTTTGATGTATTTCTAAGTGTTCCCGATGCATCTCTTTTATAACTTGTGCCCAGACGTTCCAGGATTGATTTCCTGTTTTTCCTTAACCATTCCCAAACCGGACCCTGTTCAGGGTACATTTCATTATCCACTTCATCAATATATACGCAATACCCGTATTTAAAAATATGGTCTCCAACGGTTCGTTTAATGGCCAGTTGTTTTCTTCCCTGTGAACTCTCAACGAACATGCCTGTTTCAATAGATAAGGCTCTTAACGCCTGGATAATATAACCGGGTGTATTGCCTCGGGGACATCTCGTTTTACATGAAAGACATTCACCGCATAACCAGATTGTATCACTCTTCAGTAACTTTTCCAATTCTGTTTCATCTTTCTGCTGAACAATATTCACTACCTGTCTTGGATCATAATCACTAACCTCGGCAGCAGGGCAAATAGCTGTACAGATGCCACAATTGAAACAGGCTTTAAGCCCTTCTATATAGCGTACATCTTTTTCTAATTCTTTATAGAGACCTTTCATTAGACATCCTGTTAAAAATTATGATGGTATTCTCTTAAATAATATTTATGTCCATTATAGCTGGTACCCCTTATTAATCTTTGATTGATAAGAGATGTAATTACTTGAAAATCTGCATTATTATTTTGTAATAGTTCCATCATGGAATCCTCTCTTAAAGGATGAACAGCTGTAATATTAAGTACATCTTCATATATATTGCCGGTATATCCTGCGCCGGTGCCTTCAAAACCAGTCAGTAATTCAGTATTTATATTTTTATCAATAAAAATCTGCCATGCTCTGGTAATGATCTCTGCACCTGGTGCTTTCACTGATCTATGTGCAGGGGGTCTTATAGGAATGGACAAATAAGCTTTCAGTGGATTTAATTTTTTGATAAAATCAGAAATAATGGAAACATTTTCAGCGGAATCATTTTTGCCTTCAATCAACATAGTCTCTGTACAAAGTATTCCTGAGAATTCATTTGAAAATATCCTTATCCCGTTTAAAATATTTTCAAACTTCAGGTTCTGAAAAGGTTGGTTAACCTTCTTCCATGTATCTTTATCGCCGGCATCAATTTTTAAAGAGACCCAGTCTGCAAGATTCAGGTCCTCTCTTACAGATTCATTATCTATTAAAGAAGCATTTGTAATGACTGCTACTGTAATACCAGTGCCTTTCAACAATTTTATAGATTTTCCCAGGTTTATATCAAGGGTGGGTTCTCCATTTGATACAAAAGTCAGGTAATCGGGCAAACTATCCTTGTTAAGTTTCTGGATGTGTTGTTCTATTTTTTCTAAAATATTCTCAGGTTTAAAAAAAACTTCTCTTTCAATACTTTTTTTAAATGTGTTTCCAACCTGACAGTAGATACAGCCATAAGAGCAGATCTTTGGAGATACTATATTATTTATTCCAAGGCTTTTACCAAGTCTTCTTGAAGGTACTGGGCCAAAACTTATCATACTTAAAATTTTATTATAAAACTATTGGTAAACATGAACAATAAACATCAAGATGCTTGGAAATCAGTAGGTTTTAACACATTGTTCATTGTACACAACAAAGCTGTCTTTTTTAACTTTCATAAATTCGGCTATAACATCACATTTAGCCATAAACAGGAAAAAAATACGGTCATCAATCAGAGGGATCAATCCTTCAAGGTTGCCCTGCCCTTTGGAAATAATTAGATCAGCTTCCCTGAAATATTGTTGAAACTGCCTGTTGGATTTATCCGGAATAGTTGAGGGAGCATCAAAACCATTTGAAATAACATTAGTAATTTCTTTCATGCCTACATATTCTGCATCTTCCATTGTAGCATCATTTATGACTGGTGCTCCCCGGACTACGTAAGTGAGATTAGGGTGGTTAATTGTCTGAATAAATAGTTTATCAAAAACTATTTCCCCGGCATTATCCCCCAGATATAAAACAGAATTGGCACTTTCCAAAGCTTTCTTTAACTGTTTCGAATGATCAATTGCAAATTCGGAATTCAAAGCTTTTTCGATAGTTACCAGTATATTAAAATTGTCATTCGCTGCAAAATCGATAATATTTCCTGCAATTGCGATTCTTAAAGAAGTACTAAAAGGATCGTTGGATTGTTTAATCAGTTTTTCAGATTCATGAAATAAACTAAGTGCCTGATCATTGTTTTCTTTTTTTTCTTCTTTGTAAGGATCAGGATTGTGAGTATATCTTCTTAAGATGCTATGAAGTTCCCTCGAAAAGCAAGGAGCAGAAAAACTATTTCCGTTTTCTTGATATAATCTTATCATATCAAGTGTGAAAGCATTCTTTGCTTCAATTGAAATTTTCTCTTTTTCGAGTAACTTTTCAAAAGCTCTGGTGAAGCAAAAAAAGCAGCGATAATCTGAGACCATTTGCCTATACAATTAATGATCACAATAGTTAGCTCCTGCAGTAAGTGAGTTGTTTATCAGATCATTGGCCAGTTCGGTATGACTTTTAATCTGGGCACCGACAAATACATTTATATTTTGTTGATTAAAAAGATTAATTGCTCTTTGACCCATTCCTCCGGCAATAACATCGGTCACTCCTCTCTCTGCCAACCATGCAGGAAGTAGTCCGGGTTCATGGGGAGGAGGAGTAAGCATCTCAACTCCTGAAATGTTTGTATCTTCAGCATCAATTAATGCAAATTGCTGACAATGACCAAAATGAGAACACAGTATCCCGTTTTCTAACGGAATTGCAATTTTTCTTTTCATCTTTAAAAGTATTTTATATTAATTAAATAGTGTGATCAGGCAAATGAATTGGGCATTCGAGTATCAGAATCCGCCCATGAACCGGTTTTGCCGTCCCATTCCTCTGCCTCTTCCTCTACCTCTTCTCCATCCGAATCCAAATCCTCTTCCGGGAAAATCAATTACCTGATTTTCGTCTTTTTCACTGGCAGGTGTGGCTGCCTCTTTTCTTTGATTTGCACCATAATTTGTGCAACGACCCATTCTGCGACCCGTCATTGGACCTTGTCCCATCGGGCCTGTTTGATCAATTCCTGGCATGATTTCTATCTTTTAATTTGTTAATACTATTCTAATCCACTTTTCAGGCGTTTTCCTTTACCTTGTCCTTCTCCATCTCCTGAACGCCTTCTCTTTCCCTGGCCTTTGCCGAGTTTTGTTAGTAGTTCCCCGGGAGGATTCTCTTTACATCTTCCCAGTCCGCGTCCTGTTTTTGGCCCTTTTCCGTCAGGGCCACTTCCATTTAATTTTGGCATGATTAATAGTTTTAGTTATTAAGCATTTCAATTATTTCACTGATACTCTTTTCCGGTTGTTTCAGGATTATCATCTGGATCTTCAGGCTGTCGAGCAGCGATTTGATCTTGATACCGAATTCTCCTGAGACAATTTTTTCCACATTGCGCGATGCAACCAATTGCACTGATGCCGGTCCTGCTCCTTCCTGTGCATCTTTATTGGGATTAGGTATAAATTCCACTCCCCTGGTTTCTGTATCATAGATAACAAAGAATCCACATCGTCCAAAACGTTGATCCAGTTTGCTTTCAAGGCTGTTCCCAGAACTTGTGATAGCTATTTTCATAATGTATAGAATTTAATAATCATTACATCGGGCCACTGGCTCTTCCAATTCATTAATGCTCTGGTTATAGCCTGAAAAATTGCTACTCCTGCACAAAGGACATTCCTTAACTTCCTCATCTTTCTCAGGATTGTTGAAAAAGCAACCACAGGCTTTGCACTTATACCATTCACTGTCGAAATAAATCTTGCCACCTTCAATAATGATCTGCCTGCCCATAACAAGTGCTTCGGCTATTTTTTGTCTTGCTCTTGCATATATTCGTGTAAGGGTAGGCCTGGATACTGCCATTAAAATAGCTGCCTGGTTATGATTTAACATTTCATGATCACATAGTCTTATTGCTTCATATTCTTCAATATGCAGAAATATACTATCGGCTTTTATTCCACTCTTTTTGTTACCATAGGGTTTGAACCCTGAAACAGGAGGAGGGTTACTGATTCTGCGAATCCGGAATGGTCGTGGCGACATCTGTTATAAGCAATAGTTCATTACAAAGATAATGAACATATGTTCATAATACAAATATTAATAATAAATTATTTCAAACCCGGGAATAATTGAATACCCAAACGGAATATTATTCGGATGCCTGTCTGGTTTAAGGTTGAAATATCAAACAGATTTAAACCATCCTAAGACTTTTTTATCAGTCTTCTCAGAGATACTTTTATGATGAAATTCATTTGTGTGGCTATCATAGATATAGTCCTTCTGCCATGATTCTGCGTTTTCTATAGTCTCCTTTATAGCCTTAATTGTGAAAAGTAATTCCGCGTTTGTCATTGTAGGATGAAGAGATAGTCTTATCCATCCTGGTTTCATTGAGAGGTCGCCGGCATCTATTTTATCGGTAATCTCTTTTGAGAGATTGAAGTCAACATTCAGCAAAAAATGGCCATAAGTGCCTGCACAGGAGCATCCTCCTCTTAATTGGATACCAAACCGGTCGTTCAGTAACCTTGTAAGAAGATTGTGATGCACGTCATCAATATAAAATGAAATTACGCCCAGTCTTTCCTTTATGTTTCCGGCAAGAATATGCAGAGTTTTAATTTTTTCCAGTTCATTGAATGCCAGTAGCTTAAGTTCGTTTTCTCTGGCATGCATTTTACCGGTACCCATATTCTCCTTTAGCTTAATTGCAAGGGCTGTTTTAATCCCCTGAAGGAAACCGGGTGTTCCTCCATCTTCTTTTACTTCAATATCAGTTATATAACTGTAGCCCCCCCACCTGTTTGTCCATTTAACGGTACCTCCACCCGGACTATCAGGGATCTCATTTCTATAGAGCTCCTTTGAAAAGATTAGAACTCCTGCACTTCCAGGTCCCCCAAGGAACTTATGGGGTGAAAAGAAGATTGCATCGAGCTGCTCCCTGGGGTCCACAGGGTGCATATTAATATCGACATAAGGTGCTGAGGCTGCAAAATCGACAAAACAATAACCGTTATGATCATGCATTATCCTTGCAAGCTCCGGGAAAGGGGGGAAGTATCCTGTGACATTTGAACAGGCGGAAAATGACCCGATGATCAGCGGGCGGTCTTTGTATTTCACTATCTCCCTGCGAAGTATTTCAGGATCCACAGTGAGGTCTGCTGATGGTTCCAGTACAACAACTTCTGCCAATGTTTCGAACCATGACGTATGGTTTGAATGATGTTCAGTATGAGTCAGGAATACGACAGGGCGTTTTTCATTGGGAATATCCCTGCACTTATCATATTCTCCATGAGTGAAAGGGCAATAATTTACTGCCTGTTCAGGTACTTTAAGACCCAGCAGTCTCTGCAGTTTTGCAATCGCTGAAGTCATACCTGTCCCGGTAAACAATATCACATCATTGTCATTCGCATTTACATGACGTTTTACAATCTTCTGGGCCTGGTGGTATGCATCTGTCATGGCTTTCCCGGTGGAAGTTGATTCGGAGTGTGTATTACCGATAAGGGGGCCAATATCGTCAGTGATCCTTTTTTCGATAGGCCTGTAAAGCCGGCCACTGGCTATCCAGTCGGCATAAATAAGTTTTTTCCTGCCAAAGGGCGTTTCTATCTCAGCATCTATTCCGATGATATTATCTCTGAAATGACTGAAGTACTTTTCCAGATCTGACATATAAGTTTTTAAATAGGAGCTGTAAAAGTAGTAAAAATCAATCTATTCCTCAGTTAACATAACATATACATCTCTGGGGGTTATTCCTGGTTTATCGGCTATTGTCTTCATGGATGTCACTTCATTCACCTCAGTTCCTTTGGGTTTATGCTTTGCAAGGATATCCTTCACCTCTATGCCACAGTTGGCTATTCTGCCGGGAGGAGTTACATAAAGGATAAACCCGGACCAGGACATAATGATTGTTGATCTATAAAATGGTCTGTATGAAAAATTATGACATTACGGGACTGTCACTTTATTTCGAAAATTGCAATTACAGGGTAATGGTCTGATATAACATCGGTAACTTTGTCGCGTATAATATCTGCCGATCGTGAATATTTTTCAAGTTCCGCGTTAACATAAATAAAATCAATTCTTTTTTCATACTTTGATTTAAATGACCTGGTGGGGATAGATGGCTGAAAATCCTCATGAAACTTATAAACAAGATCTGTAAATCCTTCTTTTTCAATGGCATTCGTAACAGAGTAATCAAATTTTCCATTGTTGAGGTTCCGGATATGGCTCTCCTTCATTTCTCTTTCTTTCTGGTCATTGAGGTCATCAGGTCCATAATATGCTGCATCTTTTTCTGACAGGGAATTGAAATCGCCCATAATCAATATCTTCTCATTCTTTGGAAAGAGTTCAGTTTTTGCAATTATTTCATTTACTTCTAGTTGCCGTTTCTGGTAGCTGAAAGGTGAAAAATGGATCACAACAACATTTATCTTGTGGATATTTGCCACCAGATATACATGATGCATATTGTCGGTAACCTTCTGGACATTAACTATGGGGTATTTTGAGGTAAGTGCAACCGGATAGCCGTCTGTTTTGGAAAGAACTGCATAACTATGACCGTATCTTGCTGCAAACTTCTCAATTTTTTGCTGTGTAAAGTTGTTCATTTCCTGGAACCCGATAATATCAGGATCCAATTCACGTATCCAGGATACGAACTGATCCATTATTGCAGTATCGCTTCTGAGTCCTTCAAGAACGTTGTACGAGAGTATTTTGAAAGATTTCTGGCTGTATGTGTTTCCTGTAGAAAGTGAGAGCAGGATAATGACAAACATAAGGAATGCTCTGGTTTTCTTCATGATGTTAATGTCTAAATTAAGAAGTGCCCGTTGATGACAGACACTTCTTTGATTTATGATTATTAAAGGTTATCGTTTTAGCTTCTTTCTTTGCTTACAGATTCGGCCAGCCCTCTTATATATCCTATAGCATAAAGAGTACCCAGGGTGGTGTATCCTCCCCTCATGCCTTTTTCAATTTCAGTTTCAAGTACAGGTACATGATCCGGACGTATCGGTCCTGTAAAACCGATATCATAATAGGCTTTCATGGCTTCATACATATCTATTTGCCCTTCATCATGGAATGTTTCTGTGAATTTTGTGCTTGGAACGCTACCACTCAGATCCTGAACATTACGGAAGTGAACGAAGTTAATCTTATCTTTTCCCCATCTTCTTACGAGTTGTGGAATGTCAGCGCCCATCAGTGCAAAGTTGGCCTGGCACATAGTAACTCCGTTGTATTTGCTGGGGTACATTGCCATTGCCCGGTCGAAACTTTCGACCCTGTTCATAATTCTGGATATTCCCTGTATGTTGTCTACCTGGGGATCATCGGGGTGTAATGAAAGATTCATTCCTATTTTTTCTGCTTCGGGACCAACTATTTTAATGAAATACTCATAATTCTTCCACAAAGTCTCTTTCGATACTTCACCAAATTTTGTCAATGGTTTCCCTTTTGATGCTTCGTAATCAAATTCGAGCATCAGAGCACCACCGCGTCCTGGTCTTTCCTGGTTGGTACGGGCCCAGCTGATAACAGGCATCCAGTTATAGCATATAATATCGACATCGCCATACTGCTTCAGGTTTTTCATGAAGGTTATAAAGTTTTCAATCTCTTCATCTCTTCCTTCAAGTCCGAGTTTAGTCTTTTCTCCCAATGAAGGCGGACCTTCCACTACTGTCCATTTTATCCCGATATCATCCCATGTCTTTTTTGTGGCAGATATTGCTTGTGGATCCCATGGCATTACCCCCTGTATCCTGTCAACTCCTGAAACAGCATAATTAACTCCCATTTGCTTAGCGAATGGAACTCTTGGTGATTTTGAATTCATAAGGAATGAAAACTTCATTCCAGCATCTTTCTTAACAGGCTTTGAGGCAGGGGCATTTTTCTTTATCGGTGACGGCATACCTGCAACTAAACCTCCTACGGAGACTGCTGCTGCAAGGGAGGCGCTCTTTTTGAGAAAATCTCTTCGGTTATCTTTCATTTTATTTTACCTTTTTTGTTTATTCATTTATATTTTATGACTATCGGCTATCATGATTATTAAATAAGAAATAGTTTGAAAAACAATGGATCTATTTGCATGATTCCGGATACGCATATTATATTTTAAATCAGGGTCTTATTATTGTCCCGTCGAATTTTCTTACAGTCCATCCGGGTGCCTTGTTATTGATCGGATATTTGGCAGCCTCTTTCTCATTTACATCGACACCAAGTCCCGGGGCTTCATTTACATAGAGATAACCATCTTTGCACGTAGGGCATCCTGGAAATACTGTCTGTTCATTTTCAGAGAAGTGATAACCACCCTCCTGAATGCCGAAGTTCCATACATGAAGGTCAATATGGATATTAGCAGCGTGTCCTACTGGTGAAACATCGCCCGGACCATGCCATGCAGTTCTTACATTGAACCATTCACCCAGTCTTGCAACCTTCATTGCAGGAGTAATTCCGCCTATTTGTGAAATATGGATACGGATATAATCGAAATAATGATTTACCATTGGTTCCACAAATTCATTGATATTATTAAAGAGTTCACCCATAGCAAAAGGAACCGTTGTACTCTCCCTGAGCTGTTTCCACCAGTGAGTGTTTTCAGGAGAAAGTGGATCCTCAATAAAGAAGGGACGATATTCTTCAAGTTTTTTGCACAAATTGATTACATCCATTGGCTGGTTGCGTTCATGAATGTCATGCAGGAGTTCTATTTCCTCTCCGCAGGCTTTGCGAACTGCTTCAAACATTTTTGGTGCACTGGATAAATAGGCATATTCATCCATAAAATTATCTTTTTCGCCTCCAAATCCTGCAGCTTTGTAATCAGGAGTTTTCGGTATTGCACCAACGCCTCCGTAACCGCCAAGTTGGATGCGGATGTATTTAAATCCCTGATCCTGGAACTTCTTAACATTTGCAACAACTTCTTCGATAGTCCTTCCGCTTGCATGTGCGTAAGCAGGTACTGCAAATCGTGATTTACCTCCCAGTAACTGGTACACAGGCATCCCTGCCCGTTTTCCTTTTATATCCCAGAGAGCCTGATCCAATCCGCTGATAGCATTATTTAATACAGGACCATTCCGCCAGTAAGAACTTACATAGAAGGCCTGCCACATATCTTCAATATTGTCTACATCCCTGCCAATACAGAACTCATTCATATACTTTTCAATAGCAGTCACTACGGGGAATGCCCGCTGGGTAAAAGTTGCACAGCCTAACCCATATAATCCAGGTTCGGTAGTTTCAACTTTTACAACTATCAGGTTCGACCCCGAAGGCCTGGTTGCTATTGCTTTAACACTTTTAATCTTTACAGGAGCCATGGCTTTTGCATAATTAGCTGGCTCATATGGTACAGCATTTAATCTGTTGGAAGTCAGTCCCATGATTCCTGCAGCAGAACCAAGGGCAAATGTCTTCATGAAGTTCCTCCTGTCAGTTGAAAACTGGATATCATCTTTTTTCATGAAAGGTACTTTTAAGGGTTATCATAATTATAGTATTCGTAAACTTATTCATTTTTTATTATTTAAGCTTTCAATTTACATTTTTTAAGGATTAATTCAATCAAAGAATTTTTTGTCTTCTTCAGCGAGATATTGTTTGGCAGCTTTTACATTAAACTCAACACCCAGACCGGGACGATCCCAAACTTCAATCAGTCCGTTTTTTACTATAGGATCAGGTAGGCCTTCAATAATATCATACCACCATTTTTCAGCCGGTGCCGGGTATTCAAAGGCTATAAAGTTTTCAGGCATCGCGGCGCCAACCTGAACATGTGCAGCCAAACCTATTAGACCGTCAAATACTCCATGAGGAGCCATTTGGATTCCATGGAGGTCTGCATATTCAGCAATCCATTTGATTTCAGCTATACCACCTACATCTTCTGGGTCAGGACCAACAATGCGTATAGCATTTTTCTCAATAAGTTCACGGAAGTTCTGGCGAAGGTATATCTGTTCTCCTGTATGGATAGGAACAGTCGTGCTACGTGTAAGCTCGAGATAATCGTCAGCCATTACATAGGGAGTATAATCACCTGTAAGGAGATCCTCCATCCACATAAGGTTAAATGGTTCAAGTGCATTGGCAAGGCGAATGGCATCGGATAACATATTTCCAGGGCCGCAGTCAAGTGCCAATCCGACAGAGTCACCAAGTCCTTCCTTTATTGCAGCAACACGCTCAACTATGGTTTTTAATCCCCATTCAGTCATCGGGCCGCGGCGGCCAACATCTTTTTTGCTCTGAGAGGCTGATACATTTCCATAATAAAACCCCGGAGTATTAGCCATACCTCCATGAAATCCAACTGCTGTCTTAACAATTGTAAATCCCTGTTCCAAAGCTTTAACTTTCACAGCCCAGTCATGGAAATCTTTTGGTTCGCTTCCTTTTCTTTCTACTCTTATTGCACCATTGTAGCATCTTACCTGGTCACGTACCTTTCCTCCCAAAAGCTTATAAACCGGGACATTAGCAGCCTTGCCGGCAATATCCCATAAAGCAAACTCAATAGCGCTAACAGCAGAACCCCATGGCTTAAAGCTTCCCATCCTCCGGATCTTCATCATGCAGCGTTCAACATTTGTAGGGTCCTCACCGACCAGGTAATCTTTATAAAAGAGGATGTGTGGCTTTAGATATGGTTTAGTGGATTCTACCTGTCCGTATCCGCTTATACCGGCATCAGTTGTAATTCGTACTACGGGGCTGTTGGCCATAACTGCAACCTTTATATCAGTGATCTTGATCTTCTGGTTCTGTGTTGTTTTGGACTGGATTTCGCCGATAGATATTTCATTGCCTGCATAGGCATCAGCACTTAACAGCCCGACTCCCAGTCCTCCAACTGTTGCTTTCTTGATGAATTCCCTGCGATTGGATGATGAAGTGTCATTAGCTTTGTTTTCTTTGGAGATTGGTTGATTTTTCATAGGTATGGATTTTATGTAATTTGTATTTCCTCATTATTTTTTATAGTAGACAAGAAATGGTGTATTTGCCACTAGCTATCTCTGTTTCTCCTTTTCCTGCTTTCATATCTTCACCATTTAGCAGGTATTTGTTGTACCCTTCAGGCAGAAATACTCTAGCACTCATTCCCGGAGGTATATTAATTGTCATATCAAATGATTTGCTCTCAGCATTCCACTTAACAACAACCTGTCCATATGGAGTTTCTTTTTTTGTATTGGCCCAGGTGATCCCTTCCGGTATATCGGGGTCAATAATAATATGCCTGTACCCCGGAGAAGTTTCATCTTTTCTTATTCCGCCAACCGACTGATAGAACCACGATCCTATGCCATTGTAACAGTTATGTATCCAGCTCCTTGCTCCATTCCAGTGCTCCCATGTTGTTGTTGCCCCGTTATCTATCATATACAGGTATCCCGGGTAATCTCTCTTTTTCAGCATTGAATACATTAGCTTCGATTCACCATTTTTAACACACCATTCCGTAAAAACAGGTACTCCCACGAGACCACATGCCATATGACCGTTATGATCCCTGATTATGATATCTTTTAACTTCGTAACTATCTTTTCTTTCAGATTATCAGGCACTATACCTGCCAGAAGGGGATAAGTCATGTCAATCTGGATACCGCTACCGTAAATGTTATTATCCTTATCAAATAACTCTTTGTTAATTAGTTCTGCAATTTTTTGTTTACGTGAGGAATAATCTGCAGCCTCGCCTTTCTTTCCAAGAACGACAGCAATTTTCTCCATAGTTTCAAAACAAACAGCCATAAAACAGTTGTTCACCAGTTTGATTGATGCTTTATCAGTGTGGTCAGTTCCTTCAGGACTTGCCCAGTCTCCCAGGTACCATGCCCGGTAATCAGTTTCGGGCCAGGGTTCAAGCAGTCCGGAAGCGGAATATTTGTCAGCATATCCAAGCCATTTCTTCATCACCGGATAATATTTTTCCAGGATTCTCTCATCGCCATAATTCATATAAGTTCTCCATGATGCAGTAATAATAAACCCGCACCAGTATGGTCCACCGCCGGCAGGGTAAGGATTGGGAGCTGTGTGAGGCATACCTCCGTCTTCACGGATACAATCGCCCCATGCCTGCAGCCAGTTCCTGTATAGCGGAGCCAGATCAAACATGGTTTGTGCAGTCTCTGTTGAAGCATTCCCGTCTCCTCCGTATCCCAATCGCTCTATCTGGGGACAATCAACAAGATATCCACCAAGGCTGAGGCACTGCAATGTATAGAATATCATATCATGGATTTTGTTCATATCAGGATCGGAGCATTCAAAAGATGAGGCCAGGTTAAAGCCGGTCCTGACAGGAAAAGCAGTGATATCCTCCAAAAGAGGTTCTTGCTTCAGGTCTGATATTTTTATATACCTGTAACCATGATAGTTAAATTTGTTTTTAAAAAACTTTTCCGGTTCACCACCAGCTATATATCTGTCAGATTGTCTCTGGTCGACAAATTTTCCCTCCTTATCAAGGTGATCACAATACTCAATCAACACTTCCTCTCCCGGCTTCAGGTTGTTGAACCGGATTTTTGTCAGGCCAGTCAGAGTTGTTCCCATATCAATGAACCAGCTGTTTTTTTCCAGCGACCTGATGGATACAGGCTTAATTGTATCAATAATAGTATTTGATTCAGTCATCTGCGGGGTTGCCATGTGATCGGCAACAGTTACAACCTCAACTCTTTCCCAGGTAGTTTTATCAAGTGTTTGTCCATTCAGATCAGACAGCAGTAATGAGCCATCAACCAGTTCTCCTCCGAATTGCCATGGGTACCAGGATCCTGTATCATAATATCCGCTGTTTCTTCCTTCCCAGGTGGTATCGGTCTTAACCAGAGTACTCCATGAGTTGTTTTTATAAACATCTATCTGGGCCCTAACAAGTGGTCCGTCAAACTGAACCCCGGGCAGACCTTTACTGTACCACCCTTTTCCGGCCCATATCACAATATCATTTTTGCCACTAATTACCATGTCTGTAATATCATATGTCAGTACCTGTGATCGTTTGCTGAATTGAGATACTGCCGGAGCAAGTACATTTTTGCCAACTTTTATACCATTCAAATAGACCTCATGATACCCAAGGGAATTTACATAGAGGGAGGTCCTGCCTGTTATTTCTGAGAGTTCAAAACTTTTTCTGAACTGCGGAGAAACGGAATTTTCACTCTTTTCGGGGTACCCGATATAAGAGGCTGTCCAATCTGATTTATCCAGCAGCCCGATGCTGAATGTTGATACGGGGCTCCATTCCGTATCTTTATCATTCTCATCCCAAATCCTTACTTTCCATACACAGAATGACCTGGATTTTAAATCCCTGCCACCATAAGGCACCATAATCTGATCAGTTGAAATTACTTTGCCGGAATTCCAGAGGTCAGCCTCCTTCTCTGTCAGAAGAGCATTTTCTGATGCAACCAGAAGCTGGTAAGCTATCTGGGTTGTTCCGTCTATTGAAGAATTTATTTTCCAACTCAGGGTTGGTACAGAAGTGCCTATCCCTTCAGGGTCAAAGAGATTTTCGCATTTCAGGTCAGATATACTGATGTCAGCTTTTTTTTTGTCACATCCTGATAGAAATATCAGGGCTGTAATAAATATTAATATACCGGGGTTTTTCATTGTTTTGATATTTGCATATCCAAAGGTTGTGATTTTTTGCAATTCCTCTTACTTAACCGGGGAAAAAATATTACTTTTCTTGTTTAAAGATAACAGTTTGTTAAACTATTTATTTCTCGCAAAGGCGCAAAGGCGCAAATATGAACCCGGAGTATGAAAACATGCCTTTACAATTGTGTTTTAATAGTGTTTACATTTTTACTTGTACAGTGTACAGGTTCGGATAATATTACACCCAGCCTGGTAGTGAAACCGGGCTCGGTAAATGGTGTATTCATTGAGCGTAATGGGAAGAAACTGGCAGTATATGGTGACCCCTCCGGAAAAATGAACGATGTTGATATGGTGCTCTTCACCCATTTCAGGCGCGATGTGGTATGGGCTGGAAGAGATCTTTTGCTGAATGGTGCAGAGGCAGTAATTCCGGCTGATGAGAAATCGTATTTTACAGGTACTGATTCGATCTGGAAAAGCTTTTCAGAAAAGCGGTTTCATGACTATTACTGTCAGACAACCAAAATAATGAGTTCCCCGGTTATTGTTACAAGAGAGGTAAGAGGAGGCGATGTTGTTTCATGGGAGGATATTGAAATAAAAGTATTTCCTGCATCCGGTTATACAAGAAATGCAGTATCATATATAACAGAAATAGATGGAAAGAAGATTGCTTTTACAGGGGATATGATTTATGGGAATGGACAACTCTTTGATCTTTACAGTTTTCAGGACTCTTATCAAAGTATTGGCGGATATCATGGATATGCTACCCGGCTCGGAGCACTCATTACGAGTCTGCAGTATGTTGCAGACCAGAAACCGGATATCATCATTCCTGCAAGAGGTCCCGTGATTTTTCATCCTCTGCCTGCCATTGATACTCTAATTGGAAGAATCAGGGAACTTTACAGAAACTATCTGACTATTAGTGCCTACAGGTGGTATTACCCGGAGAGGATGACAGCCCTGGCTGAACATGTCCCGGGACGGGGTAATACTGATAACCCGATGCCGTACTCTGCAGTGATCCGGGATGACCCGCCTGAGTGGTACTTGCATATCAGCAACAGTAATCTGGTGGTTGCCGATGACAGCAGCGCCTTTCTTATAGATTGCGGGACAACTGATGCACTGGAGGGAGTTATGGAACTTGTTAAATCGGGCAGGATAAAATCGATTGACGGTATCTTTATAACTCATTACCATGACGATCATACAGATTATATAAACGATGTCAGGGAGAAGTTCAATTGTCCGGTTTACATAACGGAGGAACTGAAAGATATACTCGAAAATCCCGGATCGTATCAGATGCCATGCCTGACGAAAAGATCTGTTAATAATTTAACAGTAAAATTCAATGAGGAGAAAATGTTATGGAAGGATTTCACACTTACATTTTACTATTTTCCGGGTCAGACTTTTTATCATGATGCAGTGTTGTTTGATAAACATGGAGGGGAGTCGATTTTCTTTATCGGAGATTCTTTTACACCTTCAGGAATAGATGATTATTGCTTGCTGAACCGTAATCTTCTTCATGAAGGAGAAGGTTATTTCTATTGCCTCGATATTCTTAAGATGCTTCCGGAAGGGACACTTCTTGCAAACCAGCATGTGGAACCGCCATTTGCATATTCAGCTGATCAGATTGATTTTTTACAGACGAAACTCATAGAGAGGAATCAGCTTTTCAGTGAATTGTTTCCATGGGAAGACATAAACTACGGTATTGATGAGCAATGGGCAAAAACCTATCCGTACGGACAGGATGCAACACCCGGAAGCAGTGTTGAAATTTCTGTGAGATTGTCAAATCATACTTCAGTTGACAAAACATTCAAAGTAATGCCCCGGTTGGTAAATAACATTGTTTCTGTACCTGCAAGGATATCATTAAAAGTTTCTCCAGGGGAAGAAGGTAAGGCTGTATTTAAGGTAAAGGTACCGGATAATGCTGTGAAAGGTTTGAATGTTATAACATTTGATGTCGGTTTTGATGAGTGGAACATGAGGGATTGGTGTGAGGCTTTAATTACGGTAATTTAGTTATAGAATTAACATACTCATAAATAAGATATCCTGTTTTCACATATTTAAATTTGGATAATTATGAAAGAGAAAAACTGGTCACGCAGAAATTTTATCAGGTCGGCGGGTTTGGGAGCTATTGCCCTGGGGTTTTCCCAGGCCGGTTGCACTTCTTCAAAAAAAGCAGCTCAGAAACAGGTTTCGCCTCCTGTAATTAAGGGTTTTGAAAGAGATAATAGCATTGTCGCGGGGCGGTCACCCTGGGAACCTTTTTCCGAAAGGAAGCTCAGGGTAGGGATTGCCGGTTATGGCGTTTGCCGGTTCGGGGCTGATTTTGGTTTTCAAAATCATCCTAATGTAGAGATAGTTGCAGTTACTGATCTTTTTCCTGACAGGTGTGATGCACTTGCAAAGGTGTGCGGCTGCTCGAAAAAATATCCTTCAATTGAGGAGATGGTAAGGGATGAAAGGATTGAAGCGGTATTTGTTGCAACTGATGCTCCCTCGCATGCAAATCATGTAATTGAAGCTCTTAAGTATGGAAAGCATGTTGCTTCTGCTGTACCTGCGGTTTTCGGATCACTTGAGGATGCTGATAAACTATTTGAGGCTGTGAAGAAGAGCGGACTTAAATATATGATGTTTGAGACATCCTGTTTTCATCAGGATCTCTATGGTATGCGAATGATTTATGAAACCGGGGGATTGGGAAAAATTGTTTATGCTGAAGGGGAATACTACCATTATATGAGCGAGCCTATTGACTCATACAAAGGATGGAGAATAGGCTTACCTCCCCAGTGGTATCCGACTCATTCCAATGCCTATTACATAGGTGTAAATGACGGCTACTTTACGGAAGTCTCATGTCAGGGTATGCCAAGTATCATTCATCATCTTAACCCCGGGAACAATATTTACAAAAATCCATTTGGGACCGAGATAGCTCTGTTCAGGACAAACTCAGGCGGAACTGCAAGAATGGCTGTAAGCTGGGATACTCCGGGAGATGAGGGGGAGAAGGGGAGAATAAGAGGTGATAAAGGGTCTTATTATGGTAATTATCAGGGTCTTGAAAAAAATCTTCCTGACATATCAAAACCTGCTCTTCCTCCTGGTGTACCTCCTGGCGGTCATGGAGGTTCACATGGATATCTGATGAATAATTTTGTAGAGTCGGTAATTCTTGACCGCACTCCTCTTGTGAATATTGCTGTTGCTCTTAATCTGACTGTGTCAGGTATTGTTGCTCATCAATCAGCACTCAGGGACGGGGAGGTGATGAAGATACCTCATTATAGTATATAGATGGCTCAGGGCTCAGGGCTCAGGGCACAGGGCGAAGGCAGAAGGCAAAAGGCAAAAGACAAAAGATAAAAGTGAAACGTTAAACTACCTGAATTGATTACAGGGCGTCAGTACAATCCGATAGTACTTTACTTAATCTGAAAGGTTCTGATCTCCCATGGTTTAAGCTCTATCTTACCATTAGAATGGCTGATGATTTTTCCGTCAAGTCTGGTTTCAACAAAATCATGTCCTTCCATTTTCAGATTTAGGGATGATACCGGATTCACTTCACCAGATTTATAAAATCGTGCGAAAATTTTCCCATTTTCAGGGTATAAGGCGGTCAGGAGTACTTCTTTATCGGCAGTTATAATAATAGGAAAAACTTTGTTCCCAAATTTACCATTGCCGGGTGCACTTTCAAGAACAGGTACTTGTAAATTATACTCAAGAGCCTGCCTGTGGAGGTCTGCGGTTTTCCAGTCACCCCTGAAAGGGAGTATGGCAAAATCATATTCGTACGGTCCGTAAAGCATACGGGTTCCCCAAATATAATACATAGCATATGCCAGAGGCAGTGAGAAACTGTAATCTTTCTCACGGATACTTCCCATATTACCTTTATTGAAGAATGCCATGCCGGATTTATGATCAGTAACAGCTGCCCAGTAATTACCCTCAACATATTTATAATCTGTTTCAGAAATTGCAAATGGGAGGTCTCTTATCCCCACTGATGCCGTATCTATATCGGGAAATATTTTAAAACGAAGCTTTTCCTCATGTACAAATGCTGAATTTCCATCGCGCTTATTATCACTGAGCAACCCGATCTTTTGCCCGTTGAAAACAAATCTGGTTCTGCAATCAATTCTTGGATTATCTTCATATAGAGTCATTTCGAATTCGTACGGGATATCTGAGATTAATCCATATTCAGTCATTTTGATCCAGGGAGTGTTAACAGATGATTTATTTATTATCCACTTACCTGATGACTGACAATCGACTCCGACAATCTTCCCTTCAAAAAATGCCGCCCTTTTTTCTCCCGATGTCAGCAGCTTTCCTGTTTTTGAATCCATGATGGATTTTATACCTCCCTCCTTCGCAAGTATTATTTCATAAAATGGAGTATTTATTGTAAGATTCTCTTTATCAAATTTTAGTAGTGGATTATTTATTTCCGGGGCTTTATCAACACCGGTGATTGAATAGGAATTAATACTCAGAGGTTCAATTTCTGCCTTGAAAACGGCTTTTACCTCTATATTGGTTCCATCAGTAGTAATATTTGGTGAAATTATATAAACAGGCAATTCAGTGCCACTGCCTTTGGCAACGTAGTTTTTAGCTTTTGATCCTGATATATCAAGGGTTGTTGTAATCCATAATGACTGTTTCCAGGAAAAGGGATTAAAGACAGTAATTTGTTTAATACCACCGCCTGTCATGTTTTCTGCAAAAAATTGCATTGATTCTTTAATTACCTGTTCTGCCTCTTCAATAGAGGCCGGCAGTAATCTCCTCGCATCAGGGAGCAGACCGCATATCTGAATATCATGATGCTGGGCAAGTAATAGTTTTTTCCATGCTTTATCAAGCTCTTCTTCATGAGAGGTGCCAGCATTTAAAATTTTCACAGCTGAAAGGCGTTCAGCTACAAGAATTGTGTTTTCAGCTTTTCTGGAACTATTCCAAATCTCATTCCCGCAATATCCCCATGGCATTCTTACCTTAAAATCATTTGGGGCCGTTTTCATATCAGCTACCGGTTCCGGATACTTGTCCATAAGTTCATCGAGAAGGATCCATGAAAATTTCAGTTTTTTTTCATACTCCCTTACAAGCTCTTCTTTTCTGAGTCCCGAGTCATCTGCTCTTGATGCAAGCAGAGGATTTATATGACTGAACTTTTTTCTATAGGTCTCCATATTATCAGGACTCTCCTTGCTGGGATAGCGGGTCAGTATCCAGGTATCCATGGTGGTTTTGAAGAATTCAGCCCCTTCTCCATTGTATGTCGGAATAGTTGCAATCTTTGATCCGTCCATGCCTTTCCACCAGCCTATCGGAACATCAAATGTGGGATTGTATCCATACATCATAAAATGTGTCCGCATTATTGCACCATCATATCCAAATCCGTTCAGGATCTGAGGTATCTGGCTGTGCATTGCATGCTCGCTCATCAGATAGACCGGAGGTCTGTAATTGAAATATTTCTGTTCAGCTTCAAGAGCATAAGAGATCTGCCTGATATTTGATTCATCATTTATGAATTGTGATAATGGCTGTCCGTATGTACTGGAACCAATGCCGAATCTTCCTTTATATTTCAGCAGGTATCCCTTTAGCTCGGCCATTACTTCGGGCTCGGATTCTGCAAAGTGATCATAGATATATGCCTCATTGTCAATCCCGATCTTAAAAGATTTATATTTATCGAGCCATTCAATTGCATTTCTGAGCCTTTCCATGAAATGATCACTTCCCCACAGGATCAAGCCGCCATGATCGTATGTAAGCATGTAGGTGGTATCATTAATCTGAACTTTTGCCGGTTTCTGGCCCAGAGCAGTATTGCCGAGCAGAATTAATATAACAATAATAAGAAGTTGTGGTTTTAGTCTCATATCAGAAAATATTTTTCATTTTAAAGATAAATCTATATCTGGAAAATTGTGTCATGCCGGGACTATTTTGCTAAAGAGACTATTGGCAAATCACCTATCAATGACAATAAATGTCGTTTGCCAACCGGCGGAGAAATAACTTCGAAGTCAGATGACCTTCAATGACGGCAAAGCTAAATGACAGCGCGCAGCGCTTAATGACCATAGATGACGGCCGAAGGCCAGTGACCGCAACACCGCAACACCTCAACACCTCAACACCTCAACACCTCAACACCACTATACCGTAACATACCCCTATTTTATTTTGTAATGGTCCTGCAGAATGAGCCTGAAAATTTTCCGGGGGAGGATAGTTTTGATAAAGACTGCCAGTTTCTGTTCAAACGAACCTATTATATACCTTTGCAGAGGATTTTTGTATTCAACTATCCTGATAATTTTTTTTGCAAGCAACTCCGGTGCCCAGCCGTTGGCTTCGTCTTTTTCAATCACCTTTAATGTAACCGCATATTGTTCATTGTAAGGATCATCAGCACCTGTCGGTGCAAGATAGTTTCTCCTGTTAGCTGAATTACTTGTCCGGAAATCACCGGGATTTATCAGAATGATCCTGATTTTATACTTGTTAACTTCCATTCGCAGTGCTTCGCTGAAGCCCTCGATGGCAAATTTACTGGCTGAATAGTATGCTTGGTAAGGCAGACCCATAAGTCCTCCAATGGAAGAAAAGTTTATAATGGTTCCTCCTCCCTGTTTTCTCATTACGGGAAGAACTTCCTTAGTGATCTGGACCATACCGATAAAATTGGTGTCCATCTGAAGCCTTATATTTTCAATAGGAGTTGTTTCTGCCGGGCCTCCGGTATGCATTCCTGCATTATTTATCAGGATATCTATGCGGCCTTCCTTTTCGACGACTGCGGCTACAGCAGCTTTGATTGAATCTGAATCAATGAGATCCATTGTGAGATAATGGACCGGAGTATCTGAAAATGTATACCGGCGGACTGTTCCATAAACCGTATGTCCTTTTTCTGAAAGCAGTTTTGCTGTTTGTTTTCCGAATCCGGAAGAGATACCGGTTATCAGGATTACCTTTTTCATTTTTTAAGCAATGATTCCAAGCTTTTTTGCTGCTTTTGCAATCTTTTCTATTGAGATCTCGACCTGTTCCTTTGTATGTGTTGCCATTAAAGAATATCTTATAAGGCAATCCTCTTTGGGAACCGCAGGTGGAACAACAGGATTCACAAAGACACCGTCTTTGAAAAGCATCTGAGTAAGCTTAAGAGCCTTAATATCATCGCGTATAAAAAGAGGAATGATTGGAGTCTCTGATTTGCCGGTGTCAAATCCTGCTGCCTTGAATCCTGCCAGGGCAATAGCGGTTATATCCCACAAATGCCTGATTCTTTCAGGTTCATTTTCCATGATTTCTATGGATGCCAGCACCGCTGCAGCTGATGCTGGAGTTATACTTGCACTGAATATGAGCGACCTGGAATTATGCTTAATAAAATTAATAACCTCCTTGTCAGCAGCAATAAAACCGCCTAGTGAAGCAAATGATTTTGAGAAGGTACCCATGATAAGATCTACCTTATCAGTAAGGCCGAAATGGGAAGCTGTTCCTGAGCCGTTTTTGCCGATAACGCCAATAGAATGGGCATCATCAACCATAATAGATGCATTGTATTTATCGGCAAGTTTTACAACTTCAGGAAGTTTGATAATATCACCCTCCATTGAAAATATACCATCAACTACAATCAGTTTGAGCTTATCTGCTTCACATAATTTAAGCTTGGCCTCGAGTGAGGCCATATCGTTATGACCAAATTTCAAGACCTTAGAGAATGAGAGGCGACTTCCCTCAATAATTGAAGCATGGTCAAGTTCATCAAGAATAAGATAGTCATGTCTGCCTGCAAGCAGAGAAACAACACCCAGATTTACCTGGAAGCCTGTACTGTAGCAGAGAGCCTCGTCCTTATTAACAAGTTCTGCAAGCTTATTTTCAAGCTTGATATGAATATCCAGCGTCCCGTTCAGAAACCTTGAACCGGCACAGCCTGTTCCATATTTGTCTATGGCATCCTTGGCAGCCTGTTTGACCTTTGGATGGTTTGTAAGTCCCAGGTAGCTGTTAGAACCGAACATCAGGATTTTCTTGCCATTCATGAGGACCTCTGTGTCCTGATCAGATTCAATTTCCCTAAAATAGGGGTAGATACCAGCCTGCATGGCTTTCTGTGGGGCATCATAACCTGAAAGTCTCTCTTTTAAAAATCTCACGGGTAGATTTAATCTTTAAATTTAACGGTCAAAAATAATTAAATTCAGATATAAAAATGGATTTAATGATTTTTTATAAGAGTATTGTGTTTATTCGTTAAGCATATTTGTTATTAGAATAATCAGGTAATATTATACATTATAGTTGTAATCAGCAGAAAATGAAAGATATCTATACACTTTTTTTAATTGCAATATTTGGATTTGCAGCAATAGTTTTTGTATTACTATTCTATATTTCAGCTCCTTATGGAAAATTCCTGAGAAAGGGTTGGGGCCCTTCAGTCAGATCCAAGTGGGCCTGGATGGTAATGGAACTGCCATCTCCCCTTATAATGATAATTTTCTTTCTGGGTTCAGTAGATAAGTCTATAATGTCAGCTATATTTCTGATATTATGGCTGTTGCATTATATTCACAGGACTTTTATTTATTCTTTTTTACAATCAGGCCGGGATAAATCCTACCCTTTGGTAGTTGCAGCGATGGCTTTTATATTCAATTGTATGAATGGCTTCATAAACGGCTATGGAATGTTTCAATTATTGAATTATGAGACATCATGGTTAAGATCATGGCCCTTTATTTCAGGAATTATATTGTTCCTGACAGGTTTTATCATTAATAAAACTGCAGATGAAAAACTGAGAAATTTAAGGAAGAATAATCCTGAAGCTTATGTCGTTCCAAAAGGATGGTTATTTGAATATATCTCCTGTCCGCATTACTTTGGGGAGATTATAGAATGGCTTGGTTGGGCTGTTATGACGTGGTCATTACACGGTCTTGCATTTTTTGTTTTTACATTTGCCAATCTCTTTCCAAGGGGAATTAAATCACACCTGTGGTACAAGGGAATGTTTCCTGATTATCCTGCAAAAAGAAAAGCAGTGATTCCTTTTTTAATTTGATGCAATTTATTTTGGTGAATTTAATATTGCGATATACTTTTGTGTCCGAAATCAATTTTTTAGATCTAATGGACGACGACCCTGCGGATAGGTTAAATTTTAATCCATACATGGAGGATTAACCGGTCGTACCGGTCACCTCCTGATGTATAACGATAAAAGGAGGTGACTATGACATCACTTACAACATTTTATTTAAGCGGAATTATTGGCAAAGAGGTATTTGATGCCGATGGGAAAGTAATAGGTGTAATCAGGGATTTGCTTGTTTTCGCTGTTCCTTCCGGTCAGAATGATCCGGGTCAGCAGATGGTTACAGGAGTAAAACTCAGGATAAAGAAAGATTCACGTATTTATTCCTTTAAAACTTTCAGGATAATAAAGACCAGAGAGGTTCTTAATGTATCCTGTTCTGAACTTATCGAAATTGAAAAGGAAGAGTCAGAGAACGGTCTTCTTCTTGTAGAAAATATACTTGACAGGCAGATAGTAGATCTTAATGGCCGCAAACTGGTAAGGGTAAATGATGTCAGGCTTGTAACTCTTCCTGCTGGAACATTTGCTATTGCTGTGGATATAGGAATAGAGGGATTGTTAAGGAGGATAGGGATTGCAATCCCTATAAAGCGATTTTTGACACTCTTCAATATAAGCATCCCTGCCAAATTTATTCTGTGGGATGATGTTCAGGCTATCGATTTTTCAAATCTTAATATAAAATTATCAAAGAGTTATGCCAAACTTCATACTCTTCACCCTTCTGATATTGCAGATATCCTGGAGGACCTGGGAAAGAAATCAAGTATGTCGGTATTCTCTGCTCTTGATGAAGAGAAAGCAGCTGATGTTCTTGAAGAACTGGAGCCGCATGCCCAGGTACATATACTTGAAAACCTTCCTGTAGATAAGGCAGCTGATGTCCTTGAAAAGATGCCGGCAGATGAAGTGGCAGATATCCTTGAAGAAATGGAGGATGAAAAGGCTGAGCTGCTTCTTAAGGAGATGGATATGGAATCGTCCCAGGAGGTCAGAGAGCTACTCGAATATCCTGACAATTCAGTGGGGAGTCTTATGTCAACTGATTTCATCTCCTTTATGCCAGGCACTTCTGTAGGAGATGTTATTGAGGAATTAAGAGCTAAAAAACCGGAACCATCTGAACTTTATAACCTGTTTGTTACCGAAAAAAATGATGAGCTCATAGGTACATTTAACCTCAGAGACCTTGTTATTGCCGATCCTAAGTCAATGGTTGGAGATATTATGAAGAAGGAACCTGTTTTCCTGTTCGATAATCAGAAGGTCCAGGATATTGCAGAGCTGGTATCAAAATATAACCTTCTTGCTGTGCCTGTTGTTGACAATAATGAACAGCTTCAGGGTATGGTGGTGGTTGATGATGTGGTTGAGGACCTCATAACTGCAAGAAGAACGAAGAAGAGATAAAAGAATGAGGGCGGAAGGCGGAAGGCGGAAGGGTTATTATCGACCTTGTTAGCCTGACCCCTTGAACAATAAAAATTATGTTCAGGAAAAGACTTAAGAACATACATTTTTTAAAAAGGCTTGCAATATTCTTTGCAATACTTGGCCCCGGCATTATAACCGGCAGTGTTGATAATGATGCCGGCGGTATTACTACCTACTCGGTTGCCGGTGCAATGTACGGTTATGGTCTGATTTGGACCCTTATACCCTCATTTATTGTTCTGCTTGTTGTCCAGGAGATGAATGCGAGGATGGGAATTGTAACAGGTAAAGGCCTTTCAGACCTCATTAGGGAAAATGCCGGTATGAAAATAACGTTCCTGATATTCCTTGGCCTTCTGTTCTCTAATATAGGTAATACAACCACAGAATTCGCCGGGGTAGCAGGAAGTATGGAAATTTTTGGTGTCAGCAAGTATATTTCAGTTCCGATTGTTACCTTTCTTGTATGGATACTCGTTGTCAAGGGTACTTATAAGATAGCAGAACGCATATTTCTGTTATTCAGTGCATCGTTACTCACCTATGTTGTGTCGGCTTTAATGAGCAAGCCTGACTGGTCGGCAATAGGATCAGCTGTTATAAGGCCCAGGATGGAGATGAATACCCAGAGTCTTGCTATAGTGATAGCTCTCGTAGGGACAACCATTGCTCCGTGGATGCAGTTTTATATGCAGGCTTCTGTTATAGAGAAAGGTCTGAAAATGAAAAATTTCAGATTTACACTCATCGATATAGCTGTAGGATGTGTTGTTACTGTGGTAGTAGCTTTCTTCATTATGGTTGCCTGCGGTTCAACACTTCATGCAAATGGTATCCAGATAAATGAGGCAAAAGATGCAGCACAGGCTCTTGAACCATTTGCCGGAAGGCTTGCATCACACGTTTTTGCATTCGGGCTTTTCATAGCATCGGTCTTTTCTGCTACAATACTTCCGTTAGCTACTGCTTATTATGTTTCTGAAGCATTTGGTTTTGAGGCTGGTATTGATGAAAAATGGGATGATGCAAAAGAATTTTATGTGCTATATACCGGAATTCTTATAATATCAGCACTTATAATACTCATCCCAGGCGCCCCTTTGATTAAAATCTCAATATGGTCGCAGGTACTGAATGGAATACTGCTTCCTGTGGTATTGATAAGCATGATGCTTCTCATTAATAATAAGAAAATAATGGGGACTTATGTAAATAGTATTACACAAAATGTTATCGGGTGGAGCGCTGTCATCCTGCTAATTGGCTTATCTTTAATCCTGCTTGTTATTCCTTTTTTCAGCAGGTGAATATAAAGTAAATGTCAATTCTGAGCTGGCCATTCACCGTTTGTAAACGGGATGGATTTTATTTTTCCAGGATCAACAACAACATGCTTGATAAGCATTCTCTTCCATGTGTAGGTGATGTGAATCAATCCATCATCAGTTTGTATTACAGCAGGATATGAGAATTCTGTACCCTCCATATCATTTTCAAGCAATGCTGCTGCCTGCCATTTTACTCCATCATCAGAAACAGCAATATTAAGCATATTTCTGCCTTCGACAAGGTGATTATATACTAGCAGATGCCTTCCATCATTCAATGTTACAGCATCAATCCCGGAATTTGGATTAGGAAGTTCCGTTTCAGTCAGAGGACTCCATGAATAACCATTGTCAATCGATTCCGAAGTAAGTATCTTTGATGAGGTGCTTCTGCAGAGTATCTGGATTTTACCACCTTTATGTGTTATTATTGCAGGCTGTATTGCCCCGATAGTTTTCTCATTAAGAGGAGCAGTTCTTTCCCATGTCTGTCCGAAGTCGGGTGTAAATTCCATATGAACCTTCCATCCATCTCTCTCGGTGCTTGAAGGACATATAAGCTCGCCATTCTCAAGAAGAACAGGCTTGTTTTTTATGGGTCCAAAAATATTCCTTGGCAACTTTGTTCCTTCTGACCAGCTCTTACCCTCATTTTCTGAAGTCATCAGCATGCCCCACCAAGTTGAAGGTGTTGGGCCCACTTTATAAAACAGAAGAATCTTTCCCCCGGTATTATACAAAACAGGATTCCAGCAAGCATAGCGCAAAAGCTTATTTTGTATACCATTCGCCACTTCAACCGGTTTTGACCAGCTGCTGTTCTCATACCGGCTTATCCATATTCCAACATCCTTATGCCCCTCCTGGGTACCTGCAAACCAGGCTGCAAGGAATCCATAACTTGTTGATATAATTGTTGAAGCATGACATGAAGGTGCAGTTATGTCTCCGGTTTTCCATAAATATTCTGATTTCAATATGCAATCTTTCCCGGTAAATGGGTCTGCTGAAAATGCTCCTCTGCTTAAAATAAGCAACAATAGGAATAATAATGTTTTCTTCATGGCTTTCAAATTAAAAAATCGTTTAAATTTAAAGATTTGAATTCAATACTTTCAGGTTTTAAGGATTAAAAAAGAAGATTAGATGAAATCATTCCACGTAATAAAGGTTATTTTGCTGATATCTTTTGGTTTACTTGTCACTTCACTCGATATTTCTGCCCAGAAGAACAAAGAGGAAGAATATCTTGGAAAGGCTGATTTGTATAAGGCCAAAAAGAGCCTTCTTGAATTTCTGAGTGATACAAACGTTGTAAGAAAATACGGAATTATTTCGGATGCAATATGGAATTATGCTGAGCTTGGGATGCAGGAATTTAGGTCATCAGCTCTGCTTATTCAAACACTTGAAGAGGAAGGATTCAGTGTTGAAAAAAATGTTGCCGGAATGCCAACATGTTTTGTTGCAACCTGGGGAAAAGGTAAGCCGGTAATTGGTATCCTTGGGGAGTTCGATGCTCTTCCAATGATTTCACAAAAACCTTTGTGTGCGGTTCAGGATCCTCTTGTAAAAGGTGCTCCCGGTCATGGTTGTGGTCATAATATGATGGGTACCGCAGGAGTAGCTGCTATTGTGGCATTAAAGAAAACCATGAAGCAGAATAAAATTGATGGCACAATTAAATTCTTCGGATCACCGGCGGAGGAGACGCTTATAAGCCGTCCATATATGGTAAGGGAAGGAGTCTTTAAGGATGTGGATGCCGTTATTGACAATCATGCATCATCAGATTTTACAACAAGCTATGGAATAAACGGTACTGCAGTAATGTCAGTGATCTTTTCATTCAAAGGAAAGACTGCGCACGCTGCAGGATCCCCATGGTCAGGCAAAAGTGCACTCGATGGGGTAGAACTGATGAATATTGCATCAAATTATCTGAGAGAGCATCTTTTTTACACCCATCGTCTTCACTATGTTGTGACTGAAGGAGGGGAGGCACCTAATGTAGTGCCTGACAGGGCTTCAGTATGGTACTATATAAGGAATACCGATGAGAGGCTGGAGGAGATGTATGCAAGAGTCCTTGACTGTGCCAGAGGTGCAGCCCTGGCCTCCGGAACTGTTCTCGATTCGGTTATGGTGCTCACTGCTACGCATCAGCGCCATTCAAATAAAAAACTTGCTGAAACTATTCAGAAGAATATTGAGCTTATAGGGATGCCTGAATGGACTGAGCAGGAAATTCAGTTTGCAAAAGCTTTGCAGAAGGAACTCGGAGGAAAAGAGACAGGTTATCCACTTAAGCCAAAAGGATTCTCAAAACCATCAGAAATACAGGTAGGAGGAGGCTCCTCAGATGTAGGAGAGGTGACTCTTATTGCGCCTACTGCAACAATTAATTTTCCCGGTGAAGTGCCGGGAGTTGTTGGCCATCACTGGTCTTGCGTTACCTCTAATTATGGAAGGGCAGCATGGAAAGGACTGAATGCAGGAGCAAAAGCCATCTCTGCTTCAGCTCTCGATCTTCTTACAAACCCAAAATTGCTGGAGGAAATAAAAGATGAATTTAATGAGTATTCAAAAGATCATCCCTACAAATCATTTCTTCCTGAGGGAGCTATGCCTCCACTCTATCTGAATAAGGAACTTATGGATAAATACAGGGAGGCAATGATGAAGCTGAAACCTTAAAATGATTTTAAAGCTAAATTAAGGAGATGGAAAAAGGATACTTCCAATCATTCAGTTATCAGACACCTGTTAAGAAAAAACGGACTTTCATTGACAGACTGCGGTCGGACAGCAGGTTATACTTCACAATTAAATATGCGATAATTGTATTGAAGAGCAGGAAACTGGCCATAAAAAAGGAATATGGTGATAAAGAGTGGGCTGACTCATCATTTGTTGTTTTCAGGTTAATTGAAAAAGCCGGAGGAAGGTTCAATATTTCTGGCATGGAGAATATTCTGAAGCATGAGGGACCTGTACTTTTTATCAGTAACCATATGAGTACGCTTGAGACTATGATTTTCCCATGCATTGTTTCACCACTCAGAAGGGTGACATTTGTAGTAAAGGAAAGCCTCGTAAAACACCCGCTCTTTAAGGATGTGATGCAGTCGAGAGATCCTGTGGTTGTTGGCAGATCTGATCCCAGAAAAGACCTTGAAGCTGTTATGAATGGAGGAGCTGATCTCCTCTCAAAAGGAATTTCAATTATTATCTTTCCCCAGAGTACCAGGAGCCTGGAATTCATGCCTGAAGAGTTTAATTCTATTGGTGTAAAGCTTGCAAAGAAGGCAGGTGTTCCTGTAGTCCCTATTGCCATAAAAACCGATTATTGGGGTAATGGTAAGTATATTAAAGAGTTAGGTCCTATAGACAGAAAAAAAACAATCTATATGAAATTTGGTGGACCTTTCATGATAACCGGTAACGGCAAAGAGGAAAATAACCGGATTATCAAATTTATTCAGGATTCACTAAAAGAGTGGAAGGATTAGAACGATCTCGCCAGGGAGCAGTACCCTTTTAGCTACGGGTGCTGAAGTCAGAGTAAATATTTTTAAGTGTATTAAATACATTTATTATTTTTTTCTTAGATTTGGTAAAGACCAGGATTGTCTCATTTTTTAATACATAGTTCTTTAACAGGAAAGCTTCATAAAGACAAGTAAATATTTATTATTCATTACTTTAACACTGTTAACATATTATGGGAACCTTAGACTGGATTGTACTTGGTATCTTCTGTCTTGGCCTTATAGGGATTATTGTCTGGGTGACCAGGCAGAAAGAAGAGACTTCAACTGATTATTTTCTTGCGGGTCGTGATGCTACATGGCTGGCAATAGGATCATCGATCTTTGCTTCGAATATAGGATCGGAGCATCTTGTAGGACTTGCCGGAGCCGGTGCCTCGAGTGGTATGGCAATGGCTCATTGGGAGATGCATGGATGGCTGATCCTCATTCTTGGATGGTTTTTTGTTCCCTTTTATGAACGAAGCGGTGTTTTTACAATGCCTGAATTCCTGGAAAAAAGATATAACAAAGGTGCAAGAAGCATTTTATCTATTATCTCGCTTGTGAGCTATGTATTTACAAAAGTAGCCGTTACTGTATATGCTGGGGGTGTTGTTTTTAAACAGGTGTTTGGTATTGAATCGATGTTTGGGATAGATTTTTTCTGGATCGGTGCTTTGGGTCTTGTAATTCTGACCGGTATATATACAACGCTTGGTGGCATGAGAGCCATTTTGTGGACCTCAGTTCTCCAGACTCCGGTTTTGCTTGTTGGCTCACTCGCTGTTCTGGTAATCGGTCTTATAAGGCTTGGCGGATGGTCGGAGATGATGGAGATATGCAGGGCCGTACCGGTAAATGCTGACGGAGATACAATGACAAACCTTATCCGATCGGCAAATGATCCGGAATATCCCTGGACCGGAGTTCTTCTTGGCTCGGCAATAATAGGTTTCTGGTACTGGTGTACCGACCAGTATATTGTACAGAGGGTCCTTTCAGGACGTAACCAGAAAGAATCACGTAGAGGGGCAATCCTCGGAGCTGCATTCAAACTTACTCCAGTATTCATATTTCTGATACCCGGTATGATTGCCTATTCTCTTAATGCCAAAGGGATGATCAGCCTTCCTGATTCAGATTCTGCATTCTCCATCCTGATAAAAGAGTTATTACCACTTGGATTCAAAGGCCTTGTAGTCGGAGGAATTCTTGCTGCACTAATGAGTTCTCTGGCTTCACTGTTCAACTCATCAGCAACGCTTTTTACTGTTGATTTTTATCAAAAATTCAAACCACAGGCAAGTGAGAAAGAATTGGTTAAAGTTGGAAGAATAGCAACTGTTACAGTTGTTGTCCTTGGTGTCCTGTGGATCCCGGTGATGCGGAACCTTGGTAAAGTGCTCTATGCTTATCTGCAGGATGTTCAGTCTCTTCTTGCTCCTGGCATTGCAGCAGTATTTCTCCTTGGCATAGCATCAAAAAAAACTACTCCGGCAGCAGGTCTGATTGGGCTTGCAACTGGTTTTGTAATCGGGATGACACGTCTCGGCCTGAAAGTATTTTCAGGAGGAATTAATCCCGACGGACTTATTTACCGGCTATTTCTTGCACCCAACTGGCTTCACTATGAGATTGTTTTGTTCTTTCTTGTTATTTTCATTATGATTATTACCAGTATGATAACTCAAAGAGCGGACCCTGCACTCATTAAAGGATTGTATGTGGGATCAGCTACGGAAGAGCAGAAAGCCATAACGCGTGCAAGTTGGAATAACTGGGATCTCTTTTTCTCGGGTACAACTATTGCGGTGATATTGTTATTTTATATTTATTTCTGGTAGAAAACACTTGCTCCCGATCATCAGCTATTTGGCTGATGATCAACCCCTAAAGGGGGTTTTATTTAGTGTAGGAATTGAGCCCCCTTTAGGGGGCAGACCACGCTTCAGCGTGGGCGGAGGCCTGTGGCCAGTGACGGGGAGAGTTGGATGAATGATTAATAAAATTACAAACATGAATAACTTAATGACAAAAGAGGTCTGGTTTATAACCGGTAGCCAGGATTTGTATGGACCAGCCACTCTTAAGCAGGTTTCTGCCGATTCGGAGAAAATTGCAGCTTCTCTTGGCAAGTCAAAAATAATCTCGCAAAAAATCGTTTTCAAACCTGTCCTTACCTCGCCTTCTTCAATTGCAAAGCTCTGCACTGAAGCCAACAGCAGTCCCAAATGTATAGGGCTGATTGCCTGGATGCATACCTTCTCCCCGGCTAAGATGTGGATTCAGGGATTGTCAATTCTCAATAAACCTTTATTGCATTTTCATACACAGATTAACAGGGATATTCCATGGAAGACAATAGATATGAACTTCATGAATCTCAACCAGTCTGCACATGGAGACAGGGAATTCGGATTCATAGTATCAAGAATGAGGATTAACAGGAAGGTCGTTGTTGGTCATTACCTTGATGCTGAAGCTGTCGGCAGGATTGCCGTTTGGATCAGAGCTGCAGCAGCTTACAATGATACCCTGGGGATGCGGGTGGCAAGGTTCGGAGACAATATGCGCGAGGTTGCAGTAACTGAAGGAAACAAGGTCAGCGCCCAGATTCAGATGGGATATTCGGTTTATGGCTTCGGTATTGGAGATCTCGTAAAGGAGGTCAGCAGGGTACCTGATTCAGAGATTAAAAAACTGATTGCTGAATATTCCTCAGTGTATAGTATAACAAAAACTGTGGCCGGTTCCGATACATTAAGGGAGGCAGCAAGGATTGAACTTGGAATGGAATCATTTCTTAAGGCAGGAGATTTTAAAGCATTCACAACAACTTTTGAAGATCTGCATGGTTTGAGGCAGCTTCCCGGACTTGCTGTCCAGAGGCTTATGGCAAAAGGTTTTGGTTTCGGGGCGGAAGGAGACTGGAAAACTGCGGCAGTGGTTCGTTCAATGAAAGTTATGGCAGAAGGTTTAAAGGGAGGAACCTCATTTATGGAGGACTATACCTACCATCTTAATCCGGATAACATGTCAGTTCTTGGTGCTCACATGCTGGAGATATGTCCTTCAATAGCACTGGAAAAGCCATCACTACAGGTACATCAGCTTTCAATAGGAGGCAAGGAGGATCCGGCAAGGCTGGTATTCAAGACTGCTCCCGCTGATGCAATCAATGTATCGGTTATTGACCTTGGCAACAGATTCCGGATGATTGTGAATGAAGTTGAAGTGATAAAATGTCCTGATATGCCAAGGCTACCTGTGGCCAGTGTTCTCTGGAAACCAATGCCTGACCTCAAAACCGGGGCAGCAGCATGGATATTGGCTGGAGGAGCACACCATACAGGGTTCAGTACCGCAATCAACAGTGAGTACCTTGAGGATTTTGCAGCTATGATCGGAATTGAATATGTTAATATAGGCAGGAATTTCAATATGACAGATTTTCGCAATCTGCTCAGATGGAATGAGTTATATTACCATCTTGGAGGTGGTATTATATCATGACGAAAAACTATGACCAAATCCTTATGACGAGATAATGAAAAGCTATTCGAAATTTCCCAAATACCTGGTGGCAGTCGACTGTATCGTTTTCGGATATGATATTCAAAAAAAAATACTTAAGCTTCTTCTTGTGAAACGAAGCTTCGAACCCTCTAAAGGATCATGGTCGCTGCCGGGAGGTTTTGTTAAGTCGAAGGAGAGTCTTGATGAGGCAGCTGGCAGGATCCTCAGAAAACTGACCGGAATAGGCACAGTTTATCTGATGCAATCATATACCTATGGTGAAACGGACCGTGATCCTGGAGCCAGAGTCATTTCAACTTCATATTATGCTCTTATCGGGATAAGGGAAATTGACCAGAAAGTGGTTAAGGACAGCGGAGCACACTGGAGAGATATTGATGATCTTCCAAAACTTATTTTTGACCATCCCAGGATGATTAAGAGAGCCCTGGCTGATTTGCAGAACCTGATCAAGGTGAAACCTGTAGGATTTGAGCTGCTACCTGAAAAATTCACCCTCGTTCAACTTCAGGAACTTTATGAGGCTATCTTTCAGCGAAAAGTTGATAAAAGGAATTTCAGAAAAAAGATTCTGTCAATGGGAATTCTTGAAAAGCTGGAGGAAAAGGAGAAGGTAACCTCAAAGAAAGGAGCATGGTACTATATGTTCAATAAGGAACAGTATGATAATTTAAGCATGAACGGATTCAGCTATAATCTGGATGTCAGTTGAGTGTATGGAGTGCCTAGAGTGCCTAAAGTGCCTAAAGTTATAAGTTATGTTTGAGAAGTTAAAAGAAGAAGTATTCAAAGCCAACCTCGACCTGGTTACACATGGTTTGGTTATTCATACCTGGGGAAATGCCAGTGGTCGCGATCCTTCGACCGGGATGATCGTAATAAAGCCTTCCGGAGTCAGCTACGAATATATGAAACCCGGGGATATGGTTGTATTGTATCCTGACGGAAGAGTGGCCGAAGGCAATTACAAACCGTCCACTGATGCACCAACCCACCTTTTTCTGTATAATAAATGGAAGAACATCGGAGGTGTGGCTCATACACACTCCTCTTACGCAACATCCTGGGCTCAGGCAGGAAGGGCAATACCTCCCTTCGGAACCACTCATGCCGATCATTTCTCTGGTGACGTGCCATGCACCAGGGTGCTCAAAGCAAGTGAAATAAAAAAAGATTATGAGCTGAATACCGGAAAAGTAATTGTTGAAACTATGGATAAATTTAATCATCTTGCTGTCCCTTCTGTACTTGTTGCTAATCACGGTCCATTTTCATGGGGAAAGGATGCAGCAGATGCAGTGTATAATGCAGTTGCACTTGAAGAGATAGCCATGATGGCTTTCAATACTATTCTCCTGGGAAGAAGCAACCCGGTTTCAAAGGCCCTCATTGATAAACATTTCACCAGGAAGCATGGGGAAGATGCTTATTATGGACAAACAAAAAAATGAAACAGAATATGGCAAGAAAATATGTAATAGGTATTGATTATGGCACAGACTCAGTCCGTTCTGTTGTAGTTGACACTGATAATGGGAAAATAGCCGGCACTTCAGTATTTGAATATCCCCGATGGAAGAATGGCTTGTTCTGTGATCCATCAATAAACCAGTTCCGGCAGCATCCGGCTGACTATATTGAAGGCCTGGAACAATCTGTAAAAGGAGCCATTAAAGTATTACCATCAGAAACAATCAGGAACATAGTGGGAATTTCTGTCGATACTACAGGATCTACTCCTGTTGCAGTCGATAAGGATGGGACTCCTCTTTCAATGAAACAGGGATTTGAATGTAATCCGGATGCAATGTTCATCTTATGGAAGGACCATACTGCCGTAAAGGAGGCTGAGGAGATAAATCAGCTGGCCAGATCATGGGGAGGAACGGATTTCACAAAATATGAAGGTGGGATATATTCTTCAGAGTGGTTTTGGGCAAAGATCCTTCATGTTCTCAGGAACAGCAGTGATGTGAGAAAAAATGCATGGTCATGGGTCGAACATTGCGACTGGATACCTGCATTATTGACAGGGAATACCAATCCGCTTGAATTAAAACGCAGCAGGTGCGCAGCAGGTCATAAAGCAATGTGGCATGAGGAATTTAACGGATTGCCGGATCAGCAATTCCTTACCAGGCTCGATCCTATCCTTTCAGGAATAAGAGTAAGACTTTACAGGCAAACCTGGACTTGTGATGTGGTTTCCGGTAATCTTACGGAGGAGTGGGCTGACAGGCTTGGCCTTTCAACCGGGGTGAAGGTAGGTGCAGGTTCCTTCGATGCTCATATAGGAGCCATTGGAGGCGAGATTAAACCTAACCAGTTGATAAAGGTTATGGGGACATCAACATGCGATATGATAATTGCAACTCCATCTGAAGTGGAAAATAAACTGGTTGCAGGTATATGCGGACAGGTGGATGGATCAATAGTCCCGGGAATGATAGGACTTGAGGCAGGACAATCTGCTTTCGGAGATATATATGCCTGGTTCAGTAAGTTGCTTATGTGGCCTGTGACTGATATTGTTGCCGGATTTAAATGGCTTGATGAAAGTACAAGGGAAAAGATAAAGGAACAGACATCTGACAAAATTATAGCTGAGCTCAGCCGCCAGGCTGAAGAACTTTCCGTTGAACAGACAGCGATTGTGGCACTCGACTGGATGAATGGAAGAAGAACTCCGGATGCAAACCAGGCACTCAAGGGAGCTATAACAGGGCTTACTCTGGGCTCTGATGCACCAAGAATTTTCAAATCTCTTGTTGAAGCAACAGCTTTCGGCTCAAGGATGATAAATGAAAGATTCATTAAAGAGGGAATCAGGATTGACGGAGTAATAGCTATTGGAGGTGTCGCAAAGAAGAATCCTTTTGTCATGCAGATAGTTGCAGATGTACTGAATATGCCAATCAGGGTAGCAAGTTCCGACCAGACATGTGCACTGGGAGCTTCAATGGCCGCATCCGTGGTAGCTGGAGTACATCAGGATATACCGACAGCGCAAAAGGCAATGGGTGTTGGTTATGAGAAGGAGTACATACCCGATGCAAAACGAGCAAGAGAATATGAAGTGCTTTTCAATAAATATAAAATACTTGGTTATTTTACAGAAAAGAATTTAACTTAAAAATGAAAAAGGTTTCAATTATTGTTAATAAATTAACACTGGTCGCATTTATTATCCTGCTGACAGGCTTTTCAGGAGGCAAAATCCGTAAATTTGAATTCAGGTTTCATATGCATGACATCCAGAGTTTTGTACCATCATACCAGATGGCAATATGGCTTGAAACGCCTGACAGCAGCTACGTAAAAACTCTCTATCTCAGTGAGTATCTTTCATACGGTGGTTATAATGAACCTGAGATATGTTATGAATGGTCATCAAAGGCCAAATGGGATGAGGTCACAAAAGAGGAGTTTGATGCTGTAACTGCTGCAACACCTTCTGTTGGTGATGTGGAACTTAAGCTGCAGTGTCCGGCAACCATATTGCCTGAAGGAAAATACCTGATTTTTGTTGAGGTACACCTTGCTGAGGAGTATAATGAACTCTATTCATGTGAACTGGAGATAACAGGAAAAAAGAGAATGAATGAGCTTAATGTGAAATATATTCCGGGTAAATATCCTAAAAAAACTGAGGGAGATCTTTTAACCGGGGCCCTTGTCTTTTCAAAATAGGAAAACATAAATTGGAAAAACTTAATATTGAGAAATTATGAAAATCAAAAAGAACTATTCAAGGCGCGAGTTTATTTCCACATCTGCAAAAGGCGCAGCAGTCATATCTGCTTCTTCTATGCTTGGAGCCGAAGCTTTTGGTTCATTTGCAAAAGATACTGCCATACCTCGGAGGATCCTTGGCAAAACAGGATTGTCAGTATCAATTCTGTCTTTTGGCGGAGGGTCACAATTCCTGAAAAACGAAGATGGAACATGGGAACAGCTTCTTCAGAAAGCTATTGACAGCGGTATAAACCTTTTCGATACTGCCCCTGAATATACAATTGCAAATTACTTTAAAAACGGAGAGGTTAAAAAATCTCTTGGAAGTGAAGAGAGATTCGGAGCAGTTCTGGCCCCTTACAGAAAAGATATCCATCTTATTACAAAGATAGATGGGAGGGATGCCACAACTGTAAAGAAATCTGTTGAAGATAGTTTAAAGAATATGAAGACTGATTACCTGGATGCCCTTCTTATACATGCTATCACTGATAAAGATTCAGTTTCCGATCTGGAAAAGGGCGTTTATAAAGAAGTAATGGACCTTAAACGGCAGGGTATTGCCAGGTTCATCGGTTTTTCGAGTATGGATAGTGCTGAAAGGTCAAAAGACTTATTGATGAATCTTGATTTTGATATTGCAATGCTTGCAATTAATCCTACCAAATATCGTAGTTATGCATCTATTGCGCTTCCTGTGGCAAGGGAGAAGAATGTAGGTATAATAGCAATAAAGGTGATGAGAGATATTGTTGGAAAAGATGCAAAACCTGGTGAACTTTTCGAATATGTATGGACTGAGGGTAATGTTACTGCAGCTATGGTAGGTCATACAGGAATAAAAACTCTTGAAGAAAATATTAAGCTGGCTGTCAGGTATGGAAAAAAGGCAGAAGCATCAATTGACAGAAAAGAGATTGAGAATCGTCTTGCATCGTATGCCGGTCCTCATGCATTATCATGGGCGAGGCCGGGTTACAGGGATGGAGGCATTTTCGTCTGAAATAATAAACTTTCTTCATATGAATATTATTAACAGGTTTTCTGCAATAGTCGTCTGTGTTCTGCTCATACTGCAGGGTTGTTCAAAAAAGGAGAAATCCCGTGATGACTATCCTATTAAACCTGTGCCTTTTACATCAGTGAAACTGGCAGATGATTTCTGGGCGCCGCGCATCAAAAAAAATGCAGATGTTACAATCCCGATAGCTTTTCATCATTGTGAATCAACCGGAAGGATAAAGAACTTTGAGATTGCAGGAGGGATTGATACCGGCAAATTCCAGACAATTTATCCCTTTGACGATTCTGATGTTTTTAAGATAATTGAGGGGGCCAGTTATTCACTTCAGACATTTCCTGATCCAAAGCTTGAAGCATATCTCGATGCACTTATTTATAAGATCGGACTTGCCCAGGAGGAAGATGGATATCTTTATACCAACAGGACTATAGCAGAAATGCATGGTGGTAAGGGACTTCATGAATGGGCTGATGAGAAGAGATGGCTAAAAGATTCGGTATTGAGCCATGAACTGTACAATCTCGGGCACCTGTATGAGGCCGCTGCTGCTCATTACCAGGCAACCGGTAAAAAATCGCTTCTGGAGATTGCTACAAGATCGGCCGATCTTGTGATAAGGGATTTTGGATGGGACAGGCTTAAGGTTTATCCCGGCCACCAGGTAATTGAAATGGGTCTTGTTAAGCTTTACAGGGTGACAGGGGAAAGAAAATACCTCGATCTTGCCCGGTTTTTTCTCGATATAAGGGAACATGGAGAACAGTATAATCAGGCACACAAAAAAGTGGCTGATCAGTCGGAGGCATATGGACATGCTGTGAGAGCCACATATATGTATTCAGGGATGGCTGATATTGCAGCTATTGAAAATGATTCATCTTACCTTGAAGCTATAACCAGTATATGGCAGGATATTGTTTACAGAAAAATGTATCTGACTGGAGGAATTGGACAGACAGGGGGTAATGAAGGTTTTGGTGATCCATATGTTCTACCCAATATGTCAGCATATTGCGAAACATGTGCTTCAATTGGTGATATTTTTTTCAACCATCGTCTTTTCCTTTTACACGGTGAGTCAAAATATATTGATGTACTTGAAAAGACATTATATAATTCTATGCTGTCAGGTGTTTCATTATCAGCTGACAGGTTTTTTTACCCGAATCCGCTTGAGTCAGACGGACTGCATAACAGGAGTGCATGGTTCGGATGTGCTTGCTGTCCAAGCAATCTTGTAAGGATAATACCTTCTATTCCGGGTTATATTTTTGCCACTTCGAATGATGCTATATATATAAACCTTTACATGACCAGCGATGCTTCTATTGATCTTGGCAATAATAAGATCCGGGTATCACAGCTTACAGATTTTCCATGGGGGGGTAAAGTTGCTGTGACTGTAAATCCAATAAAGACCAGTAAATTCAGCATGAAAATCCGTATCCCTGGATGGTCAGCAAATGAAGCTATACCAGGTGATCTTTACAGGTTCACTGATAAAATAAACAATCCGGTAGTTTTTACTGTGAATGGAGAAAAAAGTGAAGTATCCATAGCTGACGGATATGCCGTAATTACACGAAAATGGAATCCCGGAGATATTGTTGAATTTGAGTTCCCGATGGAGGTCCGGAAAATAATTTCTGATCAGAGAGTTTGGGCTGATGCTGATAAGATCGCACTGCAGAAAGGCCCTTTTATTTATTGTGCCGAAGGGGCAGATAATAATTCAGGCAGAGTACTTAATTTGATGGTAGATGGAGGAGCAATATTTACTCCGGAATTTGATTCAACTTTATTACAGGGAATTTATGTTCTCAGATCAACAGGATATCAGACAAAGCGAAATCTGAACGGAGGTATAGACAGGATGGCAGCAGAACCTCTCACAATGGTACCATATTTTACATGGAATAACCGCGGACCAGGACAGATGGTTGTTTGGCTTCCGGTTTCAGAAGGGGTCACAAAGCCGTTGCCGGCTCCAACTCTTGCATTTAAGAGCAGGATAAGGGCCAGCACCCCTGCAAAGTCATATAAGGCAATATTTGACCAGATTATTCCCCTGTATCCCGGCGACAGGTCACCTGTCGATTATAACTGGTGGCCGGCTACAAACAGGTGGGAATTCCTGGAGTACGATTTTGATAAACCTGAAAAGATATCCAAAACAAAGGTGTACTGGTTTGATGATGGACCTGATGGAGGGTGCAGATTACCCGCCGAATGGGAGATACTCTATCTCAATGGAAATATATGGGAGCCGGTAAAACCGTATAATAAATACAAAATTACAAAAGATGCTATAGACTCGCTTGTTTTTGAGCCTGTAATGACAACCTCTGTAAAAATTAAGGTATTGCTCCCGGGAAATCATTCGAGTGGATTATATGAATGGACAGTAGAATAACCCCGTGATCTGTGCCCCCGACCATCTGCCGGGTGGCAGATGGTCACCCCCTGAAGGGGGTTAGGTTTGGTACTGAAATTGAGCCCCCTTTAGTGGGCGGGGGCCAAGAACTAACCCCGGACTTCAGTCCGGGGATTGACGGATATTAACCAATTATAATAAGTATGAAAAAGACACTAGTATTATTAACCTCAATCCTGATCGCTGGCAGCAGCTACTCCCAGCAATCGTTTGTACTGAATAAAGCCGAGTACTTTGAACGCGGTGGTGTAAACGTAATGGCTTACCAGGATATCTACCCAGAAGGACACCAGGGGGGAGTTGCAGTAATTATGCATGGTAAAAGGCTTGCAACAAACGGGGATCTGAGACTTGATGAAACACCAGGACAATGGCAGCCGATTCCGAAACAAATCGACAGAAAAGTTGATGCTACGGGAAACATTATAACTGTAAATCTAGGATATCCTGATGAGAGGATCAATGGGAAGGGATACAATCCTGTTGAGTATCCCGATCTGACTTTCAATTATACTGTTAAGATAAAGGCAATTGGAGAGTCGATTATTGTAACAGTTGATCTCGACAATGCCATTCCAAAAGAATTTATCGGGAAAGTTGGTTTTAACATGGAGCTTTTTCCTGGTTGGCTATTCGGGAAGACATGGAGCCTCGGAGGGAAGTCGGGAATATTCCCAAGGCAGGCGAACGGACCGGCAATGATTGATTCAAAGGGAGCTATAGTCTCCAATCAGCCCTTTGCAAACGGGAAGAGGCTCGTGGTTGCTCCTGAGGATGACTATCTGAGATTGTCGATTGAGTCAAAGACAGGTGATCTGCAACTACTTGACGGAAGGTATGTGCATAATAACGGCTGGTTTGTTGTACGGTCTCTTGTTGCAGACGGAGCAGTTAAAAATGCTGTTGAATGGGTGATTACACCAAACTCAGTTGCCGGATGGAAGAGCCCTCCGGTTGTACATGTTTCTCAGGTAGGATACCGTCCTGAACAGGAGAAAATTGCAATCATTGAGCTTGATAAAACCGAGACAAAGAATGAAACACCTGTACTGTTCAGGTTAGCTGATGATGGTAAAGAAGTGGAGGTGTTGAACGGCAAACCAGAATCGTGGGGTACTTTTCTGAGATATAATTACCTGAAATTCAATTTCACACAGGTTAAGCAGGAGGGGATGTACTTTGTTAAATACGGGAACCAGAGTTCTCAGTTTTTCCGGATAGCGACCGATGTATATAAAAGAGATGTCTGGCAGCCTGTTATTGAATTCTTCCTGCCAGTACAGATGTGTCACATGAGGATAAATGAGAAATATCGTGTATGGCATGGATTATGTCATATGGATGATGCTTTGATGGTGCCTGTTAACCACAACCATTTTGATGGATATATCCAGGGTGAGTCGACTCTTACTTCGTTCAATCCCGGTGAACATGTTCCCGGACTCAATGTCGGAGGCTGGCACGATGCTGGTGATTATGACCTGAGAGTAGAGTCGCAAAGTGGTGAAGCCTATATCCTTACGATGGCTCATGAAGCTTTCAAAATCGATCTTGATGAGACTTCAGTAAATCAGAGGAGCAAGATCGTAGAAATACACCAGCCTGACGGTAAAGCAGATATTCTTCAACAGATCGAACATGGCGCACTTACCGTAGTGGCAGGTTATAAAAATCTCGGACGTTTGTACAGGGGGATAATTGCTTCGGATAAAAGACAATATGTGATGCTTGGCGATGGTTCTACCATGACCGACGGTTTGATTTGGGATTTTAATCTGAACCGGAATGAACTTACAGCCACCCATTCTCCTGTGATGGATGACAGGTGGGTATTTACCGAGAATAATCCTTCAAGAGAACTTACAACAGCTGCACATCTGGCAGCTATTGCAAGGGTGTTGAAAGGGTATAATGATGACCTGAGTAATGATTGTCTCGAAATAGCCAGGAAGATTTTTTCTGCTGATTACCAGATTGAAGGCAGAGTTCAGGCAGCTAAACTTCACGCAGCAAGTGAACTGTTGATTACCACAGATGAAGATCAGTACAAAAAATACCTGATTGATAATAAAGATGCATTTGTTAAAGTTTTCCCGAATGTCGGTTGGCTCATTTCAAGGACTATACCGAAAATTAACGATGCGGGATTTACCGAGGCTGCAAGAGGAGCTGCAAAGACTCTGTCGGAGGAGATATCAAAACAATCAGCTGAAACACCATTCGGGGTACCTTATCGCCCCAGGATATGGGGAGCAGGATGGGATATACAAAGCTTTGGTGTAAGGCAATACTATCTGTATAAGGCATTTCCTGACATCTTCTCCTCAGCACCGATTTTTAATGCACTTAATTTCATTCTTGGAGTTCATCCGGGCGATAATACCTCTTCATTTGCTTCAGGTGTGGGTGCAAGGTCAGCAACCATAGCTTATGGAGTAAACAGGGCTGACGAATCATATATTCCGGGAGGTGTAGCTTCAGGAACAGCTCTAATAAGGCCTGATTTTCCTGAACTTCTCGACTGGCCCTATCTCTGGCAGCAGCAGGAGTATGTAATGGGAGGCGGATCATCAAACTTTATGTTTCTGGTTCTTGCAACTGATCAGCTGCTTGAGAAAAAATAGGCTGTAAAACAGGTAAATAAATTAAAATAAATATAGTATGAAAATCAGAAGGCTATTATCACTGTTGTTACTCGGAACCCTTGTAACATCGTGTAACAAGTCGGAAAAAATCAGTAAAATGGTAAGAAAGGAAATTTTTGGTACTCATAACGGGCAGGAGGTTTTACTATATACTATTACAAATAATTCAGGTAATGTTATAAGACTTACAAATTTCGGTGCCAAACTTATATGGATCGAGGTACCTGACAGGAATGGTAAAAGAGATAATATAACTTTCGGCTATGATACTTTTGAAGAAACACAGAAAGGAGATATGTCGTTCGGTTCTGTTGTAGGCCGTTATGCAAACAGGATTGCAAACGGACGGTTCAAAATAGGCGGAGTTGAATATTCCACTCCTTTAAATAATGGTCCGAATACTCTTCATGGCGGCCCGCTTGGATGGCATAGTGTGGTATGGGATTCGGAAATACTGAAGGAGGGAGAGAATCCCGGTGTTAAATTTTCATATCTGAGCCCTGATATGGAGCAGGGATTCCCTGGCAATGTAAGGATCGAAGTAATTTACAAATGGACTTCCGATAATGAAGTTATTATGGAATATACCTGGACCACAGACAAGAAGACTGTAGTAAATGTGACGAATCATTCATATTTTAACCTTCACGGTGCAGGTAACGGTGATGTACTCGACCATATTCTTACACTTAAAGCATCAGCCTTCACTCCTGTTGATTCAGTAATGATACCGACGGGTGAGATCAGACCTGTTGCTGGCACGCCATTTGACTTTACAATTCCACATTCAATAGGAGAGAGGATCGGCGAAAACTATGAACAGCTGATACTTGGCAAGGGATATGACCATAATTTTGTTCTTGACAATAAGGAAGATATAGATGTGACTGTATATGAGCCTGTTAGCGGACGGATGCTTGAAGTTATAACAGATCAGCCCGGCATGCAGCTTTATACAGGGAATTTCCTTAACGGTTCCCAGAAAGGACATGGAGGCAGGGTATTCAACTTCCGTTCAGGAATGTGTCTCGAATCGGGTCATTTTCCTGACAGTCCGAATAAACCTGATTTCCCTTCAACAATAGCAGAACCTGGTCAGACTTATAAGTCAACCACTATATACAGATTTTCAGTAAAATAACTCAGGTTCCATGTTACTTGTTCCTTGTTCAAGGTTGATAATTAACTTTGAACGCAAATAAATTTATAATACTTACATTTTGAACCCCAGACAATGACAACCAGACGAACATTTCTAAAAACCACTGCTGCCACAACCGCAGCTATCACAATCGGACCGGCTATTTCGACTGCACTTGCAGGATGTGCTCCTTCTGACAGACTTAATGTAGGTCTGATAGGATGTAACGGTATGGGTTTTGCTGATCTGAGTGAATTTTTAAAACATCCTCAGGTAGAATGCCTTGCATTATGCGATATCGATGAAAGCGTACTTAACAAACGAGCTGCAGATGTTGAAAAGATAAAAGGGAAAAAGCCTGCAAATCTTTACAAAGACTGGCGCAAAGTTATAGATAATAAGGATATTAACCTGGTAATTGTAGGCACACCCGACCACTGGCATTGCCTGCAGATGGTTGCTGCCTGTGAAGCCGGCAAAGATGTTTACTGTGAGAAACCACTAGGCAGGACCATAGAAGAGTGTAACATAATGATTAAGGCTGCTAAAAAGAACAAGACTATTGTTCAGGTTGGGCAGTGGCAGCGGAGCGACCCGCACTGGATCGATGCAGTAAAATTTATCCGCTCCGGTAAGCTGGGTAAAATAAGAATAGTAAGGGTTTATTCCTACCAGGGATGGAACACATCAATTCCGGTTCAGCCTGATATGGAAGCACCTGCAGGTGTTGATTATGATATGTGGCTGGGGCCAGCGCCACTTCGCCCATTTAATAGAAACCGCTTTCATTTTACTTTCCGGTGGTTCTGGGATTATGCAGGTGGGCTGATGACAGATTGGGGGGTCCATCTTCTCGATTTTGCTTTGTACGGGATGGATGTTACTGCTCCGAAATCCATAATGGCAATGGGTGGCAAATACGGTTATCCTGATGATGCATGTGAAACACCTGACAGTCTTCAGACTATTTATGAATTTGATGGGTTTAATGTAATGTGGGACCATGCAATAGGAATAAATGATGGCGGTTATGGACGGAATGCCGTTCTGGGTTTTGTAGGGGAAAACGGGACTCTGGTCGTTGACCGGGGTGGATGGGAAGTTATACCTGAAGTGGTAAACAGTGTAAAACGTATGGAAGCATTACCATGGAAAAACGGAACAGGAGAAGGTTTGAAAAACCATGTTAAGAACCATATCGATTGTATAGCAGGCAGGAATCCAAAAACAAATGCAAATGTTGAAATCGCTGCACATATTGCCAAGTTTTCTGCCCTGGGTAATATAGCATACAGAACAGGGAAGAAGCTGGTCTGGGATGGAACCTCATTTACAAACGATTCTGAAGCCAACAAATACCTGGTTCCGGATTACAGAAATCCATGGAAATTACCTAAGGTCTGAACCTGATTAAAAATCAAAACAATGAATAGAAAATCAATCTTTCTGATATTTTTTGTCTGTATATGCATCTCCGGATGCAGTCAGCATTATCCGGATTTCACTGAAAATACCCTCGATAGTACTATTGTCGAAGATTGCTGGACAAAAACCATTGGAGATCTCAATGGTGATGGAGTGAATGATCTTGTTATCGGAGGTCATCTAAGTGGAGGGATCTGGATTTACTATTCTCCTGATCTGAAAAAAGTACAGATCACTGACAGACCAGGAGCATCTACTGATGCAGAAGTTGCTGATGTTGACAGGGATGGGGATAATGATCTGGTGGCAGTATTTAACGATGAGATATTCTGGTTTGAAAATCCTGAATGGGAAATGCATCTGGTCAAAGACTCACTGGAAACACATGATATCATTGTTGATGATTTTGATGGAGACAATTTGCCAGATATTATTGCCAGGAATCAGGGTGAATTTGGAAGATCGGGAGAAAAATTATTCATTTTTAAACAGGTTAATCAGGATAAATGGGACTATTCAGAAATCCCAATCAGGGATGGTGAAGGATTGGAATGCGCTGATCTGAATAACGATAATAAGCCCGATATAGTAATTAATGGATCCTGGTTTGAGAATTCAGGAAATATAATGCAGTGGGAAGAACACATTTTCACCGATTCCTGGATTTGGAAAAACGCATTCATAAGTTGCATTGATATTAATAACGATGGCAAGAGAGATATAATATTGTCACCGTCGGAATTAAAAGGTGCAAAATACAGGATATCCTGGTTTGAGGCTTCTGAAAATGTGGTCAGTATTTGGAAAGAGCATATTGTTGTACCTGAAATTGAGACAGTGGTTCATTTTATTGGCGGAGCCGATTTTAACAATGACGGCAAAGAAGATATTGTGTATGCCGAAATGACCCAGGGTGAAGATCCGGATGAAGTTGCAATATTGTATAACCTCGGCAAAAACAAATGGGAAAAGAGAGTGATTAGTACAGGAGGTTCACATAGTATGAGGGTAACTGATATTGATAATGACGGGGACCTTGACCTTTTTGGGGCAAACTGGAATGATAATGTTGTAAAAATCTGGCTGAATAAGCTCAAATAGTAACTTGTAGTCGGTAGTCATACCAAAAACATTTATTATAGGAATTCCGGCATATTTATGAAATGCATTTTCCTTTAATCTGAAAAAATGAAATTAAGCAGAAGATGAAAAGAATCTTACTCCAAATTTTAATTATAGGTTTAACCATAAACCTTGCTTATTCGCAAAAGCTGGCTCTTGACAAATGGAAATATATTGAAGCTGATAACAGCAGACAGAAATGGGGAGACTGGAATAAGCCGGAATGGCTGCGATATTTTGGACTTGATATTACGGATTTAAATAAGGACGGGTATAAAGATATTGTTTCGGGACGTTACTTTTACCTTAATCCGGGTGCGGATATGGAAGGGAGATGGAGCAGGTCTGACCTGGGAATGAATGTGGATGGATATTTGTTTACAGATGTAGATGGAGATGAGTACACTGATGTAATCGCCGAGGCCCTTCCTGATGTATATTGGTTTGAAGCAGACAATTGGACCGGGTCTACCTGGACCTGCAGAAAAATTGGTGAAATTCCGGAAACCGATCATGTGAATGGACAGGGAGGTCGCCATGGTCAATTATTAAAGGGAGGAAAGGAAGAAATTATACTGGCTGCGGGAGATGGGATATATGCTGCTGAAATCCCTAATAAACCTGATATTCAGACTAATTGGAAATTTAATCTTATTGTTAAGACCGGCTCCTCCGAAGGAATTGGAATAGGAGACATAGATGGAGACGGAGACCTTGATCTGGCTGCCGGAGATATGTATGAAGCGGATAAGGATATTTCAAGACAACTATACTGGCACGAGAACCCCGGTTCTATTAACTCGGAATGGGCAAGACATAAGGTGGGAACTGCAATAAATGCTGTTGACAGGATTGAAATTGCTGATATTAACGGAGACAATAAGGCCGATATTGCTATTTCTGAGGAGATGTCTCCTGGTCTTGAACCAACTGCAAACCTTTTGGTTTTTACTAATCCGGGTGACAGTAACGATGGTGAATGGAGTAGAAGTACTTTATTTACAGGCTATTCAGTAAATAATCTGGATGCAGCCGATATTGATAGTGATGGCGATATCGATCTGGTGACCTGTGAGCATAAAGGTAAGGAGTTCAGATTATTGTTATTTGAAAATGATGGCAGAGGAAGTTTTACCATGCATCTGGCCGACAAGGGACATGAAAGCCATCTTGGGACACAACTGGCAGATCTTGATTCAGATGGTGACCTGGATATTGTCAGCATTGCATGGGATAATTACAAATTTCTGCATATCTGGCGAAATGATGCTATTAAATCTGAAATAAGCTGGAAGCACTTATCCACAAAAAAAGGAGATTTACCTCCAACGAATGGCGGTCAGCAGCAAACATCCTGCCTTGTAGCTGATCTTGATAAAGATGGTTTCCAGGATTTTGTTATTACCGACAGGAGCGTGACACCATCGGTTTTATGGTACAGGTTCAATAAGGGTAAATGGGAAACCTATATTATCGATAATACTCCTGTCAGGATAGAAGCAGGAAGCGCTTCCCTTGATGTTGATAAAGACGGAGATCTGGATATCATATTCGGAGGTGAAGGGCAGAGTAATGAAGTTTGGTGGTGGGAAAACCCATATCCAAAGTATGATCCTGTTAAAAGCTGGAACAGATATTACATAAAGAAATCCGGTGAGAAAAAACATCATGATATTATGGTAGGTGATTTTGATAATGATGGTGATCCTGAGGTTGTATTCTGGAATCAGGGTGCACATACATTATTTACTGCTGAAATACCTGACAAACCGAAAAAAGCGGAGGAATGGGTACGCAAACCGGTATATGTGTATGATGATGACAGTGAGATGGAACCATGGGGAGGAGTTACAGCCTATCCTCAATGGAGGGGCATAAATGAACACGAAGGTCTTGCCAAAGCAGATATTGACGGCGATGGTCTTATTGATATTATCGGAGGCGGACGATGGTTCAGGTATATTGGCAATGGTAAGTTCAAAACCAACCTTGTTGATGCATCCTATACATTTACAAGAACTGCTGCCGGTCAGTTTATAGAAGGTGGCCGTCCCGAAATCCTGCTGACAATAGGTGATGGAATAGGTTCACTTTATTTGTATGAATGGATTGGAAATGTGAATTCTGAAACAAATACCGGTTCCGGAACATGGGTGCCAAAAAAACTTATTGAAACATTATATGACGGCCATACCATTGATGTACTTGACTTTAACGGAGATGGTCATCTGGATATCTTTTCAGCCGAAATGAAGCTGAATCCTTCAAATCCGGGTTCAATCAGGATATTGCTTGGAGACGGGAAAGGAAATTTTGTTCATCATGTTGTTGATGGTGATATTGGATGCCATGAAGGGAAGATCTTCGATTTTGAAGGAGATGGGGATTTTGACATTCTCTCAAAACCTTATAACTGGGATGCTCCAAGACTTGATCTTTTTATTAATGAAACAAAAAAATGAGTATTTAAATCATTGTGTGGTTAAAATTTCAGAAATATTAACCACATGAAGAAACTTATACTATTAATTCCGGGTTTATTGTTTTCATCTGTTGTCTTGTTGGGGCAGGAGATAAAATTTGAAACCTCAGTAGTCACCAATTCAGTGGCGCTTCACCCGATGATTTTTGATGTTGACAAGGATATCGTAACCGGTTCGCTTATAATATGGAACTCTCCAAATCCTGATGGATATCATCCCGTTACTATATTTGTAAATAAAGGCAATAATCTTGAATGGAGGAAACAGATCATATCAGGAAAAGGATGCTACAGCGGAACAATAGGTGATATTGATGATGATGGAGATATGGATTTTATTGCTTCCAGAAACTGGAACAAAGCTCCCCTTTATTTATGGAGAAACCTGACTAATGAGAAACTTGATATCTCTTCTATAAAGATCAGCGAGACATATGAACAGGGTATCGTTTGTTTAAAAATTGAAACACCATCTGCCACATATGTTTACGATAAGGCAGGGGGAGGGTTCATTAGTTTGTTTGATAAAGATCAACAGGATTGGATCAGTTTTAAAACCGAAGACTCTCCGTTTCCCGGGAATGCCGCTTCACGTTACAGGGGCATTCCAAATCTTGGAATAAGTGGTAAGGATGATGGTGCAGGACACCCCGGGTTTGATATGTGTTTCACAAAAATAATTGCTCCAAATGTAATTGAGACTACAACTAAAACCGGTAACTGGAAATTTCGCTGGGGTTTTTATAATAACTATGCAAAACTTACTATAGTTAGAACCGCACCAGGGATGCCTTATTGGTTTCTTTATGAGGGAACTCCTGCAGGAAAATATGATCCTGAAAAAATGTATTGGGGTAATAATATAGATGGCTTGCGCAGAGATTTTCCTGACTTGCTTGAGAATACCGGCATTTTTTGCAATGTGAACTGGTTATATGTCGGACAAAAGGGCTATCCCCGGATTTTGTATTTCAGGCAGCTGCAACCGGATGACAAAACTGACCTGTTTTCCTATATGGGCAATACTCCGGGAGGTTCAAAGAAATCACCCGATGGAATGGTATGTTTTGGATTTGGCAGAGCTCACCATACTACTCCTGTTCTTCAAGGTGATAATCTGGAGTTTGTTATAGGTTTTATTGAAAGTGAGATATCCACACCTGATGATAGTCAGCTCGCAGGAATTAAAATAGAATCGGCTAAGTGATGAATCATAATACCTGGATGAAAACAGATGCATAGTGCCCGAGTATATGGAGCCATGGCTGTTGCCAAAAGTACAGATAAATATTTCTCAATAATTATGCTGGTGAAAATGTACCAGATCAGTTTCTTGTATCCTCCAGCAATAATATTTTTTCCAGGATCAGTGAAAATGATCCCATCAGTGCGGCATTCTTACGGAAACCAGATGTTATTACGGGGATCGAATGTGAATTAGCACTCATCGAATATTTCTTGATTCCGTGCCTGATATTGTCAATAAAGGTCTCACCATTATGAACAAGTCCACATTCTGTCGATAATTGCAAAGTAGCAAAAGGCCTGGCCACATCCTTTGTGGAGGCCGACTATATAATAAACATGGCTCTTATGAAAGGCCATGTCAGCCAGGGCGTAACTCTTTGTGCAAAGAACTTTTTCGGATGTACCAGCATCGAGGATGACTGGAGAAAAAATTCTCACTCTGCGGGTTTCAGTCAGGATGAGCAAGGATTGCATACCTATTCTGTTCATCACGATTATTTGGAGCATAAGGATCTTGGAGGCAAAACCATGCTTTCCCTGATAGATGGAATTTACAGCAATAAATTTGTTGATAAGGTTCCTGCATTTAAATGGTCGCTGCCCCTTTTCAATAACGACTGGCCAGGCAGCCTCTTTGCTTCACAGGATGAAGTTGCCATTGATGCTGTAGTGCTTGACTTTATTTTGGCAGAATGGCCGGATGCACCCGATATGATGTACAGTGATTATTCTGTTAATGAGAGTGCTCTGGCCGACAATCCTCCTTCGGGGACTGATTATGATCCGGAAAAAGATGGAACAAAGCTTACCAGTCTGGGTTTTTCAGAGCACTGGAACAATTCTGCAGACAAAAAGTACAGTCGCAATCTTATGACAGGGGACGGGATAGAGCTTATTTATACCCCAATAAAACATAACTAAAAACCATATGATGTCTTTTTTTACCAATGAATTAATTCCGTGATTATGAATGTTAAAAACAGTTAATAATTTACCAACTGTGTTTGAATACTGAAAGTTTTCATTTTATTTACAAAATTATCTATAGTCATTTGACAGTTTTAATCCCTTTGTACATTTATGAATTCTAAATTACTAAACCTTCAGGCTTATGAAATAATTTTTAAGCAAAATTTAAATTTTTATCCTATCAATTAATAACCTTAAACTAACCTAAAATGTTAAAATTATGAGAAAAACCGTAATGATGCTTGTATTCCTGCTGTTTGCAGGCTTACAGGTTGTGCTCGCACAAAGGACAATCACTGGTAGAGTTGCCGACAACCAGGGACAGCCGTTGATTGGAGTTACTGTGCTTGTTAAAGGAACAACTATCGGAACAACAACAGATGTTAATGGAAATTTTTCTATCCAGGTTCCTGATAATAATGCTACCCTGCAGTTGTCATATGTTGGATACACTCAGCAGGATGTTACTGTAGGTTCTCAGTCTGCTGTAAATGTGACAATGCAGGAAAGCTCATTTATGATGAATGAGGTTGTTGTTACAGCGCTTGGTATAAAACGAGAGGCCAAGAGCCTCGGATATTCAACTGCTACAGTTGATACCAAGCAGATGACAGATGCCCGCACTATAAATTTTGGAAACAGTCTGGCCGGTAAGATATCCGGACTGGTTGTCAGTGAACCTCCGACAGGTCCTGGTGGTTCTTCCAAGATCAGGATTCGTGGTCAGTCATCTTTTGGCAGCAATAACTCGCCGCTTATAGTTGTGAATGGGGTTCCCATAAACAACTCAAGCACTACCTCTCAGTATAACGTTGACCTTGGTGATGGTCTGCAAAGTATTAACCCTGACGATATTGAGTCAATGACGGTACTTAAGGGAGCAACAGCAGCAGCTCTTTATGGATTCCGTGCAAAGGACGGGGTTATAATCATTACCACAAAGTCAGGAGCAGGACAAAAAGGAGTAGGCGTTGAAATTAGTTCGGGCTTCCAGGCTGATGCTGCCATTGACTACACTGATTTTCAGTATCTATATGGTCAGGGGGAATATGGAGTGCGTCCTGTTGACGTTGCTGACGCCCAGAAGACAGGTGTATGGAGTTTTGGCGAAAAGTTCGATGGTGCCTCGACATGGGCTTCTGATGGGAAGCAGCATCCTTATCTTCCTTATAAGGATATTGTTAAGAAATTCTATGATACAGGTATTACACTTAAAAATTCTGTCGCGGTATCAGGAGGAGATGACAGGGGAACATTCCGCCTTGGATATACAAATACCAATGCAAACGCTATAATTCCAGGAAGTACATTCGATAAGAATATTATTGACTTAGGAATTAACTATAATCTGACAGAAAAACTTCTAGTACAGGTTAATGCAAACTACTCAATTGAAGATAAAGTTAACCCGCCGGTTGTTGGAGGTCAGGACTATAATATAAATAATACGCTCTTCACCCTGGCTAACAGTATTGATCTAGCCTGGCTTGAGGACCCGTATATGGATGCTGATGGCAATGAACAGCCACTGTCACGTTTTACGAACCGTACCAATCCTTACTGGACAATTAATAAGAGAGTTGAGAATTATACCCGTAATCGTTTATTCGGAAATATTTTATTGAGGTATCAGTTAACTGACTGGCTATTTGTACAGGGACGTATGGGACAGGATCAATTCAGTGTTCAGCATGATCGTAACCGTCCGACAGGAACAAGATTCCTTGGTGCAGCTGCTTCAGGATTTAATGGCGATTACTACCAGGAGGCACAGGATTTTACTGAAAATAACCTTGACTTCCTTATTGGAGCAAATAAGAAATTTGGTGATTTTGGCGTTGATCTCTCCATTGGAGGAAACAGAATGGATAATATGAATCAGAATCTGAACACTTCAGTTACCAATTTCTATGTAAGAGATCTATACACAATTGGTAACGGAATAACCAAAAATCCTTCTTATAGCTATTCCCACAAGAGAGTAAATTCAATTTATGGGACTCTTGATCTTTCATTCAGAGATTTTCTCTTTTTGAACGGTACTGCAAGGAATGACTGGTTCTCCACTCTCAATCCTGAATCAAACAGCTATCTGTATCCATCTGTTAGTGCCAGTTTCCTGTTCACTGAGGCATTTAAGAGTGTTATGCCTGAATGGCTGGATTATGGAAAAGTCCGGATTGCCTACGCGGAAGTGGGAGGCGATACAAGTCCATATGCAGGGGCATTAAACTATGATATCAGCTCAAATAGTTTTAATGGTTTTGCTCTGGGTGGTATCAACAGCAGTACCAGTCCTAATGCATTCCTGAAGCCACTGAAAGTTAAAGAGTCGGAGATCGGACTTGAGTTAATGATGTTTAATCGCAGGATAATGCTCGATCTGGCTGCATACAATAAAAATACTGTTGATGAAATACTGAATGTTGATATTTCAAATGCTTCCGGCTATGGTAGCACTAAGGTTAACCTGGGAAGGTTGAATAACAAAGGAATTGAAATGTTATTAACTCTGGTGCCAGTGAAGACCTCCAGCTTTTCATGGACAACTGCAGTCAATTATTCACACAACAAAAGTGAAGTCCTTGAACTGGCAGGTGGACAGCAAAGGATTAATGTAGGAGATGGAGAATTCTTCGGCACATCCTCACATGAAGTAGGCTTACCTCTTAGTTCGCTTAGAGGATACGATTACAGGCGTGATGCTCAGGGCAGAATACTACTGGTAAATGGAAGATTCCAGAGAGGGGATGAGATTACATTTGGTAGTGCAATTCCAACCGATGTGCTCGGATGGCTGAACACCTTGAATTATAAATCGTTCCGTTTCTTTGCCCAGTTTGATTATAAGGGTGGTCACAAGATGTTTTCGGAAACCAACTTTAACATGACCCGCCACGGTTTGACGCAACTGTCGCTGATTGGCCGTGAAGGAGGCGTTGTATTTGACGGATATAATGCTGACATTACACCAAACACAACTGCAGTTGAAGTTGAAACATTCTATGCTGATTACAGGGGACAAAGAGTTGTCGGACCATTCGTGTATGATGCTAGCTTCATTAAATTGCGTACTATATCTGTTGGAGCAGACCTTTCAAAGTATGTAGACAGCAAATTTATCAAAGGCCTGGATGTGAATGGATATATCAACAATGTATGGCTTGTTAAGAGTCATGTCCCGAATGTTGATCCTGAATCCTTCCACGCAACTGATGATACCAGGAATGGACTTGAATCATCGGCAATGCCTACAGTTCGCAGCTTTGGATTAAATGTGAACATTAAATTCTAATCTCAAAAATTTAATATTATGAAAATAAAATATATTATACCGGCTCTGTTTGCACTTCTGATAAGTGTAAATAGTTGCGATAAAGACTTCGTTGAGATCAATACCAACCCGATTGCGATAACTGATGTTGATCCAATATTACAGCTTGCCAGGGCTCAGTTTGAACTCATGCCCACTGATCTTCATTACCAGGGACCGATTGTACAGCAGATTATTACTCCTTATGGAGGGGTTCTTGAAGGCGGAAACAGGAATACTTATATTGATAACAATTCCAATGCAGCTTTTAATGACCTTTACACTAACTCTCTGAAGGATCTTGCAGATATTCTGAGTAAGCTCGAAGGCAAAACTGAAAAATCAAATCTTTACAACATGGCCCGGATTTGCAGAGCTTATGCTTATATGTGGCTTGTCGACTGCTATGGTGATGTTCCCTATTCTGAAGCAAGCAAAGGCTATACCGATAACACATTCCTTCCAAAATATGATGATCAGAAAGCTATCTATGCTGACATCCTGAAGGAATTGAAGGAAGCAACAGATGCACTTGATGCCTCCAAAGATGCCGTTAAAGGTGAAATTTTCTATAAAGGAGATATTGCCAAGTGGAAGAAATTTGGAAACTCCCTCCTGCTGCGTGCAGGAATGCGTTATTCCAAGTATGATAATGCCAAAGCGAGTGCAACGGTGGCCGATGCCGTTAACCCTGCCAGAGGTGGTGTAATCAGTTCAAACAGCGATAACGTATATTACCAGTTCAACGAAACCTATACATACGGTCTGGGTAATACTTTAAATGGTGGAGAACGTCAGAATTACTATCTTGGAGCTCCATTTGTTGATTACCTTAAGGCAACCAGTGACCCAAGAATTACAACTATTGCAGTTCTTTATCAGTTACCTGGTGGAACGGTCAGTCCTACAACTTCAACAGTAGGAACAGCAAATACTGATCCCGCAGATCAAATTGGAATGCCTTATGGTTATGATGAATCATCCATTCTGACTGCTCCTGGTTACCCAGGCAAAAACGGTGCAGCTTTTCTTTATTCTCAATTAAACAGATCAACTGTAGCCTCGATTGTCGGGAAAGAGTATTTAATAACCTGCTCACAGACTCAGCTTCTCCTCGCTGAAGCCCGTGAAAGAGGTTATATTACAACCGGAACTGTACAGGGATATTATGAAGCAGGTGTGAGAGCGCATATGACTCAGCCTCCTTACAGTGTTTCAGTAGCTGCTCAGGATGCATTTCTTGCAGGACCTGCAGCTTTTGTTCCCGCAAATGCCCTGAAACTTATTAACGAACAATACTGGGTTTCTTCATTTATGATGTGGAATGAAGCATGGGCCAATTTCCGCAGAAGCGGATACCCGGCACTGGCACCCAACGGATTCCCCGGAGCAGACCCGGCAGTTGGAACAACAGGATTTATTCATAAATTACCATATCCTGACAGGGAGTATTCTGTAAATCCTGTCAATGCCGAAGCAGCTAAGTCAAATATGGGTAGTGATAATCTGGCTACAAGAGTATTCTGGGATACACTTTAATATGACTTAGATTCTAACCCTCATGCGCATATAGCTTAAATTGTTAAAAAAAGTTTTATGTGCATGAGGGTTATTTATTTAAACATTTTTTAACTAATTATTTTACAAGTAATATCGTACTTTTAGCAGAGTACGAATAAACCTATATTATGAAAAGTATTCTAAAACAGATTTCCGAAAAAGACAGGCAGCAGGAAAAAGAAAATAGAGATTCAATCAATTCAGAGATTGCAAATCCCGCAACTTCTTCTGACAGACGGAACTTTCTTAAAAAGGCTGCTCTTGGGGGGATAGCCCTGGGAGGCTTGATGCATCTCTCAATAGAAGAAACCGTGGCTCAGACCACACAGAAGGTTCAGAGGTCTTCAAGCCCTTCTGACCTTAAGATCACTGATATGCGTTATGCCACAGTTATGGGCAAGCATATCATTAAGATCGATACCAACCAGGGGATTTATGGACTAGGAGAGGTAAGAGATGGCGCTGATGTGCGCTATGCTCTTTTTCTTAAGAGCAGGATACTGGGACTCAATCCATGCAATGTTGAGATGATATTTAAGATAATCAGACAATTTGGTAATCACGGACGCCAGGGTGGTGGTGTATGTGCAGTGGAAATAGCACTATGGGACCTTACAGGGAAAGCATATAATGTCCCGGCATGGCAGCTTCTTGGCGGCAGATATCGCGATAAAGTGAGGCTTTATGCAGATACTCCCGGAGCCAATGATCCGGTCAGGTTTGCCGAAACTATGAAGAAAAGGGTTGAGGTTCAGGGATTTACCTGGCTTAAAATGGACCTTGGGATTCATGTTGTTGCCAAAAATCCTGATTCACTGGTTAACAGTAAATTCTGGGACGGAGCTGCAGGACAGTACGATCTGAGGAACTACATGGGTTATGGAAATACTCTTCATCCCTTTACCCAGGTTCAGATTACCGAAAAAGGGCTCGACGGCCTGGCTGAATATGTAAATCAGGTGAGAAGTGTAGTTGGTTATGAGATGCCTCTTTGTGCAGACCACTTTGGCCATTTTGATGTTAACAATTCAATCCGTTTTGGTAAACATATGGAAGAATTCAGGCTTGCCTGGCTCGAGGATATGGTTCCATGGTTTGATATTGAAGGAAACAAGACTTTGTCAAATGCCCTGGAAACTCCGATTCTTACGGGTGAAGATATTTATTGTTTGCGCGACGGATTCAAACCACTTATAGATGCCAGAGCAGTGGATATTATTCATCCTGATCTGGGTACCTCAGGGGGGCTTCTTGAAACAAAACGAATTGGTGATTATGCTGAAGAACATGGAGTTGCTATGGCTATGCATATGGCAGGTTCACCTGTATGTTTTATGGCTAATGTACATACTGCAGCTGCAACACAGAACTTCCTCTCACTGGAGCATCACAGTGTTGATAATCCTAATTGGGAAAGTCTTGTTAAGATGACGGGCAGCCAACCTATGGTGACCAAAGGATTTGCAAATGTACCACTTGATTCCCCCGGACTCGGAATTGAGCTTAACGAGGAAGCATGTAAAAAATTCCTTAGTCCAAGAGATAAAACATGGTTTGACCCCACACCTGACTGGGACCAGAAGCAATCTCATGACAGGATTTGGAGCTGATTATTTACTTAATAATAATAGGAAAGGCTGCTATCCGACAGCAGCCTTTCCTATATATAAAATTGTGGGATAAATGTCTGATATCAAAAAGGTCAGGGGGAAAATAGTTTTTTTCATACTTGGAATTTCATCAACACTGTGGTTCCTTGTCAGGGTTATACCAAAACCTTCCCGGGCCGCATACCCCTGCATGAGAACTGCTGCACCTTTTATATCAGGTTTTATTGTCTACCTGCTATCTGTATGGGGCACAGTTATGATTGCTCGTAAAACAAGATTTAAAAAACTGAATGTCAGGCATATGTCGACATTTTTTCTTGTTTTTGGGGTAATTGCTGCAATGGCCGTCACTCCTGTTGAAAACAGTATGACAGAGGATGAGGTCATTTTTAAAACAGGCACTGAGGATGGCCCTAACCAGCCATTCGGACAGGGGGTAGGGATTAACCCAGGGAGAGTGGTATGGGTATGGGATACAGAAGCTACCAATGAAAATGCGATTAATGCCTTTTACCTTCATACACCCGGAAATACAAATCAACCTATAGTTTCCAGGATGGTCGCTGACGGTATCATACAGCTTACCGGAAAAAAGAACCTGAAGAAGTCATGGGATCTATTATTCCGCGATTTCAATATACGAAGGGAGAGAGGAGACAGAGGATATACACAGGGTGATAAGATATTCATAAAGATAAACCAGGGAACTGCCAATGGGAAGCTCCGTTCTGATGATATTAAGAACGGATTCTATATTCCAGAGCGCTTTACAGATGGTGAAAGGGCAAAACAGGGTTACGAGGGTACATGCGAAACATATCCAAATGTAGTACTGGAACTACTCAGAGAACTTGTAAATGAGGCCGGAGTAAGTCAGAAGAATATTGCAATAGGTGATCCTATCAGTCATATCTTTGGTCATAATTATGACATCTGGCATGCAGAATTTCCGGACATGGTATATTTAGACAGGATGTCACAGGGTTTTGGCAGGACTCTTACAAAACCTGCTGAAAATGACCTTATTTTTTATTCAGATAAGACTAAAAGCGATAAACTATATGATATAATAGAAAATGCCGATTATATGATAAATGTGGCAAATCTGAAACCCCATGGGAGGGCAGGTATTTCCCTCACAGCCAAGAATCATTTCGGATCGCATGGCAGACAATCGGCTTTTCATCTACATTATTCACTTATTTCTCCTGTATCACTTGGAAAACCGACAAACAACGGTTACAGAAAATACAGGGTTTTTGTCGATATAATGGGAAGTAAATACCTTGGACAAAATACCATGCTGTTTGTTGTAGACGGGTTGTATGGAGGAGGTTCAAACGAGACAAGAGTTCCTGTAAAATACTTTATGCCTCCGTTCAGAAATGACTGGTCTAATTCAATCTTTATTTCACAGGATCAGGTGGCACTGGAATCTGTTTGTTTCGATTTCCTGAGAACAGAATGGAATGGTACTTACGCCCATAGCCCTGCCAATAATGCTTATGAATCAATCCCAAATGTATACGGTGTCGATGATTACCTGCATCAGGCAGCTGACCCTTCAAGATGGCCGGAAGGTATCAGTTATGATCCTGATAACAGTGGGAGGCCTCTTGGAAGCCTTGGGGTACATGAACACTGGAACAATCCTGTCAGAAAACAGTATTCAGGGAACCTTGGTGTAGCCAAAGGAATTGAGCTTGTCTCAGTCCCGGATACTCTGGTCAGGTCGATAAACAGATAGAAACAGATCATTAAATATTTTCTTAACCTGATTTGATTATATTTATCAATTAAAACGATTCAAAATATTAAAATTACAAACCTTAAACTATAAATTATGAAGAAAATCATTTTGTTATCATTGTTTGTTCTGGCAACACTTCTGACCAGAGCTCAGAATGTAGGTATGTCTCCTGAGTATGTAAAAGCGATTACTTCTGACTGGGAGGGGGAACGTTTTGCTGATGGCAGGCCCAAAGTGTCCGATGACCTCCTTGAAAGACTGAAAAACATTTCAGTTGAAGAGGCATGGGGATATCTTCGCAATAAAGGTTTTCATAACCAGTTTGAGAACGGCTGGCTGATCCTTAAGCCTGACCAGGTTATGACAGGACGGGTGGTTACAGCACAGTATATGCCTCAGAGAGCAGATCTGGCTAAATTTGTAAAGGAAGAGGGCAAGAAAGAGGGAAGAGCTCAAAAGGGAGGAACAAATTCCTGGCCGATTGATATCCTGCAAAATGGTGATGTTTACGTTGCTGATTCATATGGTAAGGTTGTTGATGGAACCCTTATCGGTGATAACCTCGGAAATTCTATCTATGCTAAATCACAGAGAGGGGTTATATTTTATGGTGGGGTAAGAGACCAGGAGGGATTAGAGGAGATTCAAGGCTTCAATGGCTGGATAAAAGGTGCTGATCCATCTTATATTATGGAGATGATGCTTACTACAATTAATGCCCCCATACGGATTGGACGTGCAACAGTATTGCCAGGTGATGTTGTTCTGGCAAAAAAATATGGAGTAGTATTCATTCCGTCTTATCTTCTAAAGGACCTTCTGATTACAGGAGAAGTTACAGCATTAAGAGACGAATTCGGGCATCAGAGGCTGATTGAGAAGAAATACCTGGCCGGTCAGATTGACAGTCAGTGGACTGATGAGATAAAGAAGGATTTCATGGACTGGCTGAAGAAATATCCTGGTAAATTGCCTATGTCTCAGAAAGAGCTTGACGATTATTTCAAGGAGAGGAACTGGTAAGACTAACGCCCAAAGTAACAGACCCCCAAACCCCCCAAGAGAGTCTTTTGAGGGAGGGGTAGTCACCCGTGGGCCAGCTCTGAGTTTACCGAAGGTAGGATTTAGGGGTTAAACATTGAAATGAAAGAAATTATTAAACAAATATTATGAAAAGTATAATACAAAAGATCACCGAAGAGAACAGAAGAAATGAACAGGCTGAAGCAGCTGCCATTGAGGCGGAGATAAATAATCCCCGTACTTCCAATGACCGTCGCAGCTTCCTGAAAAAGGCTGCAATGGGAGGAATTGCCCTTGGAGGGCTGATGCATTTGTCAATTGAAGACACAATAGCACAGACTACTCAAAAGGTGCAGAGATCATCAGCTCCTTCTGACCTTAAGATAACAGATATGCGCGTGGCTTTGACAAATGTTCTGGGAGGTACAGCCATAATAAAGATCGATACCAACCAGGGCATCTATGGACTCGGTGAAGTACGTGACGGTGCTGATCCCAGGTATGCACTTATGCTGAAGAGCCGGCTCCTGGGTTTAAATCCATGCAATGTTGAAATGATATTCAAAATTATCAAGCAGTTTGGATTTCATGGACGACAGGGAGGCGGAGTTTGCGGAGTTGAAATGGCATTATGGGATCTCACAGGGAAGGCTTATGGTGTTCCGGCCTGGCAGCTCCTTGGTGGAAGATACCGTGATAAGGTCAGACTGTATGCAGATACTCCTGAAGGAAAATCTGAAGAAGACCAGATTGCAAAAATAAAATACCGTGTTGAGGATCAGGGATATACATGGCTTAAAATGGATCTTTCCATCAATGATTTAAAGGATATCCCGGGTACACTTGTTAATAATAAATACTGGGATGGGGCTTCAGGCCAATATGATATGAGGTCATACATGTCCTATGGCAATACCAAGCACCCTTTTACACAGGTTCAGATAACTGATAAAGGTCTTGAGGAAATGTGTAAAAATGTTGAAGATGTCCGTGGACATGTCGGCTATGAGATACCAATTTGCACTGATCATTTCGGGCATTTTGACCTGAATAATGGTATCCGGCTCGGCAAAGCTCTGGAGAAATACAGACTTGCATGGATGGAAGATATTGTACCCTGGGAATACACTGACCAGTGGAAAACCTTATCTGAAGCGCTGGAGACTCCTATGTTAACAGGTGAAGATATCTATCTTCTGAACGGATTCAAACCTCTCATCGATGCCAGAGCTGTTGATATCGTTCAACCTGACCTTGCTACATCAGGTGGTCTTCTTGAGACCAAGAGAATAGGTGATTATGCTGAAGAACATGGTATTGCAATGGCTATGCACCAGGCAGGAACACCGGTATCATTTATGGCTAATGTTCATTGCGCAGCTGCAACACAGAATTTCCTTGCTCTGGAACACCATTCGGTTGACCTTTCATGGTGGGAGAGCCTGGTAAAGATGACAGGAAAGCAACCTATTATAAATAAAGGATATGCACCTGTACCACTTGATTCGCCTGGCCTGGGAATTGACCTGAATGAGGAAGTGATAAAGCAGCATCTGAGTCCGAGAGCTAACGGATACTTCCTTCCGACTCCCGAGTGGGATCAGAAGAGTTCACATGACAGGCTCTGGAGCTAATTAATTTAATATATATCACTATGAAAAAACTTCTGATTCTTTTTCTTGCACTTCCTTTGACCATTTTACCGGCAAAATCACAGACAGTAAAATGGAATCCTGATGACATCAGGCTTCTGACAAAGGAATGGACAGGTGAACGTACTCCCGACGGGAGACCAAAGGTATCTGACGCTCTTCTTGAAAGACTGAAAAGTATTTCGATGGAAGAATGCTGGGGATTTCTTAAGAGCAAAGGTTATGAAAACCAGTTTGAGAATTTCTCAAGTACCTGGGAAAATGGCTGGGTAATAATTCATGCCGATAAAGTAATGACAGGTCGTGTTGTTACTGCACAGTTCATGCCTATGAGGAAGGACTTTGATGCTTATATACAGGAAGTAGGGAAGAAACAGAATATGACATCACCTGTGACCAATTATGCTCCTATAAATGCATTAACTGAGGGTGATATTTATGTTGCCGATAGTTATGGTAAAATTGCTAACGGGACACTTATAGGTGATAATCTGGGCAATGCAATTTACAAAAACGGTAAACGGGGGATAATCTTCAATGGTTCTGTAAGAGATTTCGAAGGATTAAGTGAAATTGATGGATTCAATGGATGGATAAGAGGATCTGATCCTTCAGCAATTGAACAGATGTTATGTGCAACCGTAAATGCTCCTATACGAATCGGCAGGGTAACTGTTCTTCCGGGTGATGTGGTACTTGCAAAACCTACAGGTATTACTTTCATTCCGCCTCATCTTGTTGCAGAATGCGTTATCTCGGGGGAGTACACAGCACTTCGCGACCAGTTCAACTTCTTTTGTATCCAGACAAAAAAGTTCAAATATGACAATGAACGTTTTGTGGATGTTACTCCGGAGGAGCTTGACAAAGCATTTGTTGAATGGATAAATGCAAAAAGCGATCTGCCAATGGATAAAAAGGAACTTATCGATTATATGGATAAAATGAAGGCAGAAAGAGCAAAAAGAAGAGCTGAAGCAGAGGCCAGGAAAGAGAAGAAGTAGTTGGTCTGCAGATGACCGGAATTACTTATAATATTACAAATTGATAGCATTCCTCATTGAGGGCTTAAGCCCTGCTTATGAGCTTATAGATAACCCCGGGCTGAAGTCCGGGGTTATTTTGTATATTTACAAAGCAGCTAAGCTTTACTCAAAAAGCGGAAATCATGAAAATCAGATTTGTTCTGTTTCTTATCCTGTTTGTTTATATTTCAGGATGTAATAAAGAAAGTCGCGGACTAAAATTATATGTTTCAGACTCCGGAAATGATTCATGGTCGGGAAGAGTTGGAATTGCAAATATGGATAATACGGATGGTCCTTTTGCAACTGTTTCAGCAGCCCGTAATGAGATCAGAAGTCTTAAAAAAGAAGGGAAACTTTCAAAAGGCAAAATCCTGGTGGAAGTACAGGAGGGTGTTTATGAGCTTGATGATATCATTTCATTTGAATCAGAAGATGGAGGGAAGGATTCCCTTTCAAGGATTGTTTACTCAGGAAAGGCAGGAACTGAAGTAAGATTAAGCGGAGGTCGGAAGGTTGATAGTTGGGAAAAGGTGACTGATATAGAAACTCTTGAATTGTTTTATCCTGGAGCCAGAGGGAAAGTATATATGGCTGATCTGAGAGCTGCAGGTATTAAAGATTTCGGATCACCTGAGGGTGGAGGATCGGAACTCTTCTTTAATGACAAGCCAATGAGAATTTCAAGATATCCGAATTCAGGTTTTGTAAATATAACGGGTCTGCTGAATGAAGATCCGGTTGACGTTAGAGGGACAAAAGGTGATCGTAAGGGAAAATTCTTCTATACTGATGAGCGCATCTCTAAATGGGTAAATGAAAAGGATGCATGGGTACATGGTTACTGGTTCTGGGACTGGAGTGAACAACGACATAAGATAATGAAGATCGATCTACGAAGGAGACTGATTGAGCTTGTTCCTCCCTATCATAATTATGGATACAGAAAAGGCCAGTGGTTTTATGGGTTTAACCTTCTATCAGAGATAGATGAACCTGGTGAGTATTATATAGACAGGTCAGAGGGTATCATCTATTTCTATCCACCTTCACCATTGGAGGAGGGTAAGGCTTATGTTTCTGTGAATAAGAACATTATTCAGATGAAAGATGTAACATTTGTTACAATTGAAGGAATGATAATGGAAGGTTGCACAGGAAATATAGTTGAAATGACCGATTGTCAGGGATGTATTATTAGAGGATGTACATTAAGAAATGGAGGTGACAATGCAATAGTGATAAATGAAGGATTGGATAACGGAGCACAGTCATGCGATATTTATGAAGTAGGAGCTGGGGGGATAAAAATTGCAGGAGGTGACAGGATCTCTCTTACTCCATCAGGTAATTTTGCAGATAATAACTTCATACATCATATAGCCAGGCTTAAAAGAGTGTATAATCCCGGTATTTCAATAAGTGGAGTGGGTAACATAATAAGTCATAATCTGATTGAACATGTTCCGCATATGGCGATCGGATTCTCAGGTAATGATAACATAATTGAGTTCAATGAATTGAATGATGTTTGCTTTGAGTCAAACGATGCAGGAGCAATTTACACTGGAAGAAACTGGACAATGCGCGGAAATGTAATAAAGTACAATTATCTGCGAAATATTTCAGGATTTGAGGGCAAAGGATGTGTAGGCATTTATCTTGATGATGCTTTTTCTTCAGCAGATATAACAGGGAATGTATTTAACAATGTTTCCAGGGCCATGATGATTGGCGGAGGCAGAGACAACAGGGTACTCAATAATATTTTTGTGAATTGTTCACCTTCAATACATGTCGATGCAAGAGGATTGGGATGGATGGAAAATCTGCATATTCCGGATTGGATAAAGGAGGCTGAAGAGAAGGGAACTATTCTGGGTATAGCATATAATAAGCCACCTTACAGTGAAAGGTATCCGTTGCTTGTTAATATTCTTAATGATGAACCAAGAGCCCCAAAAGGAAATGTTATCTCAAACAATATATGTTATGGTGGTGTATGGGATAAAGCATCAGGATACTGGAGGATGGCTATTGAAAAAAAGGCTCTTCCTTATCTGACAATGGAAAATAATATTGTTTCACCTGATTCAGAGGTTGAGGACACACTTTCAGAGAGTATAACCATTACTGATCCTTTGTTTATAAATGAGGGTGACCCGGAAGAATCAGATTATCAGCTTGATCCGGAATCACTGGCAATAAAGGCCGGCTTTGTTCAGATACCATTTGATAAAATAGGGCTATATACTGATGATCGCAGGATAGCATTGCCGTTCTCACCAAAATAAGATATCAATATGAATAAGATCAGATTCACGGCTTTTTTATTATTAAGCCTGCTTTTCACGGATTGTTCAAATAAGCCTCAGGAGATTATTGTATGTGGAGATGATATGGTGTTGATAATTGACAAGGCAAACTCTGACAGCTCTGATGTTATAATAACATGGCAGTGGAAGGTATCTGATGCAACAGATCTGCCAGAAGCCTATCAGAAATTTATGATACCGACCGATGAATGCAAGCCTGTGGATAATAACAGCAAGGTACTTATTACATCATCAGGAGGAGGAGTCGTTCTCATCGACAGGGCCACTAAGAAAACATTGTTTCATGCACATGTACCCAATGCTCATTCTGCTGAAATTCTTCCGGATAACAGGCTGGTAGTGGCTCTTTCAACAGCAGATGGAGGAAACTGCATCAAGCTATTCAACTTATCGAAACCGGAAGAGGTTATTTTTAAAGACAGTATTTATTCAGGACATGGAGCGGTATGGATGAAAGCAGCGGAAAGGCTATTTGTTCTCGGATTTGATGAGCTTCGATCCTATTCACTGAAGGAATGGGATTCAGACAAACCGGAACTTAAGATGGAGAAGAGCTGGAAATTGCCGGACGAAAGTGGACATGATCTATCGCGTGTATCTGATAACAAACTTGCAATTTCAACGCATCGAAACGTCTGGATTTTTAATATACTGTCAGAGAACTTCACAACCTTTGATCTGCTGGAAGATATGGAAAATGTTAAATCCGTAAATTATGATTCTGTTACGGGGGAACTTATCTTTACCAAAGGAGAAATTAGTTGGTGGACACACAATATTTATTGCAGGAATCCTGATAAAACTATTATTCTACCTGACATAAATCTTTACAAGGCGAGGGTATTGTCCCGATAGGACTCAGTATTTTGTTTCAGTGTGACTATGACGATAAAGGATAAAATATTAAATAAAATGAAAACAGTATTAAGCCTGGGACTGATTATTGCAATGATTCTTCCGGCATGCAATCAGGAAAATTCCGTTTCAGCAAGGAATGAAAGTTGCATAAAACCATGGACAGTAAATCCTCGTTACTGGCAATACCATGGGAAGCCTGTTCTTCTTCTTGGAGCTTCTGATAATGATAATCTGTTTCAGAATGAAAATCTCGAATCACATCTCGACAGCCTTGCGGATATAGGAGGCAACTATATCCGCAATACTATGAGTGACAGGGATCCTGGTGATAAAAGAGCATTTTTCAGGACTCCTGAAGGGAAATATGACCTTAACCGGTGGAATGATAAATACTGGCAACAACTTGAAGATATGCTGAGATTGACGGATGACAAGGGCATCATTGTTCAGATCGAGATATGGGATCGTTTTGACCATTCCCGTGATCCCTGGCTGACGGATCCTTATAATCCCGGGAACAATATCAACTATTCTTATTCACAATCCGGATTGGACAGCCTTTATCCCTTACACCCTGGTCAGAATAAACAGCCGTTCTTTTATTCTGTTCCTGAACTGAAGAAAAATGAAGTAATTCTCAGGTTCCAGCAGGCTTTTGTTAAAAAAATGCTTTCCATTTCCCTTGAGTATGGAAATGTGTTATACTGTATTGATAATGAAACCAGCGGCGAGGAAGAATGGGCAACTTACTGGACGGAGTTTGTCAGGGAAAATTCAGAGGGAAAAGAAATATATATCACACAGATGTGGGATACCTGGGATGTAAAAACGGATATTCATAAACAAACACTTGATAATCCTGATAGGTATGGATATATTGATATTTCTCAGAACAGTCAGCTTCCGGGTTATCAGAACTGGTCAAATCAACAATACGTTTTTGATTATATAAAGGCGCATCCGCGACCGGTCAACAGTACAAAGATCTATGGCAGCGACAGTGGAAGCTGGCTGGACAGGGGTATTACCACCGAACACGCTGTTCAGACCTTCTTCCGGAACATTCTGGGGGGGTATGCATCAAGCCGTTTTCACAGACCACCTTCAGGTTTAGGTCTTAGCCGGATATCGGTGAATTGCATTCGCACAGTAAGGAAGATAGAAGATATAGTAAAGCTTTGGGATCTTGAACCAGCGATGGATATGCTGTCGGATAATGAGGAAAACCTTGCCTATGTTGCTTCAAAGGGGAAGGAAGCCTTTGTTATTTATTTCACAAAGCCGGGCAGGGTGAAGCTCGATCTTAGGGATACAGGTAAAAATTATAAGATCAGTTGGATAAATATCGGTAATGCCGAATGGGGAAAGACAGATGTAATAAAGGGAGGGGGAGTAGTTGAATTAGACTCATCTGACGAAAGTGGAAGTATTGCTGTTTTAAATTGAATAATTCTCAGGACTGAACAGATGATTGCTTCATGCAGAAAAATAGAGTTGTTATCAGGATTAATTTGCATAATACTATTCGCATCATGCTCAGGTAAAAGACAATTTGTATTTCTAGAAGCTGAATCATTTATTAACAAAGGAGGCTGGGTTGTTGACCAGCAGTTTATAGATGTGATGGGGTCGCCTTATCTTATGGCCCATGGCTTAGGGAAACCAGTGGCTGACGCTGTAACAACTGTCAAAATTCCTTGTAAAGGATCTTACCGGATATGGGTCAGGACAAAGAACTGGACAGCCCCTTTTACAGATTCACCTGCTCCCGGCATATTCACAATAGCTGTTAATGGTATAGAGATGCCTTATATTTTTGGACGAGGCTCAGGTGAATGGCAATGGGAAGCCGGTGGCCAGGTAAGTTTGAATAAAGGTGATTCTAAAATAGCAATAAAAGACCTTACAGGCTTCAATGGCAGGATAGATGCCATAATTATTAGTAATGACCATAAGCTTATTCCTTCTGATTCACTGCCATTATTAAATGAGAAACGAAGGAAATGGCTTGGTCTCCCTGATGAAGCTCCTCTGGCCGGCAGCTATGACCTTGTTGTTGCAGGCGGGGGAATAGCAGGAATATCAACAGCTGTTTCAGCAGCACGACTTGGTCTTAAGGTGGCCCTGATACAGAACAGGCCTGTACTGGGAGGGAATAACAGCTCTGAGATAAGAGTATGGCGAAGCGGGAAAACACAGCGCGGGACCTATCCTGCACTGGGACGGCTGGTAAATGGCCTTGGTCCTGACAAGGAAGAGAACATGAAAGATGGAGAATCATTCAGTGACGGATTAAAGGAAACCCTGGTTACATCTGAGAAAAATATCGCATTGTTTCTTAATTATCATATTTTCAGGGCAATAACTAATGGTAACAAAATAGTCTCAGTTATTGCCCAACATATTGAAAATGGTTCCGAACTAAGGTTTGAAGCACCTCTTTTTGCCGATTGTACAGGTGATGCAAATCTTGGGTTTATTGCTGGCGCCGATTATCGTGAAGGCAGTGAGAATCAGGCACAGACAGGGGAATCAAAAGCCCCGGTAAATGACACTTTACAGGTTCTCGGCGCAACTCTTTTCTGGTGGTCCGGGGATAAAGGAGAACCTAACAGTTTTCCAGATTGTCCATGGGCCATGCAAGTCAATGAAGAGAGCTGCCAGTACGTTTTGCAGAGTTCATGGAACTGGGAAAGCGGGTTTTCGAAAAATATGATATCTGATCTGGAGGAGATCAGGGATAACCAGCTGAGGGCAATTTTCGGGAACTGGGATTTCCAGAAAAACAAGAGTGTCAGAAAGGCTGAATATAAGAATTTTGAAATTGCTGAATTGGGATATATAATTGGAAAGAGGGAATCACGAAGACTCCTCGGAGATCTGATCATAACGCAGCACGATCTTGATAATCAGGTTGTTTATCCTGATGGTTGTGTTGAGGTCGACTGGGGAGTTGATATCCATGTACCTGATCCAGTGAGCACAAAATATTTCCCGGGAATGGAATTCAGGGCCATTGCCATACATCAGGGGAAGGAGACTTCTCCTCCCTTCCTAGTTCCATACCGGTGTTTCTATTCCAGGAATATATCAAATCTTTTTATGGCAGGAAGGCATATAAGTGCAACTCATGTAGCGCATGCAGCTACAAGGGTTCAACGGTATACAGGAACCTATGGTGAAGTAGTTGGTATTGCTGCCTCTCTTTGCATGAAATTTAATACATCTCCAAGGGGATTGTATGAAACTTACCTTCCCGAATTTAAGGAGGCTCTGAATAAAGGAGTACCTTTAGAAGATCACAGTAACTAATCCGGTATTTAAAAGTTGATGACAAGAAAAGAACGTTTATTGGCTACTCTAAGGGGTGATAGTGTTGACCGGCCGGCAGTAAGCTTTCATGAGATAGGAGGATTTGTTATTAATCCGGATGATCCTGATGAGTATAATATTTACAATTCTCCTTCCTGGCAGCCATTACTGAAGATGGCTGAGGATGAAACAGATATCATAAGGATGGTTAGCCCTGTGAGAGCCCAGTCACATCTGGCCTGGGATGGTAGCGATAATGTTGGGGTCAGAGGACAGTTTGTTGAAGAGAGGTCATGGGAGGAAAATAATAGTCGCTATACAAGGCTGACTTACAGGATTAACGGGAAAGAACTTACAAGTACTACCCGTCGTGATAAGGAACTGGATACAGTATGGACGATTGAACCCCTGCTTAAGGATATTAATGATGTTAAGCTATACCTGCAATTGCCTGATGAAATATTTGAAGAGAGAATTGATATCAGCCATATGGAAATGCAGGAAAAAACCCTTAGGGATAAGGGTATTATAATGGTTGATACTGAAGACCCCTTATGTGCTGTAGCTGCACTTTTCAGCATGGAGGATTTCACGGTTTTTGCTTTTACTGAGCAGGAGTTGTGCCATAAGCTTCTTGCAAAACATGCCAGGTATATCTACAAGCGTACGGCGACTGTCGCAAAAGACTTTCCCGGAAGGTTCTGGAGGATTTATGGACCTGAATATGCAACTGAACCCTTTCTCCCCGTTCAGTTTTTTGAAGAGTATGTGGTAAGGTACACCGGCCCGATGGTTAACATGATCAGGGAGAACAAAGGGTATGTCCGGATACATGCCCATGGCAGGGTAAGGGATATTATGGAACATATTGTAAAAATGGGTGCTGATGCCACCGATCCTCTTGAACCCTTTCCGCATGGAAATGCCGACCTTAAACAGATAAGGGAAAAGTATGGGAAAGAACTTGTTCTGTTTGGAAATATTGAAATAGCGGATATCGAAAATCTATCATCAGACAGGTTCAGGGAGGTGGTAAAAAGGAGTATCGCTGACGGAACTTATGGTGAAGGACGAGGTTTTGTACTGATGCCCACAGCCTCACCATATGGAAGGATTATATCGGAACAGACTTTTCGAAATTATGAAATTATGATCGAAGAAGTTAATAAATTAGTAAAATAAATACATTTTAATTCAATATCAGATAAAATAGATTATGAAATCAAAGAGATCATTGTTATTATGCATTGTTATCTTTTTATTTACAGTATGCAATGCTCAGAATTATCCGAAACTTGATGAGACAATTCGCATAAAGATGCTCAAGCCTCCTGAAGGGAAAGTAAGGATGATCCTTGATACGGATACCTATAATGAAATTGATGACCAGTTTGCTCTGTCATATGCTTATCTGTCAACAGAAAAAGTACAGTTGGAGGCAGTTTATGCGGCTCCCTATTTTAACAAACGTTCTGAAAATCCCGGTGACGGGATGGAAAAGAGCTATCAGGAGATAATGCGACTGCTTAAAATGCTCGGCAAATCACCTGAAGGCTTTGCTTTCCGCGGTTCGGACAGGTATCTTGAAGATATTAATCGTCCAGTAAAGAGTGAAGCTGTAACAGACCTTATTAAAAAGGCTAAAACCGCTACTGCAGATAATCCACTTTACGTGGTTACTGTAGGGTGCATTACAAATATTGCATCAGCGATACTTATTGATCCTGAAATAATCAAGAACATTGTAGTAGTATGGCTGGGGGGAAATGGATTGGAATGGCCTCATCAAAAGGAGTTTAACCTGATGCAGGATGTAAAAGCTGCGCAGGTAGTTTTAAATTCAGGAGTACCATTGGTGATAATGCCCTGCCAGCCTGTAGTGTCGCATTTTCACACAACAATTCCCGAGATGGAGAAATATCTGAAAGGGAAAAACCAGCTGTCCGATTACCTTTTAAGTTCAACAATTGAATACAGCGGAGGTCATGACACCTGGTCGAAAGTCATCTGGGATGTCACAGCTGTTGCTTGGCTGGTCAATGCCGGATGGATTCCTACAAATCTGGAGCATTCTCCGTTATTGACTGATCAGGTAACTTATAGTAAAGACCATTCGCGGCATTTTATACGCATGGCAACATCCCTTAACAGAGATGCAATATTCAGGGATCTCTTCGGGAAACTGGCTAAGTAATGAATATGAAAGAAATACTACTTAATTCTACTTTGACAGATTGGATAAAAGCCTGATTTTTCTCCTTTTTTGCCCCTGCCCTAAAGGGAGAAAGGAGAAAAATCTACCTGTTCCCTTTAGGGATTCAGCGCAAAAACAGGTAGATTTTTCGAATCTGTTAAAGTAGAATTAAAGTAAGGAAAATAAAGTAACCGAAAGATTGTAAATCATGAAAAAAGCATCATTGATTATTCTTAGTTTATTATTCTACTGTTTAGTAATATTGGATGCTCAGCAGATTAATTCGGCTTTCCCATTTCAGGATCCAACCATGTCGGTTGAAGAAAGAGTAAATGATCTTGTTTCACGTATGACACTGCAGGAAAAAGCAGACCAGTTGCTTTATACTGCACCTGCTATACACCGGCTTGGAATTCCGGAATACAACTGGTGGAATGAAGCCCTGCATGGGGTAGCAAGAGCCGGATATGCAACAGTTTTTCCTCAGTCAATAACAATAGCAAATTCCTGGGATGAAGGATTGATGTTAAGTGTGGCAAATGCAATATCTGATGAGGCGAGGGCGAAATATCATGAATTTCAGCGTAGGGGTAAGAGAGGTATATACCAGGGACTTACCTTCTGGTCACCCAATATCAATATCTTTCGAGATCCGCGTTGGGGAAGGGGACATGAAACCTATGGTGAAGATCCATATCTCACAGGAAGAATGGGCATGCAGTTTGTCAGGGGAATGCAGGGCGATGATCTCAAATATCTTAAAACAGTAGCCACTGCAAAACATTATGCCATACACTCAGGTCCGGAATCAACACGGCACTCCTTTAATGCTCAGGTAAGTGAGGTTGATCTCAGGGAGACCTATCTTCCGGCATTCAGAACGCTTGTTGTCGACGGAGGAGTCTGGTCAGTTATGGGAGCATATAATCAGTATAAGGGTATGCCCTGCACTGCCAATCCCATATTGTACGGGATACTTCGCAATGAATGGGGTTTCAAAGGCTATATTGTTTCTGATTGCTGGGCCGTATCGGACTACTGGCAGTTCCAAAAATACACAAAAGATGCAGCTGAGGCAGCAGCTCTGGCCGTAAAAGCCGGAACAGACCTGGAATGCGGTGTTGATTACAAACACCTTATGACAGCCATTGAAAGGGGCCTGCTTATGGAAACAGATATTGACAGAGCCGTGAAAAGAGTCTTCGAGGCAAGGTTCAGACTCGGTATGTTTGATCCTGAGAACATGGTGCCATATGCGTCCATTCCATTTTTTGTCAACTGTTCAGATTATAATAACGGTCTGGCTCGTCTTGCTGCACAAAAATCTGTAGTGCTGCTGAAGAATGCAGGGAATATTCTTCCTTTAAAAAAAGATATTAAAACAATTGCTGTAATCGGGCCGAATGCAGATAATTTTGAATCTCTGATTGGCAACTATAATGGTATTCCCAAAGACCCTGTAACAATACTCAGGGGGATAGGATCCAAGGTTATTCCGGATACTAAGATTATCTATGCAGAGGGGTGTGACCTTGCTGAAGGGATCCATAATCTTACCATTATCCCTTCGAGGTACCTTCAGACTGAAGATGGCAAACAGGGAGCGAAAGGTGAATACTTCAATAACAGGGATATGAAAGGAGAACCATTGTTCACCAGAATTGATGACAATATCAATTTCTACTGGGAGAACTATGTCCCTAGGGCGGACATGCCTGATGATGATTTTGGAGTTAAATGGACAACATGGCTGACTGCTCCTGAAACCGGAACATTTTATATAGGTGGATGGGGTTCATCTGGTTATGAGATTGTTATGGATGGTAAAAGCATTATAAAATACAGGGGTGAGCACCATGCTTTTCATACAGAATATGCTACAGAGATGACTGCCGGACAGAGATACAAGCTGGAGGTCTTTTACAGGAACTTTGCCGGAGATGCTGATATGAAGCTTTTGTGGGCAAAACCCCGTACCAACCTTGTTGAAGAAGCTGTAAGAGCAGCAAAGGATGCTGATGCAGTGGTTCTTGTGCTTGGCCTTTCCCAAAGACTTGAAGGAGAGGAGATGCCAATAAAGATTGAAGGATTCAGCGGGGGTGACAGAACCAATCTGAACCTGCCTGCTGTGCAGGAAAAGCTGCTTGAAGCAGTTGTTTCAACAGGGAAACCTGTTATTATTGTTCTGGCTAATGGAGGAGCACTTTCAGTAAATAAGGTTCAGGAGAAAGCAGCTGCAGTACTCCTGGCAGGATATGGCGGTCAGCAGGGAGGCAATGCTGTGGCAGATGTTCTTTTCGGGGATTATAACCCTGCAGGCAGGCTGCCTGTTACATATTACAAGTCGATTGATCAGATACCTGCCTTTGAGAACTATGATATGAAGGGCAAGACATACAGATTCTTTTTACAGGAACCACTATACCCTTTTGGTTACGGGCTGAGCTATACCACATTCAGCTACAGTGATCTTGTTCTGCCTCCGAATATAATTACAGGAGAAAAGGCTAAAGTAAGTGTTACTGTGACCAACACAGGAAATATGACAGGAGATGAAGTTGTACAACTCTATGTTACGGATGAAAAGGCTTCAACTCCCAGACCGATACGGCAGCTTGAGGGATTTGACAGGATTACATTGAAGCCTGGTGAAAGCAGGGTGGTTGATTTTACAATTGATCCAAGGCAATTTTCTCTGATAAACAATAAGGGAAAAAGAGTAATTGAACCAGGATATTTTATAATAGCTGTTGGTGGAAAGCAGCCCGGCTTTACAGGATATCTCGATCCTCAGTTCACACAGGTACTTACAGACCGAGTCAGACTCACCGGCAAAGAAGTATCTTTTGATAATTAAGAACTTTTTAACTATGGAGGTCACAGAGTCCCAATAACAATAGGGATTATACATTGGCCTTAAAGTAAATAGTTCTACTTTCTTCGTGTCCTCTGTGTGTTGATCTCAGTGTCCTCTGTGGTTAAAAGGGTATGGGACAAATATTCTAGTCAACTCCCCAATTCTTGTTAGGTTTTTCACCCATTACAAGCATTAGCCGGCCGCCATTCATAATATCTGAGTGGCTTATGATAGGTTTCTTAAGTTCTTCTCCGTTTAGTGTTGCCGACTGAATATATTTGTTTTTACCTGAGCAATTTCTTGCAACAACTGAAAACTTTTTACCATCGGGAAGCTCAATCTTTATTGATTCAAAAAACGGACTTCCAATGGCATATTCTCCGCTGCCAGGAGTTACCGGGAAAAATCCCATAGCAGAGAAGACATACCATGAACATAATCCGCCACCATCTTCATCACCTGGTATACCCATTGGCTTGTCATCAAACCACATATCCATTAATTCCCTGATCCTTCGCTGTGTTCGCCAGGGCTGTCCGGCATAATCATATAAATAAGGAATATGGAAAGAAGGCTCATTGCCAGTAACGAACATACCATTAAGTCCTGTGGCATCAGGAAACTGACCCATAAACTGCCATTTTGAAATCCTGGTGGGCTCATTAAAAAGAGCATCAAGCCTGTCAATAAAAGCCTTATTACCCCCAAGCATTTCAATGAGGTGAGGTATGTCGTGAGGGACACTGAAATTCCATGTCCATGCATTGTTTTCGGCATAAAATGAGCGTGCGCCTACTCCTCCGGAAAGCTGTGGGTCAAATGGCTCGACCCATTTACCGTTTGCCATTTTTGGTGCCATAAATCCGTTAGCAGGATTAAATACATTTTCATAATTTCTGGAGCGTTTCATGAAGTAATTATAGTCAGTATCTTTTCCCAGTTCTTTTGCAAGCTGGGCAAGGCACCAGTCGTCATAGCTGTGTTCAAGAGTTACTGCAACTGCCTGCCGTTTTTCAAAATCGTGTACCATTGTCACCGTCTCAATACTGTCTTCCGGTAATGCAGGATACCAGCCATTCATCTGATAGAGGCTGTCAAGCTCACACATTGGTCCCATTCTCCATGGCAGCATAGTTCCTTTCATGGCATTTTTCCTTAATCCCTCATAGGCCTTTTCAATTGAAATATGTCTTACACCTTTCTGCCAGCTATCCCAAACCAGTGCAGCTGAGTGAAATCCAATCATTGCCGGGAAGTCACCATAGAACTGAGGAAAACCAGGCATCCAGCCACTCTGCTCGTACATCCTGATATATGATTCAACCATATCTCCCTGCCTGTCGGGATCGAGTATAAGCATCAGTGGATGAAGTGACCTGTAAGTATCCCACAACCAGTCGTCAACATAGAAAGGACGATCCAGATCGTCGTGAACCTTATTGTCATAACCGCTGAAATACCTTCCGCTTTCCGAGATATTGACCATCCTCTCCATTGACCTGTAGAGCGAAGTATAGAATATCCTCTTCTCCCTTTCCGTTCCACCTTCAACTTTTATCTTGCCAAGTGCAGATGACCATATCATGTGACTATCATCCTTTATCTTCCTGAAGCTCTTACTGCCGGCTTCATTATGCAGGTTTGCTGCCGCCTGTTTGTCATCAATATAGGAAACCCCGATTCTTACCTCAACAGGATCACCTGATGAAAGATAAGTTACAATTATGCCGCTGTTACTTCCGGAAGAGTAATTTCCTGGCCTTGTTTTACCCTGACTGAAGGTAAATGTTGTATCAAAGGGCCGGCTGAATTCTGCATGGAAATACTGCCTTGTTTTTTGAAACTCCTCCCAGCCACTTATCACATTATTGCCAGATACATTGAAGTTGGAAATATTTGATGATCTGAATATAATATTGCATGAATCGTTGCCTCCAAAGTTGAACCGGTAAATTACAGAGCGTTCAGTAGTGGTCCAGTCGGCAACAATGTCATAATCTTCAAGTATTACTTTGTGATACCAGGGATGAACCTCCTCCTGGTCATGATCATACATTGATGCATAGTCATTAGGATTAGCCTGCAGGATACCGGTTGTCGCCATAAGCTCAGTCAGATAACCCATCCTGTATGCTGGCATATTGACAGTAAAGCCATATATTCTGTCGCTCAGGTAACGGTCATTAAGCCCGGGTTTTGTTATCGGGAATACCCGCACCATGCTGTGAGGACGGTGAACAGTCGGGACCTTCGTTGTAAGAAGAGGAGCTACACTGCCAATATTGGGATCTACATAGAGTGATACATCGTTCCTTTTACAGGAAATAACTATTGGCAATAAAATAAGAAATAGAAGAGAAGTCTTTTTAATCGCAATCATGATCATGTATAGTTTATGTCTTGTAATTTATTTTCAAGCTCCTATTCGGGTATGTTAAAATAGTATTTCGTTATGATATTAGCAATAATTCTATCCCAGTTTTTTATTAGCTGATTTTGACTTACAGTTCTATTCTATTAAATTGCAGGATACTAAATGTATCAGCATATGAACAGGAGCATTTTCATAAAGAGAATGATGGTTGCACCAGCTTTTGCAACAGGTTTTTCTGCTGGGTGGCTGCAGACATTTCAGACTTCAGGCATACGACGCCTGTCAGCTGACAGCCGGTTTACAGTATGGAAACCTCAGATGAAAGCAGCTTATCATGTTGGCCTTGACGAAGTGGTTCTGGTTGAGATGTCGCATGGTATGCCGGGTCTTGTTACACGGGATGGTGTCTTCAGGGAGTCTGGCCCGGATAGTATAATAAATCCACAGACCGGTCCGATCTTTATTGACGGGATAGAGTCCGGTGATTCACTGGCAATAGATATTCTTGATATTAAGACAGGGGAATGGGGCTATTGCAGTGGAAAGATCTTTGAGCTCAGGGATGGATATGCTGAATTCTCAGAATCATTAAGGTTACCACTAGAACCTATGTTGGGCTGCCTCGGTGTTGCACCTGTTGAAGGTGTTGTTGATACGAGAGCCCCTGGTGAGACAGGCGGCAATATGGATTGCAGGGAAGTCCGCGCAGGGAGCACCGTTGTATTCAGGTCAAATGTGAAAGGAGCACTCGTAGGCATGGGTGATGCACATGCACTCCAGGGAGACGGTGAGGTGACGGGACAGGGAATAGAGACAGATGCCGAAGCTATAATACGTTTCCGTAGGTTGCCGGAGGTATTATCAGATCGTCCTGTTATAATTCGGGAAGATTCATTCTCTACTCTCGGGGCAGATAAGGACCTCGAGAACGCTGCCTGGCAGGCAACTGAGGACATGATAAATCTTCTTCAGAAAAAGACAGGACGAAGCAGGAATGATGCCCGCTTGCTCGTAGGTTTAACCGGTAAGCTGAAAATAAATCAGATAGTTGATCCAACAAAAGGTGCCCGTATGGAGGTCCCATCATGGGTTTTTGGAATATAAAAACAACTCAAATGTTTACATTGAACTCTCTTCTTATTGTAATGCTGGCTGTTCTTAACGTGCCTCAGTCTGGTTCAGAGCTGGCATATTGTGATTTCTCAAAGGTAAAACCCGGAAAATTCGGTGACTTCGCTGCAGAAGGATTTCCTGAATACCATTATATACCCCGTAATTTTACAGACGGATGGGATATTGTGAATAACAGGGGACCTGAAGAGTGGAATATATTTGAATCAGATGGCAAACATTCACTCTGTTACCTGGGACACAATAAAACTGTATGGACCAACGATTTCATTTATCCAATACTTTGTTATGGTGATATTCTGTGGAAGGATTATTCTCTAGAGGTTACACTTACACCGCTCGACAGAAGCGATCTGAATGGGATAATATTCCGTTACAGGGATGGTCGCCACTATTATCTCTTTGGCCTGGATAAGGAAGAAAGGATAACTCTCCGTTACCGTGATGGGGAGAAAGGATTCAGAAAGGATGGATGGACCGAAATGGCTACCGGTAGATTTCCCACGGACCCGATGAAGCAGTACAAACTTACAGTAGTAGCCTCTGGCAATAAAATCCGCTGCCTTATAGATGACAAAGAGGTCTTCAATGTTACAGACACCCGTTATACTGATGGAAAGATCGGACTTTTTGCAACCTCACCTGTGGCCTTTCATGAAATGAAGGTCACCACAACAGAAAAAGCATTGGAAGAATATCATTCAAAGAAGGCATCCATTGAAAAAGAACTTAGCCTGTTGAGGTCTGACAACCCTCAGCCTGTGATATGGAAAAAGATCAGTACGAAAGGATTCGGAGCTGCCAGGGCTCTAAGGCTTGGTGATCTTGACGGAGACGGGGATCTTGACTTCCTGATCATCCAGAATATGCCTTTTTTCGGAAGTAACTATAACCAGATCACCTGTCTTACTGCAATTGATGATGATGGAAAAATGCTTTGGCAGTACGGAAAACCGGATCCGGATCATGCATGGCTATCGTATGATGTTGCGGCTCAGATACATGATCTTGATGGTGATGGGAAGAATGAGGTAGTAATGGCACAGGGAGAGTGGATTAAAGTTCTCGATGGTAAGACTGGCAGGGAGAAGTCGCGTTACCCGGTTCCTTCATCTGCAATTCTTCCAGGTGAAACCTCGTGGCAGGAATATAAACATTATTATCGCAGGGACCTTCTGCCATACCTGAATGTTGATTGTTTCTCGTTCTGCGACCTAAGGGGGACAGGTAGACCGACTGATGTAATTATCAAGGACAGGCATACACGTCTGTGGGCTTATACCAGTGATTTCAGGCTTTTATGGACTGCTTCGGCAAATCTCGGACATTTTCCATTCTTTCATGATAGCAATAATGACGGTAAGGATGAGGTATATATTGGTTATACCAAATTTGATCCGACCGGAAGAATAGTCTGGTCACTGGATTCTCTCATGGGTGAACATTCTGATGGTGTATGCGTAGGGGATTTCACACTTAGTGGAGGACCTGACAGAATTTTTATCGGAGGCAGCGACGATGGCGCATTGCTGGTTGATGATAACGGTAATATTTTAAAGCATCACCGTGTCGGTCATGCCCAGACACCAAGTGTAGGGCAGTTTCGTCCGGATCTGCCAGGACTGGAATTCTGCAATATCAATTTTTGGGGTGAACCGGGAATGATAACCCTTTATAATTGTAATGGAGATGAGATAATAAACTTTGAACTCATACATTCAGGATCACCTGTGCAGCCTGTTAACTGGAGGGGTGATGGTACTGAGTTTATCTTCCTCACACCTAACCACACAGAAGGAGGCCTGGTTGACGGTTGGGGCAGGAGAGTTGTGATGTTCCCTGATGATGGTCATCCTGATCTTGCATGGATGGTACATGACCTGACAGGAGATCCGAGGGATGAACTTATTGTGTGGGATCTTGATTCGATCTGGATATATACTCAGGATAAGCCATTTAAGGGGAAAAAAATATATAAACCTGAACGGCAGCCGTTATATAACGAATCCAACTATGCTACTGTTTACTCCTGGCCAGGTTGGAAGTAGGTGAAAGGATCATAAATCTTTCAGCCTATTTCTCTTTTAGTTTGTTTATTAACCAGTTATTTAGCGCTGCAGTTTGTTCAGGGAAGGTCCAGTGACCCGTTTCCAGGTAGAGGTGCAACTCTTTGGGTGCTGTGATCACATTATAGGCAGAATACATTGAAGTTGGTGGACAGGTAACGTCGTTATATCCCCAGGTAAGGTATCCGGGTATTGTTATTCTTCTTGCAAAATTGACAACATCAAAATACGCAAGCGTCTCAACCTCATTAGTTTTAGGTTCATTTGACCTGAAATAGTGGGGCCAGCCGCCTGCCCTTTTATTCAGGTAACCTGTGGCATCGCACATTGCAGGATAAAGGCCTGCCATATATTTGATCCTCTTGTCAAGGCCTGATGTAATAAGTGTAAGGGCACCTCCCTGGCTGCCGCCTGTTACTCCGATATTTTCCCCGTCAAATTCAGGCAGAGAATAGATGAAATCAACTGCCTTAACACATCCGGTGAAAACCCTTTTATAATAATGTGAATTACGGTCATTCTTCCTTATAGTCCAGTATGAGGAGAGTGCGCCTGCCATAAGGTTATTGTAAACCTGCTGATCAAGGTTAACAGGTATGCCATGTATCCCTATTTCCAGCGTTATAATTCCCTCCGATGCAATCCTGAGATCGCCTGAGTAAGGTCTGATACCTGCACCGGGTACCCTGAGTATTGCAGGGTATTTACCGGCTTTTTTAGGGATCGCCATAATACCATAGATCCTTGAACCCGGAGCATCGTTCTGGTAACTTATGTGATAAACATTTACTTCACTGGTGCATCTTTCAGGCATCAGTGTTATTTGAGGATCAAGGTCAATTTTCCTTGCTTCAGTAATGGTATTGCTCCAGAAAGTATCAAAATCAGCAGGGTCTTTAACAGTAGGCTGAATCTTTTCCGGCTCAAATCCGGCCGTCGCCAGACCTTCGTATCGTTTTCCGTCAGCGACTGCCCATACCCTTACCCTGTAAAATCCCGGAGTCTTCATCGTTCCTGTGAATTCTGTTTTCCCGTTCTTCAGTACTACTCCCTCTTTCTTCTGGTCGGGTAACATTTCAGGGCCGGCTTCATAATCAATTACTGCATTGTCGAGCAGGTTGCCATTCTTAAAAACCTGTACAGTGAATTTAGCTGTTTCATTAACCTTATATGTCCAGTCTTTATGATCTGGCGATACAATAACTTTGATCAGCATTGAACCTGGTTGTGACCAGCCTGCGAAGTTTAATGTGATAATTAGTAATAATACTATTCCGGTTTTTTGGCTAATGTTTTTCATGTTGATAATCATATAATTAGTTAAGAAAAGGATCATCCTTCTTATGGTATCATACAAATTTAACAACTTTTGTAAAACATATTCCCGGCAAGTTCAGTTTATTCGTAATATTCCTTGCACCGATGGTATGCACTGTTTTTCTAACTTAGGTTCCTGCTGATTTCAAAAGGTTGCGTCTGTTCAAATCTTAAATTATGTTAAAATATTTTAAGTATTGCCAGTGATTGTTTAAAATACTCTTAAATAATCCTTATTGAAATGTTAAAGTCTCATTTAGCATTTTTTTGAAACAGGAATTAGATAAGTTTGTATAGATACCCAACTAACTTGACACTATGAAAACTAAGCAGAGTATTTACCGCTATGTAGATATTTCCAGCCATTCAGCCATTTTCTTTTTTTTAATACTGATTTTATCAGGTTGTAATTCTGGCAGTAGTGGTAATAATGAAAAAACCTATACTGCGCCTGCTGCAAATGATGATTACTTCCAGGAGATTGGCTTGCAGATAGGGGTTGATTTTGTTCATTCTATAGGGACTGAACATCTTAACAACATTATAGAATCGAGCGGAGGAGGAGCTTCCTTTATTGACTTTGACAGGGATGGCTTTATTGATTTGTTTCTCTGCAATGGTACCTGGATTGAAGGATTCAGCCATAGCGAAAAACCTGAACATCTCCCTTACAGTCATCTTTACAGGAACAAGGGAAATGGCACTTTTGAAGATGTTTCAGGGAAGGCGGGTATCGATGAGCCTGTTTACTCGATGGGTGCTGCTATGGGGGACTTTAATAACGACGGTTACCCTGATATTTACCTATGTAATTATGGAGCTAATATCCTTTATAAAAATAATGGTAACGGCACCTTTTCTGATGTGACAAGAAAGGCTAAGATGGCAGGCGAAAAGGAGTGTAGTATCGGTGCTGTCTGGTTTGATTATGATAATGACGGATTTCTCGACATCTATGTTGGTAATTATCTGAACTTCGATCCGGATTATAAATATTACTATGCACCTGACGGATTCCCCGGCCCAATGGCTTACGATGCCCAGCGCGATTACCTTTATCATAATAACGGGGATGGAACATTTGATGATGTTACTGAGGCATTGGGAATCAACGACCTTGATGGCAGGGCAATGGGAGTTGGTGCAGTTGATTATGATGAGGATGGCTGGATGGATATTTACGTTGCTAATGACCATACTCTGAATTACCTGTGGCATAACGATGAAGGTAAAAGATTTAGCGACAGAGGAACAATGTCAGGTACCGCATTCAGCCAGGCAGGAGAAGCAACTGTGAGCATGTCGGTCGACTTTGCCGATTTCAATGGTGATGGCCTTATTGACATATTCCTCTCCGATGATACTTACTGTTCTCTTTATCAGAATCTTGGAAACGGAGTCTTCGCTGATAGGTCATATCCTGCAGGAATTGCAATGGCTGCCGGTCAGTTTGTAGGATGGACTTCATCATTTGTGGATTACGACAATGATGGAGATGTCGATATTTTTAAAACAAACGGAGCCCTAAAGCACTTGTATGGGCATGAAGACCAGTTGTTTGATAACCTGGGTGATGGTAAATTCAAGGATATATCCAGTCAACTGGGAAGTTATTTCCGGGAGGAGAATGTGGGAAGAGGTGCCTGTCTTGGTGATTATGACAACGACGGTGATTTTGATATTTATGTAGCCAATTTAAATAGCAGGGGAATGTTTCTCAGAAACAATAAGGGCAACCAGAATAACTGGATTCTGATAGATCTTGAAGGTACTGTAAGCAATCGTGATGCAATAGGAGCAAGGATTAAAATCACATCAGGAGGCAGGTCTCAGTCGGTCCAGCAGAAAGGGACCACTGGGTATCTTTCACAAAATGACCACAGACTGCATTTTGGACTCGGGAATAACGGGATTGTTGAGAAAATAGAAATAAAGTGGCCCTCAGGAAAAGTACAGGTAATAGAGAATACAAAAGCGAACCAGATTCTTAAAGTAACAGAACAATAATTTTTTTTCGATGTTCCATTTAAGATTATTTTTTAATTACACAGCATATACAGCTCTGCTAATTTTTTCTTCTGTTATTTTATTAACAGGATGCGGCAGGAGATCTATGGAGGGGAAAATTATTGTAACTGTGGCTAAAGCAGGCATTGAAAAACCCGATTATGTTTCAGGAGATTCATGGCGTTATATTACAGATTCCAGGCTTCTTGCAATAGATGTTAAGAAACCGGGGAAAACACCTAAGAACCTGACAGCTGATTTTTCTTCAGCCCGTTCACCCGAAATATCATACGATGGTACACATCTGCTGTTTACAGGTCAGAAGGATCAGAATGATGCATGGCAGATATGGGAAATGGATCTTGGATCTTTAAAAGCACGGCAGATTACACACTCATCTGAAAATTCTATAGATCCTGCATATTTACCTGGTGGTAAAATTGTCTTTAGCAGGTTAATCCCAAAAGACTCATTAAAGGCGGGGCACAATCTTTTTACCTGCAATCTCGATGGTACTGACATACGAAGGATCACATTTAACCCACACACATATTTTGCCTCATCTGTTCTCAAAGACGGACGTATTATATCCTTTAGCCGGCAGGTCTTTCCATACTCTGAAGGACCATCTTTCATGGTTTTAAGACCCGATGGAACCAAGGCGGAACTTTTTTATAAGGGAGAGAAAGGGAGTGAGCTTTTCAGTCGTGGATGGGAAACAGGTAACGGGAAAATTGTATTTATCGAAACTTGTAAAGACGGATCAGAAGCCAGCAGCATCGTGTCTGTCAATTATAACAGGCCGCTGCATTCAAGAATTGATCTGACCCACTCATCGCCTGGTAAATATGCATCAGTTTTCCCGGAGAAAAATGGTAATCTTCTGGTTTCATTCAGGTCAGAAGCTGAAAAAGCCTATTCGCTCTATGAATTCGATTATGAGAAGAGTATGCTTGGTAATATGTTGTACAGGAGTGATGAAGGGGATGTTATTGAAGCTGTTGAAGTAGCTGCTCATGAGAGGCCTCGTAAGCTTCCCAGCGAAGTTGATATGGGTGTAAAGACAGGATTGATGTTGTGCCAGAACATTAATGTTACCGGGATGACTTCGCCTGAGACCGGCTTCTCCCTTCCGGCAGCCGACAGAATTGAGATTATAGGAATAGACTCTTCGCTTGGTGTTGTGGAGGTGGAGACTGATGGTTCAGTTTATCTGAAGGTAGCTGCTGATATGCCCTTCAGAATAAAGACAATGGATAAACTTGGGAAAACAGTTAACGGCCCTGGAGCCTGGTACTGGCTCAGACCAAATGAAAGAAGAGGTTGTGTAGGCTGTCATGAAGATAATGAAATAGTTCCTGCCAACCGTTATGCAATTGCGGTAAGTAAAAACCCAATAACAGTACCGGTTCATTTCACCGGTTTAAGAGAAAAAAAGGTTGAACTGGAATAATAGTTTAGTATGAAAAAGGCATTTCTTATACCTGTTATTATTGTCATTCTGCTTTTGCTGGTTCTGGTACCCGGTAAAAAATTGGCAAGAGCTCATGTCGACTATAAGACTGCCACGAATGATCATCCTCTCGCTTGTACAAACTGTCATCTTTATATTACAAAATCTCCCGTTATCTCATGGCTTGTAAACAGAGATTATTATTCCCCGATGAATATCGCTGTTTTATCCGATGGCAAAAGAATATTTGTAACTGCCAATGATGCTGATCTTCTTATTGTTGCAGATCCTGCAGAAGGGAAAATAATAACAAAAATTCCAGTCGGGCATAAGCCTTACGGAGTTATAATTGACAAAACAGGGAAGAAAGCATATGTCAGTAATCAATGGTCCGATAATGTCTCAGTTGTTGATCTTGATGAACTTAAGGTAATTGATACTCTTACAACGGGAAATGGGCCAGCCGGGTTGTCATTCAGCTCTGATGAAAATTTTTTGTATGTAGTAAATACTTATAGTTCAGATCTTTCCGTTATTGATCTTGAGCATAAAACGGAAATTAAGAGGCTTATAACTGGAAATAATCCAACAAATGCACAGCTCTCTCCAGACGGAAATGTACTTTATGTTACAGCCAGACGAGCAGACATAGTTCCTTATGGTGAACCTATGGCAACAGAATTAACGGTGGTGAGTGATAATTCGAAGCGTATTAAGTCATATCTGGAGGTGGAGTCAGCTTATATGATGGAGAATGTGGCTTTTACACCTACAGGTGATCTTGCGATAGTTACTCTTATACGACCTAAAAACCTGCTGCCAACACTTCAGGTTGAGAGAGGATGGATGATGAATCATGGGATAGGAATTATTGAGCAAAAGGGAGATGGAAGGATTATTCAGCTTCTAACAGATGAACCAAATGCATATTATTCTGATCCGTATGATGTTGTTATCTCTCCTGATGGCAGAAAAGCATTCATTTCCAGCTCAGGTGTTAATTATATTACAGTTGTGGATATTGATTCAGTAAGACAGCTTATCTCTGAATCAACCCCTGAGATGCTAAGCATATGGCCTGATCATCTTGGTATCAGTAGCAGGTATGTTGTAAAAAGAATACCTACAGGCGCAAATCCAAAGGGTCTTGCTCTCTCTCCTGATGGAAAATTACTTTACGTTGCCGAGCATCTGAACGACCGAATTGGTATTATCAGTACTGAAACCTATGAATCATTGAATGCTATTGAACTTGGTAAATGCAGGAAGGTTACTGTTCTAAGGCGTGGTAGAAAGCTGCTGAACAATGCAGGCAGGACATTTCAGAACCAGTATTCCTGCTATACCTGCCATCCCGATGAACATGAGGATGGTCTTGTTTATAACATGGCATCAAAGGATATGGGTAGAAATGTGACAAATACCCAGTCATTGAGGGATATAGGAGACACTCCTCCTTTCAAATGGAACGGTAAAAACCAGACAGTCTATAAGCAGGATGGAATGAGGTTTTCTACTGTTCTGACCAGGACTGAACAATTTCCTTATAAAGATCTTGATGCAATTGCTGCTTATATTATGAGAGGAATTGCATATCCTCCAAATATATTGTACAATCCGGATGGTAAACTTACTGAAGGACAGCTGAGAGGTAAAGTTATATTTGAACGCACACATGATAATTTTGGGAATTTAATTCCTGAAATTAATCGTTGTGCAACATGTCATCCGGCTCCCTTATATACTATCAAACAGCCTTTTGATGTAAGTACCCTTGCAGTAAGTGATGATTCGATATTGTTTGATACTCCTCATCTTAATAATATTTACGCTTCGCCTCCATACCTTCATGACGGACGGGCAAAAACACTTGAGGAGATATGGACTCTTTACGGCAAAGATGATAAACATGGTCTTACAAGCGATATGACCAAAAATGATCTCAATGATCTTATTGATTATCTGAGATCAATAAGAGGCCCGGAATATGAAGAAAAGGCTGCTGTGACTCAGAAGGCATCATTTTTACATTAATAATAAATTTGGAAATCTATGAGAAGAATGTTCCAAAGTACTTATTTCAAGATAGCATCACTGATTGTAATTGTCCTTGGTGCAATATCTCTAGGATTTATTTTATGGGATAATAATCATAAAAACTCCAGGATTGAAGAATTTACACCTGAATTAAATGATGAATCTTTTACTAGGGCAGTAATTCCATCTCTTCCTGCTCCTGATGATGCCTCAAAAGCTATCCCATTATTTGGTAACTGGAAGAATTTTACAACAAAAGACGGATTACCTTCTGATAAATGCTATTGTGTCAGAATAGACGGCCAAAAGGTTTATGTCGGTACACATGATGGACTGGCTGTTTATGAAAACGGTAAGTGGAAGACATATACCACAAAGGACGGACTTGCTCATAATGGAGTTGTTTCGGTTGATGTTAGCCAGCTGACAGGAGATGTATGGATCGGAACTCTGGGTGGGTTAAACAGATGGTCAGGCGGAAAATTTGAAACATTCAATCAGTTTAATAGTGGCGTGCCAAATGATCTGGTTTACATGGTTATCTGTGAAGGGAAGAACGTATGGTGTGCAACCGGAGGCGGAGCAGGTCATTATGATACATTCACAAAAGAGTGGGAGATTTTCACCGAAAGGAATGCTCCAATGCATGAACCCTGGACCTATGGTGTATCAGCAGGGGATGGAAAAATATTTATAGCTGCATGGGGAGGCGGTATTATTGAATATAATACTAAAACAAAACAGTTCAGGGATTATATTGATCCTGATGGATTTATGGAAATAGACCTGCAGCCTGATGATGGAGTGGTACATGATATCACAACTGCTACATCGTGGTCGGAAGGTATTTTGTGGGTATCAACCTATTTCGGGATGAGCCGGTATGACGGAAAATATTGGAAAGGTTATTTTGACCATGACAGTGGGCTGGCAAGTAATTTTATAAATTTTCTCAGAGCTGAAGGCCCTGTTGTATATGTATGCTGCGATAATGGATTCAGTAGTACCAACGGAACGAACTGGATCACATACAAGAAGAATGATAATGATGCGAATGGTGTAGCCATTGTAACAACCGGTGATTTGAAGAAAGAGATTCCGCAAAGGCCCTCAATAGCACATAATTTCATAATAGGAGTTGACGGGGAAGATGATGTAATGTGGGTTGCAACCTCTAAAGGCGTAAGCCGTGGTGAAAAAATAACACAGTAAGACAATAAATCAATAACGCTATAATAAATCTAACCAATGTACCTGATGACTAACCAGAAAATATTGATTGACCTCTCACAACTTACAAGTGGTGAACGTAATGAAATGAAAAAGCTTGGAATTCTAGGCCCTGAAAACCAAATTACTGAGACAGTTATGCCAGAAATTCATAAAGATCGTCCGCCAATTGAAAAACATGTTACTCATGCTCCTCATGTAATAAATGAGGCGTATAATTACCAGAAGCCTTCATCATTTTCAAGAGCTCTGCGTCTTGATATTGGTGATTATAAGATTCTGCTTATTTCAGGTACAGCAAGTGTAAATGAGGAAGGAAAAGCAGAACACGTGGGAGATTTTAAAGCCCAGCTTTGGAGAACATATCGTAATATCACAAATCTTCTTGGCGCTGAAGATATGACCTGGCACGATGTAGTAAGGACAACCAATTACCTCAGGGATATTGAGAGGGATTATGCAGAATTCAACAAGATTCGGACTACATTCTATAGCTGGCTCGGACTCGATCCTCTGCCAGCCAGTACCGGTATCCAGTCACGTCTGTGCTGGGAAACTCTTCTGGTTGAGATCGAAGCATATGCAGTTTGTAAAAAACAAAAATAAAAAACTAAAATTATGAAACTGAATCTGAAATATTCGGTTATTCTGTTTCTTATCACTTTACTACCATTTTCAAGGATCAATTCGCAGAATGATAAACAGAATTATGGTAATGTGCCAAACGAACTGGTTGGTTATGACAGGTATATGAAAGCCTATAAGTATCACTTCATTGAGCCATTGGAATTCTATGGTGCGGGTCGGGAGAAAAAAGCACCTACCGACTTAAAGGAAGTAAGAATAGGTTTTCTGGGCCCTCTTGAGGGGTCTTTACTTATTAACCTGGGTACACAGATGCTGCAAGGTTCAATGCTTGCAATAGAAGAGGCGAATAGTAGAGGAGGTTATAAGGGAATCCCATATAAGCTTATGGTGCATAATGATTTTGGTCTTTGGGGTGCTGCAGCAAATGAAATAGTTAAAATGGATGACGAAGGAGTATGGGCCTGGCTGGGTACTATTGATGATATTAATTCGCACGTTGCATTAAGAGCCAGCTTTAAGCTTGAGATACCACTTGTTAATACCGGCGATCCTGATCCTACATTTACCGAAACGGCTATTCCGTGGGTTGTAAGAATAATTCCTGATGACAGGCAATCGAGCTACGCTCTGGTAAAGAAGATTTATGTTGAAGATGGCCACAAGAGGGTGGCGATGATCAGGGCAAACAATCGTTATGGGAGGGTAGGTACGTTGCATTTCAACCGGACAGCTACAAGAATTGGTTATCCGGTCATTATTGAAGAACGCTTTGATGACGGAGAAACAGAATTCACTTCGCAGCTTGAAAGAATAAGAAAGACAAACCCCGATGCAATAGCATTGTGGGGCAATGCAAAGGAGTCAGGACTTATCCTTAAGCAGTTACGAGCCATGGGATTTAAACAGACTGTTTATGCATCCGACAGGGTTGTCAGTAAGGATTTCTTAGATAATGCCGGGACCAATGCTGAAGGAGTTGTAACAACCTGTCAGTATAATCCGGATGCTAATGATCCAAAACTTAAACAATTCAAAGTTACTTATCAGAAGAGATATAATATGGAGCCTGATGTATTTGCAGCGCATGCGTATGACGGAATGAATATAATAATCCGTTCAATTGAGCGGGCAGGTCTTAACCGTGCCCTTATAAGGGATGTTATGACTGATATGAAAATCACCAATGGCTACAAAGGAGTTACGGGCGAAGTTGTATATGATGGTTCCTGGAATAACATAAGGCCGATATTCATGGCTACGGTTAAAAATGGAAAGTTTGAATTCTACCCGGCTCCCAAATGGGAAAAAGATGATTTGATTTATAAAAAACCAGCATCTGGATATAGTGCCGACGGATATTGATGACCTGTGCCAGGTATAAATTGAGGGACAATATAATTAAGGTAATGATGGAATCAAATGTTTGTTCTGTTCCGATTAATAGTGGTTTCGAAGTTCCGGTAAGGGTTAGCCGTGATGCAAGACCGGACGGAACCATTGTAAGTGTTAAGGGTATTGAGTTTGGCAGCAAAAGAATAGTTATTATTGCCGGACCATGTGCTGTTGAGAGCAGTGAACAACTCTATGCCACAGCAAAGTCAGTCAGTAAAACCGGGGCCAGAATTCTCAGAGGTGGAGCATTCAAGCCACGCTCTTCGCCATACAAATTCCAGGGAATGGGTGATGAGGGTCTTAAGCTTCTTAAAGAGATAAGCCTCGAAACAGGGCTGCCTGTTGTAACCGAAGTTATGGATACAAGACAGATTGAACTCGTTTCGGAATATGCAGATATGCTGCAGGTGGGCTCCAGAAACATGCAAAATTACCCATTGCTGAAAGAGGTTGGTATGAGCAAAAAACCTGTTTTGCTCAAGCGTGGAATGATGGCCACAATAGAAGAATTTCTGCTTGCTGCTGAATATGTACTTAACCAGGGTAATAATAATGTTGTTTTGTGTGAACGCGGTATCAGGACATTTGAAACTTCAACAAGGAACACCCTAGACCTTAGTGCTGTACCTATGCTTAAGCAACTCACCCATCTTCCGGTCATTGTTGATCCAAGCCATGGAACAGGAATAAGATGGATGGTACCATCAATGGCAAAAGCTTCAGTTGCAGCAGGAGCAGATGGTTTGATAATGGAGGTTCATTATAACCCTGAAGAAGCCCTTTGCGACGGACAACAATCACTCAGTCTGGACGAGTTTGAACTCCTTGTAAATGATCTAAGGAAGATTGCTCTGGCAATAGACAGAGAGATATTGTAATATCTTGCAGAATCCTAATATGAGTAGTTTTTTATCATTACTTCCTGCTTTGATTGTAGGGACATTTTGTTTCATTTCTTCTTTTTCGGTACTCTCAGCCGCTATTATTACAAGGTCTGTTTATCCTGAGGCCTCTGCCACGCTTTGCCTAGCACCCCCTGCCCCCGGCTACGCTGACGCGTGTCCACCCCCTGAAGGGGTCCCGATAGCTCCCGATAGCTATCGGGACGGGAAGGGGGATGTTAAGACTAATAAGCCGATTAAAATAGGCCTGCTCATTCAGACCTCTGCCTCAATTGAAGCAAGGAATGGAGCTGAAATGGCTATCGATGAGGCTAATAGGGCTGGCGGCTTTCATGGTAAAAATTTTGAACTTATTGTTAAATCGATGGAGGGACCCTGGGGTACAGGTTCAAAACAGGCAGTTGATATGATATTCATTGATGAAGTTATCGCAATAGTCGGTTCACACGATGGTCGTAATGCACATCTTGTTGAACAGGCAACAACCAAAGCCAATGTTACTTTCCTGTCGGCCTGGGCAGGAGATCCTACTCTTTCACAGGCGTTTACACCATGGTTTTTCAATATTGTACCTGATGACAACCAGCAGGCAGAAATGCTTGCTATGGAGATTAACAGAAAAAAGTATAAAAACCTTACACTGGTAACAGATGATGATTATGATGCAAAATCTGCATTCAGGAGTTTTTCAGGGAAGGCAGAAGCATCAGGCACTGTAAGACCTGTCTCAATACTATATAATAAATCTGACAGCGATATTTCAGAAATTGCTGAAATTATTACTGCCAGGAAGACAGATTGCCTTCTTCTTTTTACAGGACCTGTTTCAGCGGATAAGATAATATGCAAAATGGAAGAGATCCATTCCCCGGCTGTTATTTACGGGCCGCTAAGCCTTCTAAGAGAATCTTCGCCTGTTTACAAACATCCTGAAGTTTTGAAGAACCTTTTAATCTTAACATCAGGCAAATGGTATAGGGAAGAGATCTCAGATTTTGCACGGAATTACCATGAAAAGTATAAACAATGGCCGGGAGCCACTGCTTCATATTCATATGACGCCATAATGATGATGGTGAAAGCTGTAATCATTGCCGGAGGCAAACGTGAGGGGGTACAGCAAGCTCTTATTTCGTTGGAATATTTTGGAGAAACAGGGGAGATAAAATTCGACAAAAAAGGGAACAGGATATGCACTATTGGCTTGGTGGAATGATGGAGAAGTTAATTTTTTTAACTTTGGGTTTTAATTAGATTCACCTGCCGGTAAATTAACTCAGAAGATATGAGAACAAAAATTTATTATACGGTATTTATTGCAATTTGTTTCGGTTTTCTGTACAGTTGTAAGAGCTCCGGGGATAAGAATAACCAGAAAGGACTTGATTTGATATCAATCAAAACTCTCGGGCTTGCCTACCTTGAGGAATTCAAACTGGAGGATGCTGAAGCGGAATTTGAGAAATTCATCGATCTTGCACCTAAGGATAAATTTGGCTATGCAAACCTTGGTTTAACCTATCTCAGGATGGGCAAATACAAGGAGGCGGAAAAAACACTGTCGAAAGCAATTAAGATCGATCCGAAGGACCCGGATATCAGGCTTATTCTTGCAACTGTCTTAGAGATGAATGACCAGAAAAGCAAGGCTATTGAAGAGCTTAAGCAGGCCCTCTCATTTGCTCCTGATCACCTGAAATGTCTTTTCGATCTTTCTGAACTCTATTCATCAGGCGATGATTCAGAATCTAAAAAACAATATGAGAACTGTCTCGTAACTATGGTTCAGCTTGCACCGGGAAATATAGTGCCTCGTCTGAGCTTGACTGAGGAATTCATTAAGAGAGGTGAGCCGGATAAGGCAATTGAGCAGATGGAGATCCTCAGGAAACAGTTTCCTGAGTTTCCTGATCCCGCAGTTGAATATTACAATAAGGCAATAAATGATCTGAAAGGAAATGATTTTGACAATGCACTTTTAAATTTCACAGTGTTCAATAACTTCCTGAAAGTAACATCACCTTACCAGGCAGGGATAATGGATCTTAAAGGACCTGGTGGTTCACTTATAGGTTTTCCTCTCATTACATTTGATGAACAGGCTGCGTTGGCATTTTCAGAAGAAAGATCTATACTAGATGCGATTATATTTACTGATGCAACCTCATCTGCCGGACTTGATGTAGTCATGGTCTCTCCGGGATCAGGATCAGCAGGCAATGTCCCATTGACACATCTGGCTGCATCAGACTATGATGGCGATGGTGATATTGATATTTATGCAGGAAGCTACGATCAGGCATCCTCATCATATAAGCATTATCTGTTAAGTAATGACATGGGGCGTTTCACTGATATATCGTCAACATCGGGACTAGATCATTCAGGCAATGAATCGTTTGCTGCTTTCGCCGACTATGATAATGATGGTTTTCCGGATCTCTATATAATAAAGGAGGGAGGGGATATTCTATATAGGAATGATGGAAAAGGTTCATTTGATGATGTCACCCGAAAAGCTAAAGCAGGCAGTAATAATGGAGGAAATATGGCACTCTTCGTTGACCTTGATCACGACGGGGATCTGGATATTTATGAATTGAGATCAAGCACCAATATACAGTTCAGAAATAATAACGACGGGACATTTTCAGATCAGTCAGAAAAGATGGATAAAGTAAGTGGTGTTCTGATAAGCCGCGATGCGGTTTTCGGTGATTTTGATGAGGATGAAGATATTGATCTTATTGTTGCAAACGATAACCAGTCAGACATATTCTATTCAAACCAGAGGATGGGAGTCTTCAGGAATGATACTCAGAAGAGTGGCTTGCAAAGTGCCGGGGGATCATCATCTGTTTCTGCCGGAGACTATACCAATGATGGGTATCTGGATATACTGATCACAACAACTGAAGGAGGAAAACATCGTCTTTACAGGAACAATCGTACAGGTGCTTTTGAAAGGGATAGTTCTGTAAATAAGATTTTTGAACTTACGGAAAATGCGAAGATCAATGATGCCTGTTTCATCGATTTTGACAACGATGGCTCTCTTGACATTTTTATGGTTGGTGAACCAAAGGAAGAAGGTGGAAGGGGATTGTTCCTGTTCCATAATAACGGAATTGACGGTTTCACCGATGTATCAAGGCTCCTTCCTGAAAATATAAAAGGAGCACGACAGATTTCAGTTTTTGATTACAATGACGACGGTGACCTGGATCTTCTTCTTGCAGGAGTAAATGGAGGAATATTTCTCCTGAGGAATGACGGAGGCAATACCAACCATTTCATCAGGATGAAGCTTGTAGGTCTGAGAGCAGGCAGTGCTAAGAACAATCATTTCGGCATCGGGGCAAAGGTTGAGATACGCTCAGGTGATCTATATCAGACAATGGTAGTAACTGATCCGAATATACATTTTGGTATCGGTCACCGTGCTGTTGCAGATGTTATCAGAATTACCTGGACCAATGGAGTACCTCAGAATATATTCTTCCCCGGGACCGACCAGGCACTGATTGAAGCCCAGACACTGAAGGGATCATGTCCCTTCCTGTATACATGGAATGGTAATGAATATGTTTTTGTAAAAGATATTCTCTGGAGAAGTGCCCTCGGGATGCCCCTGGGAATTATGGGTGGAAATACTGCCTATGCATTTGCTGATGCTTCTGATGATTATCTGAAAATACCAGGTGATATGCTAAAGCCGGTTAAAGGTGAATATTCACTACAGGTTACCTCTGAACTCTGGGAGACTATTTATCTTGATCAACTGCAGCTTGTCGCTGTTGACCATCCCGATTCAGTTGATGTTTTTGTGCCTGAACAGTTTTCACCACCGCCATTCCCTGGCTATAGTCTTTATACGGTTGGAAGGGCTATCTTACCCGTTTCGGCCAAAGGAACATCAGGAGATGATGTGCTGGAATATATAATTAAGAAAGATAACAATTATCTGGCCGACTTTAAATCTGACAGGTATCAGGGTACAACTGAAATGCACGACCTGGTCATTGATCCGGGAAATGTTACAGATGGAAATCTCTACCTGTTTCTCAACGGCTGGATATTCCCAACAGATGCCAGTATTAATTATGCGTTATCGCAATCATCTGCATTTAAGGTTTTATCTCCTGTAGTTCAGGTGGTTGACAAAAAGGGAGAGTGGGTTACAGTAATTGAAAACCTGGGTTTTCCACAGGGTAAGGATAAGACAGTCATTGCTGAACTGTCAGGAAAGTTTCTCTCTTCTGACCACAGGATCAGAATCAGAACCAATATGGAGATTTACTGGGATTATGTTTTCTTCTCTGACAGACTCTCACAGGCTCCTGTTGTTTCAACAATTATGGAACCTGTTTCCGCTGATCTGCATTACAGGGGATTCTCACGGAGCTACAGGAAAGGAGGACGCTATGGACCCCACTGGTTCGATTATTCAGTGACAGAGAAAGATCCAAAATGGAGGGACCTTCAGGGCAACTATACCAGGTATGGCAACGTAATGCCTCTTATTACAGCAAGTGATAACATGTATATCATATCAAATGCAGGTGATGAAGCAACAATAAAATTTAATGAGAAAAAACTACCTGTATTACATGATGGATGGAAACGGGATTTCATGATCAGAAGTGTTGGGTGGGTAAAGGATGGTGATCTGAATACAGCTTTCGGTAACTCAGTATTACCACTGCCATATCATGGGATGTCATCATATCCGCCTTCGGCAAATGATAAGTATCCGGATGATCCTGACCTTCAGAAATACCATCGCGAATACAACACACGTGTTGTTACAAGGGACAGTTATCTTAATGCGCTGAAAACTGACAAATAAACTGAATGAAAGGCTTATCCGGTAAGATTACAGGCTCGCTTCCTTTGTGTTCTTTGTGCAATCGGAACTTTGTGTCCTCTGTGGTTAATGGAATTTTGGTTATCGTGCTTCTGGTACCATCAGTCTCGTCTGCTCAGAGGAAAGGTATAACCTTCAAGGAAATCAGTAAACAGGCAGGGATTAATTTTAAATATACAATTGGCGACTTTTCCTATGTCAACATTCTTGAGAGCAGCGGCTCCGGAATAACCGTGTTTGATTACAATAATGATAACCTGATGGACATCTTCATGATGAACGGAACCTGGATTGAAGGTATTTCAGATGATGAAGGAAAGGTCTTCAAATATACTCCGGATGCACTTTACAGGAACAATGGTGACGGAACATTTACAGATATTGCAGTTAAAGCAGGTGTTGATGACCGGCACTGGACCATGGCTGCAAGTGCTGTGGATTACGACAATGACGGAGACCAGGACCTCTATCTTCTTAATTACGGGCCCAATGTCTTTTACCGTAACAATGGCGACGGTACATTTACAGATATTACAAGTGTTCTGGGTCTTCAGGGACCTGATAAGCTAAACGGATTTGTGAAATGGAGCATTGGAGCTTCTTTCTGGGATTATAATCTTGACGGCAGACTGGATGTTATGGTTGGCAATTTCCTGGCATTTGATCCTGCGTATGTATCCACTGCAGGTCCTGGCATAATGCCACATCCCAGTGAATATAAGGGTCAGGCCTCAATGCTCTATGAACAGATGGCTGACGGTACCTTCAAGGATGTAAGCGCCAGGAATAATCTATATTACCCCGATTCAAAATGCATGGGGCTGACAATTTATGACTATGATAATGATGGAGATATGGATATCTTCCAGGCAAATGACCATCATTTTAATTTTCTTTTCAGGAATGATAATGGTTCGTTTAAAGAGGTGGCAGTATCCAGCGGGGTAGCTGCAAATACCAAGGGAGTCGGGACAGGTTCCATGCATGGGTCTTTGGCCGATGTTGATGGTGACGGACTTATAGATATACTGGTTACTGACCTGGCATATGGGGCTCTATATCGTAATTTAGGTAACGGATTATTTGAAGATATAATTGAAAAGAGCGGTATTGCAGGACATATGGCAGGCAAGGGAAGCTGGGGCGGCATGTTTTTTGACTATGACAATGATGGTGACCCTGATATTATTGCTGCCAATGGAACAGCTGAAGAACTGATCCTTCAGTATCCTCTTTTGCTCGAAAATGACGGGAAAGGAAATTTCAGGAATGTAGGGCAGAATAAAGGAAAATATTTCAGAGAGAAAAGATCAGGCAGGGGGCTGGCGCTATGTGATTATGATAATGATGGGGATATGGATATTATTATCTCTCATGTTGATAAGAAGGCAACTGCCGCTGTTCTGAGAAATGAAGGCGGGAACTCAAATCACTGGCTCGGCTTAATACTCAAAGGTAAGAAGGGCCCTGCAGCAGCAATAAGTGCCAGGGTAACAATAAGGGCAGGAGAGATGAGGCAGGTACTTATTAACCAGTGGGCAACCGGTTACCTGTCGGCAAATGATCAGAGGCTCCATATCGGATTGGGAAAAAACAATAAGATCGATTCACTTGAAATTAGATGGTCGGACGGAACAGTGGATGTATATAATAATATTTTGAGCGACCGGTATATAACTATAATACAGGGAAAAGGAATAGAATGAATAGTCTGACGTACTTTAGGCACTCCAGGCACTTCAAACTTTAGGCACTTCGATTTTAAGGCATATAAATGAATATTAAAATAAATAATAACACCTCTTTATTATGGATAATAATTATATAACCAATGTAATGGACCTTACAAGTCCTGAAAAGAATGTCATTTATAATATGACTCATGACGAGGCAGTAAATGCTTTGAGGTCAGGAAATACAGATGCGGTAAGAAAGATTGACGGTCAGTTCTGCCTTGTTTCTGTTGAAGGCAAAACAATAAGAATGGCTCGTTCAATAGGACGCCCGATGAGGTACTTTATAGCAAAGCAGGCATCGGGACCTATGCTCGTTATTGCAGAAAGGATCGATGTGATATTTGATTTTCTTAAGACAAAAGGTTATGATAACCAGTTTCATCCCTCGTATACGCGAATGGTTCCTGCTCATTACATTACCAAAATAGAACTTCTTGGATGTCCGGATCCTAATCCGGTTTATGAAAGATTCTTTACCCCTGAGCGTAACTGTATGCCTGAGAATGATATCACCAGGATTGGAGAAAATTATATAGGCACACTTTATAATGAAATTAAGAAGTGGCTTATACACCGTGCCAAAACAGGTCCTGTTGGTGTAACTTTCTCTGCCGGAATTGACAGTGGTTCAGTTTTCCTTCTTACCTATCATGCTCTGAGGGAACTTGGAGAAAGCCCGTCAAGACTTAAAGCCTTTACTCTATCTGTTGACGGGGCAGGTGAAGACCTTATGCAGGCCCGTAAATTTCTTGAAGCGCTGAATCTTGACCTTTTCCTTGAACCGGTTGAGGCTGATTATTCATCTGTTGACTGGAAGGAGGCTATCAAGGTAGTTGAGGACTATAAACCTCTCGACATCCAGTCTGCCACAATGAGTCTTACACTGCTTAAGGCAATAAGGTCGAGATATCCTGAATGGAAATATCTTATTGATGGAGAAGGAGGAGATGAAAACCTCAAGGATTATCCTATTGAAGAGAATCCGGAACTTACTATAAGGAGCGTTCTTAACAACCTGATGCTATATCATGAAGGATGGGGAGTTCATTCAATAAAGCATTCTTTAACATATTCAGGAGGACTTAGCAGGGGATATATGAGATCATTCTCTGTTTCAGACACACTTGGATTTGAGGCCTTCAGCCCTTATACACTACCAAATGTCATCGAAATATCAGAAGGTATTCCGTACATCGAAATGACCAAATGGGATCACAATAAGCTTTATGAACTCAAGGGGGCTATAGTAGCATCAGGCATAAAGAGTATTACGGGTATGGAAATGCCTGTTTTTGAGAAGAGACGTTTCCAGCACGGTGCAGTTAAGAAAAGCGATTTCAGCAAACTGTTCCCGGGAGAGGAGAGGGAATACAGAAAGGTGTTTCTCTCGATTTATGAGTGATACGGAAAAAATAACTACAAGCTGGATTTTATCGTACAGGGGGATCAAAAATAATGTTGATCCCTTTAAACCCTATGCCTGGATGGTGGAAAAGGAACGCACACGTTCAGGTACGATTGAGGATACTGGTATTATCTTCCTTACAAACAGGGAATGTCCTTACAGCTGCCTGATGTGTGATCTTTGGAAAAACACAACTGACGATACTGTTCCCCCTGGAGCAATCGCAGCTCAGATCGAATGGGCTCTAGAAAAGATGCCCGGGATAAGGCATCTTAAGCTATATAACAGTGGCAGTTTTTTTGATGAAAAAGCTATCCCTGTGAACGAGTATAAGGAAATAGCCAATCTTGTAAACCCTTTGGAAAGTGTAATTGTTGAATGCCATCCAAAACTTATTGACGAAAAATGTCTGAAATTCAGGGATTTGATTAAACCTAAGTTGCAGATTGCTCTTGGTCTTGAAACTGTTAACAGGGAGATTCTTCAGAAGCTCAACAAGACGATGACACCGGAAGACTTTAAACGTTCTGTTAATTATTTAACAAAAGAAGGGATCGGTTCAAGGGCCTTTATTCTTCTCCGCACTCCTTATATGTCGGAAGAAGAGGGTATTTACTGGGCTGAGCGATCTGTCGATTTTGCATTTGATTCGGGAGTTGAATGCTGCACTGTAATACCTGTAAGGGGAGGAAATGGGGCTATGGAGGCGCTCGCCATTGATGGACACTTTACACCTCCTCATCTCACAACGGTCGAAGAAGTCCTTGAATATGGGATTAAACTGAGAAGAGGAAGGGTATTCGCTGATACATGGGACCTTGAAATCTTCTCAGAATGCAATAAATGTTTGAACAAGAGAATAGAAAGGATATCACAAATGAACCTGGTCCAGGAAATTTTAGGTGCGGTGGAATGTGAATGCGGTAAGGCATTACATTAAAATAAGTCCACCGTTTTCAAAGAATATTTGTCATACCGAATCCCACTTCAGGGGATGAGGAATCTTCTCAATTCAGCGCTTCAGAACACTCCATCAGATTATTCTTTATAATTGTTGATTTGCAGTTTTCGGAGCTTGCTGTTAACCCCGATTTCAGAGTGTTCTTATCTGAGGCAGACAACCAGTATGAGCTATTCATTATTGAGCCTGTTAAGGCTTTGCTAAGTCTTATTCTGTCATCTTCTGAATATTGGTCTGTTTTAACAAGTTCTGTCATCAACCTCGGAATAAGCTTTAAATAATTGTATTGAACCATTTTCATCCCGTCCTTAAAGCCTGCCAGGGTCTCATCATCACTTTCATTAATTATTTTAGCAAGCTCGAGCATCTTGTCGTGTATCGTCAGCTCAAAGATTTTAATATCGAGCAATTCTTCTTTGTAAACAGGTTTCCCTTTTTCTTCAAATGAATAAATATTTTCAACTTCGCCGATTATCCGCGGATAATGTTGAATCAGAAAAGCCCTGACTTTAAGTGGAATGGCCGTGTCATATACAAATGAAATATTTTCTTCATTCACTATCCTGTTGAACATCTCTCCCGACTTCCTGCTATTCTTTCTGGGAAGAGAAAGAGGTGCTTCCATCTGCAAAGTACTGAGTGTAATATTTGCTTCAGAATAATCATCGCCTGTCCATTTCTTACTATGATCAGGCATACCAAGTTTAATGTAATCCTCAGTTTTCAGCGAATAATCTTTTTTAATCTGATTGCAGGAGCTTATTGATAAATAGATAATCAGAGATGGAATTAGCAGATAGCATGTTTTATTTTTCATCATAATATAATTTTGATTTTAAAGGCATGATGGAACCACACATGATTGACTTCGTAGAGCTCGCTTCGCTCGGTTGTGATTTTGTTCAATCATGTGGGTTTCATAGTTATTTATTATTCATTCAGTGGTCATTTTAACCTTTTATTTTTAGTATAAGTTATTGTATGGTCATTATTTAGTGCAAAGACAATGAGGTTATTGCCATCAGGCAGTTTGATATCCTTAATATCTCTTATTTCTCCCTTTATAAATAGTCCGCTTTCAAGATCGTTAATTGAAGTAAACTCCCCCTTTCCATTACCTGTAAGTAATAACCCTTTGCCGGTATCCTGTTCTCCGAATTTAATCCTGGTTCCCGTGAAATTTCCCCCTAAAATAAGATCTTTATTGCCATCATCATTGAAGTCACCCGACTCAATGGCATAAACTGGAAAATACTGTGCTTCCCTGGGTAGAGGATTTATTTTAAACTGCCCGTTACCAAGGTTTTCAATGTAACAGCTTTCAAATAGTTTTGTCTTCAGGGTAAGAGCATCTCCCAGTTCTCCTGCTGTGAAAATGTCATTTATTGTCTGATCGGAATATGACTTGTAATCAGGATATTTCTTCTTTATAAAAGGAAGTTGAGTCTGTAGATCATCCTTTGAATAAAACGGATAACTGACGCCAAGAATATAGTAGCACATAATGGCATCCATTGTTCCATTATTGTCAAAATCCTTAGCATAAATGGTTGCAGGTTCATCAGCAGATACCTTAATCCTGGTGTTGAGTCCCATATTTCCTGCAATGATATCGGTGTCTCCATCTTTGTCAAAATCAGCTGTATAAATGGAGTTCCACCATCCCTCTGATTGGCTTAGTCCGCAATTATCAGTGATTTCTTCAAGAGCATTACCCGAATTAATAAAGATCCTTATTTTCATCCATTCCCCGGCGATTATCAGGTCTGTTTTTCCGTCTGAGTTAAAATCTGTCCAGGCTGCATCACTTACCATACCTGGCTTGAGGAGCAATTTGTTCATTTTTTCAGTAACATCGGTGAAATAGCCTTTCCCGTTGTTTGCAAGAATATAACTCCGGGGAGACAGAGGATAATTTTCCGGAATGACCCTTCCTCCGATAAAAAGGTCATCATCTCCGTCATTGTCAATATCCGATACCTTTACACATGATCCGCTTGTTATCATTACTGGCATTCTGTCAGATGATCTCGAAAAAACACCATTGCCATTGTTTAAATAAAGCCTGTCCTGCAGATCAGGTGATCCCGGTAAAAACTCATTTCCCCCGCTTACTACATAAAGGTCATTATCAGAATCACCATCTGCATCAAAGAATGCTGCATCAGTATCTTCAGAGTTTTTGTCATTTTCAAAGCACGATTGATTTACTGCTTTAAATGAACCGTTCCTGTTCTGGATATATATTATTCCTGACATTCCCTTGGCGCCACAGAAATAAAGATCTTCAAGACCGTCATGATTAATATCTCCCTTTGCAATTCGTGGACCGAGTGTTGAAAGAAAGTGAGGAAGCAGTATCTGTTTTCTGAAATCAACATATTCATTTTCAATATGAGTGAAATCAATATATCTCCTTTCTTCTGTCCTTTTTAAAAGAGGCACAGGGATTTCTGCAACTTTCTCAGTTACTGGTTCAGCTTCACGGTTTTTAAGAAGAATGGTCTGTCCTGTTTTAATATTTGTAAGTCTCTGTTCAAGCAGATCAGGCCAGATGATCCTCATCTCGTCAATTATCTCTGTTTTTCCGGTTCCAAAAATCAGTTCGTGGTTCATAGACGACATATATCCTCTTGATGGCTGGAATTCCTGAACCTGCATCTTATCTCCGTACCTGATCTCTACTCTTGCTCCAATCCCCTCCTTATTAAGCCCCATTCCTTGAAGCCTGATCTTCAGATAGTTATTGGCAAACAGCTTTTCCGAATTATTACGGTAAACACCTGCATAACCATTGATAACATTTGTTACCAGGTCAAGGTCACCGTCATTGTCGAGATCTGCATAGGCTGTTCCGTTTGCAAGGCACGGATGCTCATCACCCCATAATTCTGTAACATTGGAAAAAGTGTAATCACCATTATTCCTGAAGATGTAATTCTTAAGTATTGTAGCTGGAATATTTTGTGTAACGCCATATTTTGAAAGAAAAGGTTCTCCTTTACGTTGCTTAACC
>Ga0307375_10000092_pt1 | contig 119875 bp, 111 predicted proteins | sample TR1MG_FD_202531 | JGI IMG/M metagenome (GOLD analysis project Ga0307375, IMG submission 202531) | Soil microbial communities from Risofladan, Vaasa, Finland - TR-1 | ecosystem: Environmental > Terrestrial > Soil > Coastal area > Acid sulfate soil | place: Finland: Risofladan, Vaasa... | reverse complement strand
AAGATCGCCGCCAAGCTTGCCATAGGTTATACGTTAGACGAGTTGCGTAACGACATCACCGGTGGGGCGACGCCGGCCTCTTTCGAGCCCAGCATCGATTATGTCGTCACGAAGATCCCGCGCTTTACGTTTGAGAAATTCCCCAAGGCCGATGCCGTATTGACCACCCAGATGAAGTCCGTGGGTGAAGCGATGGCCATCGGGAGGACATTCCAAGAGTCGCTACAAAAGGCGATGCGGAGCTTGGAGACGGGGAGTTATGGGTTCGAGCCGCGGCTTGAAAAGTCAGGCGACGTCAAGGGTATGCGCGATCGTCTGATACAGGAACTCAAGATTCCAGGCGCCGAGCGCCTTTGGTACATAGGCGATGCGTTGCGCGCCGGCTTTACGGTCGAGGAAGTGCACGACTTGAGCCACATCGATCCTTGGTTTATCGCGCAGATCGCGGAAATCATAGCGGTGGAAGGGGAGATCTTGGACCAGAAGGCGCGCGGTTTACGCGATGCGGATCAGATCGCGTCCTTGCGCGCCTGGAAGCGTCGCGGGTTCTCGGACCGGCGCATCGCGGCCCTTCTGGATTTGACCGAGGATAGCGTTCGTCAGTTTCGGCATCTGCATGGGATACGCCCGGTTTATAAGCGTGTGGATTCTTGCGCGGCGGAGTTCGCTTCGGCGACCGCCTATATGTACTCCACTTACGAGCAGGAGTGTGAGGCGGCCCCCGAGGATCGCGAGAAGGTCATGGTGTTGGGCAGCGGCCCTAATCGCATAGGTCAGGGCATTGAATTTGATTACTGCTGCGTCCATGCCTCGCTCGCTTTGCGGGCCAACGGCTACCAGACCATCATGGTCAACTGCAACCCCGAAACCGTGTCTACCGATTACGATATCTCCGATCGATTGTACTTTGAACCGCTCACGCTCGAGGATGTCTTGGAGATCACGGGTCTCGAGAAGCCGCGCGGCGTCATCGTTCAGTATGGCGGACAGACGCCTCTCAAGCTCGCCCAGGGTCTTCAAGCGAACGGCGCCCCGATCGTCGGTACGAGTCCGTCTTCTATCGACCTTGCCGAAGATCGTGAGCGATTCCAAAAATTGATTAACGACCTCGGCCTCTTGCAGCCGCCGAATCGGATTGCGCGAACCGCCGCGGAGGCTTTGCTTCTCGCTGAGGAGACCGGTTACCCGCTTGTGGTGCGGCCTTCTTACGTATTGGGGGGGCGGGCCATGGAGATCTGCCATAACCGCGAGGATCTCGAAGTCTATATGCGCATTGCGGTGCAGGTGTCGGAGGATACCCCGATACTTCTTGACCGCTTCTTAAGTGATGCCATAGAGGTCGATGTCGATGCCGTGGCGGATGGTAAGGACGTCGTCATCGGTGGAATCATGGAGCATATCGAGGAGGCGGGCGTACATTCGGGGGATTCCGCATGCTCCTTGCCGCCCTTTAGTTTGTCTGAGGCCATGCAAAATGAACTGCGTCGGCAAACGGTCGCGTTGGCGCGCGCCTTGGACGTGGTCGGGTTGATGAACGTGCAGTTTGCGATCAAGGATAAGGATGTCTATGTCCTTGAGGTCAATCCGCGCGCGTCTCGGACGATACCTTATGTGTCCAAGGCGACCGCCCGCCCGCTCGCTAAAATCGCCGCGCGCGCGATGATGGGTCAAACGCTCGCGGAGCAAGGCGTGACGAAAGAGGTCATCCCGAGTTATTGCTCGGTCAAAGAGGCGGTGTTCCCATTTATCAAATTTCCGGGCGTAGACACGGTTTTGGGCCCCGAAATGAAGTCGACGGGCGAGGTGATGGGCATAGGGCGCAGCTTTGGCGAGGCCTTTGCGAAATCACAGATCGCGGCGGGTGCTGCGATCCCGAGGGGTGGTAGGCTCTTTATTAGCGTACGCGATCGCGATCGCCCGGCCGCCATTCCCATCGCTCGGTATTTCGCGGAACACGGTTTTGAGCTTCTGGCGACGCGCGGGACCGCGCTCGCGCTCGAGGCGGCGGGCCTGGATGTGCGCCGAGTCAATAAGGTGTCCGAAGGTCGGCCGCATGTGGTCGATATGATAAAAAATGATGAAATTGATATCATCGTCAATACCATAGCGGACAAACAGAGCATCGCGGATTCCTATCAGATTAGGCGCGAGGCGTTACAGCACAAGGTCACGAATTATACGACACTTGCGGCGGCGCGCGCCGCCTGCGAAGCCCACGGGAATGTGCAAGAGTTCGAGGTGCGCTGTTTGCAGGATTTGCACAAGGAGATTCGACATGACTAAAGTTCCCCTCACGGTGAGTGGTGCCGAGAAGCTAAAGAAGGAATTGCATCGCCTCAAAACCGTCGAGCGGCCGCGAATCATTCAGGCGATAGCCGAGGCTCGGGCGCATGGCGATCTGTCGGAAAACGCCGAGTACCATGCCGCCAAAGAGCAGCAGAGTTTTGTCGAAGGCCGCATCAATGATGTCGAGTCCAAGCTAGGCTGCGCGCAGGTCATTGATCCCTTGACGGTCAATGCGGGGGGGCGGGTCGTATTTGGGGCCACGGTTGACCTGTTCGAGGAAGCAGGTCAACGCGAGGTCACCTATCAGATCGTAGGAGAGGATGAGGCCGACATTTCGGGCGGCATGATCTCGATTAGCTCGCCCATTGCGCGCGCCCTGATCGGTAAGGAAGGCGGCGACGTGGTCGAAGTCCGGGTTCCGGATGGGACGCGGCAGTATGAGATTTTAGACGTGCGTTATATCTGATCCTATGCCCCGCGCGCCCCGGTTTGCGGAAGTAACGCGATTGGCCGGGACGCTGTGGGTGGGTAGTCTTTGGACTACGGCCTTTGTCGTGCCGCTTTTGTTCCAGAACCTCCCGCGGGCGGTGGCGGGCGGGATTGCAAGCGACATCTTTATCGTCGTGCAAGGAGCGGGGTTGCTATTCGGGGGTTTGGTCGCGGCGGTCGTGCGGGGTCGCCCGTGGCGGACGATGGCGATGGTCGCCTGGGCCTTGGACGGCCTATTTGCGCTTCTCATTCTTCCGGTCATGGCGTATTTGCGCCATACGCCGCATTTTGGCCCGCAGAACCCGACTTGGGGTCTTTTCATGGGGCTTCATCTCGTCGCATCCGCGGTGTATTTAGCAGAAGCGCTGCTTGGCGCGATATTGATCGGGCGTGGGTTTTAAGAGAGCTTATGGCGCGAAATCGGTGGATGGCGGAGCACTTCTCCGATCCTTATGTCAAACAGGCGCAGGCCCTCGGCTATCGTTCGCGCGCCACTTTCAAGCTCATGGAGATCGACGCCCAGGACCGGCTTATCAAACCGGGCTCCGTCGTGGCAGACCTAGGCGCGGCCCCTGGCGGCTTTTCCCAATATGTGGCCACGCGCCTGGGCCCGCAAGGGCGCATTGTCGCCGTGGATCTGTTGGCGATGGATCCGCTTGCGGGTGTGGTCTTTATTCAAGGGGATTTTACCGAGTCTCAGTGCTATGCTGAAGTCCAAGCTGCGCTTGGGGACCGGGTGGATCTTGTAATTTCCGATATGGCCCCCAATATAAGTGGCGTGGGGGTTGCAGACCAAGCTAAGGTTATCGGTCTCGCTGAAATGGCCCTCGCATTTGCGGTCTCTTGCTTGACCGCAGAGGGAAGTTGTCTTATTAAGGTTTTTCAGGGTGCCGGATTTCCGGAGTTCTTAGCCGATATGCGGCATCATTTCAAACGGGTGGCTACACGCAAACCGCCGGCGTCGCGCCCTCGTAGTCCCGAGGTTTATCTCCTCGGTACCGGGTTACGGCCTGTTGTGTCGGGACCGGAGTCGTAGGAGAATGGCGGCAGGCGCGTCTTTTGGGGCGCACGAGGTCACATCTTGAATAATCTCGCAAAAAATCTCTTGCTATGGCTCATTATCGCCATAGTCTTGATGTCTGTCTTTAATAGTTTCGGTGATCATCATCCCGCCGCGCGTTCCATGGATTATTCACGGTTTATCAATAACGTGAAACAGGGACAGGTCGGGCGAGTGGTCATTAAGGGACATAATATTACGGGCGTTTCGAAGACCGGACAACGGTTTCAGACCTATGCGCCGACCGATTCGGGGCTCATTGATCAGCTCTTGAATAATGGCGTGAACGTCAATGCCAAGCCGCCGGAGCAGCAATCCTTGCTCTTGCAGATATTCATTAACTGGTTCCCGTTATTGTTGTTTGTCGGTGTCTGGATCTTTTTCATGCGCCAGATGCAAGGCGGCGGAGGCGGCCGAAGCGCTATGAGCTTTGGCAAGAGCAAGGCGCGCATGCTCACCGAGGACACTAATAAGGTCACTTTTGATGATGTGGCCGGCGTCGAGGAGGCCAAGGAAGAGGTGAAGGAATTAGTCGAGTTCCTTCGTGATCCGACGAAATTCCAGAAGCTGGGTGGTCGTATTCCGCGCGGCGTATTGATGACAGGCAGCCCGGGGACCGGTAAGACCTTGCTGGCCAAGGCGATCGCGGGCGAGGCCAAGGTTCCGTTTTTCTCGATTTCGGGCTCGGACTTCGTGGAGATGTTCGTCGGCGTCGGGGCGTCGCGTGTGCGCGACATGTTTGATCAGGCCAAAAAGCACGCGCCTTGCATCATCTTCATCGATGAAATCGACGCGGTGGGTCGCCAGCGTGGCGCGGGTTTGGGTGGCGGACACGACGAGCGTGAGCAAACCTTGAACCAGTTATTGGTGGAAATGGACGGTTTTGAGGGGAGCGAGGGCGTGATCGTGATCGCGGCGACCAATCGTCCCGATGTCTTGGATCCGGCGCTTTTGCGTCCGGGACGCTTCGATCGTCAGGTCTATGTCCCGCTTCCGGATATCCGCGGTCGTGAGCAGATCATTCGTATTCATATGCGTAAAGTGCCTGTCTCCGACGACGTCATGCCGGGTATTTTGGCGCGCGGTACGCCCGGATTTTCCGGGGCCGATTTGGCCAATCTGGTGAATGAGGCGGCGCTCTTCGCGGCGCGCTCCAATAAGCGTTTAGTCGAGATGCAGGATTTCGAGTTGGCGAAGGATAAGATCGTGATGGGCGCGGAACGACGCTCTATCGTGATGCCGGAGAAAGAGCGGATCAATACCGCCTACCACGAGTCTGGTCATACGGTCGTGGCGCGCATGCTCCCCAATACGGATCCGGTTCATAAGGTAACCATTATCCCGCGCGGGCGGGCCTTGGGCGTCACTATGCAGTTGCCGACCGAGGATCGTTATAGCCATGATCGCGAGTATCTGCTTTCGACGATTGCCGTGCTTATGGCGGGGCGTATCGCAGAAGAGGTCTTCATGCATCAGATGACGACCGGGGCCGCGAACGATTTTGAGCGCGCAACAGAACTCGCTCGGAATATGGTGAGTCGTTGGGGTATGAGCGACAGGCTCGGTACGCGCGTTTATGGCGAGAACCAAAGCGAAGTCTTCCTGGGTCGTGATGTGACGACGCATAAGAACTTAAGCGATGCGACAGCCCAGCTCGTGGATGCCGAGATACGCCGTATCGTAGATGAGCAATATGGCCGCGCGCGGCATGTCATCGAAACCAACCAAGACAAGGTGGAGGCCATGGCCGGCCGCCTGCTCGAGTGGGAGACCCTCGATACCGGTCAGATCAACGATATCATGGAGGGGCGCACACCTAGGCCTCCCCATGGGTTCCCCGACAACGCCAATGATGGGGATAATTCCGGAACGAAAATAGTGGATCGTGCACGCGTGAGCCCCCGTATGGATACGCCGGCGGGCGAGTCGCGGTAGAGCCATGGCGGAGCCTCGATCTGTGCGTCCTTCCTGGCTTAGGCCGGATGGGCGCGTAGCGATCATGGGTATATTGAACGTCACCCCCGATTCCTTCTCGGACGGGGGTCTTTTTTTGTCTCCGGATAAGGCCCTAGAGCAGGCCCGGCTCCTGATCGAGGCGGGTGCCGATATCCTTGATATCGGTGGCGAGTCCACACGCCCCGGCGCACATCCCGTGAGTGCCGACGAGGAATGCCATCGGCTTGTGCCGGTCATAGAGGCCATCAGACGGCGTTTCCCGGTCACCTTGTCCGTCGATACCTCAGACCCGCAGGTCATGCGTGAAGCGGTTGCGGCAGGCGCTCAGCTCCTCAATGATGTCCGTGCCTTCACCCGGCGTGGCGCCCTGGAAGCGGCGGCGGCTTTAGACGTGCCAATTTGTCTGATGCATGGGGCGGCCGATCCGTCCATCATAGCGACCAGCCCGCAAGGTCCGCATGATCTGGTAGGGCAGGTGCGCGACTTTTTGGTAGAACGCGTCCAGGCGGCGCGCGCGGCGGGGATTGCGCCTCAGGATATCGTCATTGATCCGGGCTTTGGCTTTGGTAAGGATGCGGCCGCGAATCGCATTCTTTTGCAAAGCCTCCCGGAGTTGGGGGATGTGGGTCCGGTCTTGATTGGGCTGTCGCGCAAACGCTTCACCGGGGAGCCCTGGGGCTTGGCCGTCGATCAGCGGTTGTACACGAGCCTGGCACTGGCGCTGGCCGCGGTTTCTGGCGGTGCGCGCGTGGTGCGGGTCCATGATGTCCGTGCGACACGGGAAGCGGTACGCGCCTGGGAGTGGGTATTTGGGCCTAAGGAGTGGGTAGCATGAAGCGACAATATTTTGGAACGGACGGTATTCGGGGACGGGTGGGTGACGAGCCGATTACGCCGGAGACGGTTTTAAAGCTGGGTTGGGCCGCGGGTAAGGTGCTTTTGGCCCAGGCCGATGAGGGCGGTTGCGTTTTGATCGGCAAGGATACCCGTATTTCGGGTTATCTCTTGGAGTCGGCGCTCGAGGCGGGATTATCGGCGGCAGGCGCGGATATTCGCCTGATCGGCCCCATGCCTACGCCCGGGGTCGCCTACTTGACGCGAACTGCGCGCGCGCAGGCCGGGATCGTTATCAGCGCCTCCCATAACCCCTATGAAGATAACGGGATTAAGTTCTTTTCGTCGCAAGGGACCAAGCTTGCAGACGATATGGAATGCGCCATAGAGGCGATGATGCACAAACCGATGCGCACGGTCCCTTCGGCTGCGTTGGGCAAGGTGCGCCGTTTTGCCGATGCGGCGGGTCGCTATATCGAGTTTTGCAAGAGCAGTTTTCCTTATCGTTTAGGCCTGGAAGGCCTGAAGATCGTGGTCGATTGCGCGCATGGCGCCGCCTATCAGATAGCGCCCCATGTCTTCGAGGAATTGGGCGCGGAGGTGATCACTATTGGGAACGCCCCCGATGGTTTTAATATCAATCACGAATGCGGTTCCACCTACCCAGAGACCCTGCGCGCGACGGTCTTGGCGCATAAGGCGGATCTAGGGCTTGCGCTCGATGGCGACGGCGATCGGGTCATCATGGTCGACCACCAAGGCGAGATCATAGACGGCGACCGGATTTTGTTCGTGATCGCCACCCACCGCCTGCATTCGGGTCTTGCGGTACCTGGAGTCGTGGGTACGTTGATGAGTAATGTGGGTTTGGAGCAAGCCTTAAAACGCGCTCACATCCCCTTTAAGCGGGCCGCTGTCGGTGACCGGCACGTCATGGCGCTACTCGCCGAGGCGGGCTGGGATCTGGGCGGGGAGGCCTCCGGCCACATCATCTGTCTCGATAAAAGCACGACGGGTGATGGCATCGTAGCCGCGCTCCAGGTCATGGCGGCCATGCGGGAATCCAACCGCTCCTTGGCGGAGCTTGCGCTCGGCATGAGGGTCTTTCCTCAGACCATCGTCAATGTCACGCTGGGCCGCGGGGTCATCGCGGCCGATATCGTGAAGGCGCCCCATGTGCGCTCTGTGCTGCGTGACGTCGAAGCCACGCTGGGCGACGAGGGGCGCGTCGTGCTCAGGCCCTCGGGCACGGAAGCCGTGGTGCGCGTCATGGTCGAGGCGCCCGATGCCTCTACTGTCCATCGCCTTTGTAAGGATTTGGCCGCTGCGGTGCGCAAGGTCGCGGCAGCCCCTGCCGTTGCCTGATTTGCTGTCTGTCACGCCCCCGGATTCCTCCTACCGGAGGTTTCTCGGTCCGAAAATTGCTTTCAAGCGCCTGTGCCGGTAACATCGCCGCCGTTTGGCAAGCACAGGAGGGATCCATGCGACAACCCTTAGTTATGGGAAACTGGAAAACCAATGGGCGGCGCGATCGCGCTCAGGCCTTGCTTGCTTCCTTGACGGCCGAGCTTGGTGTTTTGTCGGGTGTCGAGGTCGCGGTCTGTCCGCCCTACCCTTATTTGGGCCTAGCTGGCGACATGCTCAGACTCGATGGCTCTTTACGTCTGGGCGCCCAGAATGTGTCTTTATTCTTGGATGGCGCTTATACCGGCGAGGTGTCGGCCGGAATGTTGCGCGACATGGGTTGCCAATTTGTTATTATAGGGCACTCGGAACGCCGCGCCCTCTTTATGGAGACAAATGAGGTAGTCGCGCAGAAATTCGCACGCGCCCGGGACGCAGGCCTCATACCGGTCCTTTGTGTAGGGGAGAGCGCCCCGCAACGGGATGCGCAAGAGACGTATACGGTTGTAGCGGCGCAGATTCAGGCGGTCTTTAGCGAATGCGGACTGGCCGCTTTTGATGACGCGGTTATCGCCTATGAGCCGGTTTGGGCCATAGGGACGGGCCGTGCGGCAAGCCCCGACGAGGCGCAGGCCGTGCATGCCTTTATTCGCCGCACGGTGGCCGCGCAGAATCCGGAAGCGGCTCTTAGGCTGCGCATCTTGTATGGTGGCAGCGTTAAGGCGCAGAATGCGCGGGCTTTATTCGCGCAAAACGATATCGACGGGGGCCTAATCGGCGGTGCGGCCCTGGATAGTGCAGAGTTTGCCGGCATATGCCGTGCCGCCTGTACATGACGGAAGGATTTCCATGACCGTGTTTTTGGTGGTTCTACAGATTCTGATTGCGATCGTTTTGATCGGGATCATCCTGATTCAGCAGGGCAAGGGGGCTGATATGGGCGCCTCCTTTGGTGGCGGCTCGTCACAGACCTTGTTTGGCGCGCGCGGCTCTGCTACGTTCCTCAGCCGAGCGACCGCGGTCCTTGCGACTTTGTTTTTTGCTACGAGTTTAGGGCTTGCCTATCTTTCGTCGCATCCGCAGTCTGAGCGGAGCGTCACGGAGATCGTGAGACCTGCGGAGCCCGCTCAGCCGGCCCCGCAATCCCTACCTACGGTTCCTAAGGCGCCGTCTGGACATAAGGCCCCGTAAGAGGGGGGTAGGGGTACATGAGTTCGCCGAAGTGGTGGAATTGGTAGACACGCCGTCTTGAGGGGGCGGTGGCGCAAGCTGTGCGGGTTCGAGTCCCGCCTTCGGCACCAGTTATTTCCTTAGGGCTTTGTAGCCCAAAGACCCGCTAAATGCTTGAAATAGAATAAATCTATGGCCTGTACGCGCACCTTGACTTGCGTGCGTGGCGGTGTCTAGACTAACCGACCCTGTCAACTATTAAGGGGATGTTGCGGTTTGGCGTTCAGGCGGCATGTTGAGGAGTGCGGATGATACAGAACTATCTGCCAATTCTAATTTTTATCGGTGTCGGTGTTCTCGTGGGCGTATTGCCTATGGCCTTGGGCCGCCTGTTGGCGCCACATCATCCCGATGCCGCCAAACTCTCTCCGTACGAGTGCGGGTTTGAGGCATTCGAAGACTCGCGCATGAAGTTCGACGTCCGTTATTATCTTGTCGCTATTCTCTTCATTGTGTTCGACCTTGAGATCGCTTTTTTGTTCCCATGGGCCGTGGCCTTGCGGCAAATCGGGCGCTCTGGTTTTTTGGCGATGGTCCTCTTCCTTGGGATCCTCGTTGTCGGTTTCATCTATGAATGGATGAAGGGGGCGCTTGAGTGGGAGTAGAAGGCGTTCTTGATAAGGGGTGGATTGTCACCTCCGCGGATAAGGTGATCAACTGGACGCGCACGGGCTCTTTATGGCCTATGACCTTCGGGCTTGCGTGTTGCGCGGTCGAAATGATGCATGCCGGCGCCGCGCGTTATGATTTGGACCGCTTCGGTGTCGTGTTTCGGCCGAGCCCTCGGCAATCGGACGTCATGATCGTGGCGGGCACGCTCGTCAATAAAATGGCCCCGGCTCTGCGGCGCGTGTACGACCAAATGGCGGAGCCGCGCTGGGTCATTTCCATGGGCTCTTGCGCAAACGGGGGCGGTTACTACCACTACTCGTATTCTGTAGTGCGCGGATGTGACCGTATCGTGCCCGTGGACGTATACGTTCCCGGGTGCCCTCCCACCGCTGAAGCGCTTCTCTATGGCATCATCCAGCTTCAGAACAAGATTCGGCGCACGAACACGATCGCGCGCTGACACGGACCCTAAGGCTCCCCATTATGACCACGCAAGAGGCCTTCATCGACTACGCCCAAAAAACATTGGGGCAGTCGCTCGTCTCCACCCGCGTCGAACGAGGCGAGGTCACGTTCGAATTGCGTCGCGAGGACTGGCGTCGCGCCTGTAAGGCCTTGCGTGATGACCGCAATTTGGGCTTTGAACAGCTTATCGATCTTTGCGGCGTCGATTATCTGACTTATGGGGAAAAGGAACGCCAAGCCCCCAGGTTTGCGGTTGTCGTACACCTGCTCTCGCTGCGCCACAATAGACGTGTGCGGCTGCGCGCTTTCTTGGACGATGATGTGCCCGTGGTCGATTCGCTGACCTCGATATGGAATAGCGCCGATTGGTACGAGCGCGAGGCTTTCGATCTTTTTGGTTTTGTATTTGACGGCCACAAGGATTTGCGCCGATTGCTGACCGACTACGGTTTCGTCGGACATCCGTTTCGTAAGGATTTTCCCATAAGCGGGCGTGTCGAAGTGCGGTATGACCCGGATAAGAAACGCGTCGTATACGAGCCCGTGAGCATCGAGCCACGCGTGCTTGTGCCGCGCGTCATTCGCGAGGAGGGCTACGGTGGCCGAGATTCGTAATTACACCATGAACTTCGGGCCTCAGCATCCGGCGGCGCACGGGGTGTTGCGTCTTGTCTTAGAGTTAGACGGAGAGGTCATAGAGCGCGCGGACCCACATATCGGCCTTTTACACCGCGCCACAGAAAAGCTCGCCGAGACCAAGCCATATAATCAGTCTATCCCTTATATGGATAGACTCGATTATGTCTCGATGATGTGTAATGAGCATGGCTATGTGCTGGCGATCGAGAAGCTGCTAAAGACCGAGGTGCCGCGACGCGCTCAGTATATCCGCGTCATGTTCGATGAACTCACGCGCATCCTGAATCATTTATTATGGTTAGGCGCTCACGCGCTTGATATTGGCGCCATGACGGTCTTTTTATATGCGTTTCGCGAGCGCGAGGACCTGATGGACGTGTATGAGGCGGTATCGGGGGCGCGTATGCACGCGACCTATTATCGCGTAGGCGGCGTCTACCGCGACCTTCCCGACAGCATGGCCCATTATAGCGTCTCGCGTTGGCACGATGAAAAGGATGTCGCGCGACTGAACGCCAACCGCCAAGGCAGCGTGCTGGATTTCTTAAGCGACTTTTGTCGCCGCTTTCCGGGATATATCGACGAGTACGAGACGCTTTTGACGGATAACCGTATCTGGAAACAGCGCACCGTGGGCATCGGGGTCGTGAGCCCGGAGCGGGCTTTGCAGCTCGGTTTTACCGGCCCCATGTTGAGGGGGTCCGGAGTCGAGTGGGATTTGCGCAAAAAGCAGCCGTACGAGGTCTATGACGAGCTCGATTTCGATATTCCGGTAGGCGTCAATGGCGATTGTTACGATCGTTATCTCGTCCGTGTCGAGGAGATGCGTCAATCGAATCGCATCGTCATGCAGTGCATAGATTGGCTACGACAGAATCCGGGACCCGTGATCGCGCGCGATCATAAGATCGTCCCTCCATCGCGTATGGAGATGAAGGGCGACATGGAGTCCTTGATCCATCACTTCAAGTTGTTTACCGAGGGCTACTCGGTGCCGGAAGGCGAGGCCTATGCCGCCGTTGAACACCCCAAAGGGGAGTTTGGCGTCTATCTCATCTCAGATGGGGCCAACAAGCCCTTTCGGCTGAAAATCCGGGCGCCGGGGTTTGCGCACCTTGCCGCCTTAGACGAGATGTCGCGCGGCCACATGATCGCGGATGTGGTGGCGATCATCGGAACCCAAGACATCGTTTTTGGGGAGGTCGATCGGTAAGGCCTATGTTAACTCAAGAATCCCTCGCCAAGATCGACCTAGAGATCGCCAAGTATCCGCCCGAGCATAAGCAGTCGGCGGTCATGGCCGCCTTACATATCGCCCAAGATGAATATGGCTGGCTGAGCGTTGCGTTGATGGATTATATCGCAGGGCTCCTTTGCATGCGCCCCATTCAGGTCTACGAGGTGGCAAGCTTTTACTCTATGTATGAGCTTGCGCCCGTGGGTCGTCATAAGATCGCCGTGTGTACCAATATCTCCTGCCTTTTGCGGGGTAGTGACGAGATCGTGGCACATTTGAGGGACCGTCTTCAGATCGGCTTCGGGGAAACGACGCCGGATGGCCGCTTCACGTTGAAAGAGGTCGAATGTCTGGCCGCATGCGGAGGCGCGCCCATGTTTCAGGTAGACAAGGTCTACTACGAGAACCTCACCCCCGCGCGAGTCGATGAAATACTCGCGGGTTTGGAGTAACTATGGCCAACGAAGTCTGTTTACGTCACCTTCAGAGCGACCGTCCGTGGGCCATCGATGTGTACGAGGGGGGCGGGGGATATCAGGCATGGCGTCGGATACTGACCGAGAAGACGCCGCCGGACGAGATCATCACGGAAATCAAGAAGTCGGTGCTGCGGGGGCGCGGCGGGGCGGGCTTCCCGACCGGCCTTAAGTGGAGTTTTATGCCCCGGAACGCGCCCGGCCAAAAATATATCGTGTGCAATTCCGACGAGGGTGAACCCGGCACTTTCAAGGATCGCGACATTCTCCGTTATAATCCTCATGCGCTCATCGAGGGCATGGCGATCGCGGGCTACACCATGGGGGCGACCGTCGGTTACAACTATATTCGCGGCGAGTTCCACGAGCCGATCCTGCGTTTCGAGGAGGCCCTGAGGGAGGCGCGCGCGGCGGGCTTGCTGGGCAAGGACATCTTGGGCTCGGGGATCGATTTCGAGCTCCATACGCACAGGGGCGGCGGCGCCTATATTTGTGGCGAAGAGACGGCCTTACTGGAGTCTCTGGAGGGCAAGAAGGGTCAGCCGCGGTTCAAGCCCCCGTTCCCGGCCAGTTACGGACTCTATGGGCGGCCGACGACTATCAACAATACCGAAACCCTGGCCTCGGTGCCGGCGATTTTGCGTCATGGTGGCTTGTGGTTTCTGGGTCTCGGCAAGCCCAATAACGGCGGTCCTAAGATCTTTTCGGTATCAGGCCATGTGAATCGACCCGGTAATTACGAGGTGCCGCTTGGCACACCGTTCGCGGAGCTCTTGGAGATGGCGGGCGGCGTATGGCGTGGGCGCAAACTGAAGGCCGTGATCCCCGGTGGATCCTCGGTGCCGGTTGTGCGCGGTGAGATCATGATGGATCTCACTATGGATTATGACTCCTTGTCCAAGGCCGGCAGCATGCTGGGCGCGGGGTCGGTGATCGTGATGGACGACTCCACATGCATGGTGCGCGCGCTTGCGCGTATCTCGCACTTTTATTACGAGGAGTCGTGTGGTCAGTGTACCCCTTGTCGCGAAGGCACGGGTTGGTTGTCACGCGTGGTGCATCGTATCGAACACGGCGAAGGGCGGATGGAAGATCTGGATCTTTTGGTCGATATGGCCAAGAAGATCGAGGGGCGAACCATTTGTGCGTTGGGTGACGCAGCCGCCCTCCCTGTCGTGAGTTTCGTGAAGAATTTCCGCGAGGAATTCGAGCATCATATCCGCCACCGTAGTTGCCAAGTGGCAGTCGCCGCGTAAGGGTGCAGGAGAGGCCTATGCTCCATATAGAGATCGATGGCAAGAGGCTTGCGGTAGAGGAGGGGGCCATGGTGATTGAGGCCGCCGAATCCGTGGGGATTTATATCCCCAGGTTTTGCTACCACAAGAAATTGTCGGTGGCGGCCAATTGCCGGATGTGTCTGGTGGAAGTAGAGAAGGTCGCAAAGCCGGTGCCGGCGTGCGCCACGCCCGTGACCGAAGGGATGCGCGTGTTTACGCGTTCCGAAAAGACGCGCGGCGCGCAGAAGGGCGTCATGGAGTTTTTGCTCATAAACCACCCCTTGGATTGTCCGATTTGCGACCAAGGGGGCGAGTGTGAGTTGCAGGACCTGGCGGTAGGCTACGGCCGTGACATCTCGCGCTACTCGGAAGCCAAGCGCATCGTGAAGGATCAGAATATCGGGCCTTTCATCGCTATGGATATGACCCGTTGCATCCATTGCACGCGCTGTGTGCGCTTCGGTCAGGAGATCGGGGGCATTATGGAGCTAGGCGCTACCGGTCGTGGCGAGCATATGCGTATTGGCACCTATGTCGACCAGACGGTGGACTCGGAGCTTTCGGGCAATATGATCGATTTGTGCCCGGTCGGCGCGCTCACCTCCAAGCCGTTTCGCTATCAGGCGAGATCCTGGGAGCTGACCGATAAACCCTCGATCAGTCCGCACGATTGCGTCGGTGCCAATATCGTAGTCGAGACCCGTCGCAACAAGGTCATGCGCGTCTTGCCGCGCGAGAACGAGGAAGTAAACGAGGTCTGGATATCCGACCGCGATCGCTTTAGTTATACCGCGCTTCATAGCGCGAATCGGCTGGATGTCCCGCTCGTGCGGGTAGGCGATAGTATGCGCGAGGCGGATTGGGATGTGGCCATCGATCGGGCGGTCGAGGGCTTAATGGGGGTCGTAACCCGGCACGGCGCCACGGCGCTTGCGAGTCTCCTGTCCGCTCAGGCGACGGTCGAAGAGGGGTTCTTATTGCAGCACCTCATGCGTGGCTTGGGGTCTGACAATATCGACCATCGTCTGCGCGAGAGCGATTTTCGCGACGATGTCGCGGCACCGCCCTTTCCCTGGCTTGGTCAATCGATTCAGGATCTACAGCATCAAGACGCCTTTCTCTTGGTCGGCAGCCATATTCGTAAAGATCAACCGCTGCTCGGTCATCGTATTCGTCAGGCGGTCTTGGAGGGCGCTTCGGTCGCGGTCATCAATCCGCTCGATTTTGCGTTCACCTTCGATGTCTCGGAAAAGTTTATCGTAGCGCCGAGCCGTATGGCCGAGGTCTTGGGCGCGCTGCTCGCGGCCGCAGCCGAACATGCGGGCGTGGCGCTATCTTCCGACATGGCGGCGCACGCATTGGGATTACGTCCCGGCCCCCGGGAGCGCAAGCTCGCCGCATGGCTCTGTGATGCGCCTAAGGCCACCATTCTTTTGGGGCCGCTTGTCGCCCACCATCGCCAGGCGGCCTTTATTCGCGCCCAAGCCCAGTCGCTCAGCCGCTTGACTCAGGCCAAATTGGGTTTTCTTCCCCTGGCTAATGCCGCGGGGGCCTGGCTTTCGGGCGCGGTTCCGCATCGGGGCCCCATGGGCGCTGCGCGTCTGCAACCGGGTCGCTCGGCCTATGAGATGTTCGATGGGAGCCAGAAGGGTTTTCTGATGGTGGATGCTGAACCGGTATTGGATAGCGCCGACGGCAGCCGGGCGCGCGCCGCTCTTTTAGGGGCCGAATGCGTGGTCGCTTTGTCGGCGTTTCGGTCCGAGGCCTTAGATTATGCTCATGTCTTATTACCCATGGCCCCCTTTACCGAGACCGATGGGAGTTTCGTGAACGCCGAGGGGCGTTGGCAGACCTTCGAGGCGGCGGTCAGTCCTCGGGCGCAAGCTCGGCCCGGTTGGAAAATCCTCCGGGTCTTGACCGAAAAACTGAGATTGCGTACGGCGGGGCTTGATTCCGTGGTGGAGATTCGGGCGCAGCTCGGTCATGTGCCTTCGGCTTGCGCGAGTTACGGGCCTTGCGCGCTTAGCCCTCCTTTGGCGGCGTCCGTGGCCTTGGAGCGCGTAGCCGAGATCTGTCTTTATGACTCCGATAGTATCGTGCGTCATTCCGATGTCGTGCGCCACGCCAAGGACCATGGGGTGCCCGGTCTGTACCTCAATCAAACCGAGGCGCTGCGCTGCGATTTGGCCTCGGGAGTTTGGGTTGAGGTGGCGAGCGGCAGTGGTCGCGCGCGGCTCGAGGTTTTTATCGATGAACGGGTGCCTCATGGAGCGGCTTATATCCCAGGCGCGCTTAAAGAGACCGCATCTTTGCCCCTCTCCGGGACCCTTTCTGTGAGTTTGGTGTAATGATGGGGACCTTGATCGCATTCTGGGGCGGCCTGCCCGACTGGTCGCGCATCTTATTGTGGAATCTTGTCAAGATTGTCGGCATCGTCGCGCCGCTTATGCTAAGTGTCGCCTACCTGACCTTTCTTGAGCGCAAAGTCATAGGGTATATGCAGGTGCGCATTGGCCCCAATCGGGTCGGTCCGCGCGGTTGGCTCCAACCCATAGCCGATGGCTTAAAGCTCCTGTTAAAGGAAATCATCATCCCCTCGGGGGCCAACAAGGCGCTCTTCGTGATGGCGCCGGTTTTGGCGCTTATGCCGGCCTTGGTGGCGTGGGCGGTCGTGCCGTTCACCAACACCCTGGTCTTGGCCAATATCAACGCCGGCCTCTTGTTCGTCTTGGCGGTCTCCTCTATGGGGGTCTATGGTGTGGTCGTGGCCGGTTGGGCGTCTAACTCCAAATACGCCTTTTTGGGCTCTTTACGGTCGGCCGCGCAGATCGTGGCCTATGAGATCGCCATGGGCTTCGCCCTGGTGGGCGTCCTTATGGCCGCCGGCACCTTAAATCTTCGCAGAATCGCGCTCGAACAGGCCGGTGGCTTCTGGCATTGGCTCTTTTTGCCGCTTTTTCCGCTTTTTATCGTGTACTTCATTGCCGGTGTTGCCGAGACCAACAGGCTTCCGTTCGATGTCGCAGAAGGCGAGTCGGAGATCGTGGCCGGTTTTCATGTCGAATACTCGGGAATGACCTTCGCCCTGTTCTTCTTGGCCGAATATGCCAATATGATCCTCTTGTCGGCCTTGACCGCGGTCTTGTTTTTGGGGGGTTGGCTTCCGCCCTTCGATTTTGCGCCCTTTACCTGGGTGCCGCCGCTTGCTTGGTTCTTACTGAAGGTAAGTGTCGTACTTTTCCTGTACTTGTGGTTGCGGGCGACCTTCCCCCGTTACCGCTATGACCAGATCATGCGCTTGGGATGGAAGGTGCTGATTCCCGTGACTTTGGTTTGGATCGGGCTGATGGGCTTTGTGATGTTTTTTACGCCGTGGGCTTTCCTGTTCTACCGCTCGTGAGGCTTCTATGAAAGCGATACGGAAATATCTCCATAGTCTTCTCCTGCTGGAGCTTCTGCGGGGTATGGCCATTACGGGAAGGCACTTTTTTTCCCGTAAGATCACGGTGCAGTATCCAGATGAGCGCACGCCCCAGTCGCCTCGTTTTCGCGGCTTGCATGCGTTGCGCCGCTATCCCAATGGCGAAGAGCGCTGTATCGCGTGTAAGCTTTGCGAGGCCGTATGTCCGGCGCTTGCGATTACGATAGAGTCAGAGCAGCGCGCCGATGGGACGCGTCGCACGACGCGTTATGATATTGATTTGAGCAAGTGTATTTTTTGCGGATTTTGCGAGGAGTCATGCCCGGTCGATTCGATCGTGGAGACGCGGATCTTTGATTACCATGGCGAAAAGCGTGGCGATCTCCTCTACACCAAGGATATGCTGCTTGCCATCGGCGATCGGCATGAGAAAGAGATCGCGGCGGATCGCGCCGCCGACGCGCCGTATCGTTAAGGATAGGGATCGATGACGTTTCAAAGCGCAGTCTTTTATTTTTTTTCGATCATTATGCTGGGTTCGGCGGCCATGGTCGTGACCATACGCAACCCCGTGAAAGCGGCCTTATTTTTGGTGCTGACCTTCGTGAGCGCGGCCTCCCTTTGGATGCTGGTTCAGGCCGAATTTCTCGCCATCGTGCTCGTTTTGGTCTACGTGGGCGCGGTCATGGTCTTGTTCTTGTTTGTGGTCATGATGATAGATGTGAATCTCGCGGCCTTGCGCCAGGGTTTCGCCGATTATCTGCCGTTGGGGGGCTTGGTTGCGATTTTGATGGTAGTCGAGATCGCGCTCTCGGTGGGTCCGGCGCAGTTTGCCGGGGGGAAGGGGCACGGTCCCTTCGTGTTGCCCGCCCACGTGAGTAATACCCGCGCGCTGGGCCAGATTTTGTATACCGTATATGTGTATCCGTTCGAAATTGCCGCGGTGATTTTGCTTGTTGCGATTATTGCCGCAATCGCCCTGACTATGCGCAGAAGGCCTGACACGAAGTATCAGGACCCGGCACAGCAGGTCAACGTCCAGGCGCGCGATCGGATGCGTCTCGTTAAAATGCCGGCCGAACCGAAGGGTTGACGCCAAAGAAGCTGATAAGTGGGGGGAGTCCGTGGTTTCGCTGTCAGATTATCTGATCTTAGGCGCTGTGTTATTTGCCATTGGCATCGTAGGCGTCTTTCTGAATCGCAAGAATCTCGTGGTTCTCCTCATGGCGATCGAGCTTATTTTGCTGGCCGTGAACTTAAACTTCGTGGCCTTTTCCCATTTCTTGTGGGGCATCTCGGGCCAGGTGTTCGTGTTTTTTATCTTGACTGTGGCGGCCGCGGAGTCTGCTATCGGCCTTGCGATTCTCATTGTCGTGTTCCGTAATCGGCGCACGATCAATGTAGATGACCTCGATACGCTGAAAGGGTAGACCATGTCCTCATCAACTGCCTTATATCTCGCCATCCCGCTGGCCTGTCTTTTGGGGGCGCTCGTCACAGGTCTTCTCGGGCGCTTCTTGGGGCCCATATGGTCGCATCGCATCACGATTGTAGGCGTCGCCATAGCCTTTGGTTTGTCGGCAGGTTTTGCCCTGCCCCAGGTTCTGCACCACCATTTTCTCAATACCACGCTGTATGTCTGGGGTCATGTCGGGCCGATGCCTTTGGTCGTGGGTTTTTTGATCGATCCCTTGACCGCGCTCATGATGGTAGTCGTCACCTTCGTCTCGCTTATGGTGCACATCTACACCATAGGTTATATGCGCGATGATCCGGGTTATCAGCGGTTCTTTAGTTATATATCGCTCTTTACCTTCGCCATGTTGATGCTCGTGATGGCCAACAACTTTCTCCAGTTGTTCTTTGGTTGGGAGGCGGTGGGTCTCGTCTCCTACCTTTTGATCGGCTTTTGGTATACGCGCGAATCGGCGATTTTCGCGAACCTCAAGGCCTTTCTCGTGAACCGCCTCGGGGATTTCGGGTTCATCTTGGGGATCGCCGCGATCTTCACGACCTTTCATAGCCTCGATTACGCCGTGGTGTTCAGGAACGCCCACCACGCGCTTTCTCTCCTGGTACCCGTTTGGGGTCACACGTCGTGGCGCATGATCACGGTGATTTGTATCCTGCTTTTTGTCGGCGCCATGGGTAAGTCCGCGCAAATGCCTCTCCATGTGTGGCTCCCGGATTCCATGGAGGGTCCGACGCCTATTTCGGCGTTGATCCACGCCGCTACCATGGTGACCGCGGGTATCTTTATGGTGGCCCGTATGTCGCCGCTTTTTGAGCTCTCGCCGGTCGCGCGTAGTGTCATTTTGGTAGTCGGCGCGTCGACCGCCTTTTTTATGGCCTTGCTTGGCATGGTGCAGACCGATATCAAGCGCGTCATTGCGTATTCGACATTATCTCAGTTGGGTTATATGACCGTAGCCCTGGGCGCCTCGGCGTACGCGGCGGCCATTTTTCATCTGGTCACCCACGCGTTCTTCAAGGCCTTGCTGTTCTTGTCGGCGGGTTCTGTCATCATGGCGCTGCATCACGAGCAGGATTTGCGCAAGATGGGGGGGCTGCGGCGCTATATGCCATATACCTTCGCCGCGACCTGGGTGGGATCGTTGGCATTGGCGGGCATTCCGCCCTTTGCGGGTTTCTTTTCCAAGGACGCCATCATCGATGCGGTCTCCCGATCGACCTTGCCGGGCGCCGATTATGCCTTTGCGGCGGTCATGGCCGGGGTCTTCGTCACCGCCTTTTATTCGTTTCGCATGCTCTTTATGGCTTTTTATGGGGAGCCGCGCATGGATGCCCATACACGCCATCACCTCCACGAGTCTCCGTGGGTCGTGATTCTTCCGCTCATTCTTTTGGCGATCCCGTCCCTGGCCGCGGGCATGATGCTGATCAAGCCTCTTTTATTTGGACATTTTTTCCATGGCGTCTTGTATACGACCCCTGCGGATAACGTCTTGGCGCGCATGGGCGCGCACTATCACGGGGTCCTTGCGTTTATGGAGGAGGCGCTCGTCTCGCCCCCTTTGTATCTTGCGCTAGCCGGCATGGGGACCGCCTGGTATATGTACATCTTAAGGCCGGATCTTCCGGGTAAGCTCGCGCACCGCTTTCGTCTCCCCTACCTTATTTTGCGACAGAAGTATGGGTTCGACGCGCTTTATATCGAAGGGTTCGCGCGCTTTGCGCGGAGCATGGGACGCTTTTTATGGCAGGTGGGCGATGTCCAGCTGATCGACGGCGCGCTGGTGAATGGCACGGCGCGCTTGATTGGGCGGATCGCCGTCTGGGGACGAAAAATGCAATCGGGTTATATTTATCATTATGCCTTTGCGATCATTCTCGGGCTCTTCGTGTTTATGACTTTCTTCCTGCGTCACGCATAAGGGCCGTATTCATGGACATTTACCGGCATTCGGCCCTAACGCTCGTTATTTGGCTGCCCATTCTTTTTGGTCTTGTCATACTCGCCGTGGGTCGGCGCTTTCCCTGCGCCGTACGCCCCTTGGCGGCATTAGCCGCGGGCGCCACCTTCGCGCTCACGCTACCCTTGTGGGGCCTGTTCCATGCGCGCTCCTACGCGATGCAGTTTCATGAGTCGGTGCCCTGGATACCGGCCTTCCATGTGAATTATGACTTAGGGCTAGACGGCATTTCCATGCCGCTCGTCTTGCTCACGAGCCTCATTGGCGTGATCGTAGTCATTGCCGGTTGGCGGAGCATCAAGGAGCGGGTCGCTGAGTATTTCGCCGCTTTTTTGATCATGGAAGGGCTTATGATCGGCGTGTTCGCGGCCTTGGACGCGATGCTCTTTTATGTCTTTTGGGAGGCCATGCTCATCCCTATGTTCCTGATCATAGGGATATGGGGCGGCCCGAATCGCGTCTACGCCACGATCAAGTTCTTCTTGTATACGTTTTTGGGATCGGTTTTGATGCTAGTCGCGCTGCTCTACTTGTATTACCAAGCGGGCGAGAGTTTTAGCATCCTTTCTTATTACCATGTCCATTTGGGCGAGACCGCACAGATCTTGATATTCCTCGCGTTTCTGATCGCGTTTGCGGTCAAGATTCCCATGTGGCCGGTCCATACTTGGTTACCAGACGCCCATGTCGAGGCGCCCACCGGCGGCTCCGTCGTGCTGGCGGCGATCATGTTGAAGATGGGGGCTTACGGTTTCGTGCGATTTAGTCTCCCCATCACACCGCTTGCAAGCCATGAGCTGGCGGGTCTTATGATCACCCTGTCTTTGATCGCCATCGTTTATATCGGTCTCGTGGCGCTCGTGCAGGAGGATATGAAGAAGCTCATCGCCTATTCGTCCATTGCGCATATGGGTTTTGTGACGCTCGGTATTTTTCTGTTTAGCCGCATCGCCATGGATGGGGCCTTGGTTCAGATGATCTCGCACGGCTTTGTGTCGGCGGCGCTCTTTTTATGCGTAGGCGTCCTTTATGATCGACTCCATTCCCGCGCGATCGGCGACTACGGTGGTGTCATCAATAAGATGCCCATCTTCGCGGCCTTCATGATGCTTTTTGCCATGGCCAACTCCGGTTTACCCGGCACCTCCGGTTTCGTGGGAGAATTTCTCGTGATCTTGGGCGCCTTCAAGGTGAATATCTGGTACGCGGTCTTGGCGGCGACCACGTTGATCTCGGGCGCGGGCTATACCTTGTGGATGTATAAACGGGTCATCTTTGGACCTATCACGAAGGCGAGCGTGGAAGGGCTTTCGGAGATCACCCGTCGCGAGGCCTCGGTCTTGATCATTTTGGGCGTGGCGGTGCTGGCCTTAGGGTTGTGGCCTTTCCCGTTACTTCATGTGATGGCGGCCTCGGTCCATCATTTATTGTTACGCCCGGGCGTGCAGCTCGTGGCCACTACGCCCTAGGGGGGCGCCATGCTGCATATAGGACCTGCCATACCTGAGATCATCGTACTGGTCGGCGCCTGCGCGATTTTGCTGGGCGACTTGTTTTGGAAGCGCGCCTTTCGGTCGTTTATGTATTATGTCGCGCAGGCGACCTTGGTGTTGGCCGGGCTGGTGGCTTACCGACACCCCTATCCGACGCCGCGGCTCGTTCTCCATGGGATGCTGATCGCAGATGGCCTCGGGACCACTTTGCAGATCTCGATCTTTTTAATAACAATCGTGGTCTTTGCCTATTCGCGCGTCTATATCGCCGAGCGCGGGGTTTTTAAGAGCGAGTATTTTGCGCTCGCGCTTTTTGGCGTGGCCGGCATGTGCGTCATGGCGACCGCCGCGCATTTTTTGACGATTTATCTTGGGCTCGAGCTGCTTTCCCTGAGTTTGTATGCGTTGATTGCGATGCAGCGTGACTCGGTCCCGGCTACCGAGGCGGCCATGAAGTATTTCGTGCTGGGCGCTTTGTCGTCCGGGCTCTTGCTCTATGGTATGTCGATGCTCTATGGCGCGACCGGTAGCCTTGAGGTCACGACGGTAGCGACGCGACTTGCGACGCTGTCTTCCCATAACCTCGTAGCCACCCTGGGACTTGTGTTCGTGCTGTCCGGACTTGCCTTCAAGCTCGGTGCGGTACCCTTTCATATGTGGATACCAGACGTTTATGAGGGGGCGCCTACGGCGGTCACCCTTTATGTCAGCGCCGCACCGAAGATCGCGGCCCTTGCGCTCTTCCTTCGGCTCCTGGTGGCGGGGCTTCATGGTCTGTCGGGCTCCTGGCAGGATATGGTGGTGTTATTAGCCGTCTTGTCTATGGCCGTGGGCAATGTCGTGGCTATCGCCCAGGCGAACTTGAAACGTATGTTGGCGTATTCGGCGATCTCGCATATGGGCTTCGTACTTTTGGGCATCTTGAGCGTGCGCGCGAACGGCTATGCCGACGCCGTGTTTTACGCCATCGTGTATGCGTTCATGACGTTAGGCGCCTTTGGCGTCATCATCCTCCTGTCCCGAAAGGGGTTTGAGGCGGATCGTCTGGAGGATCTGCGCGGGCTTTATGCGCGTAGCCCCTGGTATGCCTGGATGATGCTGCTTTTTATGTTTTCTATGGCGGGCGTGCCGCCGACCATCGGTTTTTACGCGAAGCTTGCCGTCATTCAGGCGGCGGTCAGTGCCGGCTTTTATGGCTTGGCCGTGGCCGCGGTCCTCTTCTCCGTGATTGGCGCGTTCTATTATCTGCGCGTCATTAAGCTCATGTTCTTTGACGCGCCCGTCGATACGCAACCGCTGCGTCGAGCGCCGGACCTTCGCTGGGTCTTGAGCTTAAACGGGCTTGCGATGATCGCGCTCGCCCCTTGGACGGGGGTGATGATTGCGGCCTGTCGCGCTGCGGTCCATGGCCTCCCTTAAGGTGTGACGGGCGCGCCCGAGGGGCTGCGTCCTTATGCCGGCGTTTTTCTTGTGGGCCTGTCTTCTCGGACCGTTTTTGGGGTGCCTCTTATGTCATCGCGCTATACCGTCGTCAAGGCCCGCCTCGCGATTGCGGATATCGATCGCGCTTATTATGCGGATCACGCGTTGACTTTGGTGCGCCATCCTTCCGAAACGGATGAGCGTGTCATGGTGCGTCTCTTGGCCTTCATGCGCCATGCGAGCGAGCGCCTAGCCTTCGCGGGCGGGCTTTCTTGCGAAGATGAGCCCGAGATTTGGTCACGGGATCTGACCGGCGCGATTGAGACGTGGATCGAGGTCGGATTACCGGACCCTAAACGCCTCCGCCAGGCGGCCGGAAGGGCCGGGCGGGTCTGTGTTTACAGTTACGGGGGACGTGCGGCCAAGGCATGGTGGGACAAGGAGCAAGGGCGGCTTCAGCTGATCCCAAACCTCGAGGTGTCCGAGGTGCCGATGGACTTAAGCCGGTCCCTTTCTTCTCTGTTTGCGCGCAATATGACGATCCATTGCACGGTCCAAGAGGGGCAGATGTGGGTCGCGGATTCTCAGACGTCCTTGCCCGTAACCTGGCTTCTTCGCCAAGTTGTCACGGAAGAGTCATAAATTCGCTTTAAGCTTTTGTTTCTTTGTCGTCGCAAGACCCCACCATTGAAGAGCCTCTTACTAGGAGTAGCCATTTTGACTATGAGATTAGCCAAAGCCGCGCTGGCCGCGGTGCTTGGGGCCACCCTGATTTTGCCCCGGGTCCACGCCGAAACGCGCATCCAGTCTGACATCAACTATCGCAAAGATCTGATGTTGGCCATGGACTGGAACCTCGTTCGCATCGCGCAAATGGTGCGTCATCAGTTGCCTTATAGCCGTGCGCGGCTTATGCGCGAGGGCAGCGCCTTGCAGGCCCTGAGCACCCTGCCATGGGTGGCCTTCGTGCCGGGTTCGGACCGTGGCCAAACTAAGGCCAAGCCGCGGATTTGGCAGCAGCCTATCCCTTTTCGTGCCGCCATCCGCCACTTCGAGGCGCAAGTGCAGGCTTTGAATGTCGCAGCGCAAAGCGGCAATCTCGCGCAGATCGCAAGACCTCTTCAGGGCACTGCGGAATCCTGCAAGTCCTGCCATCATCATTTTATGAAGTAATCCTTCCCCCCGCCCCGCAGGCCGCCTGTGGGGCGGCCTGCGTCTCTTAGAGGTGGACGATAAGCCACGTCGTCGCCACCGCCACGCCTAAGGTCAAGACCCCAATCCAAGGATGGGCGAAGCGCACGTGCGTGTGCTCGGGAAAGCGCTCGCGTGGCGCGCGCCCCGTGATCATAGGGCGCACGAGATCGTGTCCCCCGACGAGTTTATGGAGTACCACCGCGATGATATGGGTGGCCATGAGCGCGAGCAGAAAATCGAAGTTGAGTTTGTGGATATGGGTGAGGAAGTCCGCGGTCTTGTTTCTGATAAGCGGATTGAGCGGCCCTTCGGTGAGGATGTCGTCTGTGGCGAAAAGTCCGGTGCCCACTTGGATCGAGAGCGACACGAGGAACGCCCCAACCGCCCAACCCCCCACGGGGTTGTGGCCATAGCCGTCGAACGTGGCGCGATTTCGCCACGAACGTATATAAGCCAAGGTTTGGCGCGGTGAACGGACGAAATGAGAAAAGCGCGCCGTGCGACTGCCCACGAACCCCCACGCCAAGCGAAAGACCAGTAGCGTCAGTACCGCGTCCCCACCCCACATGTGATAGGTCATAAACCGGCCGCCTAAATGAACGGATGCCCACTCAAACGCTATCAAGGCCACAAGCAGCCAATGAAATGTGCGTGTCGGAAAATCCCACACGTGCACGGCGCCCTTCAAAGAAGGCTGTGTTTTTGAGTTATCGTCTCGCGTCATGGATAGGCCGCCCTAATCAATTGAGGTTTCCTGTATGAATGTTCAGAAGGTCTGATTATCATAATCGACCTTATATCATGATCTCATACATATCGAAATCGCATAATGCCACAACTCCGCATCATAGCAATATTTTTATGATGGACCTCTATTCTTAAAAGCGCGCTGTCAGACATCTGTCATATTCCCCCGCTCATCTTGTCACAAGGGACAGGCAATGTGGCGAACGTAAAAGTTCCCATCGCGTGAAAAAAAATACGGAGGAAACGCAAGCATGTCTTTTAAGTTTGATAAAGCATCCAAAGGCCCCGGTCGCAAGACCGTCCTTTTTTCTCTCATCGCCTGCGCCTTGAGCGTCCCTGCCACTAGTTTGGCGGATACCCAAAAGGCTGCGATCAATGTCGGGACCGTAAGCGCCAAGAGCGCCAAGAAGGCACGTGCCCTCCTGAAGGCCACCAGCACCAAGCTCACCAAAAAACAAATATTGAACTCCACCCAAACCGAGCGCGCCATAGGGAGCCGTGAACTGAAAAGCATAGGTCCGGCGGCCGGCGCGGCCCAAGCCTTGGCGCTTGCCCCCGGGGTGGCCGTGCGCGGTTATGGCGGTGTGAGCGGCACCGCGCGCTACGAGATCGCGGTGCGTGGCGTCAAGGTCGGTTGGTCTAGCGTCAATGGCGATGTGGAGCGCAACGGGATCACCGTTCTCTTTGACGGCGTCCCTATGAATAACCTGATATCGCATAACGGCGGATGGGATTCCAACGAGATACCCATCATGCAGCTCATATCGGGCGTTAACGTGATCTACGGCCCGGGAAATCCCGCTACGCGTTGGTTCGACAGTGTCGGCGGCACCGTGAATTTCGTGCCCGTCCAACCGACCCAGAAGGCGCAGGGGGCGCTCGGGGTCACCTACGGAAGCAATCAGACCGAAGGTGCGCACCTGATTATGAACACCGGTACTCATGCGGGTTGGTCTACGGTCGTGGCCGCGGGTTTCGTGCGCAATAATACGTTCCGAACGGGATCTTTCGCCGCGCCAGCACGCTCGTCTGCGGTGTTTGCCAAGACGGTAAAGACGTTTCGCGACGGATCTTTCAGTGTGGGCGGGTATGCGGACGATACGACCGAGTTTCGTCCGAACTTCATCCCGACTGCGCCCATCATGGCAGGCCCGAACGGGAGCGCCGTCACCATCGATGGCACATCCAACACGCCTCTCTATAGCCAGCCTACGAGCGGTTATTATTCGTCGCTTCCCGCCTCTGTTTGGTTTAAGCAGATCGTCGTGCGCGATCGCATGCTGTATTCGAACCTGAACATTGGACTCTCGAAGGACCTCACCTTGCATGACTTGATGTGGTATCGCCACGGTCATCGCGTGCATTGGCGCGTCGATAATTATAATTATGGTGGACAGCCCCCAGGGACCGTGAACTCCGAGTATTACAATCCCAGGTCGGATACCTATGGGAATCGCCTTACCCTGGATTGGGACTTGCCGATGAATCGCGTGAAGTTTGGCGGATCGTGGATCAACCAGACTTACCAAACCCCTTATACCGGGTATAACGAGACCTATGGCACGAGCCCCGCTAATCCGGTGCAATATAATAATGACACCTTGAATAATACTTATTTGACGGCCTTCGTGCAGGATGCGGTGTCGCCGATGAAGGCATTGACCATTACGCCTGGGCTTGCCGCCGTTGATTTTCAGACGGAGTTCTTTAACAACGGTGCGACCTATTCGCCTCCGGGATCCACCAACCAGACGGTGGCGCCCAGCGACAACAAGGTCTTTACGCGCATCGAACCTTCCCTTGGGGTTCTCTTTAAGGTGTCCAAGGGTTGGTCTCTCTATGGAAATGCGGCCGAGACTTATCAGAATCCGGGCGATAACGCGTTCGGAGCCTATAGCGGCAGCAACGCCATAAACTTGGCTAGCCTAAAGCCTGTTAAGAGTCGCGATTATGAATTGGGTATGCGATTCTTGGTACGAAAGGCGGGTCTCGCGCGGCACTTTGTGCTGAACGCGGACGTCTATCGCGATACTCTGAGCGATGAGACGTTGGCGACGTATATCTCGACGGGTGGAAATTTCGCGACAACGGAGTTTGCGCAGGCGAGTGCCACCTACCAGGGCCTCAATATCAGCATGCAAGATAGCCCGAGCTGGAATTGGCATGTCTTTGGAAACGCGGCCTTTACGCGTGCGCGCTTCATCTCCTATGTGCCAAGCGGCAGCACGCAGAACTATGGCGGCTATCCGGTGTCTTACAGTCCCGCGCTGAGTGCGGCCGTGGGCGTGAACTACCGCGTCATGCTCGGGTCTTATTTAGTATCCCCCGGCTTATCCGACCAATATACCGGCCGCCAATATCTCTTTAACAACATGGTGAATGCGCCGACCAACGACGTGCAGATGCCCTCTTATAACGTGGTCAATACGCAGGTCGCGGTTAAGATGGGTGAAGGGATGGCGGAGCTTTCGTCAGTGACGCTTACAGTCGGCGTAACGAATCTTTTGAATAAGCGCTATAACCCTATCGAGTACATCACGAGCGGGGGTTATTTTGGGGGGAATAGTAGTGGCGCCATCTTGGCCGCTCCGGGCGCGCCACGGCAATATTTCGTGGACCTAAACGCCAAGTTTTAACGTATCGGTGCTCCTCACTTGCGGACCCACAGGGATGTGGGTCTTTTTTTTGGCCTCATGAGTGGGGGGCTGGAGCGTGAGCAAGACGGCGCGATGGTCCGATAGCGGCGCGCCGGGCTCGGTGAGAACCCGCACTTCCCTAATGCGCGCCTCATCGACCTCCTTTACGAGAATGGAGTCTATGCGGCTTTCCGGTGTATGGGTGGGGGCGTTAGGGCCGTTATCGTGGTTTCGGACCGCCTTCTCTAAACTGTCTATCCACGCCAGATTTTTGAGGTGCAAGGCGGCCGCGCTCCCGGAAGGCGCATGCAGGTCGCCCACCAAGCATTGCGGCCCCGGAAAGGCTTCAAGGGCCATGGCCAGCGTTTGCGCCTGGGCAAGATTCTGCGTCCCGATCCAGGAAAAGTGCGCATTGGTGAATTGCCACACCTCGCCACACCAGGCAAAGGTGGCCGCTATCGCACGACGAAAGGACGGGTCTTCGTCTTGGTCACAGCGCGGAAGGGCGTAGGACCAAGGCGCGCTCAAGGGGATGTTCGCTAGGATGGCGCTTCCTTGATGGGGGATCGATTCGGTCGTCGCTAAAAAAAGCTTGTGCGCATAGTGACCGGCGCGCGCTAAGTCTTCGGCCTGATCTAAGGTCTCGCTTGCGTGAACCGCCTGTAGTGCGACTATGTGCGGTTTTTCGTTCTCTAAGAGCGTCTGGATTTGGGCGCGGCGCCGCGGCCATGGACCGAAGCCTGCCTGGTCGTAGTGGAGATTTAAAGTGAGCATTTTGAGCACATTTGTCATGCTACGGGCCTGCGGCCCTCGCGGCCATCCGACTGCCGGGCTGGTAAATCGCGCTAGTTGGCCGTTCTTCACGCCGTGATGGGGTTGCGCTAAGGACTTAGCGCTACGCGCCCGCGCGGGCTGGAAATCTTATGCTAAACGTACGGGATTCCCGGATTTCGCCGGATTGATAGTCGGTCTTGGGGCCCCTTAAGGGCTTATGTTCTCGACTTGAGAAATGGTAGCGGGGGCAGGATTTGAACCTGCGACCTTCGGGTTATGAGCCCGACGAGCTGCCAGACTGCTCCACCCCGCACCGAAGGTCGCAGAGTCTACCATGTTCTTCCGCAATGGCAAGCGTTCTCTATATACGTTGAAGTTTCCGCCGGAAAGCTTATAATCCGCCTTTATTTTCGTGCGGGTTGTTGTGGAAGTGGGCTTACGCCCACTTTTGCGTTTATAGGCCATGGAGAAACGGATTCAAGCAGATAGATTACGGGCGCTGATTGAGCCGGCAGCGGCGCGCCTGGGGTTTGAGATCGTTGATATCGAGTTTATTAGCGGCCAAAAGACCTTACGGATCTATATAGATGGCCCCCAGGGCGTGGTCGTGGACGATTGCGCGCGCGTCAGTCGTCAAGTGAGCGCGCTTTTTGATGTCGAAGATCCCATTGCGGGGCAATACACGCTGGAGGTGTCGTCCCCAGGCCTTGATAGACCGCTTGCGAAGCGAGCGGATTTTATACGTTTTGCGGGTTCCCAGGTCAAAATTAAGACGTTAACGCCGATCGAGGGTCGCCGGAATTTTCAGGGGCGGCTGGTCGGGTTGAACGGCGAGTGCGTTGTCCTTGAGACAGAAGAGATACGTTATGATCTAGCCCTTGAGAATATCGAAAGGGCTAGACTTGTGCCCGATCTTTGAACGGCGGGCGGAGGTTTTGATGGCGAACGAAATTCTATTGGTGGTCGAGGCCGTTTCCCGTGAGAAGAACGTGGATCGGGAAATCATTTTTGGCGCGCTTGAGGCGGCTTTGGCTACGGCTACGCGTAAGCGCCATAAGGATGATATCGACGCGCGTGTCGAGATTCACCGTAAAACGGGTGACTACGACACTTTCCGCCGTTGGCTCGTGGTACCAGACGAACAGGAAGTCCTCGAGTTTCCGGGTCGGGAGCTGCGCCTTTCCGAGGCCCGCATCCGCAAGGCCGACGTCGCGGTAGGAGACTACCTCGAAGAATCGTTGGAGCCAGTCGAATTTGGGCGCATCGCCGCGCAAGCCGCGAAACAGGTGATCGTGCAGAAGGTGCGCGAGGCGGAGCGTGAGCAGATCGTTAATCAGTTCAAGGGGCGCCAGGGGGAATTGATCACGGGTGTCGTGAAGCGTCTGGAGCGCGGTGATGCGATCATCGAGCTCGGCGCCGCCGAAGCCCTATTGCCGAAATCCGCTATGATCCCGCGTGAGGGTTTAAGGCCGGGGGATCGCGTACGCGCCTATCTCGAAGATGTCCATTCCGCGCCTCGCGGGCCGCAGTTGTTCTTGAGTCGGACGAGCCCGCAGTTGCTAGTCGAGCTCTTTAAGCTCGAAGTGCCAGAAGCGGGGGAGGGCCTGATTACCATTCATGGAGCGGCTCGTGATCCGGGTCTGCGCGCCAAGATCGCGGTCAATTCCAAGGACCCGCGTATCGACCCGATCGGGGCCTGTGTCGGCATGAGGGGCTCACGCGTTCAAAGTGTTTCCAACGAGCTAGGTGGCGAGCGCGTCGACATCATCCAGTGGTCTCCGGACCCTGCTCAGTTCGTGATCAACGGCTTGGCGCCAGCTGAGGTTCTTTCCATCGTGGTTGATGAGGAACTCCATAGCATGGACGTCATCGTAGACGAGTCGCAACTCTCGCAAGTGATCGGGCGAGGAGGTCAAAACGTACGTTTAGCCTCCGAACTGACGGGCTGGGAACTGAACGTCATGACCGAAGAGACGGCCTCGGCCCGCGGCGAGACGGAAGCGGCGAACGCGATGCAGATGTTTGTAGAGCAGTTGCGTATGGAGCCGGAGACCGCGGAATTGCTGGTTCGCGAAGGCTTTATGACGCTCGATGAAGTCGCTTATGTGCCCAAGCAGGAAATGATGGCGGTCGAGGGCTTGAGCGAGAGCCAGGTAGACCAAATACGTGAACGCGCCCGAGACATTCTTCTGACGCGCGCGATCACCTTGGAAGAAAAGATCGATATGGCAGAGCCGGCAGCGGATTTGTTGGCCATGGCCTTGATGGATGAGCATACGGCACGATTGTTGGCAAGTCATGGGATTAAAACCATGGAGGAGCTTGCTGACCAGTCTGTGGATGATTTGGCTGCCATCGAGGGGTTGAACGAAGAGCGCGCGCGCGCCCTCATTATGGCCGCCCGCGCCCCGTGGTTTGCCGGCCAGGGACAGGGGGCTTAACAGATTAAAATGCCTGAGACGACAGTCAAAAGCTTTGCCGAACAAATCGGGGTCGCAGCTGACAAGCTGCTCCAGCAATTGGTGGCAGCCGGTATTAGCGGGAAGAAAAGCGGTGATCCGCTCAGCGACGACGAGAAGATGGCGCTCTTGAGTTTCTTGCGCACCCATCACGGCGCCGGGGAGCCTGAGGCCAAGCGTGTGACGCTTACTCAGAAATCCACGAGCAAGATCGTCCAGAATTCGCGCTTCGGTCAAGCCCGTGCGGTACAGGTCGAGGTGCGCAAAAAACGGACCTTTGTGAAGCGCGCTTTGCCGGGAGAGCCCGAGGCCCTTCCTGCGGTGGAGCCCGAGTTACCGATCGAGCCGGTTATAGAGGCGGTGAGCGAGCACCTAGCCGAACCAATTGCGTCGAGCTCTCCCCCCGAGGCCGCATCTCCTACACCCGTTGTCGAAGAGATCGCAGAGCCGGTCGCGCCGGCATTCGGGATCGAGACTCCGGCCGCAGTCGTTTCTGAGCCGGCTGCCAAGCCTGCGAATGACGCGCGCGCCAAGAAGGATGCGCGACCCGATCGCAGCCGTCCTGATCGTCGCGAGCGCCCCGCCGCTCGAACCACGCCTTCCGACCGTAAACAAAAGGGTCGCGGTGGCCACGTGAGTCCGCAGAGGACGCAAGGCGGCAAGCGGGTCGTGACGAGCATGAGCGGGCAACACGCCTTTGAAATGCCGACCGAACGCGTGGTGCGCGATGTCTTTTTGCCAGAGGCCATTACCGTAGCGGAGTTGGCCCAGCAGATGTCGCTCAAGGCCGCGGAAGTGATTAAGGCGTTGATGGCCCTTGGGATGATGGTGACGATCAACCAGGTCTTGGATCGCGAAACCGCGGCCATCGTGGTCGAGGAGTTGGGGCATGTGGTGCGTGAAGCGCGTAGTCACGACCCCGAGGCCTTATTGAAGAGCGGCGAACCGGCCGGCACCCAGGAGCCACGGCCCCCGGTGGTGACGGTGATGGGGCATGTCGATCACGGTAAGACCTCGCTGCTCGATTATATCCGTAAGACGAAGGTCGCAAGCGGAGAAGCGGGCGGTATTACCCAGCATATCGGTGCCTATCACGTCGAGATGCCCAAGGGCATGCTGACCTTCTTGGACACACCGGGCCACGAGGCGTTTACCGCGATGCGGGCACGCGGCGCCAAGGTGACAGACATCGTGATCTTGGTGGTCGCCGCCGATGACGGCGTCATGCCGCAGACGGTGGAAGCCGTTCATCATGCGCGCGAGGCCGGCGTGCCTATCGTGGTGGCGGTCAATAAGATCGATAAACCGCAATCCGATATGGATCGCGTGAAGCAGGAATTGGTCGCCCATGAGGTCGTGCCCGAGGAGTGGGGCGGCTCGGATATCTTCGTACCGGTCTCGGCAAAGACGGGCCAAGGTATCGAGGACTTGCTTGATGCGGTGCTCTTGCAGGCCGAACTCCTTGAGTTAAAGGCGGTGCATGCCACGATGGCAAGCGGCATCGTGATCGAGGCGCGCCTAGACAAGGGTCGTGGTCCGGTCGCGACCATACTCGTGCAGGCGGGCACCTTACGTAAGGGCGATGTCATCTTGGCGGGCCGAGAGTCGGGCCGCGTGCGTGCCATGACCGACGAGAATGGGCGATCCATCAAGGAGGCTGGGCCCTCTATTCCGGTGGAGGTGCAAGGTCTGTCGGGCGTACCGAACGCGGGTGACGAGATGACCGGCGTCGAGAACGAGCGTAAGGCGCGCGAGATCGCGCTTTTCCGTCAGGGCAAATACAAGGACGTGAAGATTCAGCGCCAACAGGCGTCCAAGTTGTCCAATATGTTCCAGCAGATGCAAGACGGCGATGTCAAGACCTTAACCTTGATCGTGAAGGCCGATGTGCAGGGCTCGGTCGAGGCCTTGACCGATGCGCTGGAGAAGCTCTCCTCGGACGAGGTCCGGGTGCGCGTCGTTCACGGTATGGTGGGCGGTATTAGCGAGTCGGACGTCAATCTGGCCGTAGCCTCCAATGCGATTATCATCGGATTTAACGTGCGCGCCGACGGGGGTGCACGTCGTCTCATCGAGTCCGAGGGTGTGGACACTCATTACTACAACGTCATTTATGACGCCGTCAACGACGTCAAGGCGGCCATGGCCGGCATGTTGAAGCCCCATTTCCGCGAGGATGTCGTGGCGGTGGCCGGGGTGCGCGAAGTCTTTAAGACGGCCAAGGTCGTGGTCATCGCGGGCTGTTTGGTGAGCGAAGGGACGATACGACGGGGACGCACCGCGCGCGTACTGCGCGATAATGTCGTGGTATTCGATGGGGAAATCGACTCTCTGCGGCGCTTCCGAGATGACGTATCAGAGGTACGGTCCGGCATGGAGTGCGGGTTGACCATCAAGAACTTCAACGATATTCGGGTTGGGGATCAGATTGAGGTGTACGAGAAGGTCGAGGTCGCGCGGTCGCTTTGAGAAAACGTGCCCATAGGCCCGGCTCGCGTTCTTCGCGCGTCGGCGCCCTTATCTTACGCGAGATCGCAGGACTCGTTTTGACGACCTTGCGCGACCCCCGACTGAAGGGGGTGACCTTGACGGAAGTAAGCGTAAGCCCAGACCTCAAGCAGGCGCGTCTTTTCGTGAGTCATTTTCGCGGGGAGGCCGTGGCCCGAGAGGCGGTGACGAGCTTGAATGGCGCGGCACCCCGTTTGCGCCGCGAGCTGGCCCATCGCATGGCTCTGCGCGTGGTGCCGGCATTGGTGTTTGCTTACGACCCGTCTGTGGATCAGGGTTTTCGGATCGATGCCCTCTTGCGGCAAGCGCGCCGCGAAGATCGAGGTGGGGAGGAGGGGTCATGAAGACACCGTGCATCCGCCGTAATGGCCTTTTGATTCTCGATAAACCGGAAGGCTTAAGTTCCACTCAGGCCTTAGGTCAGGCACGGTTTAAGTTACGCGCCTGTAAGGGCGGGCATACGGGTACTTTAGACCCGTTGGCCACCGGGGTCCTGGTTTTGTGTTTCGGCGAAGCGACCAAGGTCGCGTCCTTTTTGTTTGATAGCGACAAACGGTATCGGGTGACCATTCGTTTAGGGGTGGCCACCACGACTTATGATCGGGAGGGTTCGGTTGTCTCGACTGCTCCTGTGACCGTATCGGATGCGGCGATCAAAGAGGCGCTTGCGCGCTTCGTGGGCACGATCGAGCAGGTGCCGCCCCGGTTTTCGGCCATCAAACAGGCCGGTCGCCCTTTTTATGAGCGTGCGCGCGCGGGCGACGAGACCTTGCCGCCCAAGCGCTCGGTCGTGGTGCACGACGCCCAGATCCGCGAGCGCGTCGATTGCGATGTGACGCTCGATATCGCGTGCGGCAAGGGGGTCTATATCCGAAGTATCGCGCATGACCTAGGACAGGCCCTTGGTTGTGGCGGCCATGTAAAGACCCTGCGCCGTATGGCGGTCGGCGGGTTTTCTGTCGAAGACGCGGTCGCTTTGGAAGATGTGGGTCCGGAGACCGCGCTTTTGGGTAGCGATGCCGCGCTCGCCGGATTACCCGCTATTGTGCTGCCCTCGTTTTTGGCGCGGGCGGCGTTGCGGGGGCAGGCGGTGCATGTGGGTGGTCGGTCGTATGAAGGTTTTGCGCGCCTCTATGATGAGTCTTCGGTTTTCTTAGGTGTAGGTTGGTCGGATGCGGGTGGTGAGATTCGACCGAAACGGCTCTGGACGCTTGATGCGTCATATGTTGAGCCGGTGGGCATCCCCGGTTAGAATACCGGTTTATCCTTTTTTTCAATGACGTTTTGGGCGAGTGAGGGTGGTATGGCATTTACGGTCGATAAGAAGATGCAGGTGATCAAGGACTATCAACGGGCGGAATTGGATACAGGGTCGCCCGAGGTACAAGTGGCGCTTATCTCGGCGCATATCGATGATTTATCGCAGCATTTCGCAGTCCATAAGAAGGATAATCATTCCCGACAAGGTCTGCTCCGAATGGTGGGTAAACGTCGCAAACTTTTGGATTACTTAAAGCGCGTGGATGCCGCTCGTTATCGGGATCTCGTGGCGCGACTGGGTCTGCGTAAGTAATTTTTCAGTTGGCACGACCCCAAAGACGGTATTGAAGCGGAGGAGAAGCGAGTTGGGCAAAATCACAAAGACATTCCCGTATGGTCGCCATACGGTCAAGATTGAAACCGGGGAAATTGCCCGCCAAGCCACTGGTGCGGTCATGGCCAGTATGGGTGACACGGTAGTCCATGTCACCGTAGTCGGCCAACGGCAGTCCGCTCCCGATCGCGACTTCTTCCCGCTTACCGTCGATTATCAGGAGCGGACTTATGCCGCCGGCCGGATCCCCGGGGGATTTTTTAAGCGAGAAGGCCGCCCCTCAGAGAAGGAAATCCTCACCTCGCGCCTCATTGATCGCCCGATCCGCCCCTTATTCCCGAAGTCTTTTACCAACGAAGTGCAGATTATCGCCACCGTCATGTCGCTTGATCCCGACATCGATCCGGACATTATCGCACTGATCGGAGCCTCGGCGGCCTTGTCGCTTTCCGGCATGCCCTTTAAGGGCCCGCTCGGTGCCGCGCGCGTGGGTTATAAAGACGGGCAGTACCTTTTGAATCCGGGAATGGCCGAGCTTGCGACATCCGCGCTTGATCTCGTCGTCGCCGGTACACGTAATGCCGTTTTGATGGTGGAGTCCGAGGCCAAGGGCCTGCCGGAAGACGTCATGCTGGGCGCCGTCCTCTTCGGTCACGAGCAGATGCGAGTCGCCATCAAGGCCATAGACGAGTTGGTAGCCGAGGCCGCGGTCAAGCCTTGGGACTGGACGCCGGTCGAGAAGGACGCCGGGCTTATGACGAGCCTTGCCGCCCTCATCGGGTCTGATCTTACCGCCGCCTATCAGATCCGGGAAAAGTTGCCGCGTCAGGATCGTGTCGCGGAGTTGCGCCAAAAGGCCGTCGCTGAGCTTGCGGGCGAGCCCCCTAAACCGAACGCCGATCGCGTTCTCGCGACTTTCGAAGACCTCGAGAAACGTATCGTCCGTGGACGCATCATAAGTGGCGAGCCGCGTATCGATGGGCGCGACACCAAGACCGTGCGTCCGATCACCATCCGGACCGGCGTGTTGCCCCGCACTCATGGCTCCGCGCTCTTTACGCGGGGCGAGACGCAGGCGCTGGTCGTAACGACCCTAGGGACCGGACGCGATGCGCAGATGATCGACGCCTTGGAAGGCGAGCGCAAAGACCCGTTTATGTTGCATTATAATTTCCCGCCCTCTTCGGTCGGCGAGACCGGCCGGGTCGGCACCCCTAAGCGCCGCGAGATCGGTCACGGTCGTTTAGCCAAGCGCGCGATCGCAGCCGTGCTTCCGGATCTGGCGGATTTCCCCTACGTCTTGCGCGTTGTGTCTGAGATCACCGAATCCAATGGCTCAAGCTCCATGGCGACCGTATGCGGGGCCAGCCTTTCGTTGATGGATGCCGGTGTGAAGACCCGCGCGCCGGTGGCCGGTATCGCCATGGGCCTCATTAAAGAAGGGGATAAATTCGCGGTCTTGACCGATATCCTGGGCGACGAAGACCACCTGGGCGATATGGATTTCAAGGTAGCGGGAACCGCCGAAGGGGTGACGGCCCTGCAGATGGATATCAAGATCGAAGGCATCAACCAGGAAATCATGGATGTGGCCTTAAAGCAGGCGCGCGAAGGCCGCCTGCATATCTTGAAGATCATGAATAGCGCCGTGCCCGAGGCGCGCATGGAGATGTCGGAATTCGCACCGCGCATCATTACCTTCAAGATCAACCCCGAAAAGATCCGCGATGTCATAGGAAAGGGTGGCGCTACTATTCGCGCTTTATGCGAGGAGACGGGTGCTACGATCGACATCGATGATGACGGCGTGGTGAAGGTCGCGTCTGTAGATAACGCGGCGGGCCAAGAGGCGCGCCACCGCATCGAACAGATCACGGCGGAAGTCGAGGTCGGCATGATTTACGAAGGAAAAGTCGCTAAGCTCATGGATTTTGGTGCGTTTGTGACGATTCTGCCAGGCAAGGACGGGCTTGTGCATATCTCGCAGATATCGAACGAACGGGTCGAGAACGTAAGCGAGAAGCTCACCGAAGGCCAGACCGTACGCGTGAAGGTGCTAGAGGTGGACAAGCAGGGCCGCATTCGTTTGAGCATGAAGGCCATAGAGGGCGAGTAAGGTCTTTCTATGAAATGCTAAGAGTCGAGCGTCGAGGGTGCGATGATATCGCGCCCTTTTCGTTTCTTATCTGTCTAGTTGCCACTGAGAAGGAGAAAGCATGGAACGTCCTTCCGTCACACCCGCCTTTCGCGAAGCCATCATGAAGGATATTCAAGGGGCCGTACGTCTATCGATCGCCTATATCGGCATTAGCGGGGGCCTTTTGCAGGCCTTGGCTAAGCTAAAGAAGGGTAGCGATGCCGACATCGCGCAGGCCGCGGGCAAGGATGCCGCTTATGTGAAGCGATGGTGCGATGCGGCTTATGCCTTTGAATTGCTAGACGAGGTCGCAGGCGAGTTCGTCTTGACCGATTTAGGTTCGGCTTTTCTCCCCGAGTCGCTTGGCACCTTGATGCCGTTTGCGGTCCAGGAAGTATTGACTGCCCATATCGCCGAGCGGGTCGTGGGCCTGATGGCGACCGGTGAACGGCCCGGCGAATCGATCTTAGCCGAGCGCGCCAGCATTCTCCCGTGGTTTGGGCCCATGCTCGAGGCGCAATTCGGGCCGGTTTTCGAGAAGACCATCATGCCCGGCCTCAAGGTTTTTGAGGAGGCGGCGCACCGCGGCGGTCTTGCGATTGACCTGGGTTGCGGGAACGGCTGGTATTTGACGCGTCTTGCCCGGACCTTCCCGCATCTCCGTTGTCTTGGAATCGACGGGTTCGAGGAAAATATCCGCCAGGGACGCGCGCGCGCCGAAAAGGAGCATATGGCGGACCGCATGCAGTTCGAGACTGGTGATATTTATCAGTTCAGTACGCCTGAGCCTGCGGACATCATCGCCTTGAATCGCGCCCTCCATCACGTCTGGGACCAGAAGGACCTCGTTTTTCAGATCCTTCATGATCACTTAAAGCCCGGCGGGTCGGCGGTCATCTGGGAACCCCATTGGCCAGCGGAGCGCGCGGCTCTGCGTGAGCCGGGTCGGCGTATGGTGGCTTTTCAGAACCTCACGGAGCATGTGCAGGGCAACCACTTCTTACGACCGACCGAGATCGCCTTGGCATTTAAGGCCGTGGGCCTCGTGCCTGAGATATTCTCGTTTATCGATGGCCGTGAAGCGGTCGTCGTGGGAACCCGTCCTCGCTGAACCCAAGGAGGGCGCGCACCCATTCCCGCGCACAGCGTCAGGTCGGGATTGGCGGCCGGCGTTTAACGGGACAGTCCAGGCTCGGATCGGGTGAGGTGCGCATCGAGAAAGGCCTGCAATCGGCCGTTGAGCCAAAACCGCGGCGCCCACGGCAGACCCCCTGAGATAAAGCCCACATGTCCGCCGTGCGCGGAGAGCTCTAGGCGCACCGCATCGCTCAGCTCTTCGGGGCGCGGGACGGTGCCCGGCATCAAAAACGGGTCGTCTGCGGCTTGAAGGAGCAGTGTCGGCACGCGGATATGAATGAGAAAGCGCCGGCAGCTGGCGCGCGCGTAGTAATCTTCAGCCCCCGTAAATCCGTGTAAAGGGGCGGTGACGGCCTCGTCGAAGTCCCGGAAGGTCTTGATGGCATAGAGTGCGCGGCGATCCTGTGCGCGGTTTTTGGTCTTGCGCGCGAGCGAGCGCTTAAGCCAATGCAGCAAAATCCACTGGTAGAGTCGTGAAAATCCGCGATTAAGGCGGCGCGAGGCGCTTTGCAGATCGAAGGGTACGGAGATTGTGGCCGCGGCTAAGATGGGGGCGGCGCCTTGTTGTTCCCCTAACCACTTTAGCAGCACCGAGCCACCTAGCGAAAATCCGATGATGCATAAGCCCGTGATCGGGCGCGCTAAGAGTAAGCCCACCATGTAGTGGAGGTCTTCCGTTTCGCCGGCGTGATAGCCCCGAGGGAGGATGTTCGGTTCTCCGCTACAGCCCCGAAAATGCATGACGACCGCACGCCTTCCGGCGGTTTGGCACACGCGCAAGAGCCTTTGTATGTAAGGGGATTGCGAGGAGCCTTCGAGCCCATGGAGGATGAGCACGAGCGGGCCGCTTGCGGGCCCACTAGACAGCCAATCGAGATCGATAAAATCCCCGTCCGGTAGGGTTACTCGCTCACGCACGAGGGGCGCGCGTGCCCCTCGCCCCGCCAAGGCGCCGAGCAGGGTCTGAAGATGCGGGCTGCGCGCCCAAAGCGGGGGGTGAAACGCGATCATCTCTCCGTCGGGTCCTGAAGCTTCTGGAGAATCTCCGGATTTTCGAGCGTGGACATATCTTCGCTGAGCGTCTCGCCGCGCGCCACGGCGCGCAGAAGGCGGCGCATGATTTTACCGGATCGTGTTTTGGGGAGGTTGTCTGTGAATTGGATATCGGCGGGTTTGGCGATGGGGCCGATTTTGTCAGAGACCCATTGGCGTAGCGTCTGGGTCATGGTCGCTTGATCCGCACCTAACGGTTTGGCGCCGCGCATCACGATAAACGCGCAAATCGCCTCGCCCGTTATCGCATCGGGGCGCCCCACCACGGCCGCTTCCGCAACCGCGGGATGGGCCACTAAGGCCGATTCGATTTCCATGGTGCCAAGCCTGTGTCCCGACACCTTAAGGACGTCGTCGACGCGGCCCATGATCCAAAAATAGCCGTCTTTATCGCGACGGGCGCCATCTCCGCTTACATAATAACGATTGTCGAAGCGCGCCCAGTAGGTCTCTCGATAACGGGCGTCATCCCCCCATATCGTGCGTAACATGGAAGGCCAAGGGCGGCGTATGACGAGATAGCCGCCTTTGTTGGGCGCGGTAATGGATCGGCCCTCGGCGTCGACGACGTCTGCGTCCATGCCGGGTAGCGCCTTCGTGCAGGAGCCGGGTTTGGTGGCCGTGATGCCAGGGACGGGCGCTATCATATGGACCCCGGTCTCGGTTTGCCACCAGGTATCGACGATAGGGCAACGGGCTTGGCCTATGACGGTGTAGTACCAAAGCCAGGCCTCGGGATTAATAGGCTCCCCCACCGTGCCTAAGACGCGCAGGCTGTCTAGGTTACAGGCTTGAGGATAGCCGTCCCCTTGTTTTTTTAAGGCGCGGATGGCGGTCGGTGCGGTATAGAAGACGCTGACCTTGTGGCGTTCGCATATCTCCCAGAAGCGCCCGGGAGTAGGCACCGTAGGGGCGCCTTCGTACATCACCAGAGTGGCACCGCAGGCCAAGGGTCCATAGGCGACATAGCTGTGGCCCGTGACCCAGCCGACGTCGGCTGTGCACCAGTAGATATCGTCTTCGCGAATATCGAAGGCCCAACGCATGGTGACAATCGTGCCTAGCAAGTAGCCGGCGCTACTATGCTGGATGCCTTTGGGTCGACCCGTAGAACCCGAGGTGTAGAGAAGATAAAGCGGGTGCTCACTACCTACGGCCACCGGTGGACAGTCGGTGCTCATGGAGGCTATGGCGTCGTGCCACCAGATGTCGCGCCCGTCTTTCCAGGTGATGGGGCAACCGGCACGTTTTAACACGAAGACCGTTCGTACGCTCGGACAGTCGTCTAGGACCTGATCGCAGATGGCTTTGAGCCCCACGATCTTGCCCCCTCGATGCCCGCCATCGGCCGTGACCACGGCCACGGCTTGCGCGTCCTCTATGCGGCTCTTTAAGGATTCGCTTGAAAATCCCCCAAAGACCACGGAATGGATGGCCCCGATGCGCGCGCAGGCCTGCATGGCGATGACCGCCTCGGGGACCATGGGCATGTAGATGACAACCCGATCGCCAACGCGGATGCCATGGGCCTTCAGGGCGTTGGCGAAACGACTCACCTCATCGCGCAGCTCGGTGTAGGTCAAGACCCGTATGTCGCCGGGCTCCCCCTCAAAAATGATCGCGGGCTTATCGCCGCGTGTCGGGATGTGGCGATCTAGGCAGTTGGCCGAGACATTGAGTTGGCCGTCTTCAAACCACCGATAATGGGGCGCATTCGTTTCGTTTAAGATCTTCGTGAAAGGCGTGATCCACTCGAGTTCCGTGCGCGCAAGTCGCCCCCAAAAACCCTCATAGTCGCGCGCCGCCTCGTCTATGAGTTCTTGGTAGCGCGCTTCATTCATGGAGCTCCCCTGGCCGAAGCCGGCGGGGGGCGCAAAGAGCCGGTCTTCGCTGAATAGGGATTCTATGGTCTCGTGCGATTTTTCATTCATATGACACCTCTTACGGGCAAGACACCAGGGCCCTGTTAGTTTTTGGGGTCGTGGGCCTCGACCTGTTTCGTGCGGCGTGCTTGTCGATGGCGTACGAACAGGAGCACGACGAGGGCCGCTAACACCAGGGCGACTCCATCATCTATATAGTGCATATAAGGCCCTAGCGCCTGCCAGTGTTGGCCAAGACGCATGCCTATCCATCCGAGCCCCGCAGACCAGAGCGCCGAGCCCGCGGCGGAGTACAGAATGAAGGGGGTAAGCGGCATGCGGCCCACGCCTGCCGGTAAGGAAATAAAGGTGCGCACAATAGGGATGATGCGGCCGAAGAACACCGCGCCCTGACCATAGCGCGCAAACCAGTCGTGCGCCAAATCGAGGTCGTGGTGCGAAATGAACAGATAGCGGCCGTAGCGTTTAAGGAAGGGCAATCCCCCGTAAGCGCCGAGCGCGTATCCGGCTAGTGAGCCTATGACGCTGCCTAACGTCCCTGCGAGCGTGATGCCAAGGAGGCTCATGGCCTGGATGGACACGAGGTAGCCTGAGAAGCTCATGATGATTTCGGATGGAATCGGGATGCAGGCGCTTTCCAGGGCCATGAGCGCGGTAATGCCTGCGTACCCGAAATGACGAATGGTGGCGAGAATCGCGATGGCCATGCCGTTGACGAGGGTCTCTATCACACGCGATCCTTGATAGGTTTTATCGGGGTCTGGGCGGAGACTAAAGCGCCTGCTGCCGCTTTGCGCTATCGAAGCCGTCTGAGCGCTGTTGCCGAACGCTGTCCCCTTAAATCATGCATCCCCGCCCGCTGGAATCCGTGAAGGGCCTGTTTGTGCGAGCCACAGACGCGGGCGCATGGCCATTTTACGGCGATCTGCCTCATGATGAGAAGGTTGTTGCCGGTCCCCGCTCGCCTAAGGCTCTCCCGGCGCCCCGGGTCTTGCCGGGAGCGCCCTGGGGGGTTAGGCCATTTGTTTTTCGCGTATCTCGTCTAATGTCTTGCAATCTATGCACAGGGTCGCGGTAGGCCGCGCCTCGAGTCGCTGGACCCCGATCTCGACTCCACAGTTTTCGCAGTACCCGTAATCATCGGCGTCGATCTTGGCCACGGCCTCCTCGATTTTCTTAACGAGTTTGCGTTCCCGCTCGCGGTTGCGTAACTCCAAGGACATATCCGTCTCTTGGCTCGCACGATCGTTCGGGTCGGGGTGATTTGCGGTTTCGTCTTGCATGATATGCATGGTCCGCGAGACTTCCTGCATCAATTCCGCCTTCCAAGCGAGCAGAACCTTACGGAAGTGTTCCCGTTGCCGGTTATTCATGTATTCTTCGCCCTCGGCTACGAGATAGGGCTTGATGCCGTGCAGTAGAGTCTGAACATCCTTCGTTTTGGTAACCGCCATCGATAAACTCCTGCGCTCGAGACAATGGTAGGGCTTGCGAGCAAGCGCGAATCTATACCAGAAAGTGCCAGGCTTCGCAAGAAAAGGTCCGGGGCGGGAGTTTATATGTGAGATCGTGATGATAGGGATACGATATGCTAAAGGCACTTATTTTTGATGTAGACGGGACCCTTGCGGATACGGAGCGCGATGGCCACCGGGTCGCGTTTAATCGCGCTTTTGCGACCGACGGTCTGGCCATCGTCTGGGACGAGGCGCTTTATGGGGAATTACTGGCGGTTACCGGCGGTAAGGAGCGACTATTACATTTTTTTTTACACGTGCGACCCGATTTGCGGCCGACAGGCGACCTAGACGCCGTGATTTTGCGCCTCCACAAGCGCAAGACCGAGATCTATGGCGAGATCATGGCCCGCGGCGAGCTGCCTCTGCGCCCGGGTGTTCGACGGTTTTTGAGTGAGGCGCGCGCCCAAGGCCTTCTTTTGGCGATCGCCACCACCACGACCGAAGAGAACCTTATTCCGATTTGGGACGCGCTCGGGCCCGATGCGCGGAGCTGGTTTCAGTGCGTAGCGGCCGGGGATTGTGTGGCGGCAAAGAAACCCGCACCGGATGTCTATGAATACGCCCTAGCGTGTTTAAACCTAACCGCGCACGAGTGCTTGGCGTTCGAGGACTCCGAAAACGGTTTTCGCGCCGCGCGCGCAGCAGGCTTGGCGACGATCATCACCGTCACCGACTACACGCGCACGCAGAACTTCGAGGGCGCGCTTCTGGTGGTCGACCATTTGGGGGAGCCTGATCGTCCGCTTACGTGGCTGGCCGGCGTACCGTTTTCTGGCCGTTTTCTGGATGTGTCGGCGGCAGCTGCGCTTTTTGAGAAGCCTTAAGAGGTCTTTATGGAGATTTTTAAGAGTTTTCGTATTGAAGCGGCCCATAAATTGCCGTTTCTGCCCGAAGGTCATAAGTGCGCGCGTTTGCATGGGCACTCGTTTAAGGTCGACGTGCATGTGCGCGGCGAGGTCGATGAAGCGCGTGGCTGGGTGCAGGATTTTGCGGAAATATCAGGGGCTTTTCGGGGTCTCTTCGACGATTTGGACCACCGTTACTTAAATGATATCCCAGGACTTGAAAACCCGACGAGCGAACGTTTGGCGGAGTATGTGTGGATGAGGCTCAAGGCGCTCATCCCGGGCCTGTGTCGCGTGGTCATTCATGAGACTTGTACCGCAGGTTGTGCCTATGAGGGGCCTGCGGCTAGAGAATGAAAGCGAGGAGATCTTCGGGCTGCAAGAGAAGCGCGTCCGCCCCCCAAAGGCGGGCCTCCGCTAAGCGTGTGTAACCAAAGACCGCCGCAAGTCCCGGCATGCCGGCGGCGTGGGCGGCTTCTATGTCGCGTTTATCATCGCCTACATAAATCGTTCGATGCGGGGTCACACCCAGGCGTCGGCACGCTTCCAGTAAGGGGCCTGGGTGCGGTTTTGGTTGGGGGGTCGTGTCGCCGCCAATGAGGCACGCCGCGCGCGTGTCGAGGCCTAGGGCCGTGAGGACGCGGGTAGCCAAGGCCTCGGGTTTATTGGTGACGACACCAAAGGGTACGGTATGGACGGCAAGAAGGGCTAGCACTTCCGCCATTCCCGGGTTCAGTACGGTCGCCTGTCCGATCAAGGCCTCGTATTGGGCCAAGAAGGCGATCCGGGCCGTCTCGTAGGCGGGCATGTCGGGCGTGAGCCCTAGACCGAGACGGAGTAAGGCTACCGTGCCGACCGCCGTGGCGACACGGACGGCCGCTTGATCCAAGGCGGGTGCGGTCGCGGGGCGTATCGCCTCGAGCGCGAGTTTTAAATCAGGCGCGGTATCCGCAAGCGTCCCATCTAAATCAAAAAGGACGGCATCGACCTTCACGGCGTGTTGCGCTGCGCGTATACCAAGTAATTTACGTCCAGGTCCGAACTCAAGGCGTAATGCTCCACGAAGGGGAGATAGCGAACGCCACGGGTCGCGATGTGTTGGAGGCAGGCCCCGCGCATCCAGGCCGCGAGCTCCGAGGGGCGGATGAAGCGGGCATATTCGTGGGTACCGCGCGGTATGAGGTTCAAGAGGTACTCGGCACCTACCACCGCCAAAAGCCAGGCCTTGGGGGTGCGGTTGATGGTCGAGAAAAAGACAGCCCCGCCTGGCTTGACTAGGCATGCGCAGGCCCTAACGATGGATAAAGGGTCGGGTACGTGTTCTAGCATCTCAAGACAGGTCACGACATCAAAGCGCGCCACGGACTCGTCTTGCGCCAAGTCCTCGGCCGCGATCTCGCGATAATCGATGTTAAGACCGCTCTCGGCGGCATGTAGACGCGCCACGAGCAGCGCTTCGTGGGCCAAATCGATACCGGTTACCTGCGCGCCCGCCCTGGCCATGGCTTCACTCAAAAGCCCGCCGCCGCAGCCTACGTCCAAGACCTTAAGCCCGGACAAGGCGACGCGATCGTTTATGAATTGCAGCCGTAGCGGATTCATGCCGTGGAGGGTCTTTAAGGGACCTTCCGGGTCCCACCACGTGCTGGCTATGGCCTCGAATCGTTGCAGCTCCTTCGGGTCGACGTTTTGTGTCGCGTTCATGACAGCCCTCCTGGGTCGGTGCTTTGGATCTTATCACGCCATGTCCTCGCGCGATTGAGGATGTCCCTTTCGTCTAGGGTCAAGGCCAGGCGGTTTTGGAGTAGCGGGCGCCCCGCGACCCATACATGAGTGACCTGGTCCCGGCTTGCGGCATAGACGAGTTGCGATAGCGGATCATAAACCGGTTGCGTGGCCGGGGTATTCAAATTCACCGCAATGATATCGGCGGCCTTGCCGGGAAGGAGCGAGCCGATGCGGTCGGCCAGTCCTAAGGCGCGCGCGCCGTTGATGGTGGCCATCTCCAAGGCTACCGCGGCTGGCACGGAAGTGGGATCGCCGCTGATCCCTTTGGCGAGCAGGGCTGCGGTGCGCATTTCCCCGAACATGTCGAGGTCGTTGTTGCTCGCTGCGCCATCTGTGCCGAGCGCTACATTGACGCCATGCGCTAAGAGGGACGTCACCGGACAGATGCCGGCTGCGATCTTGAGGTTGGATTCCGGGCAATGCACGACATGGACCTGGCGCTTGGCGAGGAGCGCCATTTCGGCTTGCGTCAATTGCGTCATATGGACGGCCACGAGATCCCGTTCGATGATGCCGAGTCGGTCTAAGCGCGCAAGCGGGCGTTCCCCATAACGGCGTTCTGATTCATGGATCTCGCCTGCCGTTTCATGGATATGCATGTGCAGACTGATATCCAATTCGTCGGCATGGACGCGAATGCGCGCCAAGGTCTCGTCCGAGACGGAGTAGGGGGCGTGCGGGGCGAGCAGTGGCTTGATGAGCGGGTTGTGGCGCCACTTGTCGCATAAGGCCATGCCGCGACTTAAGTATTCCTCGGGATCGCGCGCGAATGCCGTCGCGAAATCGATAACCACGAGGCCAAGCGCCGCGCGCAGCCCGGCGGCGCAGGTGACGCTCGCCGTCTCGTCTGCGAAGAAATACATATCGTTAAAGCAGGTGGTTCCGCCTTTGATCATTTCAAGAACGGCAAGCGCCGTACCGTCTCGTACGAAGTCTGTATTGACGAAGCGACCTTCCGCGGGCCAGATATGTTCATTGAGCCATTGGTGCAGTGGCAGATCGTCTGCAAGCCCACGAAACAAGCTCATGGCCGCATGCGTATGGGCATTGACAAGGCCCGGTAGCAGCACGTGATCCGCGAGATCGATCGTGGCCTTGGCATCAACCGGTACGGATTGCGGAATGATCGCCAAGATCTCGTCGCCGCGTATCAGGATCGCGTGCTCGCGCAGGACTTGTCCACGCGGCTCAATCGGGATGATCCAGGGCGCCCGTAGGCATAGATCGACTTCCATGAGGACACCTTTTACGTGATTATGATCATGAGCGCGCGGGTAGGGCCAAGGCCTTGAAGGCGCCGGATTCGACGACGTGGCCTTATCTTTAGACGCGCGAACGAATTGCAAAAGTCCCGTACCTGTCGCTCGTTGTGCGATACCGGAACGCGGCTCATCCTACGCCACCGCAATCGGGCGATCTTGTCGCGACATTGTTTCTGAAAGTTCGCATCCCCCACCGCGAGGATTTCATCGGCCAATAAGGCGTCTGGCTCCCAGTGGACCGCGATTGCCAATAACCAGGGCGCGCCGTTGAAGGGCGCAGCGAAGATCGGCACGAGCAGTCGCGGGAAATACATCTTTTTTAAGATCCCCGCATAGGCCCGTAAGGTATCGGAGCTTTGTCCTCTGATCTGGCTAAAGAGATCCCAATACAAAAGCCCCGCCATGGGGGAAAGCAGGGCATGAGGCAGGGCGGATTTAAAGATATCGGAAAAGGCGAAAATAGAGAGCGCTATCATGACAAAGGGGTTGATAAGCGGCCAGAGAAAGCCGAGTGCCGCGCCCTGATAGCGCACCTGGATATCCTTGTGCGCGAAGTTCTTCAGGAGGTCGCCATAGGCGAGCAGGCCGCGCAGGCCTTGTGGGCGCGCAGAGGACGCCAATGCGGGGTAGTATTCGAGACTTCTGGACATGCGCCTGACGAAGATGAAACCCAGCGCATGATACCATTTCCCCCATTCGCTGTATCTTCTCGCACGCAAAAGGAGGTTTTGAAGTGGTGGATGTTCCGTATGATCGTGTACGTGCGGTGGAATGGCGTGAAGGCGCCGTTTATCTTTTGGATCAGCGCGTTTTACCGACACAGTTGCGCTATGAGGTGTGTGTGACGGCGACCGATGTCGCGCGGGCGATTTCGGCGATGGTTGTGCGCGGAGCACCGGCCATCGGGGTTGCTGCCGCTTACGGTGCCGTGTTGGCGGTTACGGCTGCTTATAAGGCCGCTGGCCGCCATTGGCTTCAGGCGGCCCGCAATGATCTTCATCTGTTGCGCCAAAGCCGCCCGACCGCCGTGAATCTCGCCTGGGCGCTTGATGTCATGGAAGGGGTTATGGCCCAAGTGCGCGACTTAGATCCGCGCGCGGCCTTGGAGGCGGAGGCCTGCGCCCTTCATGCCCGTGATATCGCGGCAAACCGTCAGATGGGTCTGTATGGCGCCGCGCTCTTACCTAAGAATGCGCGCCTTCTAACCCATTGCAACACCGGGGCGCTTGCCACGGGTGGTTTTGGTACCGCGTTGGGGGTCGTGCGCGCGGCCGCCGCGACCCAGGGCATTGCGATGGTGTACGCAGATGAAACGCGCCCCTGGTTGCAGGGCGCGCGCTTGACTGCTTGGGAATTGATAGAGGAGGGCTTGCCCGTCACCGTTTTGGTCGACAGTGCGGCGGCCAGTCTTTTGCGTAGGGGGGAGATTCATGCCGTGCTCGTGGGCGCCGACCGCATTGCGGCCAATGGCGATACGGCCAATAAGATCGGGACTTATGGGCTGGCGGTCCTGGCTCGTCATCATGGGGTTCCGTTCTATGTTGTTGCGCCCACGAGCACCATAGACGTAAAGACCCCCGATGGGGCGGGTATACCGATTGAGGAGCGCGCGCCGGAAGAGATCTTGCAGTGCCAGGGCGTGACGCATAGTCCGGCCGGCGCGCGCGCGTGGAACCCCGTGTTTGATGTCACGCCTGCGAGTCTTATCGATGCCTTGGTGACCGAGCGCGGCGTGGTGCGCGCTCCTGATGAGGCGAAGATCGCTGCGCTTTTTGCGAAGTGAGTCGGGTTTTGGAGATCTTTTAACGGTCACGGGTACGATTTCGGTCGCTAGGCGTCCAAGGGAATGGAGGTAACGGATTTTCCTTGTGGCGCCGGGTCACCTTGTCGTACACGCAACGCGACACTGTTGGCAATGGATGATATGGGGGTGGTGGCAGTCCCCTCGGGCGATGAGCAGCGAGCCCGGGCCGCTTAGGAGTTAGGGGCACCCGGAAGGGATTGATCGGCTGCTAGCGTTCAGGGCCTTAAGTATCCGTGGATGAGCGCAGGAACATATGACTGGGCGCCACGGGCTCTCGCATCTTTACCATCGCGGACAATCGACCGGCGTCACGTTCTGGGCGCCGACGAAAGGTGTACCAGAGCGGGTCTTACCGTACAGGAAGAGGGCCCCGTCCCAGCATTGCAGGCCGATCTTGCGCATCGCGAAGTCGGCGACGAGGGCGCCTGCGCCGGTGCGATGGATGGCTTGCGGGACCGCCTGTTGTGGCCCGAAGCGCAGGCTGGAGGGATCGATATCGTCAACGTTCAGCTGATGGGTGGCAGAGATCCGCACCGGCACGAGCCCTACAGCTTTATGGTTCAGGGCCGGGGGAAAGTGAATAGGGACCGAGATCCCAAGAATGGGTCCGAGGGTACGCCCCATGCGTCCCACGCCGCTTGGGGTACCGAGACTGTAGCCACAGGCCTCGGTCATCTCCTCGGCGCTTTCTTCACTCGATTGGGTCGCAACCGTCACATAACCCATGGCATAAAACGGGACCGGTCCCGGCCCATGCGGGCTCTGGAAACGAAAGCCTCCTAAAGTCTGGCCGGGTTGAAGCTCCCAGGGGCTCGGGGGGATCGTGACGCTTTGCACGGGGGCGCTGGAGGGAAGGAGGTAGGGGAAAAAGCTGACCGCCTCAACGGGATCGCCCACATCAGGCGGTATATCTATCCACCCCCGTGGAAATTGGACGCCTGTAATCGGCACAGGCGCCCCGATATCCAAGGAATCCAAGGCCTGCACGCTCAAAGCGGCATTATGGAAACTGTACCGGTAGGTATAGAGGTGGGTGGCGGCATCATAGGACACTTGCGCCCCTATCGTCACCCGCAGTTCGTTCGGCGGGGTCGGGCAGGTAAGGGCAGCCACAGGCCCCACCACGAGAAGTGCAAGAAGGCCCCACCCTCGCGCCCAATGACAGATTCGATGGGTTCTGTTCATGATAACCTCCTCCCCTGATCGGGTCATGGCTGGGTCTCCTGGTCTTGTGTCAGTTCGATACATTGATGGGGCGTGCCCGGCCCCGTGATACACATATGCCAGTGGTAATGCGGCCCCACGGGGGCAGCCGGGGACTCGGCCTTGACGGGAAAGAAAAACCCCGCCTCCTGGGCTGCTCTTGCGAGCGACCGCTGCGCCCAGGGGGCGTCATAGGGCGGGATGATATCGGCCTCGTCACCGAAACGGTGGCTCACATGGGGTGGGCACCAGTTCCCATGGTCGTAGTCGAAGAGACCGCCCTTAGGCAAGGACAGGGCGTCGATCTCGGGAGATTGGGGTAGGGGCAGGGGTATATCCAGGACGTAGAGCATCGTCACTCGAAGGGCGCTAATCAATTGATTGTACTTATTCATCATCCTCTCAAGCCCTGCCACCATCACCGTCGAGGCATACCCGTTATGATGATCGTGGTTCTGGGATTGCGGGGTGATATAGAGCCCGGGGATGGTCGGAAAGGTCAGTCCTTCTGCGGCTATTACCGGGATCTCGAAGGTCGTAGGGCCGATCGTGATCGAGCCTGCTGGGGTCGGGGCGGTGGCCACGAGGGTCACGACCGTAGCCCCGGAAGTCTCCGGGGCGGCATAGACGGTCTCTAAGACACCACTTAAGCCGGTGTTGGCCTGAAGCTGTGGCGTTGCGGCATGAGGATCGATAGGGACTGGGCAGACCCAACGCCCGAAGCCGTCCATCACGGCGGTCGTCACATACCCTGCGCTTTGACTCCCGATCGTCCATTGCCCTGGGGGACGGGGAATCACCACTCCAGATCATGGCCTCCGGCCGTCTGGGGGACATGCCACGTGAGCGTGATCGTGCAGTCGGAGAGAAGTGCCCCGTGGGTGACATCCAAACAGGCGATTTGGATCATTTGCTTTTGAAGACCCTGTCCATACGGAGAAAGGGTGGAGCTGATCACGCTCGGGGCCATAGTGAGACCCTCTCGGGAGCTTGCAGGCGCTCCCTGATTCATAGACCCCGCAGGAGATCCTCCCAGCAGCATCCAGGCCTCTTGGGGCCTTTTTTCATGGAAATGTCGGATACCCAGGGCATAGGCGTCCCGAGGGGGTGCGGCCCTCGACTGCGGTCCCACCCCCATCATCAGTACACCCGTTATCATGAGAATGAGACCTATCTTCATCGCTCACCCGCAATCGTGGAAATATGGTCACCGTGAGATCAAGAGAATCATAATAAATATTTATTGTCAAGTGAAAACCTCGAAACGGGCATACCAACGGGAAATTTCCTCGCTTCGACACGGGGCCAATCACTTGCGCTGCCATGAGAGCCTGTATCGCGTAGGAGGTCCTGGCGGATGGGGCCCTATACGCCGGATAACCCTGTCGTATGCGTAGGGGCGCATCTCATGGCTGTATCGCGCGAAGCCCCCTGCATTTCGCGGGTCGCGCGTCACTTGCTCCTAAAGTACTTGGGCACCACCACGGGCCTTAAGCCCGCTGGCGATGACACCTGTAGGGGCGTATCGGTGGTGGCCGGGCGCGGGGACCGAGAGCTTAAGGGTTTGCGAAGGTTTTGATTTGCGTATGAGGCAAGATCCAGGAACGGGTGGCGTACAGGGGCCGTTGAAGGCGCTGGGTTCGGATGACATGATCTCAGGCGATCCGCTCATCACGCCTATGCAGTCACGAGCCGGGCGAAGGGATTTTAAAGAAATCTAGGAACACGAGGCACGGGGGTATGAGCGAGATCAGGGAGCGCGTTTAAGCGTTGAAGGGCGCGCGATCGCCGAGATGAAGGACGAAACACAATCAACATACGCCCCATGCGGGCTCTTTTGGGGTTGGCGCATGCCCTTAAGGGGAGCGCCTGCGGTATGGCCCGGCAGCGCGTCTGTTGGCGCACATTCCGCGCTATTGTGCCGGGGCCGCGCCTTTTGTTCAGGCCCTGCTCGCATCAGCATACGCAGCCTATCGGGCGGTTAAGGTCCGCCCCATGGAGAATGGCGGAAGCGGCGAGGTTAGTCTTTGGCGAAGACTCCTCTTTGTGGTACGCTACGGGACCGGTTTTATAGGCAGCCCCATAAGAGGTTCTAAGGCCGCTACGCGGTCAAAATTCGATGGACCAATTCGCCAAAGAAACAATCCCTGTCAATTTAGAAGAGGAGATGCGCCAGTCGTATCTCGACTATGCCATGAGCGTCATAGTCGGGCGCGCGCTCCCGGATGTCCGCGATGGCCTAAAGCCCGTGCATCGGCGCGTACTCTACGCCATGCAGGTTTTGGGTAACGAGTGGAATCGCCCCTACAAGAAGTCAGCGCGCGTCGTGGGTGACGTGATTGGTAAATACCATCCCCATGGCGACACGGCGGTCTATGACACCATCGTGCGTATGGCGCAGACCTTTTCTATGCGTTATCCCTTGATCGATGGCCAAGGCAACTTTGGATCGGTGGATGGCGACGCGCCGGCGGCTATGCGTTATACCGAAATCCGTATGGCGCGCATCGCCCACGACCTGTTGGCCGATCTCGATAAAGAAACGGTCGATTTTGCGGCCAATTATGATGGTTCCGAACATGAGCCCGTGGTGTTGCCGACCGGCATACCTAATCTTTTGGTCAATGGTTCGTCGGGTATCGCCGTGGGGATGGCGACCAACATCCCACCGCATAATCTCACCGAAGTCATTAATGCCTTGTTGGCCTTGATTCAAGAGGGCGATCTTTCGGTCGATGCCTTAATGGCCTATATACCGGGCCCGGATTTCCCGACGGCGGCGATCATCAATGGCGCGGCGGGTATCCGCGAGGCGTATATGACCGGCCGTGGCAAGATCTATGTGCGTTCGCGCGTAGAGATCGAGGAGGAGCGCCCAGGGCATCGCCAAGCCTTGATCGTCACCGAATTGCCTTATCAGGTCAATAAAGCCCGTCTTCTGGAAAAGATCGCGGAGCTCGTCAAGGAAGGGCGGATCGAAGGCATTGCCGAACTGCGCGATGAATCCGACAAGTCCGGCATGCGCATGGTCATCGAATTGAAGCGCGGCGAGAATGCCGAAGTCATTTTAAATAATCTCTACCAGTTGACCTCCCTTCAGACGGTGTTCGGGATCAATATGGTGGCGCTCGAAGAGGGGCAGCCTAAGCTCCTCAATTTGCCACAAATTTTGAAGGCGTTTTTGAGTCACAGACGGGAAGTCGTGACGCGCAGGACGCTCTATGAGTTGCGTAAATCGCGGGAGCGCGCGCATATCTTAGAAGGGCTTGCCGTAGCCCTTGAGAATATCGATGAAATCATAGCGCTCATCAAGGCGGCCACGGATCCGGCGAGCGCGCGGCGCAGCCTATTGGATCGGGCCTGGTCGGCGCGCCTTGTTATGGCGTTATTGCAGGGCACGGATATTCCATCGCGACCCGAAGGGTTAGCCGCCGAGGCGGGCTTAAACGGTGATCGGTATGTCTTGACCGAGGTGCAGGCGCAGGCGATCTTGGATCTGCGTCTTCATAGGTTGACCGGTCTTGAGCAGGAGAAGATCCATGGGGAATATCAGGAGATTCTCCGTAAAATCACCGCTCTGCTCGCGATATTGCAAAGCGCGACGCGTCTTATGGAAGTGATTTCAGATGAGCTTATTGCCTTAAAGAGCCAGTATGGCGATGCGCGCCGTACGGAGATCTACGCCGGTCGTCTGGATTTGAGTCGCGAAGACTTGATCGCCCAGGAAACCGTGGTTGTGACCTTATCGCACACGGGCTATGTGAAGGCTCAGCCCTTGGCCGACTATCGGGCCCAGCGGCGCGGAGGTAAGGGTCGTAGCTCCGGGCGTATGCGCGAGGAGGATTTTGTAGACCGCCTTGTCGTCGCCAATACTCATGACACCATCTTGTGTTTTTCCAATCGAGGCAAGGCCTATTGGCTTAAGGTCTACGATTTGCCTCAGACTGGATATGGCGCCCAGGGGCGCCCCATTGTCAATTTCCTGCCGCTTGCGGAAGGCGAAAAACTGACGACCATTTTGCCTTTATCGACCTTCGAGGAAGGCAAATCGGTCTTTATGGCGACCTCGGACGGGACCGTAAAGAAGACGCCTTTGGCGGATTTCTCGCGGCCGCGCACAAGTGGTATCGTCGGTATCGATTTGGTCGAAGGGAATGTCTTAGTCGGCGCCGGGATCGCAAGCGGACAGAGCGAGATTTTGTTGTTCTCCGACGCGGGCAAAGCGATCCGCTTCAAGGAAGCGGACGTGCGCTCGATGGGCCGCAATGCGCGGGGTGTGCGCGGTATCAGTTTGCGCGCGGGCCAAAGGGTCGTTTCTTTGATCCTGGTCGATCCCCATGCGGCAGGGCAGACGGTATTGACGGCGGCGGAAAACGGATTCGGTAAACGGACGCCCTTCTCGGACTTTCCTTGCCATAACCGTGGCGGTCAAGGCGTGATCTCCATGCAGGTGACCGAGCGTAACGGCAAGATCGTAGGCGCGGTTTTAACGGGCGGCGATGATGAGGTGATGATGATCACGGATGCGGGGAGTTTGATCCGTATGCGTGCGCAGGAGATATCGATGACGAGCCGCAATACGCAAGGGGTGCGCTTGATGGGTTTGAGCGGCGAGGAGCGTTTGGTAGGCTTGGAGAAGATAGAAGAGGCCTCGATGTTGGGAAATACGGATGTCGAGGTTTTGGTGCAGCCGACAGAGACAGGTGAGGATCATGACGCGGATCTTTAATTTTGGTGCAGGGCCTGCGGTGATGCCGCAGGCGGTGTTGCGCAAGGCTCAGGAAGAACTCGTCGAATGGCATGGCAGCGGCATGTCGGTCATGGAGATGAGTCATCGTGGGCGGGAATTTATGGGGATCGCGGCGCACGCCGAAAAGACCCTGCGCGCGCTCATGGGGATACCGGATCATTATAAGGTCTTGTTCTTGCAAGGCGGCGCTTCGCTCCAGTTTGCCATGGTTCCGATTAACCTGCTGCGCGGTAAGCAGACCGCGGACTACATTCATACGGGCGAGTGGTCCAAAAAGGCGATTGAGCAGGCGCGGCGTTTGACTCACGTAAATATTGCCGCAAACGGTGAGGCCTCGCACTTTACGGACATTCCGCCGGTTGAGTCCTGGCGGCTTTCAGCCGATGCCGCCTACGTCCACTACACGCCCAATGAGACGATAGGGGGGGTGGAATTCCCGTTTATCCCCGAGACCCACGGGGTGCCTCTGGTGGCGGATATGTCCTCTACCATTTTGTCGCGCCCGATCGATGTCAGTCGTTTTGGCTTGATTTACGCAGGCGCACAGAAAAATATCGGGCCTTCGGGGCTCACGGTCGTGATCGTGCGCGAGGACCTCGTGGGCGAGGCCTTGCCGGGCATGCCGAGCATGCTTGATTATAAGATCCATGTCGAAAACGACTCCATGTACAACACGCCACCCACCTTCCCCATCTATATGGCCGGTCTTGTCTTTGATTGGTTACAAGAGCAGGGTGGGCTTTCGGGTATGAGCAGAATCAATGAGCGCAAGGCGCGGCTTTTGTATGACTGCATCGCGCAGTCCGGCGGGTTTTACGTCTGCCCGGTGGCCCCTAGCTGCCGTTCCTGGATGAACGTGCCCTTTACCTTGAAGGATGCGCGTTTAGATGAGTCATTCTTGAAGGAGTCGCAGGCCGCGGGGCTTTTGCAACTGAAGGGGCATCGGTCGGTAGGCGGCATGCGTGCTAGCCTCTATAACGCCATGCCGGAAGAGGGCGTCGCAGTCCTCGTGGCCTTTATGCGGGACTTTGCCGGGAGGCATGGTTGATGTTTAAGGTCCTCACCCTGAACCAGATCTCGCCTTTGGGCCTCGAACGCTTCCCTAAGGAGCGTTTTGTCGTAGGGCCCGAGGTGAAGGATCCCGATGCCATCATGCTCCGGTCCTTCAAGATGCATGATATGGCGTTGCCGGCCGGCCTTAAGGCGGTCGGGCGGGCGGGGGCGGGGGTCAATAATATTCCGGTGGCGGCCATGAGCGCGCGCGGTATTCCCGTCTTCAATGCGCCGGGCGCCAATGCCAACGCGGTTAAGGAATTGGTTGTGGCCGGGCTTTTGATCGCCGCGCGTAATCTGCGCGGGGCCTGGGAGTTCGCGCAGGGTCTTCAGGGTTCGGATGCGGAGATCGGTCGGGCCGTGGAGGCCGGTAAAAAGGCCTATGCCGGTTTTGAGCTGCCCGGGCGCACTTTGGGGGTCGTAGGCTTAGGCGCGATCGGTCGCATGGTGGCAAACGTCGGGCTCTTGTTGGGCATGAAGGTTGTGGGCTTTGATCCCGAATTGACCGTGGAAGGGGCTTGGCAGCTCTCGGCCGAGGTGCGCAAGGCGGCCAGTATCGAGGAATTATTGCGCCAGGTAGATTTTGTGAGCTTCCATGTGCCGCTCGTCGATGCCACGCGCCATATGATCAATGCCGAACGTCTTCGTCTCTTGAGGCCGTCTGCTACGATCTTGAATTTTGCGCGCGAGGGCATCGTAGACGACGGCGCGGTATTGGCGGCCCTCGATGCGGGGCACCTCCATGGCTATCTGTGCGATTTTCCGACGAATCAGCTCAAGAACCATCCCAAAGTCCTCGCGCTGCCGCATTTGGGCGCGTCGACCCAAGAAGCCGAGGATAATTGCGCCGTCATGGTAGCCGATGAGTTGCGCGATTTCTTGGAACACGGAAATATCCGATATTCCGTGAATTTTCCGGATGTGGTGGTCGCGCGTGAAGGCGTCTGCAGGCTTTCTGTGGCCAACGCCAATGTCCCCAATATGGTGGGGCAAATCTCGACTGCTATGGCGCAGGCCGGGCTCAACATTCATAATCTCGTCAATAAATCCCGCGGGGATGTCGCTTATACCCTCGTGGACCTGGATAGCCCGCTTCCCGACGCGGTCTACAAGCAAATCGCTAGCATTCCGGGTGTCATGTCGGTGCGAAGGATAACCGCCTGAGGCCGCTATGGCAGAGCATGCCGATGACCCCGAGTGGCGACTGGGCCTACACCGTAGCCAGATCGACGCGATAGACGAAGAGATCCAGAAGCTTCTGGCGGACCGGGCGCGTCATGCCCAATCCATCGCCAAAATCAAACAGGAAAGTGCCCGTGAGGCGGTCTTTTATCGTCCCGAGCGGGAGCGGCAAATCTTGGCGCGTGTCTTGGAGCGCCATGAGGGCCCCTTGCCCGAAGAGGACGTGCTGCGTATTTTCCGGGAAATCATGGGCTCGTGTCTGGCCTTGGAGCATAAGCTCGCCGTCGCCTATTTCGGTTCCGAGGGCAGCTTTACCGAAGGGGCTTTGCGTAAGCATTTTGGGAGCGCGGTGGAAGCCCTTCCCGCACCGACCATAGCCGAGGTCTTTCGCCGGGTGAGCGCCGAGGCGGTCGATTTCGGGGTCGTTCCCGTGGAGAATTCCGCCGAAGGCATCGTAAGCCATACGCACGATCTTTTTATGCAGTCAGAACTCGTGATTGTAGGCGAGGTGGTGCTGCGTGTGCGCCATCAGCTGATGTCTTGCGCTCGTAACCTGGCCGATATCAAACAAGTCGCGGCGCATCCTCAGGCCTTGGCGCAATGCCGCGAATGGCTCGCGTCTCATCTGCCGCATAGCGCGCTCGTACCGGTCTCCAATAATGCCGAGGCCGCTCGGCGCGCCGTTGACGACAAGACGCTTGCGGCGATCGCCTCGCGCGAGGCGGCATCGCGCTGGCAGCTTGAGATATTGGCGGCGGATATCGAGGACGCGCCCGACAATACGACGCGCTTTTTTGTGATCGGGCGTAAACCCGTAGGGCCAAGTGGACACGATAAAACGAGTCTGCTGTTATCAGCGCCCCATACGCCCGGGGCCTTGTCGGCGCTCTTGAAGCCCTTGGCCGATCGCGGCATCAGCTTGTTGCGCATCGAGTCGCGTCCGGCGCGTTGGGCGTTATGGGAGTATGTGTTTTTCGTCGATATTGTAGGCCACGAAAGCGAGGCCGTGGTGGCAGACGCCCTAGAGGAGTTGGAGCGTTGCGGGCGTATCGTGCGCAGGCTCGGATCTTATCCTTTAGCCCTTTGAATTTCTGACCGTTCCAGAGAGTTTCTGACAGTATGACGTGTGATCCCACGATTTTAGCGGTACCGGGCGTACGCGGGCTTGTCCCTTACCAGCCGGGCAAGCCCATAGAGGAACTAGAGCGCGAATTGGGCGTGACTGGCGCCATCAAGCTTGCGTCCAATGAAAACCCCTATGGGGCCGGAGGGCGTGCGCACACCGCAGCGACCGCCGCGCTCACCCATATGGCGCGTTATCCGGACGGGGGCGCATTTGCCTTGAAGCGCGCCTTGAGTACCGCGCTCTCTGTAACCGAGGCCCAGATTACTTTGGGGAATGGTTCAAATGACGTCCTAGAGCTGATTGCGCGCACTTTCTTGAGCCCGGGGGAGGTGGCGCTTTGTGACCAGTACGCCTTCGCGGCCTACCCGATTAGTGTTCGCGGTCTGGGCGCTCAGATGATCATGGTTCCGGGTCAGGCCTATGCCCATGATCTGGACGCCATGAAATCGGCGCTTTCGCCTTCGGTGCGCATGGTGTTTTTAGCCAATCCCAACAACCCCACGGGCACTTGGTTTAGTAAAGACGCGCTGCTACGCTTTTTGGATGCCGTACCGACATCCACGATCGTCGTTTTAGACGAGGCTTATTTCGAGTACGTCACGGAGCGGGAATACCCGGATGGCCGTCTGTTGCTCGCGCGCTATCCGCAACTGATCGTCGTGCGTACCTTTTCGAAGGTGCATGGCTTGGCGGGCTTGCGCATTGGCTATGCCTTGTCGGCGGCGCCCTTGGCCGATCTCATGAATCGCTTGCGCCAGCCCTTTAATGTCAACAGCATCGCCCAAGCGGCGGCGATCGCGGCCCTGGGGGATCTTGCCTACATCGAGGAGATGGTGGCCCTTAATACCGTGAACCGACAGGTCTTGGCGGACGGTCTCAAAGGCCTAGGCTTTGGGATGCTCCCTTCGCTTGGGAATTTCTTGTGTGTTGAGGTGGGGGACGCCGCGCGTATCTATCAGGCGCTTTTGCGTAAAGGCGTGATTGTGCGGCCGCTTGCGCCTTATGGCATGCCTGCCCATCTGCGGGTGACCGTGGGGCGACCCGAGGAGAATCGGCGGTTTATCCAGGCGCTGGCGGATGTCGTGGGGCGCGCCCTTGAAGCCTAGGCTTGCGATCATCGGCGTAGGTCTCATGGGAGGGTCGCTGGCGCGCGCCTTGCGGGGCGCGGCTTACGTCTCGGAGATCTTGGGGCTCGATGCCGATCCGGACGTCTTGGCTCGCGCACAAGCCTTGGGCATCATCGACCGGGGACTTACGCGCCTTGAAGAAGGCGTGGCCGATATTATTGTGCTCGCGACCCCGGTGGCGACCTTGCCTGGTCTTCTTTTGGATATGAAAGCTCCGCTGCGCACGGCGACTGTCGCATTCGATATGGGGAGCGTGAAAGGGCCGGTCACAGACGCCGCGCAAAAAGCGGGTCTTACGCGTTTCATTCCCTGTCACCCCATGGCGGGCGCCGAGTGTTCGGGCCCTGAGGCGGCGCGCGATGATCTCTTTGCCGGGCGCGTCGTGGTGCTCACCCCCGAGGCCCATGCGGACCCTCAGGCCTTGCAAGCGGCCCGATCCTTGTGGGAGGCGGTCGGAGCGCGCATCGTTTTGGCGCCCGCGCAAGCCCATGATCGCCTCGTGGCCTATACCAGTCATTTGCCGCATCTCTTGGCGTTCGCGTGTGCGGATTTTTTGGCGCAACAAGGCCCGGATTCCGTTGCTTTGGACTTTATCGGGACCGGCCTGCGCGATTTTTTACGCATCGCTGGCAGCGATCCGGTCATGTGGCGGGATATTTGCGCGACCAATAGCGTGTTTTTGGCTGATGCCTTGGCAGGTTATGGCCAATACCTGATCGATTACGGCGCGGCGCTTCGTGCCGGGGATGGGGTAGGCCTGCACGCACACTTTGCGCGTGCTCGCGCCTTTTATGAGACAGTCAACGAGGAGCCCGCTCGTGGCAAGCATTAATTACCGAGTCAGCGCCGGCCGTCCCTTGGCGGGTACCGTGAAGGTTGCAGGCGACAAATCCATATCGCATCGGGCCGTTATGCTGGCGGCCTTGGCCGAGGGTCGGAGCGTCATCACGGGCCTCTTGGAAGGCGAGGATGTCTTGGGGACGATAGGCGCGTTTCGCGCCTTGGGTGTCTCCATGGAAGGCCCGGATGCCGGTCGTCTCGTCGTAGAGGGCGTGGGCTTGCATGGCCTGCAGGCGCCGGTAGGGCCATTGGATCTGGGCAATTCCGGGACCAGTATGCGGCTTTTGACGGGCCTGCTCGCCGCCCAACCTTTCGGGACACGGCTTGTCGGCGATGAATCCTTGATGAAGCGTCCCATGGAGCGTGTGGCCGCGCCCTTGCGCCTCATGGGCGCTGTCATCCAAACCGGGGACGGGGGCAGGCCGCCTCTCCATATAGTCGGCGGTCAAAGGCTTACCGGCATCCATTATGATCTGCCGGTCGCGAGTGCGCAGGTGAAGTCGGCCATCCTTTTGGCGGCTCTTTATGCCACGGGAGAGACTACGATCAAAGAGCCGGCCCCGAGTCGCGATCATACCGAGCGGATGTTGGTGGGTTTGGGCTACCCCGTGCGCCGCGTAGGGGCCGAGATTCATGTGACCGGGCGTGCGGGGACTTTGCGTGCCCTTTCTTTTACCGTGCCAGCCGATTTGTCGTCCGCCGCCTTCTTTTTGGTCGCGGCCAGCATCGTTCCCGGTTCGCGGGTCGTGTTGAAGGAGGTCGGCATGAATCCGACCCGTACCGGTATCCTCGAAATCTTGCGCGCCATGGGCGCCGATATCGCCGTGACTCACGAGGCTGTGGTAAGTGGCGAGCCGGTTGCGGACCTGACGGTGACGGCCGCTCCCTTGCGCGGGGTGACGATTGCGCCTGCGCTCGTCCCGCTTGCGATCGACGAGTTTCCTGCGATCTTCGTGGCCGCGGCCTGCGCCCAAGGGACTACGGTCTTGCGGGGTGCAGCCGAGTTGCGTGTCAAAGAGAGCGACCGTTTGGCGGTTATGGCTCGTGGTCTCAAGGCCTTGGGAGTCCAGGTGGAGGAGTTCCCGGATGGCATGGCGGTGACCGGCGGGACTTTGCATGGCGGGGCGATCGAATCAGGCGGCGATCATAGGATCGCCATGGCGTTTGCCGTCGCGGGCCTGTGTGCGAGCGCCCCGGTCTTGGTGCAGGATTGCCGTAACGTGGCCACCTCGTTTCCCGCCTTCGTCGAGCAGGCCCGTGCCTTGGGCTTCGATCTCGAGTTGACCCACGCATGATCCCGGTTCTTGCCCTTGATGGCCCCTCGGGTTCGGGTAAGGGCGCAGTCGGCATGGCCGTTGCGTCCGCTTTGGGTTGGCATTATCTAGACAGCGGCGCCGTGTATCGGGCCTTGGGGCTTTTGGCGTCCTGGGAAGGGGTGGCTTGCGACGATGAGGAAGGGCTAAACACCTTGGCGCGCACCCTGCGGCTGCGTTTTGTTCACGCGGGTACGGGTGAGCCACAGGTGTTCGTGAACGAACGCGACTGTGCGTTACAATTACGCGCGCCCGAGATTGCCAGTGCCGCTTCGCAAGTGGCGGCGATAGGCAGCGTACGCGCGGCGCTTTTGTCCCGCCAGCGCGCGGCACGGCAGGCGCCGGGGTTGGTTGCGGATGGTCGCGATATGGCCAGTCACGTCTTTCCGGATGCCTTTTTGAAGGTTTATCTCACCGCCAGTGCCGAGGTCCGTGCGCGCCGCCGCTATGATCAGTTGAAGGCAAAGGGCTTCGGTGTTACGCTTTCAAAGCTTATAGGGGAGATTCGGGAGCGCGATGAGCGCGATGCACGCCGCGAGGTAGCACCGCTTCAGCCCGCCCAGGACGCCATAGTGCTGGATTCTTCGGTCTTGACGCTTCGGGAGGTCATCGACCAAGTGCTTGCTTTAGTAAGGGCGCATCCAGTCTTTTAGCCAACCCGGATCTTTGAAAAACAACCAACCCCGTTGTTTTTAAACGGGACCACGCGCCTTTATTTTTGGGCCTTGACCAAGAGAGATACATGAGCCAAAGCTTTGCCGAATTGTTTGAAGAGAGCATGCAGTCGTGCCAGATGCGGCCGGGTAGCCTGATCGTAGGCGAAGTCGTACGCGTAGATGACGAGGTGGTGATCGTGAATGCCGGCCTCAAGTCAGAAGGTGTGATTCCCACGGAACAGTTCCGCAACGCCGCAGGCGAGATCGGGGTCAAGGTCGGTGATCGCATAGAGGTGGTCATAGAGTATATGGAGGATGGCTTCGGCCAGACTCGTCTCTCGCGCGAAAAGGCCTGTCGGGTCAAGGCATGGGACGTCTTGGAAGAGGCGTTCGAGAAGCAAAGTGTCATAACGGGCATTATGACCGGCAAGGTGAAGGGCGGCTTTACGATCGCCATCGACACCATACGGGCCTTCCTGCCTGGTTCTTTGGTGGATGTGCGTCCGGTTCGCGACCCCTCTTACCTGGAAGGCAAGGAACTCGAATTCAAGGTCATCAAGCTAGACCGTAAGCGTAATAACGTGGTGGTTTCACGGCGCGCGGTCGTAGAAACCGAGATTTCCGCGGAGCGCGATCAGTTGCTCGCCAATCTCGAAGAAGGTCAGATCGTCAAGGGTGTGGTCAAGAATCTTACAGACTACGGCGCGTTCGTGGATCTGGGCGGTGTCGACGGCCTTTTGCACATCACGGACTTGGCCTGGAAACGCGTCAAGCACCCATCGGAAATGCTCAATATCGGCGACGAGGTCGAGGCCAAGGTCTTGCGCTTCGACCGGGAACGCAACCGCGTCTCGCTAGGCTTAAAGCAGTTGGGCGACGATCCGTGGGTGGATTTGGCACGCCGTTACCCCGTTGGTACCCGTATTTTTGGTAAGGTCACCAATATCACCGATTACGGCGCGTTCGTAGAGATCGAGGAAGGCGTGGAAGGTTTGGTCCATGTCTCCGAGATGGATTGGACCAATAAGAATGTGCACCCCACCAAGGTCGTGCAGTTAGGCGACGAAGTGGAGGCGATGATCCTTGATATCGACGAAGAGCGTCGTCGGATCTCGCTTGGCATCAAGCAGTGCCAGCCGAATCCCTGGGAAGAGTTTGCCGCGACCCATAACAAGGGCGATATGGTCAAAGGCCAGATCAAGTCCATCACCGATTTCGGCGTGTTTGTCGGTCTCGACGGTGGCATCGACGGGCTGATCCACTTAACCGACTTGTCTTGGACGCGCGCCGGTGAAGAAGCGGTGCGCGACTTGAAGAAAGGCGATGAGTTGGAGGCCGTGGTCTTGGCAGTCGACCCTGAGCGCGAGCGCATCTCTTTGGGCGTAAAGCAGATGGAAGGCGACCCCTTTAATAACTACTGCGCGGAAAATGGCAAGGGCGCCGTGGTTTCGGGTGTGGTCACGGCGGTGGATGCCAAGGGCGCTACGATCAAGCTGGGCGATGACATCGAGGGCTATCTGCGCGCCGCCGAGGCTTCGCGCGACCGTATCGAGGATGCGCGGGGCGTGTTGAAGGAAGGGGATACGGTCGAGGCCAAGATCATGACGATCGATCGCAAGAACCGTAAGATCACGCTTTCCGTACGCGCAAAAGATATGGAGCGCGAGAACGAGGCCGTGCAGGAATATACCCGCAAGGCGTCTACGACCACCTCTTCCTTGGGCGACAAGCTTAAAGAAAAGTTAGGTCAAAAGGAGTAAGCGGGGGTTTTGCGTGGCCATGACCAAATCTGAACTGATTCAGTGCCTCACGGCAGCAAGTGGGCCGCAACTCGATCAACGGGATGTGGAGTTGGCAGTCAAAGGCCTGCTGGAGCGTATGTCAATCGCGCTAGAGGCCGGCGAACGCATAGAGGTGCGCGGTTTCGGGAGTTTCTCTTTGCATGAACGCCCCGCGCGCCTGGGCCGCAATCCAAAAACGGGCGTAAGTGTGTTGGTACCTGATCGCAAGGTTCCCCATTTCAAGCCTGGTAAGGAGTTGCGGGAGCGGGTCGACCGCTGAAGGCGGGGCCTGCGGAAACACAAAGAGACGGCATGGGTTCGAGCCCGTGCCGTTTTTTTTGGTGAGGGTGTAGCGCAAACATGAGACGCGTTCTCTACGTTTTGGTGTCGATCGTCGTGGTCTTCTTGGGCTTAGGCTTTGCCTACAAGAACGCCACCTTGGTGAGTGTGCGCTACTACGGGGGCTTAAGCTGGGAAGCCCCGCTTGCCGTGGTGTTGCTGATCGTCCTCGTGATAGGCGTGGGGCTGGGCTTTTTGGCGAGCTTAAATCGCATGGTCCGGTTGCGTGCCCAACTCTACACGGCGCGCAAACAGCTTCGCCACATGGAGCAAGAAGTAGCAAACCTGCGCGCGCTTCCTATTAAAGATGTTCTTTGATAATGCCGACGCCCTCATTTGGTTGCTCCTGCCGCTTGCAGCGGGCTCCGGCTGGATCGCCGCGCGGCTCGATCATAAGCGCCACGAGGTTCGCAAAGACCTCCCCACGGCCTATTTCAAGGGCCTGAACTTCCTGTTAAACGAGCAGGCCGACAAGGCCATCGAGATCTTCATTAAGGTTCTGGAAGTCAATTCCGAGACCGTAGAAACTCACCTCGCCTTAGGCAGTCTGTTCCGTCGGCGTGGCGAAGTGGAGCGGGCGATTCGCGTGCACCAAAATATCATCGCGCGGCCCGCGCTCCATCGCGATCAGCGCGCACGCGCTCTGCTCGAGCTAGGCCAAGACTATCTGAAGGCGGGTCTCTTGGATCGCGCCGAGAACCTTTTTTTGGAATTGGCGGAGATTCGGATTCATAATGAAGAGGCGCTGCGGCTGCTCATGCATATCTATCAGCAGGAGCACGAATGGGACAAGGCGATCAGTGTCTGCCATCGGTTATCGCGTGCCGGGGGCGAGGATTTGGGCGACATCATAGCGCAGTACCACTGCGAACTCGCGGAAGCGGCTTATAAGCGTAACGAACACGAAGGGGCGCGTGAGGCGGCACGGCGGGCCCTGCAAAGCGACAAAGGCTGCGTGCGCGCGAGCATGGTTTTGGGTCGCATCGAGGCGGATCTGGGGCGCCATAAGGAGGCGATTAAGGCGTGGCGGCGGGTCGAGGTGCAAGATCCTTTGTATCTAGGCGAGGTCGCGCAAGCGCTCGCGCAGAGCTATCAGGCCTTGGGCGACGAGGAAGGCCTGCATCGTTTTTTTCAGGAGGCGCTCGTGCGCCACCACGACATCGCGCTCATGTTGGTGTTGTCGGAAGTCGTTGAGCGCCGCGAGGGTGCGCGCGCGGCGGAGGGTTTCATTGTGTCTTGGTTGCGCCTCCAGCCTTCAGTGCGGGGTTTGAATCGCTTGATCGGATTGCACCTCGAGCAGGCCTCTGGCGAATCGCGTAAGGATTTGGCCATCTTGAAGGGCATTATCGAGAAGATTGTGGAAGGAAGGAGGCGCTACCTGTGTCATCAATGCGGCTTTGCTGGCCAATCCCTGCATTGGCAATGTCCCAGCTGCCATCGTTGGAACACCGTTACGCCCGCCGGAGATCATGATGCCCTCTCATGACCCGCGGATCATCGTCGCCTTAGATCTCCCATCACAGGCCCAAGCGCTCGCTTTAGCGGAACGATTGGACCCCAAGGTCTGTCGCGTGAAGGTAGGGCTTGAGCTTTTTGTGGCCGCGGGCCCCGCGATCCTGCGCGATTTGAGCGGTTTGGGGTATGAGATATTTTTAGATCTCAAGTTCCATGATATCCCGACCACCGTCGGGCGCGCCGTCGAGCGCGCCTGCGCCTTGGACGTGTGGATGCTCAATGTCCATGCGCTAGGGGGGCTGCGTATGTTGGAGGCAGCATCCAAGGCTTCGCAGGGATCCGCGACCCGCTTGATCGGCGTGACGATTTTGACAAGCCACGATGAGGCCGATCTGGCCGCTTTGGGCTTAAGCGATGCGCCCGCGCGCGTGCAGGCTCTGGCCGCGCTCTGCCGGCAGGCCGGTCTCCATGGGGTGGTCTGTTCGGCGCAAGAGGCGGGCCTGCTCCGCGCCGCCCACGGCCCGCAGTTTACGCTCGTGACGCCAGGCATTCGGCCTCAGGGGGCGGGCCTCGATGATCAAAGACGGGTTTTGACGATCACGCAGGCGCTTTTGGAGGGCGCGCATTATCTTGTGCTGGGGCGACCCATTACGCAGGCTTCGGATCCCAAGGCGGCGCTTGAAGCCTGTGTGATGGAGGTCGCGCGGTATGAAGCGACGCAGGCCGGTTCTTAAGGGGGACGTGAGGCGTCATGGATCATTTGATTACGATATTGGCCAATATGGCGCAGGCGCGCGTGACAGTCGTAGGCGATGTCATGCTCGATCGCTATTGGTATGGGGATGTGGAGCGCATCTCTCCGGAAGCGCCGGTGCCGGTCGTGGCGGTGGCTCGTTCCGAGGAGCGCCCGGGGGGCGCTGCGAACGTGGCGCGCAATATCGCGGGGCTGGGCGCGTATTGTCAGCTCTTGGGTCTATGCGGGAATGACGCGGCGGCCGACACCTTAGGGGTCTTGCTGACGCAAGGCGGCGTGGATCATCGCCTGATCCGCGATCCACTCGTCAATACCACAGTGAAACTGCGCGTCGTGTCGCGCAATCAGCAGCTCATACGCATCGATTTCGAGACGCAAGCGACCCCCGATGCGTGTCGTGATCTGGTTGCGGCATATAAGGAAGGCTTAAGCCAGACCGCGGCCGTGATCGTCTCTGACTACGGTAAGGGCGGCTTGGGCCATGTGCGCGACATCATCTTCCAGGCGCGCCAAGCCGGCCTCTCCGTGATCGTCGATCCGAAGGGCGATGACTATAGCGCTTATAAGGGCGCCTCTTTGTTGACGCCCAATCGCAAGGAGTTCGAGCAGGTAGCGGGGCGCTTTCGGACGGAAGATGAGTTGGCGAGCAAGGCCTTTGGTTTGATCGCGGATTTGGCGCTCGACGCCTTGCTCGTGACGCGCAGCGAGGAAGGCATGACCCTCTTTCAGAAAGATGGCACGCGCTCCCACGTGGGCGCGCGTGCGCACGAGGTTTATGACGTCACGGGCGCGGGCGATACGGTCATCGCCATGATTGGCGCAGCGCTTGCCGTCAACGCCAGTTTGGTGCAGGCCATCCATATCGCCAACGCCGCCGCCGGTATTGTCGTAGGCCACCTAGGAGCGGTCGCCATCGCGCGCGATGAGTTGGCCGCAGCGCTCGTTTTGGAGGATAAGTTATTATGATCGTCGTAACCGGAGGTGCGGGCTTCATCGGCTCCAATATCGTCAAGGGACTAAACGACCGGGGTCGATCCGATATCGTCGTTGTCGACAATCTCGAGCGCGGCGATAAGTTCTTGAATCTGACCGATTGCGAGATCGCCGATTATCGTGATAAGCGCGACTTTCTTCAGGAGCTAGCGCTGGGCCGTTATAAGGGTCGGGTGGAGGCGATTTTTCATGAGGGCGCATGCTCTGATACCATGAATCACGATGGCCTCTACATGATGCGCAACAACTACGACTATTCAAAGACCTTGTTCACGTTTTGCAGAGACGAGGGCGCGCAGTTCTTGTACGCCTCTTCGGCATCCGTTTACGGCGGGGGTCAGGTCTTTCGGGAGCAGCGGGACGTCGAGGCGCCCCTCAATGTCTACGGCTATTCCAAGTTCCTGTTCGATCAGTTCGTGCGAAGCCAAGCTGACCGGGGGCGCCAGACCGTGGGCTTTCGTTATTTCAACGTCTATGGGCCCCGCGAGCAGCATAAGGGTCGGATGGCATCCGTGGCTTATCACTTCTTTCATCAGTTTCGCGCCGAAGGCCAGGTGCGGCTCTTTGGCGCGAGCGGTGGCTATGAGCCGGGTGAGCAGCGGCGTGATTTCGTGTCGGTCGAGGATGTCGTGAAGATCAATCTCTATTTTTTGGATCATCCCGAAAAAAGCGGCATCTATAATCTGGGCACCGGTTGCGCGCAGAGCTTCAACGACGTGGCGACCGCCACCATCAACGCCATTCGTCAATCCGAAGGCAAGGCGCGGCTTGCCACGGCCGAACTCCAGAAACAAGATATCATCACTTATATCCCGTTTCCCGATGCCTTGCGCGGGAAATATCAGAGCTATACCAAGGCCGATATCGGGGCTTTGCGCGACACGGGTTATGACGCCCCCTTCTTTGACGTCGATGTCGGCGTGGGACGTTATATCGAACGCCTCTTGCAGGGCGCGTAAGGGGTGCTAAGGGAGGGTATGTGGGCATGAAGCTTCATCCGGTCATCTTGTGTGGGGGTAGCGGTAGTCGCCTGTGGCCCCTGTCGCGCGAGCACCATCCCAAGCAACTCCTGGCTTTTTTGGGTGACCACACGCTGTTGCAAGAAACGGCGCAGCGCGTCTTGGGGCTTGCCGATCTCGCCGCTCCCGTGGTCGTGAGCAATGTCCAATATCGGTTTTTGATTGCAGAGCAAATGCGCGAGATCGGGCGCCTGCCTTGCACTTTCCTTTTGGAGCCGGTAGGCCGGAATACCGCGCCCGCGCTCACGGTGGCCGCGCTCGCGCTTTTAGAGGGAAGCGAAGACGCGTTGTTGTTGGCCATGCCTGCAGACCATGTCATCGCGGATAAGGTCCGTTTTTGTGAGGCGATAGAGAAAGCCATTCCGCAGGCGCTGGCCGGGCGGCTCGTGACCTTCGGGGTCGTGCCCAAGGGTCCCGAGACGGGGTACGGTTATATTCGCCGGGGCGCGGACGATGCCATCGCGGAGTTTGTGGAAAAACCGGATTATGCCCGCGCCCAGACGTTCGTCGCAGCCGGGGATTATTTTTGGAATAGCGGCCTCTTTTTGATGCGGGCTCGCAGTTGGCTCGAGGAAATCGGGCGTCTCCGGCCGGATATCCTGGCCGCCTGCGAGGCGGCCATGAAGGCGGGGCGCGCGGATCTCGACTTCTTTCATTTAGGCGCGGATTTCAAGGATTGCCCCAGTGAATCGGTTGATTACGCGGTCATGGAGCATACCGAGCGCGGCGTGGTGATGTCTCTAGACGCCGGTTGGTCCGACGTGGGGGCTTGGGGCGCCCTTTGGGATCTCGGTGAAAAGGACGAGAGCGGTAACGTGACGCGCGGCGATGTCGTGACATGGAAGGCGCGCGATAATCTGGTCTTCGCCGAACACCGACTGGTCACCACGGTAGGTGTCCACGATCTCGTGATCATAGAGACCAAGGACGCGGTATTGGTGGCGGATCGCGCGCATACCCAAGACGTCAAGGAATTGGTGTCTCAATTAAAAACCTTGGCGCGTAGCGAATGCGTGACCCCCAGTCGGGTTTGGCGTCCCTGGGGTTTTTATGAAACCATCGATCACGGGGCGCGTTTCCAGGTCAAGCGCATCATGGTTCGCCCGGGTGCGGCCTTGTCTTTGCAGATGCATCATCATCGCGCGGAGCACTGGGTCGTGGTGCGGGGCACCGCGCGCGTCGTGCGCGACGATGAGGAGTTTCTCGTGACCGAGAATCAATCGACCTATATCCCGGTCGGTGTGCGGCATCGCTTGGAGAACCCGGGTCTGATCCCGCTCGAGATGATCGAGGTGCAAAGCGGGAGTTATTTAGGCGAAGACGATATTACGCGATTCGAGGATCGCTATAATCGTATGGAGCCATCGATTGGCGGCTAGGGGCATGGCGCGATCGCGGCATGGTGGCCTGGCCCCCCGATGGCGTGCGCGATTTCGCATTTCTTAGGATATTGGGCGGCATGCGAGTCTTGGTCACGGGCGCCTCGGGTTTCATTGGGCAGGCGCTGGTAGGCGCGCTCACGGAGGCGGGCATGGATGTCTTGGGGCTATCGCGATCGCGGGACGGGGATGCGCGCTATCGGCGGGCCGACGTCACAGACCCCGCCTCGCTTGCCGGGGTATGCACGGGGCAAGACGTAGTGTTTCATCTTGCTGGCATTGCGCACACGCAAGCCCCGGGCGCGAGCCATGAGGCGGTCACCGTGGGCGGTACGCGCGCCTTGGTGTCCGAGGCCCTAAGGGCGGGCGTTCGACACTTCATCTACGTGAGCAGCATCAAGGCCGTTTGTAGCGAAGACGAATATGCGCAAAGCCGCTTCCGCGCCGAGGAGCTTGTACGCGCGGCGGGCTTTGCGGCCTGCGCGATCGTGCGCCCGGCGCTTGTCTATAGTGCGGGTATGCGGGGAAATCTGGATCGATTGATGAAGGTCGCGCGTTGGCGTGTGCCGTTGCCGCTCCCGCAGGGCGGGGCGCTGCGCAGTCTCGTGCATCGCGATGATGTCGTACGGGTCTTGCTGGCCCTGGCCTCTGCGCCAAAAGAAAGTGTCGCCTATACGGTGACGGATGGCGAACCCTATACGTTGCACGCTATCTATAATCTCATGCGCCATGGCTTTGGGCGACCAAAGGCACCCTATGCCTTGCCCGAATGGATGCTGGCGGCAACGGCGCGCGCCGGAGATTTCGTGTCTCGCCGGACGCGGCGCGCCTGTCCCTTTGATTCCCGGGCGCTCGCGCCTCTGCTTGAGGCATGTGTAAGCGAGGATATGCGCGTATGGCAGGATTTGGGTCTCGCGCCCCGCTATACCTTGGCGCGTGCGATGCCAGCCATGGTGGCGGCCCACAAGGCCTTGCATCAAGATGTGGCGCGCGCCCCTCATGCCTAAGGCCCCTATGGAACCCTCTAGCGCGCCGCGATTGGTCGTGTCGGTCGTGAGTCACGGGCAGGCCGCTTTGCTTGCGCATCTTTGGGCCGACCTCGCCTCCGTCTGCCGGACGCCGATCCATGTGGTGTTGACCCTCAATAAGCCGGAATCTCCGCCGCTCGTGGCGCTCCCGTTTCCGATCACAGTCATTACTAACGCAAAGCCCCAGGGTTTTGCGGCTAATCATAACGCTGCAGCTCACGTGGTTCCCTCCGATGTGTTTTGCGTCTTAAACCCCGATGTGCGGTTGACAAAGGATCCCTTTCCGCGCCTGCTCGAGGCTTTGCGTGACCCCAAAGTGGGGGTTGTGGCGCCCCGGGTGGTGGGTAGCGACGGGAAGCGTCAGGATAGTGCGCGCCCCCTGCCGACCCCTTGGGGGACTGTGAAGCGATACTTCGGAGGGGTCTCCGAAGGGCCTTTGGACGGGGAAATCGAGTGGGTCGCCGGTATGTTCATGGTCTTTCGTAGCGCGACGTTTCAGGCGCAACGGGGCTTTGATGCGCGTTACTTTCTCTATTACGAAGACTGTGAATTGTGTTGCCGTCTGCGCCTCGCAGGTCTGCGCATCGCGGTCTGTGAAGACGTGGTGGTCGTCCATGATGCGCAACGGACATCGCATCGGCGGCCGCGGTATTTGTTCTGGCACGTAAAGAGCGCCTTGCGGTTTTTTTGTTCACCCGTTTACCGTGCGCTACGTGCCGATCGGCACGCGCCAAGCGCGCTTTGATGGGGTCTATAGTGCTTCTCATTGACCCCGTAATCGTCTTGTTGGTCTGGTTTTTAAGCCGTCTCCTGTCCCATCCCCGTAATCCCTGGCAGGTGCTCGACGTACCCAATGCTCGATCTTTGCATGCGCGTCCGGTTCCACGCATGGGCGGGATTGCCATCGGGATCGGTGTGCTGTGCGGCTCTCTGTTTTTGGTCTGGCAGGATTCCCTGAGGGTGCTTGCGATCGTCATGGCGCTCGGTGGGATCGCGCTCATCTCTTGGTACGATGATCGCCGTGGCTTGAGCGCGCGGGCGCGCCTCATGGCCCATGCGCTGGCGGCGCTTTTGGTGAGTACGGTAGCCTTGCGATGGCCGGGTTTCGTGTTGCCGGGCATCTATGTGGGCGTGCCTTCCTTCGTGGCGGCCATCCTCATGGCGGTCTTTCTGGTATGGGCTACTAATCTGTACAACTTTATGGACGGAATGGATGGTCTGGCCGGGGGCATGGCGGTATGGGGTTTTGGCACATTGGCCTTGTTGGCCTACCGGGCAGGTGACGTCTTTTATGCGGAAACGGGCCTTCTGGTGGCAAGCGCCGCCTTGGGCTTTACGATCTCAAATTTTCCCCCGGCGCGCCTTTTTATGGGTGATGTGGGGGCTGCGACCTTAGGGTTTGGCGGCGGTCTCATGATGCTGGCCGGGAGCGCGCGCGGCGACTTTCCGTTGTGGACGGCCTTGATTGTTTTTTCTCCCTTTTGGATCGACGCGACCGTGACTTTGATGCGCCGCTTGATGCGTGGCGAGAATCCCGCGACGGCCCACCGCGAACATTACTATCAAAGGCTTGTGCGGCTTGGCATAAGTCAGAGGCGCGTCGTTTTGGGTGAGTATGTCTTGATGGGCGTATGCGCCGTGTCCGCTTATGGGTCGGTGGGCAGACCGGTGGCGGTGCAATGGGCTATAATCACCTTTTTGGCGGCCTTCTATATCTCTTTGGTGGCCCTCGTTGTGCGTTGGGAGAAAGCGGGAAAGTGACAGGTAAAGGATGATAAGGCCGCGTATAAAGGCGCCGGTAGGGCGTTGGGTTATTATCGCTCATGATCTTTTCGCGATCGTGTTGGCGTGGCTCGGTGCGTATTGGTTGCGTTTTAACTTAAGTACCGTTCCGGCCAGTTTTTGGCGCGAGAGCCTCCATTCCTTACCCGTGGTTTTCATCGTGCAGGGCCTCGTTTTTTGGAATATGGGGCTCTACCGGGGTATTTGGCGTTTTGCCTCGGTCCCCGATCTTCTGCGCATCTTCAAGGCGATCATTGTGGGGACCGCCGGTGGCGCTTTAGCGCTCTTTTTGCTGGCGCGATTAATCGACGTGCCCCGCTCGGCCTTTGTGTTAGATGGCCTGCTTTTGATGGTTTTGCTGGGCGGCCCACGGTTCTTGTACCGATTCTTTAAGGATCGCCGGTTCTATCAGCTTCCCGGGAAAAAGGCGCTTATCGTCGGTGCGGGGCGCGCAGGCGAGATGCTTGTGCGCGATCTGTTACGGGGCGCGCAGATCGGCTATCGACCGGTGGCCTTCGTTGATGATAACCCCAGACGGATAGGTCAAGAGATACACGGTGTGCCCGTGGTGGCCGATTGCAGCGCCCTGCCCGAAATCGCCGAGCGCTGGGAAGTGGATATCGTGTTTATTGCGGTTACGGAGGCCACGGCCCCCCGTATGCGCCGCCTGGTCGAACTGTGTGAACGTTCCGGGCGCCCTTTTCGGATATTGCCGGGCCTTCAGAGCCTAGTCGACGGTCAGGTGAGTATTCAGGAGTTGCGCGAGGTCCATATCGAGGACTTGCTGGGACGCGAGCCGGTGTTGTTGGACCGGGAAGAGATCGGTCGCGCCATCGGGGGCCGGGTCGTGCTTGTCACCGGGGCGGGCGGTTCGATCGGGTCCGAACTCTGTCGTCAGATCGCGAATCTTGCGCCGAGCGCCTTGATCCTCTTTGAGCACGGCGAGTTTAATCTCTACAGCATAGAGCTTGAGTTGACGCGTGATTACCCGGGGCTCGTCTTGCGGCCCGTGTTGGGCGACGTGGCGGATCCGTTTTTGGTCGACTGCGTGTTGGGCACGCATCGGCCGGACGTGATTTTTCATGCGGCGGCTTATAAGCACGTACCTTTATTGGAAGGTCAGACGCGCGCTGCGGTCATGAATAACGTCTTTGGGACCGCCGTCATGGCGCGCGCCGCGGATCGTTTCGGTTGCGGCCTTTTCTTGTTGATCTCGACCGATAAGGCGGTCAATCCCACAAATATCATGGGCGCCACGAAGCGTGCCGCCGAGATATTGTGTCAGGAGATCAATCGCGCCTCCAAGACTCGGTTCTTGACGGTGCGTTTCGGTAATGTTTTGGGGTCGGCGGGGAGTGTCATTCCGCTCTTTAAGGCGCAGATCGCAAGCGGCGGCCCCGTCACCGTCACCCATCGTGACATCACCCGTTATTTTATGACCATACCGGAAGCGTGCGGCTTGATTCTTCAGGCATGCGTCTTAGGCGAGGGCGGTGAGATCTTCGTTCTGGATATGGGTGAGCCCGTGCGCATTAGTTATCTCGCAGAGCAACTGATTCTGCTGTCTGGCAAGCGCCCGGGTTTGGACATCGATATCGTCTATAGCGGCCTTAGGCCGGGCGAGAAGCTGTATGAGGAGCTCTTTTACCCAGACGAGGCCTTGCTGTCTACGGCTCACCCGAAGATCCATCTGACCGCGGCGACGTGCACGCAAGCGAGTCGTTTGGGCGAGCAGCTCGCGGAGTTGCGCGATTTGTGCGGTCGAGCCGATGAGGCGCTTTTGGCGGAGGCCTTGAGGGATATGATTGCAAATCATGGGGTGCGGCCGCTTACGCCCCATGAATCTTCGCCAAGTTCGGTGGGAACCCCTTCCTAAAAGGCGGCGTATGCCTTGATCTCCGAGCCCTTATGGCGTCATCAATAAGGGTTGGGCCGGCACGCAACGCCTTTGCGGGGATGGTTTGGGCTAGGCCTTCCCGATAGAATCCCTGCTTGGGTCAGGGAAGCGATCTGGCTATAGGCTATAACAAGGGGGTTATTCGTGAGTGGGGTCAAGAAAGCGATTTTTCCGGTTGCAGGGCTCGGGACACGATTTTTGCCAGCCACCAAGGCAAGTCCCAAGGAGATGCTGCCTATTGTCGATAAGCCGCTGATCCAGTATGCAGCCGAAGAGGCCATTGATGCGGGCATCACCGAACTGATTTTTGTGACGGGCCGGTCCAAACGCGCCATCGAGGATCATTTCGATAAGGCCTACGAATTGGAGGCGGAACTCGAGGTGCGCGGCAAGGACAAGATTCTTCGTTCTTTGCGTGGTATTTTACCGAAAGAAGTGACCTGCATTTATATCCGTCAAGCCGAGGCCTTGGGTCTCGGTCATGCCGTGTTGTGTGCCCGGCAAGTCGTGGGCAACGAGCCCTTTGCGGTCATCCTCGCAGACGATCTTATCGATGCCCAGCCGTCGGTCTTGCGTCAAATGGTCGATCTCTATGATCACTACCACAATGCCATCATCGGCGTGCAGAACGTTGCGCGCGAAGAGACCGGCTCCTATGGTATCGTGCAAACCAAACCTTGGGATGACCGCCTGCACCGGGTGGAGGGCATTATCGAGAAGCCCAGGCCGGCCGACGCGCCCTCGACTTTGGGTGTCGTTGGGCGCTACATCCTCACGCCGCGCATCTTTGATCTGTTAGAAAATGTGGGAGCGGGGTCGGGTGGCGAGATTCAGCTCACAGACGGTATCGCGCGATTGCTGCAAAGAGAGCAAGTCATTGCCTATGAATTTGAAGGGAAGCGCTATGATTGCGGCAGCAAGCTTGGGTATCTCCAGGCGACCGTCCAATACGCCTTGCGTCATCCGCAGTTGAAGACGGAATTCCACGCATACCTCAAGGGTTTGAATCTCTAAAGACGCGGATCGCGTTTATGCGCCCGTGGCGCCTTTTGACCTTAAGTTTTGTCCGGGATTTTAGGTCCCTCGTTGGGCCTGCCTTGTTTCAGGGGTTTCCCTGGGGCGTGCTGTGCTTTATAAGCAAAAGCCGTTATAATCGCGCGTCTTTCTTTGACCTATCTGTGGAGCACTGTAATGGCTGACAAGCTTCTTATGATGATGGTAAACACGGATCCGCGTAACCCGTCTGAACTGGGTGCGCCGTTTTTTCAGGCGACCGTGGCTGCGGCCATGGAATATGAGGTAACTATCGTGCTTACCGCCAGGGCCGGCGAACTGGCGATTAAGGGTGTTGCCGAGAAGCTTTTTGTACAAGAAGGAAGCAGTAAGTCCGTTTATGACTTTATGAAAGACGCCCATGAAGCGGGCGTCCATTTCAAGGTTTGTACACCGACTTTGGAGTTGTGGGGCAAGGATTTGATTCCCGAGATCGAAGAGACCGTGGGTGGGGCTTATGTCATTGCCCAGGCCATGGATGACGATACCGTCACGTTTACCTACTAAAGTCTCGCGTCATGGAAGGGGATCGTGCTGTAGATTCACGCGCGGCGTGGCAAGTTCTGGAAACGGCCGAGCGCTTGTTTTCGGGGGCGGAAGTGGATTCCGCCCTCGATCGGATGGCCGTTTCTATCCGTCAGGCCGTAGGCGAGATCTGTCCTGTTTTCATGGTGGTGTTAAATGGTGCCCTGGTATTTGCAGGGCACCTGCTTCCGCGCCTGCCTTTTCCGCTGGAGGTCGATTACGTTCATGTCACGCGCTACCGCGGGGCGTTGACGGGTGGGGAGTTGGCATGGGTGGCCGGTCCGAGCGCTGCCGTGGCCGGGCGTACGGTCGTCTTGCTAGACGATATTCTAGATGAAGGAGTGACGTTGGCGGTCCTTGCGAAAACCTTGCTTGATCGGGGTGCTGCATCGGTCTTGAAGGCGGTCTTGGTTACCAAGGATCGTCCACGGGATCCTGGGCTTGCGGCCGATTTTTCCGGTCTCGACGTCCCTGATCGGTATGTCTTTGGTTCTGGTATGGACTATAACGGTTTTCTCCGTAACGTCGAAGGGGTCTACGCGCTTCCATGAAGACGCTTGCGATTATTGGGGGAAGTGGCCTCACTCATTTGCGTAACTTAACCGTGCGTGAGAGGCGCGTCTTTAGAACGCCATATGGCGAGCCCTCGGCTCCTATGGTCTATGGCACGGTGGGCGGGCACGATGTGATTTTCTTGCCGCGTCATGGTCATGGTCATACCATTCCTCCGCATAGCGTGAATTATCAGGCCAATATGTGGGCGTTAAAGGAGTGTGGCGTAAGTCACGTGGTGGCCGTCAATGCGGTAGGCGCCATCAAGACTTCTTTGTTGCCGGGCAGTCTTGTCTTGCCTGACCAGATCATTGATTACACCTATGGGCGGGCCCATACATTCTTTGGGAATCACCCCGAACCCGTGACGCACGTGGATTTCAGCTACCCCTATTGCGAGGCGTTGCGCGAGGTCTTGCGTGACGGAGCGAACCAGGCAGGCTTAGATATCGCCTTGACCGCCACTTACGCGGCAACCCAAGGGCCGCGATTTGAGACGATAGCGGAAATTGTGCGCATGGAGCGCGATGGTGCCGATATCGTAGGCATGACCGGGATGCCTGAGGCGGCGCTCGCGCGTGAGTTGGGGCTTTGCTACGCCTCGTTGTCGGTCGTAGCCAACTTCGCAGCCGGCAAGGCCGAAGGAGAAATTGATCTGCGTGCCATAGAGCATTACCTGGAGAGCGGTATGACCCAGGTGCGTACCTTATTGGAGCATGCCATACCGAGACTCTACGATCGGTATTGAGCGGAACGTCCCGATTGTGAGTTCAGGGGCTTAGGATACGGCGGGCGCCCCGATCTCTCCCTAGCCTTGAGGTTGTAGCGGGCCGTGGTACGGTACAATGCGGACGAGGACGCCGAATTTCGGGTGGTCGAAGTAGTTTGTGTGCCGTAAGATGATATGGCGGGATTCGAGGAGTTGATAGGTGGTCCCGCTCGTACTGCTCCCGCTCGTACTGCTCCCGCTCGTACTGCTCCCGCTCGTACTGCTCCCGCTCGTACTGCTCCCGCTCGTACTGCTCCCGCTCGTACTGCTCCCGCTCGTACTGCTCCCGCTCGTACTGCTCCCGCTCGTACTGCTATCGTGGGTCCCGCTGTTGGTGCTTATGTCGCTTGCGTTAGACCATGAGCCGCCGGGCGTGTAGTGTAAGTCCAGCGCGACGTGCATGAGGCGCCACTGGAAGACGCGGATCACTCCTTTAAGCTTCCCTTGACCCTGTTCGTTGCCCTGGTTATCGATGCGCACGGCCTTGGTTTGGCGTAAAGAGACGGCATTTTGCACCCAGCTACATGTTGCGAGTATGGTGTAGTGTGGGTGGCTTGCGAGAGTGGACTGCGCTAGGCCCAGCTGCGATCCGATCGGGAGCGTGTCGCTTGGGGTAAGGGCTTTTTTGTACCCCTTAATAGGGGTGATCATTTCCTGGCCCCAATGTTCATGCCCGCCGATCTTATGTAAGTGGTTGGCAAAAACCAAGACTTGTACTTCATACAGGGGCGCGCTGGATGCGAACGCGGGGTTTGCAGCCGCAAGGGATGCCACGAAGGTAACTAGAGTACGGCGCACGAGAAACTCCTTTGCTACAATGGTTCCTAGTATGGGGCGCAAGCGCCACAGGGTAAAGTCATGACGATACGATCAGTGAGGCGGATGGGCGACCCGCTGTTGAATGCGCGCTCGCAGGAAGTGGCGGAGATCCCATCCGCGGCTCTTTTGGACCTCGTCACGGATATGAAGGATACCATGGCGGCCTTAAGTGGCGCGGGGCTTGCGGCGCCCCAGATCGGCGTTCCGCTGCGGGTGGTAATTTTTGGCGTGTCCGTCAACCCCCGCTATCCCAAGGCCGCACCGGTTCCGGAGACGATACTCATCAATCCTCTCATTGAACCTTTGAGCGACGAGCAGGAAGAGGATTGGGAGGGGTGTTTGAGCGTACCAGGCTTGCGTGGCCTTGTCCCTCGGTTTGTGAGGATACGCTATCGCGGATTCGATCTCGAAGGCAGGCCTTTTGTGCGCGAGGCGGAGGGTTTTCATGCGCGCGTCGTTCAGCATGAGTGCGATCATTTAGACGGTATCCTCTATCCGCAGCGTATCCGCGATCTCAAGTTCTTTGGCTACGAGACTGTGTTATTTCCAGAAGGCCCTGGAACCCGGGATACCTGATGCGGATCTAGGCGATAGCTTCACGCCCCTCTTGAACGCGACTTAGCGGTGTTTTGCCCGGCCGGGCGCTTGCGTGTCGATCTTGGACGCGTCCGCTACGGCGCTATCGGTAGTGCCCTGGCTTAAGTGGCGCACGATACCCACGACCCCCTCGATGCGGGCTTCGGGGGAGGCCCAGTCGTCTTGTATGCGTAAGCCATGGGGCCCGTCTAGACGGTAGCGGTTAGGCGCCGATTGCATGAGTTTGATTAAAACACCCGGGTCGACTAAAGGTTTCGCGCTAAATTGAATACGCGCGCCTTTTGGCCCCGCATCAATGCGCGTCATGCCTAAGGCTTGCGCCATCTTTCGTAACCGTGCCAGTTGAAAAAGTCGTATCACCGGTTTGGGCGGCGCGCCGAAGCGGTCGGTAATCTCGCCTGCAAGATCATCGAGAGCGCTATTCGTGGGGGCATTTGCGATGCGCTTATAGAAGACGAGGCGTAGATGCGGGTCGGGGCAGTACTCTTCCGGAAGCAGGGCCGCCACATGCAGGTCGATATCGGTCGGCCGCGAGAACAATGTCGCTTCATCGGTCTGTCCGCCGGCCTTTAATGTGGCCACCGCTCGTTCGAGTAACTCGCTATAGAGGGTAAAGCCCACTTCATTGATCTGGCCGCTCTGGGATTCGCCCAGGAGCTCGCCTGCGCCGCGGATCTCGAGATCGTGGGAGGCGAGCGTAAAGCCTACGCCGAGATCTTCAAGCGATGCGATGGCGTCTAGGCGCTTACGCGCATCGGCCGTCAGTGCGGCGGGGTCGGGCGTCAATAGGTAGGCGTAGGCGCGATGGCGCGAACGACCGACTCGGCCGCGCAGTTGGTGGAGTTGGGCTAAACCCATCCGATCCGCGCGCTCGATGATGATAGTGTTGGCCGTAGGAACGTCGATCCCTGTTTCAATAATGGTGCTGCATAAGAGGACATGGAAGCGTTGATGGTAGAAGTCCAGCATCACACGCTCGAGATCACGTTCCGGCATTTGTCCATGGGCGATGCGGATATCCATTTCCGGCAATAAGGTTTTGAGATCCTGTTCGCGGCGCGTCATGGAGCGCACGTCGTTATGGAGGAAATAGACCTGGCCGCCGCGGCGCATCTCGCGCAGACAGGCCTCTCGGATGAGCGCGCTGTCCCAGGGCGTCACGAAGGTCTTGATCGAGAGGCGGTCTTGTGGCGGCGTCCCGATCAATGACACATCACGAAGGCCCGCAAGCGCCATGTTGAGCGTGCGCGGCAGGGGCGTTGCGGTGAGCGTAAGGATATCGACGTGTGCCCGCAAGGCCTTCATACGCTCCTTTTGGCGTACACCGAAGCGGTGTTCCTCATCGATAATGACGAGACCCAGGGCGTGGAAACGGACGTCGTCTTGGAGGAGCCTGTGCGTGCCTATGACGATATCGACTTGGCCCTTCTCGATACGCGTGATCCCCTGTTCGATTTCCGGGCGTGTGCGGAATCGCGAGAGGAGTTCGATTTCCACCGGCAGATCCGCGAAGCGGTCCCGAAAATTCTGATAGTGTTGCTGTGCGAGCAATGTCGTTGGCACGAGCACGGCGACCTGCTTGTGGTCTTGCACCGCCAAGAAGGTGGCGCGCATCGCTACTTCGGTCTTGCCAAAACCGACATCTCCGCATACTAAGCGATCCATGGGGCGCGGACTTTCCATGTCGCACAAGACCTCCGCTATCACCCGGGTTTGGTCGGGCGTTTCTTCAAACGGAAAGGCTTCCGAGAAGCGCGCGTATTCGAGGTTGCGTGGCGCAAAGGCGTATCCGGGGTTTGCGGCGCGCCGTGCATAGATCTCGAGGAGTTCCGCCGCCGCGTCACGGACCTTTTCCAGGGCGCGGCGTTTAGCCTTATCCCAGCCTTCGTTTCCTAGTTTATGGAGCGGGGCGTGTTCGGGGTCGGTACCCGTATAACGGCTCAACAAATGTAAGTCCGTGACCGGGACGTAAAGTCGATCGCCGCCGGCATAAGAGAGCGCCAAGAATTCGCTTTCAATATCCGAGACCGCAAGCTTCACGAGACCGAGATAACGACCGACGCCGTGATCTTCGTGCACCACGGGATCGCCTTCCTTCAGCTCGCTCAAACCGCGTAAAATGTTCTGCTGGTCGCGCGATTTGACACGCCGCCTGCGTTGCTGGACACGCTCGCCGTAGAGTTGGGACTCGACTATGACGCTGATCGGTGGACTGTCTAGCTCAAGGCCCCGGTCCAAGGGCGCGGACATGAGGCCCAAGATATCCGAGCTCTTGATAAACGCGCTCCACGAATCAAAACTTTGCGGCCGGTGACCGTGGGCGGTTAGGGTGTTGCGCAGAGATTCGCGACGACCCGAAGTTTCCGCCACGATGAGCGTGCGTCGATTGGGGCGTTTGAGCGCGAGGAGCAAGGCATCGTATGGCTCTTGCGCATGGTCGTTTAAGGGCAGTATCGGTGGTTCGTGGGTCGCGAAGTGGATTTCCCGTCCCGTATCGCCGGCACCTAAGGTGAGGGTCTCGAAGGGGGTTGCGCGCGCATAGAGTTCGGAGGCCTTCAGGAACAGGTGTTCGGGGTTTAAGGCCGGGCGTTCGATATGCCCACGCGCGGCCTCGTAGCGTTCATGCGTCTCCGCCCAGAAACTCTCGATTTGAGTCCGCGCTCCTTCGCCTAAGACGATGCGCGCATGAGCCGGGAGATAATCAAAAAAGGACGCCATCTCCTCGAAGAAAAGCGGTAGATAGTATTCGATGCCAGGGGGGCTGCGTCCCTCGCTGATTTCCCGGTAGATGATGCTCGCGCGCGGGTCTCCGGCAAAGTGGGTGCGATAACGAGACCGAAATCGCTGGATCGACTCCTCCGTAAGGGGGTGTTCGCGTGCCGGAAGGATCCGAATCTCTGGGATGACGTCTTGTGAGCGCTGTGTTTCCGGATCAAATGTCCGAATCGATTCTATAGTGTTATCAAAGAGGTCGATGCGAAACGCGCTGCCAGCCCCCATGGGAAAGAGATCGATCAGGCCACCTCGGATCGCAAATTCCCCCGGCTCCATGACCTGACCCACGGCATGATAGGCCGCCCCGACAAGCCGTTCCCGGAAGGGGTCAATGTCGAGCCTGTCGCCTACCTTGAGAAGAAAGCTCTGGCCTAGGAGGTGGGTTGCGGGCGGTAAGTAGTGCATAAGCGTTTGCGCGGCGACCAGCACCAATCCGTTTTGGAGGTGGGTGAGGGCTGCAAGCGTCGCCAGTCGCTCCGAGACGATATCCGGGTGCGGTGAAAAGCTGTCGTACGGTAGACATTCCCAGTCCGGGAAGGTGAGGAGCGGGGCACCCTTGGGTTCTAGGTAAAACCGCAATTCATCTTCTAGCCGCTCGCGCGCCCGCACGTCTTGTGTGACAACGACAAGGAGTTGGGCGCCTTCGGCGGCGCGTGCCAACGCCAACCCGCGCGCGCCTGCGTGCAGACCGACCCAATGCTCAGGCCCTGATGAGGCGGGCGGCTTTAAGGGGGACAGCGGGTTTTGGGCGGGATCGCGAGAAATCGTCATCAGGCTCTCCGTGATACCCCGGCCTTCAGGCCGGGAGGTAAGGAGACGGTTTGTTTTTCGTCTCCGGTTGTAATATTGTTCCTATATGAGCAGGCGTACCATATCTCTGAAACTTTTGTCTACACCGGATCAATCTGCGTCCTTGGCTGATCTGGCGGCTACATTTGCTCACGCAGTAATGCCCTTGTGCCTTTTGTCCAGGAACATCGGTGCTGGAATCGGGTAGCTCTGCACCATCTGGCGTACTACCCAGTACGGGAACACTACCCTATGCTGGGGAGCCAGATGGTCTGTCAGGCCGTTCACCGGGTGGCTGATGCCTATAAGGTTCTGAAGGTTACGAAAGATAAACCGGTTCCGGCCACGACCTTTCATCCGACTTCTGTCACCTTCGACAAGCGCACCTATTCGATCAAGGGCGATACCGTGTCTCTGTTTACCTTGAACGGACGCATACATGTTCCTTTTGTCTGCGGGAAGCATCAGCGCAATCTGCTTGCCAGTGGCACACCCAAAGAAGCCACGCTGATCGTCCGCAAAGGCATCTGGTACTTTAATCTGGTCCTCGATCTCCCGGATGTCTCCCCTGTTTCTGGTAGCGGCATCCTGGGCGTCGATGTCGGAGAAAACAATCTCGCCGCTTCCAGTACGGGCAAGGTCTGGGGTGGCGGTCAATTGAGGCATAAGCGTGATATTTACCTTGCCCATCGCCGTCGTCTCCAATCCAATGGTAGCCGCGCCGCCAAGCGCAAACTCAAGGCTATCTCTGGGCGTGAACAACGGCATGTGAAACACGTCAACCACGAAGTCAGTAAAGCCATCGTGGCCGAAGCCGTCCGTTCTGGCGCGGGCACACTCCGCCTGGAAGATCTGACCCATATCCGCGCCCATATCCAAGCGCATAAACGGGTCAGAACACGGCTGCATCGGTGGGCTTTTCGCCAGTTGCAAGACTTTGTGGCCTACAAGGCGCAAGGGGCAGGACTGTCCGTGGTGTACATTAACCCTGCCTACACGAGCCAAACGTGCTCGGTTTGTGGGGAAATCGGAAAACGGGTGAAGCATCGCTTCTCCTGTTCTTGTGGCAACCGGGCGCACAGCGACGTCTGCGCGAGTCGCAACATAGCCGGGTTTGCGGAGCCTATCGGCACCGCAAGGGGCGGCACAGTAACCCGCCCTATATTCGCGCATCACAGTCTCCATCGTGGTGCAGTGGAAAGCCCCCCCTTCAGGGCGGGGAACAGTTACAGGGGCCGTATTGTAATCTAAAGGGCGCGCGTTGGGAGTGGCAAAAACCCCTAATGGACCTTTCCTTGGAGTGGATGCCCCCTTCATTGGCTAAGGATGGCGTTGCAGGTCCCGGCTGGCTGTCATCTGACGGGGCCGGAAGGCCCCTCCATGCGCCTCTTTTCACCGCAAGGGGTATTCTCCTTTAGGTCGGGGAGGCACACCATGATCTAAAAGACCCATTACGAACCCCGTGGTGGGGTCCGAATTTCTCCGGGTGCGCCCTTCAATCGATGGCTTGGAGATACACCAGCCCACCGTATGGGATTATGACTCCCTCGGTTTCCCCATAGGCATCCAGGAAGGATATGGCGATGGCGTCGATCCGTAAGAAGGGGATCTTCAAGGGGCAGGGGGCTCGGTTAAGCCTATGTGGATACCTCGTATCGCGCCTTGCTGCCCTGTTTTAGGATGATCGGTGTGGGCGCGGTTATCCGCGCCACTGGTCGGACCTTTAAGCGCACGCCTCGCTAGGGCGCGGGCTTACTTTTTCTTAATGGCCGCATCCACATCCTGGTCCATGGGCATGCCGTGTATGGTCCTCTTGCGGCTTGAGTGAATCCATGGCCGATTGCCGACCCTGCGCCATAGCGCCATGTGTCGCGGGCGCTGATAGGATGATCTTTTTTACCATCGCGCCACAGTTCGGACAAGGGGGTTTTGGTGCCTCGATTCGATGTTGGCCAGCAAATTGGTGATGACAGTTCGTGCACTCGTAATCGTACGTTGGCATAAGGCACTCCTCGATTGTAGGTCATCGCGCGCGGCATGACGCATGCTGTGCATGCTCAATGCGTTCACGGGCATCCCCAGTCGTCCACTCATTCCATTTCGCTCAATACGTCAAGACAAACCATAGCGCAATGGTGAGCTTAGTTCCATCGCGAGATGCGCTTGGGTTCCTGATCGCCGCAGCGCGTGCCGCCGGCTTTAATCTCTGATCTACTCTTATGTCGAAGACATCGGGTTTAAGGGCCTCCCGGTTGCGCTTCGAGGTTTGAGGGAATCTATGCTTCCTAGCGGGAAGCGCTCTTTCACCTCCCTAGGGGCCTGTTTCATTGAGACTTTCTGCAAAATGACCCTCTAAGCCAGGAAGTACGGCCCCACACATTTTAGAGCCACGATTGTGTAATCTTTTGTCTATCAAGAGCTTACGTTCTGGCACGCCCATTGCTACGAGTGGCTGGCGAGGCGCTCTCGCGCCTCCTGTTTTCTTTTTCATATGAGAGGATAAAAATGACCACACTCAAGGAGCAACTCCAAAAGCACGTTACGCAATACGATCATTGGGCGACCCGACGGCGGTACGGGGCGGATGGTCATAATAATAAGAGCCTGTGGGTGCTTGCCTGCATGGATGAGCGACTACCGGTAGACGAGGCGCTGGGCATCCATGTTGACACGCCTGCCGGCGGCGGAGACGCGCACTGCTTTAGGAACGCCGGGGGCCAGGTGAGCGCCGATGCGATTCGGTCCGCCATGCTCACGTGCCAGTTCTTCGGTACGACGGAAATCGTCATCGTGCAACATACCCAATGCGGCATGCTTTCCGCCAATGCCAACGACCTGGAGAAGGCCCTGCGCGCCAAGGGCATTGATCCCGATACCATAGCCCTCGATCCCACTTTACCTGAGCTTAAGTTGGAGAAAGGCGCGTTCGCGAAGTGGATCGGTATGGTCGATGATGTCGATGAATGCTGTATGAAGACTGTGGAGGTGTTCAAGAATCACCCGCTTATACCAAAAAACGTTGTCGTGAGCGGTTGGGTTTGGGAGGTCGAGACGCGACGTCTCAGGGCGCCTACGCGTGACAATGAGCGGCGCGCGCGGACGGACTCGACAACGGCGGCATTTGGGATCAAGACCAAGCAGCCCGCGCGCTGGACATAGACCGCGTGGTGGAAACGGAGGCGGCCTGTCTAGGGCAGGTCGCCTTTTTATCCGGGAGGGTATGATGGCGGCTCCATACCGGCCTTTGGGCCTTGTGAGGGTCGTCCCGATCTAGGGTTGCGTCTTAATCGAGAGGCGCGGCATCGGTCTTGCGAATATCGCGGAAATCGTTTGAATTCATGTGGTGGGACCGTAGTTTTTGATGGAGGGCGCGAGGCGTCATTCCCAATGACTTGGCGGCGACTCGGACATTGCCGTGAGAGAGGACGAGTGCCTCATGGAGTATTTTGACCTCAACCGAGTCCGCGGCTTGTTTCTTCGCGACCTTGAGAGTCGTCTGTAAGAGTTGTGGCTGCGAGGCCGGATTTTGGGGGAGAGACGGGACCTGCAGATCTTCGATTACGACGCCTGGAGAGAAGAGGAACGCGCGTTCCAATACGTTTCTTAGCTCTCTAATATTGCCGGGCCAGTCGTACATCATGGCCTGGAACAGGGCCTCGCGGCTCAAGGTCTTAGGCGTGTGCTGGTGCCTCACGGCCAATTCCGAAAGGATTTGCTCTACGAGCGGCGGAATGTCGCTGCGCCTTTCGCGCAACGGAGGGAGGCAGATCGGGACGATGTTGATGCGGTAATATAAATCGCTTCGGAACAGCCCCTTTTTGACCAGCGCCTCGATGCGGTTGCTGCCGGCCGCCACGATGCGCGCATCCGCATGGAGGCTTAAGTGGCCGCCCACGCGTTCGAATTCTCCGGATTCGAGTACGCGTAATAGCCGCACCTGCGCCGAGATCGCGAGCGAGTCGATTTCGTCTAGGAAGAGCGTCCCACCCCAGGCCCGCTCGAACACGCCGTGGTGCACTTCTATGGCGTTGGTAAACGCCCCGCGCTCATGGCCAAATAAATGGCTTTCGATCAAGCCTTCCGGTATGGCCCCGCAGTTGACCGCGATGAACGGTTTCGCCCAGCGTGGGCTCATGGCGTGTATGGCGCGCGCGATGACTTCTTTTCCGACCCCTGTCTCGCCGCTAATCAATACCGTAGCGCGTGTCGGCGCGGCGATCATGACCGCCTCCAAGGCGCGCACCATTTCGGGCGATTGAGCGACGATGGGCGCATGTCGGGCGCTGTCGCCGGAAGTGGTTGGGAGGGCGTTGCACCACGTCTTTTTCATTTGTTCATCGATGTGGGCAAGGAGCGGCGCCGAGGCGCTTTGGCCTACGATGCGGTCTTGAATCTGGCGGTACTCGTCGCCCGATTCCTTTCCCAGATCGTGCGGGTCGGTGCAGATGGAGATGTCGCATACGCCATCCCCCATGGCAATGCGTTTATGGAGTACCACTTTGGCATAGCCAAAGTGGCGTGCGGCAATCCCGCCAAATACGCTTGATGTCATTCTGCAGAGTTCGGGTGCGTGCTGGACCGATTCGCCAAACGGGCAGCGCGTGTTGACGACGCGGATGATGCCGGGCGGGCTGGAGGCGCGCGAGAAGTTGCCACCGATTTGATTTTTGATGCCAATGACCATGGTGGCGTAGGAGTCTTGGTCGAGATCGGCCTGCGTGTCCGTGGCACAACGATAGGCCTTCTCAAAGCAGGCGCTGGCCTCGAGTCCTAGTTTTTCGATCGATGCGCCCAGGTCGGGGCGTCCGTCGTTCTGAGACCCTTCTTTGACGGCGAGGCTTTGCGTTACGAAGGCTTGGAGGAATGATATGGGTGTGAGCTTAGGGAATGAGGGTTTGTCCATCGTGCATTCCTTTGTCTGTGAAAACTTGATGGAGAGTGGGACTGTATATCATTTTTGACGATATTTGTAATAGCTTTGTCTGGTAGTATTGTATTACATACCGATTAAATGATGCGCGTGATTAAGAAGCGGTTCGATCTCGTCTGAGGCAAGGCGCGGTTCTCGTGGGTGTTTCGCGTCTGGATTCTTAATCTTCGGGGAATGGAGGTCGATTTCTCGCGTATGCCGTTTGGTGGCGTAGATCGCAGGACAGGCGCAGGATTACGCGTAGAGCAGGCAGACTGCGCAGTACGATCCATGAGATCGGTGGGATTTGGGCCGTCCTGCGTCATCGCCCGACGAGGGACCGGGGTGTCGTTGTGGGATGGCGGCACTTCCAGGCATAATGATGGGCTTCCATAGGCCGCAGAGGGGCTCATGAAAAGAGCGGATTTTCAGGTTGGGCAGGACGTCTTTTACCCTACGGCGGGTGTCGGAGTGATCGAGGCCATGGAGGAAATCGTCGTGGGCGCCGAGCACGAGTTGTGTTACGTCATTCGTATCCCCGAAAATCAGATCATGATCAAGGTCCCCAAAACCAAGGCCTTGAAGAACGGTTTGCGCCCGCTTCTGGAGGGTGCGGAGATCCGTGACCTCATGCGCATCCTGGGTGAAAAGAGCGGGGTGCGTCAAACCGGACATTGGGCGGATCATTGCAAGGATTTGGGGCGGCGCATTCAGGTGGGCGAGGCCCTGGTCGTGGGTGCGGCCGTGCGTGATTTGACGCGGCTTAAGGCAAATCACGGCCTCTCCTTTGAGGAAGCGCGCTTGCTCGAGGTGGCCTATGGCTACTTGACCCGTGAAGTGGCGGCGGTCGAAAAGGTGACGCTTGCCGCGGCGGGCGATATGATTCGCGCATCTATTGCTCAGAGTTCTTGATGCCAAAGTGATTCCTCCTCGTAGCTTCGTTATCGTACCTGCGGCCGGCAGCGGTCTGCGTTTTGGCGGTCCTTTACCCAAACAATACCTGCCTCTTTGTGGCGCGACGGTGCTGGCGTGGACATTGCGGCGATTGGACGGGCTTCAGGCCGTGGCCATGGCCGTGGGCCTTGCGCCGGGCGATCCTTATTGGGATGTCCATCGTCCACATATTCAGACCCCGCTTGTCACCTTTGAAGGGGGGGCGGAGCGTGCGCAGACGGTTTTGAACGGACTGGAGGCCTTGGCGGGGCTTGCGCGGCCCGATGACCTGGTGTTTGTGCACGACGCGGCGCGCCCGTGTGTGCGCGCAGAGGATTTGGCGCGACTTTGGCGCGCGGCTTGCGATACAGAGGATGGCGCCTTGCTGGCGCGGCCGGTCGCCGATACCGTCAAGCGCGAGGGGGCTGGGGGCGTGTCTTTGGCGACGGTCGATCGTCGCGGCTTATGGCTTGCGCAGACGCCGCAGGTCTTTCGTTTTGCGCGGTTGAAAGACGCGCTCTTTGAGGCCATGTCTGCGCACGCGCTCGTGACAGACGAGGCCTCGGCCATTGAGCGGGTAGGCGGGACACCGGTCTTGGTGGCTGGGAGCGCCGATAATCTGAAAATTACTGTGCCCCAGGATCTGGTCTTGGCCGAGATGTATCTGGCGCAACAAGGTCTGTAGGGCATCACGAGGGTCATGTATGCGGGTAGGGCAGGGTTTTGATGCACACGGCTTAGTCGAGGGGCGGGCCTTGATCTTGGGCGGCGTCACGATTCCTTATCCGCGCGGGCTTGCGGGGCATTCGGATGCCGATGTGTTAACGCATGCGGTAACGAGCGCCTGTCTGGGGGCGGCCGCCCTCGGTGATTTGGGTCGACACTTTCCGGCCAAGGATCCCCGTTATCAAGGCTGCGATAGTCGTATGTTGTTGCGTACGGCCATCGCCATGGTGCGCGAGCGCGGGTTTTATGTCGTCAATATGGATGCGACGATCGTGGCCGAGGCCCCGCGTCTCGCCCCGTACGTGGGGCTCATGGCCGCCCACCTCGCGGCCGATCTCGAGATTGCGATCGAAGATGTCAATGTGAAGGCCACGACGACCGAAGGCATGGGCTATACGGGGCGCGGTGAGGGTATGAGCGCGCACGCCATCGTCTTATTGGATCGTCGCCCTTAAAGCCCGCGCTTTAAGAGTACGTAGACCGCGCCTGTGCCGCCGTCTTCGGGGCGTGCCGAGCAGAATGCCAGCACCTCGTCTTTATGCTGTAGCCAGCCGTTGACGCAACCCTTCAAGACCGGAAGTTTGGCCTCGGAACGTAGCCCCTTGCCATGAATGATGCGGACGCAACGATGGCCCTCAGCGAGGGCGTCATGAAGAAAGTGGACAAATGCCAGGCGCGCCTGATCGACGGTAAGACCGTGGAGGTCGAGTTCGCCTTGGACGGCGATTTGACCGCGCCTCATACGCCGCATGGTCTCCGTGTTGATCCCGGAGCGGCGCCATGAGAGTTCGTCGCCCGTGGCGCAATCGAGCGCATAGGCGGGGGTCATGAGCGTTTCGGCCAATACGGCTTTGGCGTCCGCGAGCGTTTGGTGGGGGATCGGGCGCAGCCGCGGCTTATGCGGCGTCACCCGGTCTTGTGTGATCTTACGGACGCCGCGTACGGCGTGCGCGAAGACGTGTTTTGGATCTTCTTCAGGCTTTCCCGCCATGATGCGCCTCTGTCTCAAGGGCCATGAGGTAGCGTTCGGCATCCAGTGCCGCCATACATCCCGTACCCGCAGATGTGACAGCCTGTCGATAGGTGAAGTCCTGTACGTCGCCCGCGGCAAAGACCCCAGGTATGCTCGTGGAGGTCCATTGGCCTTCGACGATATGGGTCTTGATATAACCCTTTTGCATATGGAGTTGCCCTTCGAAGAGGCGCGTGTTGGGGTGATGCCCGATGGCTACGAATACCCCTTGGACCGGAATCTCCTTCTCGCCTTGCGGGGTCTTGATGCGGATGCCTGTCACGCCGGTTTTATCGCCTAGGATCTCGTCTAGCCCGGCGTTCCATTCGATGCGCACGTTGCCGTCTTTGGTTTTTTCCAGGAGTTGCTGTATCAAGATGGCTTCGGCCTTGAAGCGGTCGCGTCGGTGCACGACTACGACCTCGGAGGCGATGGCGGAGAGGTAAAGGGCCTCTTCGACCGCGGTATTGCCTCCTCCTATGACGGCGACCGGTTGTTGCTTATAGAAGAAGCCGTCACAAGTCGCGCAGGCGGATACGCCCTTGCCGCGAAAGCGTTCCTCGGATTCTATGCCTAAGTATTTAGCCGAGGCGCCGGTTGCGATAATTAAGGCGTCACAGGTGTATTGCCCGGCATCGCCCTCTAAAAAGAAGGGGCGGCGGTTTAAGTCAACGGTGTGGATATGGTCGAAGACCATCTCGGTCTCGAAGCGCTCGGCATGCCGCTTCATACGGTCCATGAGGTCCGGGCCGAGCAGGCCCAAGACGTCTCCAGGCCAATTGTCGACCTCGGTCGTCGTCATCAGTTGGCCGCCTTGCTCGAGACCGGTGATAAGGAGCGGCGAAAGATTGGCGCGCGCCGCATAAACCGCGGCCGTATAGCCGGCAGGACCGGAACCCAGGATAAGAAGACGCGCATGGCGGGGCGTGGGCATGAAGCACCTCTTGTGATCTGCAATACGGTATTATAGGCCCATCCTGCCCCTTTTGTCGGCCTGGATCAACGCGCCGTGGTAGCCTCGGGCAAAGGTCGCTAGACTGGCGGGCACAGGAGGACGTTATGCGCATAGGGATACCCCGGGAAGTGAAGCCATGGGAGGCGCGCGTGGCCTTGATTCCGCACGCGGTGGCGGTCTTGGTCGAGTCGGGCCACGAGGTCTGGGTCGAGACGTGCGCGGGCGCCGGGAGTGGTTTTGATGACGACGCCTATTTGCGCCATGGGGCTCAGATCGCGCCTTCTTCCGCGGCCCTTTATGCGGCGGCGCAATTGATCGTCAAGGTCAAAGAACCGATCGTCTCCGAATACGGCCTGCTGCGTGCAGACCATACCTTATTTTCCTACCTTCATTTGGCCGCGAATCCCGTGCTCACCCGGGCGTTGCAAAAGACGGGTCTTACGGCGATCGCGTTTGAGACGGTCACGCAAGAGGGCCTCTTGCCCTTATTGGCGCCCATGAGCGATATCGCCGGGCGGCTTGCCGTACAGATCGGGGCGCATCTTTTGCACGCGCCCCAGGGTGGGCGTGGTGTGTTATTAGGCGGGCTTGGCGGTACCGACCGGGGTCACGTTGTCGTCATCGGGGCGGGCGAGGCGGGCGGTAACGCGGTGCGGCTTGCCGCGGCGCAAGGCGCGCAAGTGACGGTTTTTGATAGGTCGCCCGCCCGCATGCGTGTCATGGCCGCCGTCGGCCCCAACGTGACTTCGCTTCCGGCCTATGAGGAAACGATAGCCGAGGCCGTAGCGTGCGCGGATCTCGTGATCGGCGCCGTGCTCGTGACGGGTGCTCGTGCGCCTCACGTCGTGACGCGCACCATGGTGCAATCCATGCATCGCGGCGCGGTGATCGTGGATATCGCGGTCGATCAAGGGGGTTGTGTCGAAACCATACACGCTACGGATTATGGATCTCCTACTTATATAGCGGAGGGGGTCGTGCATTTTGGGGTGACGAATATGCCAGGTGCCGTGCCAAGAACGGCTTCGCAGGCCCTTTCCGCGGTACTCCTGCCTTATGTGCAGGCGCTTGCCAGTCGCGGCCCGGACGATGCGCGGCTCGCGGGTGGTCTCAATGTCGTGGGCGGACGTATCGCGCATCCGGCGGTCGCGGAGGCCATGGCATCATGAGTCAAGCGCGATTTAAACGCAGTCGGGCACCGCTTGTGCCCGCCGGTCACAGGCTGGTGCGCGAGGCCTTGTTGTTTTTGGTATTGGCCATTGCGGTCTTTATGGCCCTCTCGCTCTGGACGTTTCATGTAAGCGATCCGAGTTGGTCGCACACAGGCGGCGGGGTGGTCCGTAATGCCGGCGGCATGGTGGGGGCTTGGCTTTCGGGTTTGTTGTTGGCGGTTTTGGGTCTGCCGGCGCACGCGATCCCCTTTTTGATCGCATGGAGCGGCGTGCGCCTCTTGCGCCCGCGGGCATCTGTCGCCGATCGCCCCCATGGACTCGTGGCGGTGGGTATCGTGTTGGCGTTTTTGGGGGCCTGTGGGCTTGCGAGTCTTGATTTCGAGGGGTATGCGTTGTTGCCGTTTCGCGCCGGTGGCTTGATCGGGGGCCAGATCGCGACCACGCTCGTGCGCTTGGTCGACCCCGTGGGCGCGACTTTGTTGTTGCTTTCCGTGTTTCTCGCGGGCTTTACCCTCTCGACTGGGCTCTCGTGGCTGGGCGTCATGGATTGGCTGGGCGAGATCGTCTTGCATGGTGTAGGCCGGTTGCGCGCGCGCTGGATGGTTTTGACGGATCGTTGGCGGGGGCGGCGGGCCCGTCAGGTGCGCGAGGAGACCGTGGCGCGCGGTCGGCAGGTCTTAAAGCGCCCGGCGCCGCCTAGGATAGAGCCTGCGATTGAGCCCGTGGAAGGTCCGAAAGCCGTACGCGCGCGCCAGACCAGTTTTTTGGATCCTGTTTTGTCCGGCCTTCCGGCGCTTTCCTTGTTGGATTTACCAGGAGAAGAAAAGGCGCGGTTTTCCGAGGAGTCCTTGGTCGCCATGTCGCGTCTCCTCGAGAAAAAGCTGCTCGACTTCCATATCGAGGTGAAAGTCGAGGCGGTACACCCAGGGCCTGTCATTACCCGTTTTGAGATTGAGCCTGCCCCAGGCGTGAAGGCGAGCCAAATCACCGGCCTGCAACGCGATCTGGCGCGCGCCTTGTCGGTCGTGAGCGTGCGTGTCGTCGAGAATATTCCGGGCAAGAGATTTGTCGGGCTCGAGATCCCCAATGAGCATCGCGAGACTGTGCGACTGCGCGAGATCCTGTCGTCGCGCGCCTATGAGGCGATGTCATCGCCTTTGGCGCTGGCCTTGGGCAAGGACATAAGCGGTGAGGCGGTGGTGACCGATTTGGCGCGCATGCCGCATCTCTTGATCGCCGGGACGACGGGCTCCGGTAAGTCCGTGTGCTTGAATGCCGTGATCTTGAGCTTCATCTATAAGTCGACCGCCGCCGATGTGCGCTTGATTCTGATCGACCCCAAGATGTTGGAACTCGCGGTCTATGATGGGCTCCCGCATCTTTTGGCGCCGGTCGTGACCGATATGAAGCAGGCGGCACAGGCCCTGCGTTGGTGTATCGGCGAGATGGATAGACGTTACCGCACCATGGCCGCCCTCGGCGTACGGAATATCGCAGGTTACAATAAGCGCTATGACGATGCGCGTAGTCGCGGCGAGATCCTAAACGACCCGCACGCCCCGGAAGGGGAGGTGCGCGAATTATCCCGTTTGCCGCTTATCGTGATTGTGATCGATGAACTCGCGGATCTGATGATGGTGGTGGGCAAAAAGGTCGAGGAATTGATTGCGCGTCTCGCGCAAAAGGCGCGCGCCGCCGGTTTGCATCTCGTGCTTGCCACCCAGCGCCCGTCGGTTGATGTGATTACCGGACTGATCAAGGCCAACATCCCGGCGCGCATCGCCTTTCAGGTCTCCGCCAAGGTCGATTCGCGCACCGTACTCGATCAAATGGGGGCCGAGCAACTGCTCGGGCATGGGGATATGTTGTTCTTGCAGGCGGGTACGGGTTTTCCCTTGCGCGTCCATGGAGCCTTTGTCGCCGATGCCGAGGTCCATCAGGTAGTCGAGGCCCTGAAGACGACCGGAACTCCTGTCTATGATGAGCGCATCTTCAGTGGTGACGAGGGTGGCGAGGGAGCGATCGACGGCGCGTCGGAGGACGGCGAGGCCGATGAACTCTATGATGAGGCCTTGCGCATCGTGACCGAGACGCGGCGTGCCTCGGTGTCCGGTGTGCAGCGTCGTTTAAGGATAGGCTATAACCGCGCCGCACGCCTGATCGAGCAGATGGAGCGCTCAGGGGTCGTGGGCGCCCTACAACCTAATGGGAGTCGCGAGGTCTTGGCGCCCCCGCCACCGGAGGCATAAAGCGCGTGCGTCGTGTATTTCAATTGCTGTTGGCAGTCTTGTGCTTTACGCCCGTTGCGGGCATGGCCGCGGATCTCGCGCAATTCTTTCAGACCGTACAGAGCCTGCGGGGGCAATTTACCCAAGTGGTTCGTGATCGCCACGGCGTGGTCGTGTCGCGCGGCGAGGGGCGGGTGTGGCTGCAACGGCCCGGTCGTTTTCGTTGGGATTATGAGAAGCCCTATCACGAACAGATCATAGGGAAAGGTCGGGTCGTGTGGTTGTATGACCCGGGTCTTTCTCAGGCCACGCGTTATAACATCACGCGCGCCCTCGGTCGTACGCCCGCGCTCCTTCTGGCGGGCCGCGGTCATTTGACCCGCCTGTTTCGCGTGCGTGCGCTCCCTCACCATAAGGGGCTGCATTGGATCAAATTGAAGCCACGGGGGCGGGGCCAGGGCTTTCGTTGGATCGAGATCGGCTACCTGGGGCCGCGTATCGTGCGTATCGTGGTGCGAGATGGTTTAGGGCAGACCACCGCTATCCACTTACATCATGTGGTGCGTAATATCGTCGTGCCGGCGTCCCTATTTGAGTTTCGCCCACCCCCTCACACCGCGATCGTCTACCCCTAGTGCCGACTCCGCTCGCCGAACGCCTCCGTCCTCAAGTGCTCGCGGATTTTGTGGGGCAGGCGGCGCTTTTGGCGCCCGGTGCGCCTCTTCGGGTCGCTTTTGAGCGCAGCCATCCCTATCCCGCCATCTTTTACGGACCGCCCGGGAGCGGGAAGACGACGCTCGCGCGCCTCTTGGCGCTCGCGTCGGGCAGCGAGTTCGCCGCTTTAAGCGCGCTTTCCACAGGTGTCCGTGACTTAAAGGCCCTTGAAGAAGAAGGGCGCACGGCCAAGGCCGCGGGTCGCCGATTCATCGTCTTTATCGACGAGATCCATCGTTATACGCGCGCTCAGCAAGACGCTTTGTTGCGGCCGCTTGAGGAAGGCAGCATCGTGTTGATGGGGGCGACTACCGAGAATCCGGCGTTCGCCTTATCGAGCGCGCTCCTCTCGCGGTTGCGGCTTCACATTCTAGAGCCCTTAACGTCAGACGATTTGATACGCTTGGTGCATCGCGCCTTAAGCGCGCAGGAGGGCTTGGCCGGACGGCTCGCTTGCACAGACGAGGCGTGCGCGCTCATAGCGGAGTTGGCGGATGGGGACGGGCGCCGCGCGTTAGGCCTGCTTGAGCTCGCAGCCGAGCTCGCCTGCAACGCTCAAGTCACGACGATCGACGCCGATCAAGTACGAAAGACCGCAGGTACCCATTATAGGCGCTTCGATAAAGGCGGGGATCTTTTTTATGATCAGATTTCAGCGCTTCATAAGGCCGTCCGCGGCTCCTCTCCGGATGCCGCTTTGTATTGGCTGGCGCGCCTCCTAGATGGCGGATGCGATCCGCGCTATGTCGCGCGGAGGCTTGTGCGGGCGGCGAGCGAGGATGTGGGGAACGCCGACCCGCGGGCCTTGACGCTCGCCCTGGACGCTTGGCAAGCCTTAGATCGCTTAGGCGACCCCGAGGGCCATTTGATGCTGGCGCAGGCCGCCGTATATCTCGCTTGCGCCCCTAAAAGCAATGCCGTATACGTGGCCTTCAAGGCCGCCATGCAGGATGTGAAGGCGCATGGCACGGCGCTTGTGCCCGCGCATTTGCGCAATGCGCCGACCGCGCTTGCGCGCTCGCTCGGGCATGCCCGCGATTATCGCTATCCTCATGACGAACCCGAGGCCTATGCGGCGGGCGTTTCGTACTTTCCAGAAGGCATGAAGTCTAAGCGTTACTACGAACCGACCGATAGGGGTCTTGAGCTGCGTATTGCCGAGCGGTTGGCGCGCCTACGCGAGCGCGACCGATAGCGGACTGAAGTCGGATTGCATCATGAGCACGCTCGTCGCTAAATGATCGCAGGCTGATCTGTTACAGGGACGTAGCAATGGTTCGTATTTTTCGGCATTACCTGCCCAAGGGTCTTTTGATCCTGGGCTTGTCTGAGGTGCTTGTTCTGTGGGGCGCCCTCTATCTCGGGTCACAAGTCCATTATGGATTGTACGCCGCTCACGCTCCTTTGTTGGTTGCGACCAACGGACGGACGCTTCTCTTCATTGCCGTTATGCTCACCGTCATGACGGCCTTCGGGCTCTATCAGCGTGAACTGAAAGAAGGCCAATGGGGTTATTTCCCAAGGCTTGTCGTCAGTCTCTCCTTTGGGTTTTTGCTGCTGTGCACGCTGTTGCCAATCGTGCCCTCTCTGGTGTTGCCGCCCTCGGTGTTGGCCTATGTGATCTTGGTGGCCTTATGCGGGACCTTTGCGACTCGCGTGCTCTATCTGGCCATGGCAAGTCGCGCCGCGGTGAATCGTCAGATCCTAGTGCTCGGCACCGGGCGGCGCGCTCGCGCTGTTCACGCGCTTGCCAAAGGCGCGCCTGGGCGTCCCGGGTTTCGGCTCATCGGGTTTGTGCCGTGCGGGGATAAGGAAGACTTGGATGGCCCGCTTATTTTGCAGGCGGGGGTGAGTCTGGCGGCCACCGCGCGCGATCACCGCGTCACGGAGATTGTCGTGGGAAGTCGCGATAGACGTCATACGCTGCCGATTCTAGATCTTCTTGAATGCAAGCTCTCGGGCGTGCGGGTCATGGACCTCACCACGTTCTTCGAGCGTGAGAGCGGTCGCATAGAACTTGAGTCGCTGAACGCGAGCTGGCTCGTGTTTGCCGATGGGTTCCAGCAAGGCCTTGTGAAGGCTTGGGTCAAGCGGGTTTTTGATATCGCGGCAAGCGCCGCTCTTTTGTTGTTGTGCCTGCCTATCATGGCGCTCACGGCGCTTGTGATCAAGCTCGAGGACAATGGTCCCGTTTTTTATCGTCAAGAGCGCGTAGGGTCGGGCGGACGAATCTTCGGCTTGCTCAAGTTTCGTAGTATGCGGGTCAATGCGGAAAAGGATGGTACGCCGCAATGGGCGCGCCAGAATGACAATCGCGTGACGCGCGTGGGCGGGTTCATCCGTAAGGTCCGCATCGACGAGCTGCCGCAGGCCCTGAATGTGTTGCGTGGCGATATGAGCTTTGTAGGGCCCAGGCCCGAACGGCCCTTTTTTGTCGATAAACTGACTCGTGATATCCCGTATTACAGTTATCGCCACACGATAAAGCCCGGCATTACCGGCTGGGCGCAGGTACGTTATCCCTATGGCGCATCGGTGGAGGACGCCATAGAGAAGCTCAAATATGACCTCTACTACGTCAAGAACAATTCCCTGTTCCTTGATTTGATTATTCTCTTCCAGACCCTTCAGGTCATTATTTTTCAAGATGGCGCACGGTAAAAAAGCAAAGGTTCGGCGGGCGGACCTTGGTCGGATATAAGGGATGAGCCCGCAGCGTTAAGGTTGAGTTGCTCTTACAAGGAAGATCCCAAGGATGGAACATATGAAGCTAAAGCCATTAGTCGCCACTCTCGTATTGGCCGGTCTAAGCGCTTGCGCAGAAACCCCGATGCGACCCCAGCATATGCAAGCGCTGCATACCGCAGCGATCGCGCCCGCCAAATCCCCCCACTATCGTCTTGCTGTTGCAGACGTCGTGGATATCTCGGTTTGGCACAATAAGCAGTTGTCGGAGACGGTCCCCGTACGGCCGGATGGGCGCGTCTCGATGCCGCTCATAGGCGCCGTTCTGGTGGCCGGTCATACGGCCTCCGCCGTTGCCCATACCATCCAACGCAAGCTCGCCTACTATGTTCGCGATCCACAGGTGACCGTGATCGTAAAGCAGGTCGTTGCGGATAATTATGCCAATCGCATTCGAGTGACCGGTGCAGTCCAGCGTCCGGTCTCGATCAATTACGAGCCCGGCATGACGGTCCTTGACGCTGTTTTGGATGCAGGTGGCGTGAATTCTTTTGCGGCCGCAAACGACACCGAGATTCATCGCAAGGTAGGCAAGTCCGAGCGTGTCATTCACGTAAAGCTTGGCACCATCCTAAACGGCGGCCATCTGGGTACCGATTATCGCTTGCATCCCGGCGATATCGTGACCGTCCCGCAGCGACTTTTTTAGCCACTTCATGCCAGATAAGGATATCGTATGAGACTGACCTTCGAGCAAAATGCTCATATTCTCGGCAAGGAAGCATTTTCCCATCGCCGCTTTGTAGCCGGAACATTTATCGCGGTAACCGCGCTTGCCACTATTGCGGGACTCTTATGGCCCAAGGCCTACCAGTCCACCTCCCTGATCCTCGTGAACGATAAGCAACTCGTATCTCCGCTGGCTAAGGGCGCGGCCTACGAGCCGGACGTGGGTCAGCAGCGGGCCAAGATCGCGCAAGATCTGATCACGAGCCGCGAGATCTTAATGCCCGCCATGGCGCAAGCCGGGTTTTTTACGCAGTCGATGTCGGCGCGCCACAAGGCGTCCTTGTTAAAGCAGGTACGCTCCGAGGCCAAGGTCGCGGCCCTGGACAAGAATCTGATTAGTGTGTCTTTCAAGAATTCCAATCCCGAGCGCAGCTATCACCTCACCCAGGCGGTGGTGGCGCAGTTTATTGCCCAGGATCGGTCTTCTGCGCTCGCTCAGGCTCAGAGTGCGTACGCCTTTCTAAACGGCCAGGTTTTGAGTTATCGCAAGCGCTTGGCAAGCGAAGGTCTTGAAATTACCAAGCTCAAAGCCAATACGCTCGATGCCGACCATACGTTTGCCCGTTACGAGCGTCAACGGATCGCCCACCTACGTGCCGCTTACGATAAGAGCCGCATTGAGCTCAAGGAAGATCAGGGGCGCGTGCGGGTGTTAGAGCAGGAACTGACCGGGCACGGTCAGAGCAATTCCATAGGGGCGCAGGAAGGCCTCGATCGGTCACGCCTTATTGCAGATGAGGCCCAGCTACAAAAGTTGGGCTTGTATTATCACCAAACCTATCCCGGCATTCAGGTCTTAAATCGCGAGGTCAAGAGCTTGCGCGCCCAGATCGCCGGCCTCGATGCGCAAGAAAAGCGTTTGCACCCGGGCCAGCAGTCCTTTGCGCTTGCGCTAGGCTCAGGGCGCTTTTTTCGTAAGATCGAGCATGAGCTCGATCAGACGCAAGCTCGAGTGGCTACCTTGCAAGCGGAGGCCGCGGAATCGCAGGCGCTCTTGCAATCGCAAATGAAGGACTTGAGTGCGGCGCAGGGTTCGTCCGTCGTGTCGACCTTGTTGCGCGACTATCGCGTAGACGGCAAGACTTTGGATAGGCTCTTGAGTCGTCGTGAGCAGGCGCGGGTCGCGCTCAATCTCAGCAAAGAGCAGCAGGCCTTGTCGTTCCGGGTCTATGAACCCGCAGGTTTGCCGGCCAATCCGGTCGGCCCCCCGTTCGCGCTCTTTGTCGTAGGCGGTCTTCTTTTGGGCATAGCCCTCCCCTTTGGTCTGCTTTATGGCCGCAGCCAAATGGATGCCCGTGTACGTGCAGAGGCGGTCATACCGGAGACATTGAACCTACCGTTGTTGGCGGTGGTACCCCACCTTTATGCCCCGAGCGAAGTCCTTACCGCTCGGCGCAGCGTCCAGTGGCTTGGGGTGCTTGTGTTTAGTGTGTTGTTCATCGCTGTCAGTATCGTCCTGTCGGGTAGGAGCATATGAGCAAAGTCGAGAAAGCATTACAAAAAGCGCGCGCCATGGATGATGTGGCTTCAATTCCCCAAACGGCCTCCGTGGCCGCCCAGGAAAACCCTCTTGTCATAAAGAATAAGGACTTGGCGGCCTATACCGCGCAGATCCCGCGGATGTCGCAAAAGTCCCAATGGGAACGCTCCGATCTGGGAGAGGCCAAGATTATTTACCAAGAAATGGAGGATGTGCGCGTGGTCGAATCGTTTCGCCAAATGCGAACCCATATTCTGCAGAATGCAGGATCCAACAACTGCGTCGTTCTCGTCGCATCGGTCGTGCCCGACGGCGGCGCGAGTTTTGTGGCCCTCAATCTGGCCGCGGCCTTTGCCTTCGATGAAAGTAAAACCGCCTTGTTGATCGATTGCCGATTACGCGACCCCAAGCAAGATCGTCTGGTTAGCGCCGATATCCATTACGGGCTTACCGATTATCTCGAGGCAGACGACGTCGACGTCTCGCAGATCATCCATGAAGGCGGCTTGCCACGGTTTCGTTTAATACCGGCCGGCCGCAAGAGCGATGCGGGCACCGAGCACCTCGATTCGCAGCGTATGCGCGAACTCGTAGGACACCTCAAGGATCGCTATCCGGATCGCTATATCATCCTCGATGCGGCGTCCCCGGCTGAGTCTGCGGATGCCGCCGTGTTGGCGGAGCTTGCCGATTTCGTGCTCTTGGTAGTCCCTTACGGACGCGCGACCGAGTCGCAGATCTGGGGGGCCGCCAAGTCGATCGATGAGCAAAAGTTCCTGGGCGTCGTGTTCAATGACGAACCCCAGCCCCGCCGCGTTATTTGGAATTAAACGCGTGCGTAACTCAAAGCCACTGGCCCAGATCATTAGGACGCTGGGAATGGGATCCTGCGCGCTTATCGCCTTCACCGGCGGGGCGCGGGCCGCCCATATCGAATACGGGGTCGGGTACGATGGGATATTCACAAACAATATCTACCGATCGCCGACCGGCAAACAAGATGAGTACATCAACACGCTCCGCGGTCTCTTTTCTTATCAGAAGCATAGCCGCCGTGTAGACGCGCACCTCGATCTCGAGGCTGTTGGAAGGGCGTTTACCTATGGGACCTACCGCAATGACGTGCTGTTTGGGGTCAACTCCCTTACGCACGTCGTTGTTCTGCCGAAGATAATGAGCTTATCCGAGCGCGATATCTTTACGCAGGCACCGATAGATCCACGCTTTGTGATGACGCCGACCAATTTGCAGAACACTAACGCGTTTTCCGCGGGCCCCAATTTCTCTTGGTATGTGGATCCGATTGACGCGTTCAAGGCGGATTTGCGCTATCGCAACTTCTACTATCAGAAAGAGCCGTCGACCTACCCGCCGACCTATTCGACCAGCAATTACCGGTGGGTCGCCATGACCCGGTTCGTGCACGCCTTCTCACCTCACACGAAGGCCTCTCTGAATTACGTTCCTTCGGAGGTGTTCTACCAGAACACCTTCGTGAATCCGGATTACAGGAGGCAGGATGTGTTCCTGGGTTTGGACAGTCGGCTGGGGAATGCCGGGCTGTCTGTCCAGGGTGGGCGCACGCGCATAGAGCAGCGTGGCCAGGCGCAGACTTTAAGTGGGACCTTGGCGCGCGTGGCGCTGACCGACGATCTAGGTCCTCGGTCGCGCGTGATTCTGGCCGGAGATCGGAGTTATGGGGACGCCGGACGCTACTCGTTGTTGGAGGCGCCTGCGCAAAACTTGATTGTGCCGGTCGCTACCAACCCTTCGCAGATCGTAGGCGGGGGCTTGTATTACGGGCGCATGGCGAACGCAAGCTATGAATATCGACGCACCTACGGAACCGATCGCGTCAGCGCCTTTTGGCAGCACTTGCGTTATCTGACGGCGACGCTCAGCCAGCGCTTGGAAGGCGGGGTCTTCAATATTGGCTACGATTTCTCGGATCGTTGGACGGATTCCCTGTTTGGCGACTACGTCCGTATCCATTATTTCAACTACAACGCCGATACCCGCGACTTCGGCGGAGGCATGCGCCTGCGCTATCGCTTGTCTCGAGATTTGAGCGTGAGCTTAGAGGGCATGTATGACCAAGGCATAAGCACCGATCACGTGCTTGCCTACAATGAATGGCGGGCGATCATCGGGGTGTCGTATTTGACGAATCCGAATCGCATGCGCACCAATCCCTTCGTCCACTACACCAACGCGATCTTCTATTAGCCATGTACCTAGAACATTTTCGGCTCAAAGAGCAGCCATTTCAGATTACGCCGGACTCGGATTTCCTATATATGAGCGCCGCCCATTCGCGCGCCAAGGCGTATATGGATTACAGCATCCGCAATCGCGACGGCTTCGTCATCATCACAGGCGAGGTGGGCGCCGGAAAGACGACGCTGATCCGCAAACTTTTGTCCGAATTCGACGAAAGCGTGGTGGTGGCGAAGATCTTTCAGACGCAACTAGACGAGACACAATTTTTGCAGGCGGTTCTGGTGGAGTTTGGCCTAAACCCCTTCAATGCGGGCAAAGTCGAGCTCATGGATATGCTCTCGTCTTTCTTGGTCGAGAGCTTTCTTTTGCGTAAGCAGCTCGTATTGATCGTAGACGAGGCGCAGAACTTGAATCGGCGGGTCTTGGAGGAGATTCGCATGCTCTCGGGGCTCGAGACCGAAAAGCAGAAGATCCTGCACGTGATATTGGTAGGTCAACCGGAATTGAACGACACCCTCGATGCGCCCGGCTTAGAGCAGCTCACGCAAAGGGTGCGGCTACGTTTTCACATAGCCGCCTTAACCGAGGCGGAGGCCGCGGATTACATCTACCATAGGTTGCGGATCGCGGGCGCAGAGGACCCGGAGCGGATCTTTGCGCGCGATGCCATTCCCACTATCTATGAGTACACGGGGGGCATCCCGCGCCTCACCAACACGCTCTGCGACACGGCGCTTACCTGCGCTTTTGCAGACGACGTGACATGCGTCGACGAATCCGTCGTGAAATCGGCCATCCTGGAGTTGCAGTGGAAGCCATTTAGCGCGCGCAGCCGCCAATCTCCGAGGTTACGTGCGCCGTCCGGCGGCCCCGATGGTCTCGTTTTGCATCCAAGAGGCGATCTCGATTCCCTTGCGCGTTCGGTTTCGGCCATGGAGCCTAGGTTAGATGGTATCGAGGCGCTCTTACGTTCCATCGTGACGATTCTCCAGAGGCGTAGCCGCATCTCTCTGCGCGTCAGTCAAACTCAGGTGGCTCAGATTCTAAAGCAAGTCAGCGCCGAGATCGAAAAACTTCAAGCCCATCACGAGGCCTAGAGAGGCAGTTTATGTGTGGAATCACGGGAATAGTGGCCTTTTCCGGAGGCAAGCCTCCGCTCGTCTCCGAGGTTCAGGGCATGACGCGGGCCATTTCTCATCGGGGCCCGGACGGCTCGGGCCATTATCGGGATGATCGTGCGTGTTTGGGCCATGCGCGACTCAGTATTATAGATCTTGCCGGCGGCGCTCAGCCGTTGGCCAATGAAGATCGCACCGTGTGGGTGACGTTTAATGGCGAGATATTTAACTATATCGAATTACGTCGTCTTCTTAAGAAGCGCGGACATGCATTCTCCACGCTGAGCGATACGGAGGTGATAGTCCACCTCTACGAGGAGTACGGCGAGGACTTTCCGCGTCATTTGAACGGCCAGTTCGCCATAGCGCTCTGGGATAAGTCGCGCCGGCGCCTGGTATTGACTCGCGATCGTGCCGGGATACGGCCGCTATTTCTCCACAAGGGCGCGGATCGCTTGTACTTCGGGTCCGAGATCAAGGCGATTTTCGCGTGCCCCGAGGTCCCGCGCGCGCTTGATCCTAAAGGGCTCTCCCAGGTGATGACCTATTGGGGCTTGCCTGGTGCCCAGACCTCCTTTGTCGGTATGGAAAGCGTAGAGGCCGGCTGTACTGCCGTCTTTGACGAGCGTGGATCGCGCCACGATCTGCGTTATTGGGATTGGGATTTCCCGACGGAGGAGCGCGAAGACCCGCGCAGCCTAGGGGAATGTGTGGCAGGGCTCGATGAGGCGCTTTCGGGCGCGGTCGCAAGGCAGGTGCGTTCGGACGTACCCGTGGCCGCTTATGTCAGCGGGGGTCTCGATTCGGCGATGATCGTCTCCTACATGACGCACGCCCTCGATGGACCGTTGCCGACCTTTTCTTTGCGTTTTGCCGAGCGCGAATTCGACGAGGGCGCCTATCAAGCGGATGTCGTCCGGCGCTTTAAGACCGATCATACCGAGGTCACGGTAGGCCCTGGTGATATCGCGGAGGCCTTCGCGCAAGCCGTGTGGCATGCCGAAAGCCCGATATTACGTACCGCCCCGGTACCCATGATGCTATTGGCAAAGGCGGTACGCCACGCCGGCCTCAAGGTGGTCTTGACCGGCGAGGGCGCAGACGAGACTTTGGCGGGCTACGACCTCTTTCGCGAGGCGCGCGTCCGGAGGTTTTGGTCGCGTAATCCCGATTCGCGCATGCGACCCGCCCTATTGGCGCGCTTGTACCCTTATTTGAGTGCCTCTCCGGCGGCGGCGGGTGCCTATGCACAACGCTTTTTTGGCCAAGATTTGGGTGCGGCCCAGCGCCCGGGTTTTGGTCATTGGCCGCGCTGGCAGACGACCCGCCGTGTATTGCAGTTCTTGAACCCGGATCTTCGCGAGGCCTTGGAGTTTGACTATAGGGCGGCGGCCGAGCGCCTCCTCCCCGAGGGATATCGACACTGGAATCCTTTGTGCGTGGATCAATACGTGGAGGCGAAGACCCTCTTGGCGGGCTATCTCTTAAGTTCGCAAGGGGATCGGGTGGCGCTCGCGCACGGCGTCGAGACGCGCGTGCCGTTTCTCGACACCAAAGTCATGGAGTATGCCAACGGCCTTCCCGCGCGCTACAAGCTCATGGGCCTGCAGGAGAAGTATATCCTGAAGGCCTTGGCGCGTGGGCGACTACCGGAATCCGTGCGCAATCGTCCAAAGCAGCCTTACCGCGCCCCCGATAGCCAAAGCTTTTTCTCAAACGGAGTGCCTCATCCGCGCGTCGCCGAGGCTTTTGAAAAAAATCGACTCCTAGAAGTCGGATATTTCGATGCAGAGTCCGCCTGTAAGCTCTTCGATAAGTGCCGTCGAGGTAAGGCGATAGGGTTCGCGGACAACATGGCGTTTGTGGGTATTTACTCGACTATGTTGCTCCACGAGCAGTTCGTGGACAAAGTCCATGGTGATGTGGATACGGCGGGCGCGCTACCAGAAGTCCGAGCAGGTTAGAGCGTAGGGGATGACATGTTGTTACATGATTTATTGACAAGGACGTCAGAGCAGCGCGCAGACACATGCGCCTTGGTCGTCGCCGAAGAACGCCTGAATTATGGTGAGGTTTGCGCGCGTAGCGATGGGCTCGCATGTCGCCTCGTGGAAGCCGGTATCAAACCGCAAGACCGAGTCGTCCTCTTTATGGACAACTCGGTAGCTCAGGTCTTGGCCATATACGCCGTATTGAAGGCCGGCGCCATCATCGTGCCGGTCAACCCTTTAACCAAGACGGAGAAGCTTGCTTTTATCTTGAAGGATGCCGAGGCCGCGGGCTTTATAAGCGACGGCCATTTGCGTTCCGTCTATCTACCGGCGCTTGAGCACTATCTGCCCGCACTTACGATCATAAATGGTAGCGATGACCGGGATGGGGCGATCGCGTGTGAGGGCTTCGCGGCCCTGTCCGTGCCAGGCCCCGCGCCTGCGGTGGGGATCATCGATCAAGACCTGGCCGCCATCATCTACACCTCCGGATCGACAGGCGAGCCCAAGGGCGTCATGCTCACGCATCATAATATGGTCAGTGCCGCGACCTCGGTCTCGCAGTATTTGGGGCTTGGCGCCTCGGATCGCATCCTGTGTTGTCTACCGCTTGCCTTCGACTATGGGCTCTATCAGGTCCTCATGGCCTTTATGGTAGGGGCTCAGGTCATCCTGGAGCGGTCCTTTGCGTTCCCGGCGGTTGTCATAAAGACGATGGCGCACGAACAGGTGACCGTCTTTCCGGGTGTCCCGACGATGTTCTCTATCCTCTTGGGCCGCGAGGGCATGCTCGATGCCTATGACTTAAGCCATATTCGTCTGATTACCAATACCGCAGCCAGTCTGCCGCCGCAGCATATCGCGCGCCTGAAGGCGCACTTCTTAAATGCCCGCATCTTCTCTATGTATGGCCTTACCGAATGTAAGCGCGTGACGTATTTGCCGCCAGAAGAGCTAGATGCGCGGCCCACGAGCGTCGGCCGCGGTATGCCTAACGAAGAAGTCTATCTGGTGGCCCCGGATGGACGGCGGCTACCGCCCGGATCCGTGGGCGAGCTTGTGGTGCGTGGTAGCCATGTGATGCGCGGCTATTGGCGCAGGCCAAAGGAAACGGCCGAGCGGCTTAAGCCCGGGCGCTATCCCGGCGAAACAGTCCTCCATTCGGGCGACATCTTCCATATGGACGAGGCCGGTTATCTCTACTTTATAGGCAGGTCGGACGACATCATAAAAAGTCGTGGCGAGAAGGTAAGTCCTAAAGAAATTGAAAATATTCTGTACGCGCTTCCGGGGGTGCTAGAAGCCGCCGTTGTGGGGATTGATGATGAGATTATAGATCAGGCGGTGCATGCCTTCGTGGTCTTGAGCGAAGGGAGCGGACTGACCGAGCGCGCCATTGTGCGCTACTGCAATGGCCACATGGAGAGCTATATGGTGCCTAAGGCCGTTCATATCGTGGCGGCGCTTCCAAAGACCGATACCGGAAAGATTAGAAAATCCGGATTGTCCTCAATGGCGCGCGAGAGGATGGCGGAAACTGTCGATGCTGTGCGAGTCGTATAACAACTTCTTTAAGGAAGAGCAGGAGCTAATTTGATGAAAAGCATAAGGGACGATGTCAGGGGTTATATATCCGATAATTTTCTCATGGGTTTACAAGATTCTGCCATAACCGATCATGCCTCGTTTCTCGATCTTGGCATTATCGATTCAACAGGCGTCATAGAGCTTATTGCTTTTCTCGAGGAAACATACGGGATACGGGTCGAGGACGCGGAAATGATCCCAGACAACCTCGATAGCTTGGATGCCATCGATAAATTCGTGGCCCGGAAGACCTATTCCCGGGCCTCGTCCATGACGGCCTAGGAGTCGCGCGCGTGCAGCAGGTAAAGGAACTGAAGATGGATACCTACCTGGCCTTGGACTACGACCAAGCCGTTCGAAGTATAACGAGGGAGTTTAAGGAAGCCGTAGTCCGGTTTCGGCGACGCGGCGCGGTGGTGGCGGTATCGGGTGGAGTCGATAGTGCCGTGTGTCTGGCGTTGGCGGTTCATGCGTTCGGCAGCCAGCGGGTCTTCGCTCTTCTGCTGCCGGAACGGGAGTCTTCACCCGACTCGGAACGCTTAGGGCTTCAGGTTATACAAAGTCTAGGGGTGCCCTACGAACGGCACGATATAACAGGCGCCTTGGAGTCCCTCGGATGTTATCGCGCGCGGGATGCCGCGATCAAAGAGGCGATTCCTGAGTATGGCGCGCAATGGCGCAACAAGCTTGCGATCGCAGGGGGGCTTTCGGGCCAATTCAACCATTTTTATTTAGTGGCGGCAGGCCCTGACGGCGAGCGTGTCGAGCGTAGGCTCGGCCTGAAAGAATATCTACAGATCGTGGCGGCCACGAACTTTAAGCAAAGAACTCGCAAGAACGTCGAGTATTATCACGCCGATCGCCTGAATTATGTGGTAGTGGGAACCCCCAATAAACTCGAGTACGACCAGGGATTTTTCGTTAAGAACGGGGATGGGGCGGCCGATATCAAGCCAATCGCCCATCTTTATAAGACCCAGGTCTACAAGATGGCGCGCCACTTGGGGTTGCCGCGCGAGATCGTGGAATCCATGCCCACAAGCGATACCTATAGCCTTCCCCAGGAGCAGGAATCGTTTTATTTCGCGCTTCCTTATGGGGATCTCGATGTGGCGTTGTCCTTTCTTGAAAATAATCGGTCGGTGGCCGATCTCGCGCGTGTCCTTGAAATCGACGAGGTGGCGGCGGCGCGTATCTACGCGGATATCGCGGCCAAACGCAGATCGACGAAGTACCTCCATGAAGCGCCTGTTCTGTTGAGCGGTAAGTGAGATATCGATATGCGTTACAAGGTCAAGGTGGCGGCGGTCTGTGTGGCCCACTTGGTGACATGGCCGTTTGGTTTAGCGGCTCTGATTGCCCATAGGCGATTCGGTTCAGAGCGTATTTTTGACTTCTCGGCGAAATTGATAAGCCTGTGGCCTGGCCGTGCGGGTCAAATTCTCAGGGCCTCGTTTTATATGCAGACCTTGGCGCGCTGCCATTATGACTTGGCGGTGGGCTTCGGCTCCTTCTTTTCCCACCCGGCAGCCGAGGTGGGGCGACGGGTGGGCATTGGTAGCTTCTCAATTATCGGTACGGCGACTTTGGGTGACGACGTGATGGTCGCAAGCCGGGTCTCGATTTTAAGTGGCAAGTACCATCACGGCGGCGGCGGTCGCGCTCGGCAGTTTAAAGACAACCCTTTGGAGTTGCGTTCGGTGCATGTAGGGGAGAGCAGCTGGCTTGGCGAGGGCTCGCTCGTCATGGCCGATGTCGGTTCCCGCTGTATTGTGTCTGCGGGCAGTGTGGTTACCAAGGCCATGCCCGACGATACGACGGCGATCGGTAATCCCGCACGGTTCTTGCGTTACGCAGACAAGCCGGACGCGGCGACCGGCTAGGGAATGGATGGCCATGGAGAGGTTTAGTGCGTGATGATACGAAATAGGGCAAGACATCCATGGACGGTAGGCGGGAAGCGACGGCACGCCAGCCTTGCGGGGTCCTTGTGACCTTACGCGAGATCGTTCGTTATGCCGGGACGCTCTATGGGGCGAATGTCGCGGCATCTCTTGTGACCTTTGCCTTGACGATCGTAATCAGCCGCGATATCTCGCGCGCGGATCTCGGGGTCTATGGGCTTTTCCAGGCCTATTTTCTCTTTGGCGCCTATGCTTCGGGCTTTGGGTTGGCGCCGGCGACCGTCAAGTGGGTGGCAAGCGGTGCCGCAGACGAGGGCGAGTTCTTGGTATTTATTGTGATGCGCCTTCTCGGGATATCGGCGCTTCTCTATATGGGTGCCGCGGCCGCGTTTGTCCTGCACGACCGCGTCCTGGCCGCCGCGCTGGTGGCGCTTCCGCCCTATCAAATGTTCAGTGTCGGTGTGTCGGCCGCGCGCGCGCGTCTTTGGCGGCGGCGTGAGGCCGCGCTTTTGGTCGTAGCGTCTTTGGCGACGTCCGTGTGGATTTTTTCACTCCTCTATATCTACCCCAATTATTGGGCACCGATAGGGGGGCAGGTCATCGGGGCCTATACGACGGCCTTGGTTGTATTAGTCTACGGCCTACGTCAAAAGCGGCCGCGGCTCAAATGGCCGGGTGCGTGGCGCAGCGCTTTTTGGCGCACGGCGCGCCCGGTCTTTTTTGGATCTTCCTTGTTTGCGATAGCCGAGTTGGCCGATCGCTTGATCATAAAGCATGTCTTGGGTTTGCCGAGCTTGGGCGTCTATGTGCTGGCCATGACTCTCTTTAACGTCTTGAATAAGCCCGTACATATGTTGTCTCGGGTCTTGCTCTCGCACTTCTCGCAGATCAACGATGGCGTGGGACATGCCCGGGCCCCTGAGATCGTACGATTAAATCTCGCGGTTTTGCCGCTTATGGGGCTGACTGCGGCAGCCGTCCTACCCTGGATCATGTCGCATCTCCTCAATCGGGATTTTAGCCAGGCCTTTCCGGTATTCGCGGTGCTTACCGTAGTGATCCTGATCAAGGCCGTGGAACTCGTCCATTCCAGTCTCGCAGTCGCCCAGGATTCCGCTGGTAGCAATATGCGCGCGCAGATGGCGGCGATCTTGGTCTACGGAGTCTGTGTACTCTTTATGGTGCATACGTTCGGACTCTTGGGAATGGCGTGGGCCATCGTGCTGCGGTGGGCTGTATTGGCGCTCGTGCAGCGATTCGACATGAAGCGCCGCGGAGTGGATGCGCTCCCATTCGGGCTTTTCGTCCGGGCGGGGCTTTCCTATCTCGCGGGCCTCTCCTTTTTTACCATCGCCCCTTGGTCTATGGGCATCGTTTATTTGTTATCGGGTGCGGCCTTGCGTCTTTGGTCGCAGCCTAGGTCGTGGTTACCTGCAGTGCGGCGCAGTTAAGGGAGTTTTTATGGAGGAACAGGGAATGTTGATGCCACAGACGGCACGGACTAGGACACAAAGACCCATGGGTTCAAGACCCTGGGATATCGCGCGCGTAGTCGAGACGCCTCTGGCCAATCGCCTCACATTGGCTTCCATGTTTGTGTTCTTGGCCAAGGTCGGGAATCTCCCGCACCTCGGGCATTTCGAATTAGGGAAGATTCTCGTAGGACTCTCGGTCCTAGCCCTGTTGTTCGAGGGAGGCGGCTGGAAGGAGGGGGTTTTTGGGCACCGCCTCATGCGGCCCTATCTAGGGATATTCGCCTTAGCTCTGCTTACCATCCCGATCGCGGTCTGGCCTGGCGGGTCGGCCCGTTTCCTTTTTGGAAACTACTTAAAGGATTTCGTTCTCGTTGTACTCCTGGTCGTTACAACACGCACGCCGCGTGATTTGCGGCGCTTGATGTGGACCATCATCGTCAATACCCTGATACTCGATGCCGTCCTTCTGCATTACGGTATCCGTAAGATCACGATTGTAGATCTCGGTAAAAACGAGATCGCCATGACGTCTGTCATCGCGTTTGGCCTCTTGCTGGGTCTGCCCGTGTCCGGGATCGGCAAGATCATCAAATGGGCGGCCGGCATTACGCTTGTCTACGCGATTTTTATGAGCGCCTCGCGCGGAAGTTATCTCGGCGTATCGTTTGTGCTCATGCTTTATACCTACTTTCGTTATGGCAATCGCACAACGCTTGCCTTGATGGCCGTCCTTATGTTCGCGGCGGGCATTTACCTGTTTGGTCCGCCGCGCGTGCATCACACGATCAATTCGCTCATCCATATCCAGCACGACTACAACCTAACCGCGCGAACCGGGCGTATCGCGATCTGGAAGCGCGGCATTCGCATCATCCAAAATAACCCGTTGGGCGTCGGTATGCGCAATTTCCCGATAGCCGAAGGGCACCTTGTGCAGGACGTGATAGGCGAGCGGTGGATGGATGCGCACAACGCCTTGATTGAGATCACAGCGGAGCTAGGCATTTTGGGGGGAATCGTCTTTTTGGTGCTTCTCAAAAGGGCTATGCAGGCGGCCAATCGGCTACGAAAGCAGTCAGAGATGGAGGATATCTCTAAGATCGGCTTGTCGGCCGTCTTGGCGTTCTTTGGCTACATCGTGACCGCAGCGTTCCTGTCGGAGGCTTATGCGGTCATTCTTTACATCCAGTTGGCGCTGATCATCTCCGCCGACCGCATCTACAGTTACATGCGTGTGAGGGAAGGCGATGTCCTACCTAGACAAGGTTCGTAAACGCGAAGGACGCATGGCCGATTTCTTATATCGATCTTATAAGGGCCTGCAGCGGATCAATGTGCCGACGTTTCCGTGGATCTATTCGGTCCTAGAAAAAGAGCGTCTCGCACGCCGGTATGTCGGGGGATGGCTTAAGCGCAAGTTCTACGACGAGCCCTTGTTTCGACGCCAGTGTCGTGTCTGTGGCCCCGGTCTTTGCTTATTCGATGGAATACCCTCGATCTGGGGCGGACTGCAAGTGGAAATCGGCGCGGATGTGGTGATGCACGGGACTTCCACGCTCGTGGGGGCCAAGGTCTTTGCGGCGCCGCGATTGGTGATCGGCGACAGAAGCCATTGCGGATCTCATTTCTCGGTGTCCGTGGGCGCCGATGTGGTGATCGGGTCGGACGTATTGATTGCCAATCGCGTCTCTTTAATGGCATACGACAGCCACCCGGTCGATCCTTTCGAGAGGGCCGCGGGGTTGCCGGCCAGCGCCCTAAGTAGCCGGCCGATCACGATCGCGAACAGGGCGTGGATTTGTGCTGGCGCGATCATCCTAAAAGGGGTCACGGTGGGCGAGAACGCGATTGTGGCGGCCGGCGCTGTGGTGGTCGAGGACGTACCGCCTAATAGCGTTGTCGGAGGAAACCCCGCGCACGTGCTTTCGCGCATAAGCGGGCTTGCGCGCCAGGCGCGATCGGGGCGGTCTTAGCATGGGGATGCCGCTGTTAGCGCGTTATCCCAGGATAGGGACCATGTCGCGGGTCGTGGTTTTGATTTCGACCCATATCATAGGGGGACCGGCTAAAGGGCTTTTGCAGGTCATACCCGAACTCAATCGTCGCGGGCGTTTTGAGATCATCTTGGCGACATTCGCCAATACCCGAGAACCCGCTTCGCCGTTCGTGACGGAGGCGCGCGAACGCGGGATCCCGATTGTGGTTCTGCGCCAACGCTTCCATTGGGATCCGGCGCCGCTCGCCGCGCTGCGCGAGCTTGTCAGTCCGTGCGGGAGCGTCATGCAAACCCATGGTTATAAGGAGGCAATCTTCGGGCTTGCCGTGCAGCGACTTGCGCATCGTCGATGGATTGCCTTCCAGCACGGCACGACGGAAGAAAACCTCAAGGTCAAGATCTACCACAGGATCGACCGATTTTTGACGGCAAGGGCGGATGCCATCGTATCGGTATCTCAGGAGCTCGCATCCCGGACCGTACGTCCGCGCGATCGTCGTAAGCTCACGATCATTGAAAACGCGGTGGAAGCGAGCCCCGCGCTAGGCATCGTTCGTAGGGAGAGTCTGCGCGAATCGTGGGTGGCGCGCGGATGCGTGATCGGTTGCGTAGGCCGTTTAAGCCGCGAGAAAGGGCAGGCCCTTTTGCTTGAGGCGGCGGGTCGCCTGCTCAGGCAAGGGCTGGTTTTTACTCTGGTCTTCGTGGGGGACGGTCCCGATCGGGACCTGCTAGTCGAGAAGGCGCAGGCCGAGGGCGTTTTGGCGAGCGTTCGTTTTTTGGGACACGTCCAGCGTATGAACGAAATATATCCAAATCTCGATATGCTCGTCTTACCTTCCTTTAAAGAGGGTATGCCCAACGTCATTCTGGAGGCGATGCAGTGGCAGCTACCGATCGTCTCGACATGCGTGGGCGCTATACCCGAGATGCTCGTCCATGGGGTGTCGGCTATGCTCGTCTCGCCAGGGGATGCCATGGCCATGGCGCGTGCGATCGGCGCGCTCATAGGGGATCGCGATAAGGCGGTTCGTATGGGACATAAGGCGCGCGAAGCCCTATACCCGCGCTTTTCGCCAGAGAAGCGCGTGGAACGATTCGAGACGCTCTACAGCCGTGTTCTGGAGATGTCATGATAACGATCTTTTGGTTGGCGTTCGCTTTCACGTTTTACACCTATATCGGTTACCCGCTCACGTTGTGGATCATCGCCAAAACGAAGGCCAATCCCCTGGTCTACCCGGGCGGGCGGGATTGGCCTCGAGTGACGGTGTTGATTCCGGCCTACAACGAACAGGCTATGATCATAGAAAAGATCGAATCCGTCTTGGAGTCCCATTATCCGCACGACCTTCTACGCGTCCTGGTGGTGTCCGATGGTTCATCCGACGACACCCTTGTGCGCGCGCAAAGCGTACAGGATCCGCGTCTTCGCGTGATTGAAAAGACGCGGCGCTCGGGCAAGATGGATACGGTAAATTTCGCTATGGGCTTGGTTTCGGACCCGATCGTCGTCATGACCGATGCCGGTGAAATACTCGATCGAGATACCGTGGGGCGGTTGGTCGCGCGGTTTGCCGACCCAGGCGTGGGGGCGGTGTCCGGCGAGCTAGGTCTCGTCGCCCTGCACAGCGGATTTAGCCGTACCCTGGGCGCGTATTGGCGTTATGAGAAAGCCATTCGCGCCCTGGAGGGGACTGTGGGTTCGGTCGTCGGCGTCACAGGCCCCATCTATGCCATGCGCACAGCGCTCTTTCGCGCTCTGCCGATCGATACCATTTTAGATGATCTCGCGATCCCCTTGGAGGTCATAAAACAAGGTTACCGTGTGAGTTACGAGAAGCGCGCGTTTGCCTTTGAGCAAGCTACCCAAAAAAGTAGCCAGGAATTCATTCGTAAGCGGCGTACCTTGGCCGGCAATTACCAGGCCATCGCCCGGTACGCGAAGCTACTTTTGCCGGGCAGTCCCATTGCGTGGCAGTTTTGGTCGCACAAGGTGTTCCGGCTCCTGGTCCCTTATGCGTTGGTGGCCATGTTGGTGGGGGCGGTCTTTTTGCCTGGAACGTTCGGAATAGTCGTGTTGGGAGTCCAGGTGGCGTTCTACGGGCTTGCGCTCTTTGCCTCGTTTGCGCAGCGCTCCAAGGCGTTCTGGCTCAATATCCCGTATACCTTTTGCGTTCTCAATTGGGCGGCGGTCGCCGGGTCTTACTATTATGTGACGCGGCGCTTATCCGTACAGTGGGAGAAGGTGAAGTGACGGATGTCCGTAAAATCGTTTTTATCGCGGCCGGACCCGACTGGGGCCGTCATCCGTGTAGCCTATCGCACATCATGACAGTGCTCATGCGTCGGGCTTACCCGGTCATCTGGATCAATAGCCTGGCCCAGCGTGCGCCCCGATTGTCCCGGCAGGACTTGGTGCGGGCGGTTCATAAGGCGGTGGCGGCGCTGCGGACTAAGCAAAGCGAGGGCGTGACAGGGCCCCTAGTGGTCCATCCGCGCGCCGTGCCCTATCACCAATTTGCTCCGGTACGCTCCGTGAACGGTTGGCTGATTACCCGTCAGCTACGCCCGGTCTTGGCGCGCTTTGCCGATCACAAGGTAGTGCTCGTGGCGACCAATCCGGCCGCAGTGGCGCTTGCCAATAGCCTTCATCCGGACGCGACTCTTTATTTTTGTATGGATGATTATGCGCGCATGAAGGACTCCGATTCGCGTTTGATCGAGGTATGCGAGCGCCTGATGTTGGCGCGCGCGGATGCCACCATCGTCACCGCAAAGAGCCTGGTCGAAGCGAAGACCTATGCGGGTCGCATACCGGTGTATATACCGCAGGGCGTCGATGTGGCGCACTTTGCGACACCAGGACCGCTTCCCGAGCATCTCGCCCAGATCCCGAGACCGGTCATTGGGTTTCAGGGGATTTTAGGTCCCCGTGTCGATATCGATCTTTTAGAAAAAATTGCGAAGCGTTTTCCCAAGGTCTCGCTTGTGCTCGTCGGCAAGGAGGAGGTCGACTTGCGGCGCTTAAAGGCGTTACCCAACGTGTATGTATTGGGCGCGGTCCCTTATGACGCCCTACCTTCGTGGATACAGTTATTCGATGTGGGGCTTGTGGCCTATCGTTACGATGGTCATACGGAAAGCGTCAACCCATTGAAGCTGTTGGAATACTTGGCATTGGGCCAGGAGGTCGTATCGGTGGATCTACCCGAATTGGCTCAGCACCAGGATATGGTGCATGTAGCGACCGACCATACGTCTTATCTGGCCGCGCTAGACCGCGTGCTTCGCCGTTATCCCTTTACCAAGGCCGATCGGGCGCGCCGTATGCGTTATGCAAGAGAGCATGCTTGGGATGAGCGTGCCACGCGTCTCCTAGACCTCTGCGATCGGTTGCTTACGGATGCTGACATCAACGCGTCGCCTCCCTATGGATCACAAACCCAGAGCCAAAGGATCTGCCCATGACGGTGATATTGATGCACCATGACATTATCGACCCGAAAAGCTCTAAAAAGACGGGTTTTTCCGGTCCCGGGGCGGAGCTCTATAAGGTGGGTTTGGCCCAGTTTGAGGAGGAGTTGACGGAGCTCTCCGCCGCTTTTCCGGGCGAGCCTCCCGGATTGGCGCCACAATCCCCTTATGCTTTGACCTTCGATGACGGCGGGGCGTCGGCGGTCGATATCGTAGCCGATGTGCTCGCGGCACGTAGCTTTCGTGCCCATTTTTTCATTGTGACGGGGGTCCTCGGTCTGCCGGGATTCGTGCAAGTCTCGGGCTTGCGCCGTTTGCTTGCGGCCGGTCATACCATAGGCACTCATACCGTGACGCACGCGCATAGGCTGACGACATGGCCGTATGCGCGGATTTTTCGCGAATGGAACGAAAGCGCCGAGCGGCTCAGAGATCTCCTGGGGTGCCCTGTGACCTGTGGCTCGATACCGGGCGGGTATAGCAATAAGGCGGTGCGCGAGGCCGCCATGGCGGCGGGACTGTCCCAGCTTTTTAGCTCGGAGCCTACCACGCGTCGCTATGAGACGGAGGCGCTTCAGGTCTATGGACGGTTCCCGATTTTAAGCCGCGATCCGGCGTCTGCGGTCGTTGGACTGGCCAAGCGCGCCTATGCACGGCGGGTAAAGGCGTGGCGCTGGCACGCTTTGGGCGTGGCGAAAAACGCGCTAGGGCCTGTGTATCCTGCCTTGCGCGAAGGCCTTTTGCGGCTACGCGCGTCATGAAAGGGGGCCTATGAAGCGGCCGGATCTGATAGTGGAGATCATCTACGCCCCGCTCGTCGGGGGCTCCGAGATGTTGGCCTTTAATTTATGCAAGGAGTGGCAGGCCGCCGGCATTGATGTGCGTATCTGCTGTCTTTATGAGCGCACAGGGGCGCTTGTGAAGGTCTTCGAGGAGGCGGGAATCGCCTATGATCTGCTCGACATCGGCGGGCGCGGCGTCTTTGCGCGCTGGGCGCGCGTGGCACGTTATCTTTTGCGCGTGCGACCCACGGCGATCCATGTGCATCACTTGGGCTCGCTTGTGAACGTCCTCATTCCGGCTTACATCACGCGCTGTTCGAATATCGTCTACACCGAACATTCGGCCTATGCCATTACGCATACGCGCTGGATGCGCCGCGCGCTGCCTGTGGTCAGTCGCTTGGTCAAGCGCTTTACTTGCGTATCGCGCAATTTGGCGGAGGTCTTTACCACCTTCGGTGTTCCGGCGGATCGTATGATGACTATCTATAACGGCGTCGACATCGAGCGCTACAAGCCTAATGGCCTACGAAGCGAGGCCTGCCCGGTCGTACGGATAGGGGCCGTCGGCCGCCTGGTGGTGGAGAAGGATTACCCCACGTTATTGGCGGCGCTTGCGATCCTAAAGGACGGCCATGTGCGGTTCTTAGCCGAGATCGCGGGCGACGGGCCTTTGGCCTCAGAGCTTAAAGAATGTGCTCTGGCGCTGGGCCTGCGCGATGTCTTGGTGTTTCGCGGCCCCTGCGACAATGTACCGGCCTTTCTACAAGAGCTCGATATCTACGTTTTGAGTTCCCGTCACGAAGGGATGCCGATCGCGGTTCTCGAGGCCATGGCGACCGCTTTACCGGTGGTCGCGACGCGCATCACCGCCATTCCTGAGATTATCGAGGATGGCCGTACGGGCGTCTTGGTTCCGCCGGGGGACCCTGCGGCGTTGGCCGCCGCCATCTCCGCGCTTGCGGGCGACTTTGCGAAAAGGAGGGCCTTGGGCTTGGCGGCGCGCGAGGTGGTGCGTGCGACTTATACTATCAAAGATACGAGCCGCTCTTATGCGGCCGAGCTTGGCGTGATGGCAAAAAAAAGGATAGTCGTATGAGGCGCATTGGCTTTGGTGTGCTGTCTTTCTTTTTCGTAGCGGGCGCGGCGCACGCGCATCTTGCCGTTTGGTTGAGTCATAGCACGCACAAGATCCGACCGGACGCGCCCGCCCAGACCGCCCCTACGCTCCACCTCTTTGCCGCCCACGGGGAGTATGCGGCCTTTCAGGTATCGGTCCGGGCGCGCCATTCGCTTCGCGTTTTGCGCATTGCGCCAAAGCCATTTGTAGACCAAGCGTCGACCATTGAGCGTAGGGACATGACGGTCTACCGTGAGGCCTTTATTGAGACGGTGCACCCGACCAATGTCGCAGCCCCCGTGGGCCTCTGGCCGGACGCCTTGATCCCGACGGTCGATAATTATTATCACGAACGGCGCGATGCCTTGCCTTGGCACGTTCCTGGTGCCTTTACGCAGAGTTTTTGGGTCGATGTTTATGTCCCGCGCACCGTGCGCGCGGGCGTCTATCATAGCCAAGTTCGCGTTTTCATGGAGGCGCATCAGAGGCGTACGGTGCGCACCCTTGACGTCGTGTTGCGCGTCCTGCCATTCACCATTCCCGCAACATCCTCGCTCCCCTCTAGTTTTGGTTTTGATGGGGCGCCTTTGTCGCTCGCTTTTAAGGGCCACTACGGGAGGCTCTCGAACGCTCAATTGATCCGTTTGACGCGGCTCTTTGATACGGCGGCGCTCAAAGATCGCATCGCTTTAGGAGGCGGATCGGGTATTCCTGCGCCTATGCGTTGGACGCATGGGCGTTTGAAGATCGATTGGCGCGACTATGATCGGGAAGTGCGGCCCTTTATGACGGCCTGTAAGGCCGCGCATGGCGCAAGGTGGCGCATGACCGACGTGCGCTGGTTGACGCACGTCTTCTATCGCAAGATGCCCCCTTTAGAGCAAGCCCAGTATTTCGCGGCTTGGGTCCACCATTTTCACGCGGAACACTGGCCTGTGGGGCTCTACGCATTGGGGGTCGACGAACCCCATTCGCGCGCCCAATTCGCACTGGCTAATCGTCGCGCAAAGGTGATGCGCCGTTTGACGCAGGGCGTGTTACCGCTTGTTACGAGCGATCGCGTACATCGTCTGGATCTGAAGAGTTTCGGTATCCTCTGCCCCGTTGTTAATGATGTCGACCGACCACACGAGGGCGACGATGCCTCTCGGTTACACGGCGTGGCGCACCGTTACGGCTTGAAGCTTTGGTGGTATCAGTCATGCATGAGCCATGGATGTTGGGTCGTGGGTCGCCGCGCGAGCCTCGTATGGCCTAGCTATATGATAGATCAGCCTGCAATCTATAATAGGATTATGCCGTGGCTCACCTGGAAATATGGCATGCAAGGGGAGCTTTACTATGACACGGATATCGGTTTTAGCATGGGGCACAAAGATCCCTGGAAGGACCAGTATCATTTCGGGGGCAATGGCGATGGAACGTTGTTCTATCCGGGGCGTCCGTCTGTTATCGGGGGTCATCACGACATTCCGATCCAAAGTATACGCCTTATGATGATACGTGCGGGTTACCAGGACTACGAGTACTTGCATCTGGCCTCTCGCCTTTATGGTCGGAAGGTCGTGTCGGGCATCATCGCGCAGGCCGTGCATTCCGCCCACGATTGGACTAAAAGTCCGGTGATTTTACGTGCGCTGAAATGGCGGCTCGCTTCGATGATCATGAAGAAAATAGGCGACATTCCGATGCTCCGTAAAGCGTCCTAGTCGGTTTGGGTCCGAGCCCGTTGCGATCGCTCATCCAGGTCGCACGCCTCATGCGGGTCGCCAGGCGCGGTCTAGTTCGATCATCCCTGGAAGTCTATACGTCCGTCCCGGCAAAAGAGGCGGTCACTCTCCCTTAAGGGGAATGGCACTTACTTAAGGCCGTAGCACTACAAATGCCCATATCTGCGTACTTGTTCACGGGCCTCGGCGCGAGGCATTTTCAGCCAGGGATAAGGCTTGGGCCTTCGTTTTCGCGCCCGTGGT
>Ga0307375_10000090_pt1 | contig 120407 bp, 119 predicted proteins | sample TR1MG_FD_202531 | JGI IMG/M metagenome (GOLD analysis project Ga0307375, IMG submission 202531) | Soil microbial communities from Risofladan, Vaasa, Finland - TR-1 | ecosystem: Environmental > Terrestrial > Soil > Coastal area > Acid sulfate soil | place: Finland: Risofladan, Vaasa... | reverse complement strand
GTTACATCAATCGCCGAAATCCCAGATTACACGGGGCATTCATGCCATGCCTCACCAAACAGTCCACATAATCGAGCGGTCTACATAATCGGCCTTATGTGCCGCGCTCCATAAGGCCGAGAACCGGACGGTCGCAGTGACTCCCTGATATTCTGCTACTGGCACGTTTCTAAAAGCTGCCAGTCGCGAGTAGAAGTTATGGCCGAATGCCGCCATTAGCCAGGTTCCGCTTAAGTGCGCCCGAGCGATTCGAATGCCCGCTTCCTTGGATTGCAGACAATGGCACGATATTTCAGGCCATCAAGAATAACGGCGCGCAACGGGCGGCAGAATCAAACGCGCCGGAACTAGTTCGGCGGTGCGACCTTGATGATTTCGTCAAGCGTCGTGGTTCCTGCCGCGACCTTCATGGCACCTGAAATCCGCAGCGGTTTCATGCCTTCCCGGTAGGCCACTTCGCGAACGCGCGCGATATCGGTAGTCGGGGTGACAAGCTTGCGCAGTTCGGGTGACATCAGCAGGATTTCATAAATGCCGATACGGCCCGAGTAACCTGTCATGCGGCATTCAAGACAGCCGACCTGATGTTGAAACTGCGCCGGCCGGCCGGTTTTCCACGGCGCAACCAGACTGTCCCATTGCTCATTTTCGTCGGCACGTACCGGCATTGGCCGCTTGCAATGCGGGCACAGCGTGCGCACCAGCCGTTGCGCCATGATGCCAAGTATCGTGGCATTGATCATGAAAGGCGCGACACCGAGATCGAGCAGGCGGGTGATGGCCGAGGGCGCATCGTTGGTGTGCAGCGTGGACAGCACGAGGTGGCCGGTCAGCGCGGCCTGGATCGCCATGTCGGCGGTTTCCAGATCGCGGATCTCGCCTACCATGATGATGTCCGGGTCCTGGCGCATCAGCGCCCGCAGCCCGTCGACAAAATTGAGATCGATGCCATGCTGCACCTGCATCTGGTTGAACGCCGGCTCGACCATTTCGATCGGGTCTTCGATGGTGCAGACGTTGACCTCGGGCGTGGCCAGATGTTTAAGCGTGGAATACAGCGTGGTGGTCTTGCCCGAACCGGTCGGGCCGGTGACCAGGATGATGCCGTTCGGCTGAGATGTCATCTTGTCCCAGCGGGCGCGATCCTCGTCGGAAAATCCCAGCTCGGAAAAATCGCGCACCAGCACTTCCGGGTCGAAAATGCGCATCACCAGTTTTTCGCCGAACGCGGTCGGCAGCGTGGACAGGCGCAGTTCGATCTCCTGCCCGTCGGCGGTGCGCGTCTTGACGCGGCCATCCTGTGGGCGGCGTTTCTCGATCACGTCCATGCGTCCCAGCAGTTTGATGCGGCTGGTCATCGCGACCATCACCGACATCGGGATCTGGTATACCTGATGCAACACGCCGTCGATGCGGAAGCGCACGAAGCCGATGTCGCGCCTGGGTTCGATGTGGATGTCCGAAGCGCGCTGCTCGAATGCATACTGCCACAGCCAGTCCACGATCGTGACGATATGCTGGTCGTTGGCGTCGAACTGCTGTTTGGTCTTGCCCAGTTCCACCAGTTGTTCGAACGAGGCTTGCCCGGATTTTTCCTGGTGTTTGGTCTGCGCCGCATTCTTCACCGAGCGCGCCAGATTATAGAACTCAACCAGGTACCGGCTGATGTCTTCCGGTGTCGCGACGACGCGGCGGATGTCCTTGCGCAGTGTGTGCTTGAGCACTTTTTCCCAGTCGCGCAAGAACGGTTCGGCGGTGGCGATCACCACCTCGTTTGGCGTCACCAGCACCGGCAGGATGCCGAAGCGCGTGGCATAGTCGTTCGACATGATGTCGGTGACAATCGAAAAGTCGATCTTCAGCGGATCGATGTGGAAATACTCGAGGCCGACGCGTCCAGCCAGCCATTCGGTCAGCGCATCCTGATTCAGTGTCTTGTGCGGGGGCAGCAGGGATTTCCAGTTTTGCCCGGCGATGGCCGTGAGCGGGTGTACGTTCTGGCGTTGACCCCTGCGTTCCGCAATCAATGCATCGGCGACAGCCTGGCTGATCAGGCCGTCTGTGACCAGCATGCCAAGAAGCTCCGGCAAGGTCAGTTTGTGTTCATACGTACCCGGCTGCTCCATGTGTAACTCCCCGATCAATTCGCCAGACTATACTGTTATCGCGTTACTTGCTCAATGGGTATGACATGGCAAACGCAATCAAACCGTAACGCGCGAACTTGCCGATCGCCATGAACAACGCCGCTTGCCATGGGTTGAGCCGCAGCCAGCCGGCGGCCAGGCACAGCGCATCGCCGATCAATGGCACCCATGCCAGCAATAGTGCCGGTGTGCCATAAATCCGCAATTTCTCCACATGCTTTAGTTGCTGGGTTTGGGGAAGCAGCCAGCCCATGCCGAAGGTCACCATGCCGCCCAGTGTGTTGCCGATGGACGCGAGGATGAGCGCAGGCCACAAGGTTTCAGGATAGGCTTTGAGCACGCCGAATAATACCGCTTCCGAACCGCCGGGCAGCAACGTCGCGGCGAGGAAGCTGCTGATGAAGAGCGAAATGATGCTGACGGTGTCACTCATGCTGAAGTCGAGCCCGGCAAGCCGGGCTATTGCCTGATAGCCGCGAAAATCTTTTTCGCCAGATCGCCTGTCGCTTGCAACGGGTGGTCGCGAATCGCTTTCTCCTGTTCAGCCATCACCAGGAACAGGCCGTCCATCGCCTTGCGCGTGATGTAGTCCTCCAGTTTGGCATCGCGTTTGTCCACCAATCCGAATTCCGCACCCTTGCCGGCGAACCGGTCGTATTTTCCGGCAAGTTTCACTTTTTTCATTGCCTTGCCCACGATGGGCTTGAACCTGGCGGCCAGAGCGGATTCGGTATTTTTGCGAAAGTATTTCGTGGCGGCATCGTCGCTGCCGGTGAGTATGCCCTTCGCATCCGACACGGTCATTTTCTTGATTGCGCCGACCAGCAGTGTTTTCGCTTCCGGCACGGCGGCTTCGGCGGCACGGTTCATCGAGGTGACCAGCTCGTCCGAATATTTGCCCATGCCGAACCTGCGCAGGGCCCTGTCAGCTTTTTGCAGGCTGTCCGGCAACGGTATGTGCACCTTGCTGTTGCCGAGGAAGCCATCCTTCCTGGCGAGAGTGGACACCGAAGTTTCCGCACCCTGGGTGAGAGCCTGCCTGAGGCTTTTAATCTGGTCCTGCGTGCTGAACCGCGCGAGTCCGGTGCGTGCGGGAGTGGCAGGATTCGATGCGGCTGGTTTGGCCAGGTCGTTGAGTCTGGCCTTGAATCCGTTCAGATCGAACGCGCCAGCCGACGCGCTCAACGCTACACTCAAAACCAGAAAAACAACAATCAGGCTGCGACGCATTATTTTTTGCGCGGCGCGATCAGGTCGGTGATGGTGCCTTCCGCCATTTCAGCGGCGAAGCCCAGTGTTTCGGACAGGGTCGGGTGCGGGTGTATGGTCAGGCCGATGTCTTCCATGTCCGCACCCATCTCCAGCGCGAGTACCGCTTCGGCGATCAGTTCGCCGGCATTCACGCCGACGATGCCCGCGCCGAGGATGCGGCGCGTCGTGGGATCGAGCAGCAGTTTGGTCGAGCCTTCTTCGCGGCCGATGGACAGCGCGCGTCCCGAGGCGGCCCACGGGAAGCTGGCTTTTTCGTAGGCTATGCCCTGCGCTTTGGCCTGGGTTTCGGTCAGCCCCATCCACGCGATCTCGGGGTCGGTGTATGCGACGGAAGGAATGGTCATGGGTTCGAATGCGGCATGGTGTCCGGCGATAACCTCGGCGGCCACCTTGCCTTCATGCACTGCCTTGTGCGCCAGCATCGGGTCGCCGACGATGTCGCCGATCGCATAGATGTGCGGCACGTTGGTGCGCATCTGGATGTTCACCGGAATGAAGCCGCGCTCGTTGACGGTCACACCGGCGGCATCTGCACCGATGCCGCGCCCGTTGGGCCTGCGGCCGACGGCCATCAGCACGCGGTCATACAGTTGCGGCTCGGGCGCCTGCTCGCCTTCGAAGTGCACTTTCAGCCCGTTTTTCTGCGCCTCGATCTTGCTGACCCTGGTCTTCAGGTAGATCGCCTCGTAACGCTTTTCGATGCGCTTGTGCAGCGGCTTGACCAGATCCTTGTCGGCGCCGGGCATCAGCTGATCCATCAGTTCGACCACTGAAATCTTGCTGCCGAGCGCGTCGTACACCGTGGCCATTTCCAGCCCGATGATGCCGCCGCCTATGATCAGCATGCGCTTGGGCACATCCTGCAGTGCCAGCGCGCCGGTGGAATCGATGATGCGCGGGTCGTCATAGGGGAAGCCGGGGATGCGCGCGACGCTGGAACCCGCCGCGATGATCGCGGTATCGAAACTGATGGTCTTGTTGCCGTCCTTGGTTGTGACAGCCAGATGATTCGGTGACGTGAATTTCGCCGTGCCTTGCACCACCTGCACCTTGCGCTGCTTGGCCAGCGCGGCCAAGCCGCCGGTGAGCTTGTTGATGACGCTTAACTGCCAGCTGCGGGTCTTGTCGATATCGATCTTGGGCTTCGCAAATGTCACGCCGTGATGCGCCACTTCTTCCGCCTCGCTGATCACCTTGGCGACATGCAGCAGCGCCTTGGACGGGATGCAGCCGACGTTCAAACATACACCGCCCAGGCTGGCGAATTTTTCGACCAGCACCACCTGCTTGCCCAGATCGGCCGCGCGAAACGCCGCGGTGTAGCCGCCGGGGCCGGCACCCAGCACCAGTACTTCGGCGTGGATGTCGCCTTTTTCGAAGGATTGGTAACCAGTGACCTGGCTGGCGTTGTTTGCCAGGCTGGTCGATTGGCTGGTAGTTCCATCAGGACTGGGGGCTGGAGACTGGGCCGGTGCCGCCATGCTGGCAGCGGGTTTTGCTTGATCCTTGCTGCTTTCGCCTTGCACCTGTTGTGCGCTTTCCAGCGTCAGGATCACGCTGCCTGCAGAAACTTTGTCGCCCATCTTGACCTTGAGCGCTTTCACGACGCCAGCAGAGGGGCAGGGCACTTCCATCGCGGCCTTGTCGGTTTCCAGCGTGATCAGTGAATGCTCGGCCTCGACCTTGTCACCTGTCTTTACGAAAATTTCGATGACCGCGACGTCCTTGAAATCGCCGATGTCCGGCACTTTTACTTCTATGGTTTGGCTCATGCTCGTTTTCTCTCTTGTGAATTAAGGTAGGGTGCGCTTGCGCACCATTGTTGAATTTTGGCGCGTAAACGCACCCTGCTATTTCCTTATTTGCCCACTGCCCAGCACGATGTATTTTTGCGAGGTCAGCCCTTCCAGTCCGACCGGGCCGCGCGCGTGAATCTTGTCGGTGGAGATGCCGATCTCCGCGCCGAGCCCGTATTCGAAGCCGTCGGCGAAGCGTGTCGAGGCGTTCACCATCACCGAGCTGGAATCCACCTCGCGCAAAAAGCGCATCGCCCTGGTGTAGTTTTCCGTGACGATGCTGTCGGTATGCTGCGAGCCGTAGGTGGCGATGTGTGCGATGGCTTCATCCAGGCCGGCCACCACCCTGACTGAAAGTACAGGCTCGAGATATTCGGTGTGCCAATCCTCCTCGGTGGCGGGTTTCATATGAGCGACCAGCGCGCGTGCCGCTTCATCGCCGCGCAGCTCGACGCTTTTATCCAGATAAATCTTGCATAATCTGGGCAACACTTTGGCCGCCACGCTTTGCGCGACCAGCAGTGTTTCCATCGCGTTGCACACGCCGTAACGATGCGTCTTGGCGTTGTCCGCGATGCGGATCGCTTTGTCGAGGTCGGCCTCGTCGTCGATATACACATGGCACACGCCATGCAGGTGTTTGATCACGGGAATGCGCGCATGTTCAGAAACGAATTCGATCAGTCCCTTGCCGCCGCGCGGCACGATCACATCCACATATTCTTTCATCGTGATGAGCTCGCCCACCGCAGCGCGATCCGTGGTGGCGACCACCTGGACTGCAGTCTCGGGCAACCCGGCGATGCGCAACCCGGCATGCACACAGGCGGCGATGGCCTGGTTGGAATGAACGGCTTCCGATCCGCCGCGCAGGATCGCAGCGTTGCCGGATTTCAGGCACAGCCCGGCGGCATCGGCGGTCACATTGGGACGCGATTCGTAGATGATGCCGATCACGCCAAGCGGCACGCGCATCTTGCCGACCTGTATGCCGGACGGACGAAAATTCATGTCGCTGATCGCGCCGATCAGGTCGGGCAGCCGCGCGATCTGCAGCAAGCCTTCGGCCATGTCGTGCACGGTCTTCTCGGTCAGCGTGAGCCTGTCCACCGAGGCATCATCCAATCCGTCGGCCCGCGCCGCCGCGACATCCCTGGCGTTGGCGGCCAGCAACAGCGCGGTCTGGTTTTGCAGGGATGCGGCAATCTCGGTCAGCGCGCGATTCTTGGTGGCGGTGTCTGCCAGCGCCATGAGGCGCGAAGCCGCGCGCGCGGTCTGGCCGACTTCCTGCATATATTCCTTGATGTTCTGCATGATGTTCCATGTGTTTTGTTGTAGGGTGCATTTTACCCTAAGTGCTAAAATGCGAGTCCTTCTTAAATGTGGGCGCGGCCATGTCCGACATCCTGAAAAAAATCCTGGCGGTCAAAGCGCGGGAAGTATCTGAAGCGCAAGCCGTCAAGCCGCTCGCGGCAATGCGGGCCGCGGCAGAGCGGGCCGCTCCTGCGCGGGATTTCACCGGCGCAATACGCGGCAAAATTTCCGCCGGACAAGCCGCCGTGATTGCGGAAATAAAGAAAGCCAGCCCCAGCAAGGGGGTGTTGCGCGCCGAATTTCACCCCGCCGAGATCGCCGCGAGCTATGCGCGACACGGTGCGGCATGCCTGTCGGTGCTGACCGACGAGCAGTTTTTTCAGGGAAGCGCGGTCTATCTGCAACAGGCGCGTGCCGCTTGCACGCTGCCGGTGTTGCGCAAGGATTTCATCGTGGATGAATACCAGATCTATCAGGCGCGCGCGATGGGCGCTGATGCGATACTGTTGATCGCCGCGGCGCTGGATGTGAATCAGATGCAGAAGTTCGAGGCGCTGGCACACAACCTGGGCATGGCCGTGCTGGTTGAAGTGCATGATGGCGCAGAGCTTGATGCCGCGCTGCAACTGACTACGCCGCTGATCGGCGTGAACAACCGCAACCTGCGCAGCTTCGAAGTGAGCCTGCAGACCACGCTGGATTTGTTGCCGCGCATACCGAATGACCGCATCGTGGTAACAGAAAGCGGCATTCTCAAGCCTGAGGACGTGAAACTGATGCGCGCCCATCAGGTGCATGCATTTCTGGTGGGGGAAGCGTTCATGCGCGCGGTGGATCCGGGTGTAGAATTGTCCCGAGTGTTCGCCTGATGTTTATTCGAACCATTCCATTTGCGTTGTAGGAGCCCGATTCATCGGGCGATTCTGTGGGCGCAAGCTATCGCGCAATACCCACAGGGTACAAGAACCTCTTCGAGGTAAATTGCGCTCCTACAAGGCAACTTGGCCTTAAAGCATTATTGGATTATTTGGGTTTATGCTCGATTTCTAAATTGTAGGGAGTGTTTCATGTTGAATCTTGATCGTCTGATTGTCGAGTTCGATAAGGGCTTGCGCACCTTGTTCAGCCAGGCGCACAGTGCGCGTGCCTATCCTGACGCGAACCTGTCTGAAGCGCCTATGGATGAGGCCGAGAAGAAAAATGCCGCTGCGCTGATGCGTGTCAATCATAGCGGCGAGATTTGTGCGCAGGCCCTGTACCAGGGGCAGGCACTGACGGCACGCGATCCCGCCGTACAACAGACACTCCAGCGTGCCGCGCAGGAAGAGACCGAGCATCTCGCCTGGACCGCCAAACGCGTGCATGAGTTGGGCGGCCATCTGAGTCTGCTGAACCCGTTCTGGTATACCGGCTCACTGGCAATTGGCGCGATGGCCGGACTGTTGGGGGATAAATGGAATCTGGGCTTTCTCGCCGAAACAGAGCGGCAGGTCGGACACCATCTGCAAAGCCATCTGGACCGCTTGCCGCAACAGGATGAAAAAAGCCGTGCCATCGTGGCGCAGATGCACACCGATGAGGTAGGGCACGCCGACATGGCAAGATCGCTGGGCGGTGCAGAGTTACCTCAGCCGGTACAATTGGCGATGAAACTGAATGGCAGGGTGATGACGGGCATTTCCTACTGGGTGTAACACAGGGGCAAGTGGAAAGGATCAAGATGCAGGGAAAATCCCTGCACCTTTCACATTTCCTCTATTCCTGTATCACCTCAAAATCATGCGTGATCACGGCAGCCTGGCCGAGCATGATGGAAGCAGAGCAATATTTCTCGGCCGATAGCTTGATGGCTTTCTCGACGACTTCCGGTTTGATGTCCTTGCCGGTCACGACGAAGTGCATGTGGATTTTGGTGAACACTTTGGGATCGGTCTCGGCGCGTTCCGCATCCAGTTCCACATAACAGTCGGAAACCGACTGGCGGCTTTTCTTCAGAATGCTGATCACGTCAAAGCTGGTGCAGCCGCCGGCACCAAGCAGCAGCATTTCCATCGGACGCGGGCCGAGATTGCGCCCGCCTGCCGCCGGCGAGCCATCCATCAATACCGCATGATTGCTTTCGGTTTCACCCAGAAAAGCGACCTGTTCCACCCATTTGACGCGAGCTTTCATGTAGTACCTTTCCTATTCCTATTGCTCAATTATCAGAGATTGCCAACTTTACTCGATACCAGAGCAATCCGATCACTTCGTGAATAAAAATTTTGCTGTCCCGGAGAGATTCGGCGCACGGCAGGAAGGTGAGCAGGTCGGTCCGATAACGCGTGGTAAAGGCGGTCGGTGCTTCAACGACTTCAAAGCCGGCGCGGCGAAACACTGCGGCGGCACGCGGCATATGCCAGGCGTGGGTGACCAGGTAGATCCTGCGTATTCCTGCATGTTGCAGGATGCGGAACGAGTGATATGCGTTCTCGAAAGTGTTGTCGGATGCATCTTCGGTCCAGCGCACCGGCACACCGAATTCCTGTTCCAGTACTTTGCGCATCTGCTGCGCCTCGGAAACGCTGTTGCCCAGCGGTTTGCCACCAGTCACGAGTATCGGTTTGCCGGTCTCCCGCTGGAGTTTCGCGCCGTAGCGCAGGCGAACCAGGGTGGCATCAGAAATTGTGTCCTGCCCCGCATATTCCGGCGCGTGGAAATAGGTCCCCCCGCCGAGTATCACGATCGCGTCGGCCTGAGGCTGGCCATAGTGGCGGTTGATATTCAGGGGTGTGGATTGCGCCTCCAGCAAATGCAACGCTCCTTCCGCGAAATAAGGTGTGGATGCGATCCAGAGCAAGCCGAACGCGGCGAGTATCAGCTTTTTGGCAAGCTTATGACGGCGATAGAGCAGAAGGATGCCCAGCGCGAGCAGGAGTAACAGACTGAGCGGCGGCAGCAGGAAAGCGGCAATGAGGTTGGTGATGAACCAGGACATGGCAAGACTCAAAATCTCAGAATGCAAGCATCTTACCGGCTTTTACTCATTTCCCTGAAATCGGTGTAGCGATGCAGGCGCGACGAAAGATTGTTCGTAGTTGGATTCGCCATCCCCAGAACTGACCGACCGTAATAACCTGGATATTTCAAGGCCATTGACAACAAGTTCGCATGCGTGTGACAGTTCGCCCCGGCTTGGAGTAAAACTAAAAACGAATTTCCCGATGCTCAGGGGGAGATAATGGATGCACCAGCGTTTGCTGCAACAAGATTGGTTCGTCCTGCTTTACTAACCATTGCCGTGCATTTTTTGCTCTTCGCAATCTCATTGATGGCGATGGTTAAACCTGCGAATGCTTCCGGTTCTGTCTCTACTTATACAGTTTACAGTATGACTGTATGGGGTGTTACATGCACTTCGGCTGATTTGGCTGCTTTCGCTGCTTGTGTTACTTCTGTGGAGAATGCCAACGGTCAACAAGGCGGTTGTTGGGTACCTATTCCTGGCCGTGAGTTTTGTGCTTTTGTAGGTAGTGAACCCGGGTGGGCTTATCCTCCGACTAGTTTAGTTTGCCCTGCCCATTCCACCGGTACTCCTGCAACCAATCCAACTTCCTGCACCTGTAACGACAAATACCAGCCTGACCCTTTCCATGTGGGCTGCGCACAAGTTCCTGATGTCACCTGCACGGTAAATAATGTCAACGTAAATAAGCTCAACCCCCTAAATCCCGCTGTGCAGCCCTATGAAGATGGTCTCATAGATATGGCCAATGAAACGCAGGCTACCCGCGAAGGCGCAGCCTGCATTGTGAGGGAGGCGCGTGCGCGTCATCTCAGCCCACAAATAACATCTGGATACAGACCCCCAGCATATCAAACGCATATACGTGAAGTCTACGACAAGTGGCAATTGCTGCAAAACAATAACGATGCCGCATGTGCAGATACTAAGCGTGAGGTTAAAGTTGAATTTAAGAAACATAGTAAATTCGCTCATCAGCCAGGGAATACCTCGCATCATTCATCAGGCCGTGCCGTTGACATTAGCCTTACGAATTATACGAATGCAGATACAATCGCTGCGGGATGTAACATGTCCAAGCCTGTAGCTAATGACATATCACATTTTTAGTCACCGAGGTAAATTGCCATGATTAATTTTCCCATGAAAACTATTTGCGCCTTATTCTTGTTTATATTCTCGGTAATGACATATTCTCAAGCCAATGCAAATTCCGTGAGGATTGTCGGGATAGGGATTCACTATGGCGGCTATGTGATATACCGCTATCAGGTCAAAAACAATGGTACGCAAAGCATCAACAGAATCACCCTCGGTTATACGGGTGAAACGGACAGCAGTTTTGTTGGGGTTGCTGAATGGCCTGACGATCCTACCGTCGAACTGCCCATGGTAGGACAATGGTTTCCCCCCGCGATAATCTCAAGGCCTGAAGGATGGGGCTGTAAACTCATTGGTGAGGCGGACGAGGGAAGTGCAGTAGGTATAGACTGTGTCGAAGGCACCCTTGCTAAGGAACTTTGGCCGCGACGCCTGCAAGAAATGAACGCACCACAAGTTTATCCAAACGGCAAGGCCATTGCTCCGGGGCAAACGTCGGGAGATTTTTCGGTGAAGCTGGATCGTCCGGACTACGGTTATGTACGCGGATATGCATCTGTAGATTATGGCGGCGATGCCCTCCCGGTACCTATTGAAAAAGGCGATACTACCCCGCCCACCCTCACGGTTACGTTGAGCCCCGCCACCCTCTGGCCGCCCAACAACAAACTGGTGCACATCACTGCGACCATTGCGGTGACAGACGATTACGACCCCGAGCCCGAAATCAAGCTGGAATCGATCACCTCTAGTGAAACGTTAGGTGCCAGCGACATTCAGGATGCCCAGATCGGCACCGATGACCGAAGTTTTTCCCTGGCCGCCAAACGCGCGGGAACCAGTCTGGCCGGACGTATTTACACGGTAACCTATTCCGCCACTGATGGCTCCGGCAATAAAACAATAACCTCAGCCACTGTGACCGTGCCGCACGATCAGGGGAAATAGTTCACGGAAGGGATCGACCTTGCGGTTTAGCAGGGCTGGCCGCAGATGTGTTTATGCGGACTGCGCACACTATGGGAGCCTTGCTTCGCGTTGAGATACCCTTAAATAGCGTTTGACAGTGGCGGGCAGGCTGCAATAGAATGCGCGCCCTTCGAGGTTTACTTACATATTGAATTTTTAGGAATTGTGGCTATGAAAACATTTTCCGCTAAAGCCGAAGAAGTCCAGCACGACTGGCTTCTGGTTGACGCAGCCGATCAGGTGCTGGGCCGTTTGGCTGCACAGATCGCATCCCGTCTGCGTGGCAAGCACAAGGCGATTTACACACCGCACGTGGATACCGGCGATTTCGTCGTCGTGGTCAATGCCGACAAGCTGCGCGTGACCGGCAACAAGGCGGAAGCCAAGCTGTATCACCGCCATACCGGTTATCCGGGCGGTTTGTACACCACCAACTTTGCCAAGATGCAGGCGCGTCATCCCAGCCGTGTTCTGGAAAAAGCCGTCAAGGGTATGTTGCCAAAGGGCCCGCTGGGCTACGCAATGTTGCGCAAGATGAAGGTATATGCCGGTGCAGCGCATCCGCATGAAGCGCAGCAACCCAAACCCGTTAATCTGTTGAAAGCATAATTATGAGCGTAACTTATAACTACGGAACCGGCCGCCGCAAGAGTGCAGTGGCGCGTGTGTTCATGAAGGCAGGCAAGGGCGACATCGTGGTGAACGACAAGCCGGTGGATGTGTTCTTTTCCCGCGAAACCGGCCGCATGGTCGTGCGTCAGCCGCTGACTCTTACCGAAACCCTGGGCAAGTTCGATATCATGGTGAACGTCACCGGTGGCGGCGAATCGGGCCAGGCCGGTGCTGTGCGTCATGGCATCACACGTGCATTGATAGACTACGATGCAACGTTCAAGGCTGTACTGAAGCAAGCCGGTCTGGTGACTCGCGATGCGCGTGAGGTTGAGCGTAAAAAGGTTGGTCTGCGCAAGGCGCGCCGCAGGAAACAGTTCTCCAAGCGTTAAGTCGTTCTGGATGGATTGCAAAAGCCGCCTTAGGGCGGCTTTTGTATTTGCGAACTTGCAACGCTTATGCTGCCGGTAAGCCGGATGAGTTCATGGATTCAATAAATTTTGTTGTAGAATACCAGGCGTTTTCAATGGAAATTACGATGATCAAAGTTGGTATAGTTGGCGGAACAGGTTACACCGGGGTTGAGCTCCTGCGCCTCTTGGCGGCACACCCTCAGGTAGCGTTGCAAGTGATTACTTCGCGTGCCGATGCCGGCACGCCGGTCAGTCAGATGTTTCCCAGCCTGCGCGGTTATGTGGATCTGCCGTTCACTCATCCAGATCAGGCTCACCTCGAGAAATGTGACCTGGTGTTCTTTGCCACCCCGAACGGTATCGCGATGCAGCAAGTCCGCATGTTGCTGGATGCGGGCGTAAAAGTGATCGATCTCGCTGCGGACTTTCGTCTGCAGGACATTGCTGTATGGGAAAAATGGTATGGCATGAGCCACGCCTGCCCGGACCTGGTTGCTGAGGCGGTGTATGGCCTGCCGGAAGTCAATCGGGCAAAGATCAAACAAGCGCGCCTGGTCGCCAACCCGGGTTGTTATCCGACGGCGGTGCAACTGGGTTTCATTCCGCTACTGGAAGCAGGCGCGATCGATACAAACAACCTGATTGCCGATGCCAAGTCGGGCGTGTCCGGTGCCGGGCGCAAGACGGAAATGACCAATTTGTTTGCGGAAGCCGCGGATAATTTCAAAGCCTACGGGGTGGCGGGGCATCGCCATCTGCCGGAAATCAAACAGGGCCTGGCGCGCGTGCGAGGTGAGCAGATCGGACTGACTTTTGTGCCGCACCTCACTCCGATGATACGGGGCATCCACGCCACGCTGTACGGCAGGCTGACGCGCGAGGTTGATTTGCAGGGTTTGTTCGAGCAGCGTTATGCAAGCGAACCTTTCGTGGATGTGATGCCGGCGGGCAGTCTTCCCGAGACACGTTCGGTACGCGGTGCGAATCACTGTAGAATCGCGGTACATAGACCTCAAGGCGGAGATACGGTGGTGGTATTGTCAGTAATTGATAATCTGGTCAAGGGAGCAGCAGGCCAGGCTGTGCAGAACATGAACATCATGTTTGGATTGCCGGAAGCAACCGCATTGAACAACCTTCCATTGCTACCCTGAGATGTGGCGCGGAGTCGAACGAAGGGTCAATCGCAGATTCAGCATTTCCGCGCGGAAACTGGCGGTGCGCCCACATATTCCATGGTATCTGCGCTGGGGCATGATGCTGCCATTCGTGTTTGCTGCTGCCGCACTGGCGTGGTGGGCATACGGCAATGGCCTGGAGTTGGCCGGCTTTCACCGCGGTCAAACTGAGCAGGAGTTGTCCAGATTGAACGATCAGCTTGCCAAATTGCTGGTGGAAAATGAACGACTCAGCGACAAAGTGGCAAAATATGAAAGCGATATCCAGATCGAGCAGGCCAGCAATCAGGCTACGGCCGAGCAGCTGAAAAACATGACGGATGAAAATGCCCGTCTTCAGGAAGACTTGGTATTTTTCCAGAATCTTACCGCGGCGAGCGGCAAGGCAGGCGAAATGGGGGTTCATCGTTTAACGCTGGAGCGGGACAAGATGCCAGGCGAATACAACCTGCGCATGTTGTTGGTGCAAAGCGGACAACGCGCCAAAATGTTTGTCGGAAGCTATCAGTTGGTCGCTACGGTAGTTGAAAACGGGCAGAGCACTACCCATGTATTCCCACAAGATGAATCAGGGAATGCACAATTCAAGCTCAGCTTCAGGTATTATCGGCGTGTCGAACAGAGCATCCAGTTGCCGCCTGACGCGCAATTGCAAAGTGTGCAAGTGCGCATATTCGAACAAGGCGCAACCGAGCCCAAGGTGCGGCAAAGTGTGAGCCTCCCATTAAATCAAGGAGTGAACAATGTTCAGTAAAAAACACAGCAAACCACAAACCCAGATCGACTCACTGATCGGTGCGGGAACCTCCATTGACGGGGATTTGAATTTCAGCGGCGGGATGCGCATTGACGGTCAGGTCAACGGCAATGTCGTTGCCGCGCAGGGCAAGCCGAGCACGCTGGTATTGAGCGAGCACGCGCGGGTGAACGGCGAGGTCAACGTCACTCATTTGGTAATTAATGGCGCAATCAACGGTTCAGTATTTGCCAGCGAATATATGGAACTGCAAAGCAAAGCCAAGGTCAATGGTGATGTGCATTACACAACGCTGGAAATCCAGTTGGGCGCAATCGTCGAAGGACGCCTGATACACAGCAGTACAGCAGCACAGGACAAAGTGGTGGCGTTTAAATCGAGTACCGGCGAGTTTAAAGCAAGTAGTGGTGAATAATCTTTTAAGGAGTATGAAATGAATGCAATGACCGAAGTGCAAGATCCGCTGTTGTTTACCGACAATGCGGCCAACAAGGTAAAGCAATTGATCGAAGAGGAAGGCAACGCCGAGCTCAAGCTGCGCGTGTTTGTCAGCGGCGGCGGTTGTTCAGGTTTTCAATACGGATTCACATTCGATGAAGTAACCAACGAAGACGATACCGTGATGAGCAAAAACGGCGTGCAATTGCTGATCGACCCGATGAGCTTCCAGTATCTGGTCGGTGCGGAAATCGACTATCAGGAAGGTCTGGAAGGCGCACAGTTCGTCATCAAGAACCCGAATGCCACGACCACCTGCGGTTGCGGCTCTTCCTTCTCCGCCTGAAGAAACAACCTGAAATTCCGGTTGGGCTTGAAAATTCGGGGCGCTTGCGCCCCGATGTTTCTGCGTCAGAAACAAACAGATAATGCACCCTAGAGGCCGCTGAGCACCTTGATATGTGCCAGCGCGCTGCGGCCCAGCGCATGCAGTTCGTAACCGCCTTCCAGTGCCGACACGATACGTCCCCGCGCATATTTCCCCGCGATGTTCTTTAATTCGCCAGTCACCCACGCATAGTCGGGTTCGGTCAGGTTCAGCATGGCCATGTCATCGTCACGGTGCGCATCGAATCCGGCCGAGATCAGCAGCAACTCGGGCTGAAAGTTTTCCAGCGCAGGCAGCCAATACCGGGTAACGGCGGCACGAAACTCTTCTCCGCCTGTCCCGGCGGAAAGCGGTACATTGATGATATGTTCGTTGCCGCTGTCGGCCCCGTAGTATGGATAAAACGGATGCTGAAAAGTGGAACACAACATGACACGCGGGTCGTCGTGGAAAATGGTTTCAGTGCCGTTGCCATGATGAACGTCGAAATCCGCTATCGCCACGCGCTGCAAACCGTGTTCTACGATTGCATGCGCCACGCCGACCGCGACATTGTTGAAAATGCAGAATCCCATCGCGCGGGCGCGCCCGGCATGGTGTCCGGGTGGGCGCACGTTGCAGAACGCATTCTCAACCCGGCCGGCCATCACCAGATCGACTCCCAGTACCACAGCTCCCGCAGCGCGCAGTGCAGCCTGATAACTGAACGGATTCAGCGCAGTGTCGCCATCGAGATGCACGATACCCTGCGATGGCACACTGGACTCGATCGAGGCGATATAGGCTTCACTATGTACACGCGACAACTGTTCGCGGGTTGCCGCAGGTGCATCATGATGCTGCAGATAGTGCAGCAACCCGGATGCGATGAGCTGGTCCTCGATGGCATGGATGCGTGCCGGAGATTCCGGATGATGTGCGCCCATGTCATGTTTGAGACATAGCGGATGGCTGATATAAGCTGTTTGCATGGCAGGGGCCGGACATTGGTACAGTGCTATCATACCTAACAAGTATTAAAACAGAAGGAAATGTCATGGGTAAGCACTACCTCAGTACCCTGTTCGCACCGAAATCTGTTGCCGTATTCGGCGCGAGTGACAGACCCGATTCGGTCGGCCAGATCGTGTTCAAAAACATGCTGGAAAGCGGATTTAAGGGGGCGCTTTATCCGATCAACTCAAAACACCCGGAGGTGCAGGGCAAGCGTGCCTTTGCTTCCATCGCCGATGTAGGCGAAACGGTTGAACTGGTGGTCATCGCCACGCCGCCGCAGACGGTGCCGGGTATCATCGAAAGCTGCGGCATCCACGGCGTGAAGGCGGCGGTCATCATCACCGCCGGTTTCGGTGAGGCCGGTCAGGAAGGTGAAGCCCTGGAAAGAGAATTACTGGAAAATGCGCGCCGCTATGGAATCCGCCTGATCGGCCCGAACTGCCTCGGCATCATGCGCCCGTCCATCGGCTTGAATGCCACTTTCAACAAGGGCGGCGCAAACACCGGCAATATCGCTTTCATTTCGCAGTCGGGGGCATTGTGTACCGCGATTCTGGATTGGGCTCAGCACAACGATGTGGGCTTCTCCAGTGTCGTGTCGATGGGTTCATCGACGGATGTGGATTTCGGCGAGATTCTCGATTATCTGGTGTCAGATTCCAACACCCACAGCATCCTGATGTATATCGAGGGCATACGCAATGCGCGCAGATTCATGAGCGCGCTGCGTGCCGCTGCCCGCTTCAAGCCGGTGATCCTGGTCAAGGTAGGCCGCCATGAGGCGGGCTCCAGGGCCGCGCTGTCGCATACCGCGTCGCTGGTCGGCGCAGACGATGTATTCGACGCGGCTGTCAGCCGCGCCGGCGTGGTGCGGGTGCAAACGATCACGCAACTGTTCACCGCAGCCAAGGCATTGTCGTGCGGATTCCGCCCGGTGGGTAACCGTCTCGCCGTCGTCACCAATGGCGGAGGTCCCGGTGTGATGGCGGCGGATCGCGCTGCCGACCTGGGGGTAACGATGGCCACGTTGTCGGAGGCCACGGTCGATTACCTCAACCAGCATCTGCCGCCGACCTGGCCGCACGGCAATCCGGTCGACATCATCGGCGATGCCCAGGCGGATCGTTATCATCATGCCGTCAAAGCCTGCCTGGAAGACGACAACGTGGACGGTGTTCTGGCCATACTCACGCCGCAGGCGATGACCAAACCGCTGGAATCGGCACAGGCAATGATCGAACTTGCCAACACGAACAGCAAACCGCTGTTGACCTGCTGGATGGGCGACACGCAAGTCGCCGAAGCGCGCCTGGCTTTTGCCCGGGCGCACAAGCCGCATTTCCGCACGCCGGAACCGGCGGTGGAAGTGTTCTCCCACCTTTCCGCTTACTACCGCAACCAGAAGTTGTTGATGCAGATGCCCGGCCCTTCCTCGCACCACGTCGAACCGGATGTGGAAAGCGCGCGGATGATCATCGAAGGCGCAATGCAGGAGCACCGCAAGGTGCTGACGGAAATGGAATCAAAAGCCCTGTTGTCGGCTTTCCATATTCCCGTCGCGAAAACCCTGGTCGCCCGCTCGCCCAACGAAGCGCTGCTGATCGCACAGCAGTTGGGATTTCCGGTGGCAATGAAAGTCAATTCACCGGACATCACGCACAAGAGCGATACAGGGGGCGTGCTGCTCAATTTGAACAGTGCCCATCAAGTTCGTGCTGCCTACCAGCACATTCTCGACAGTATCCAGCACAATCTTCCCAAGGCCCGCATGGATGGCGTTTCCATCGAACCGATGATCGTCAAACCGAATGGCCGCGAGTTGATGATAGGCTTGACCAGCGATCCGGTATTCGGGCCGGTGATCACGTTCGGAGCGGGTGGAACGGCTGTCGAAATAATGGGCGATCGTGCGGTTTCCCTGCCGCCGCTGAATCACTTTTTGGTACGCGAGCTGATCCAGGATACCCGCATCGCCAAAATGCTCGGCGCGTTCCGCAACATGGCGCCGGCCAATATGGATGCGCTGGAAGATGTGTTGTTGCGCGTGTCGGAAATGGCCTGCGAACTTCCTTTGCTCAAGGAAATGGACATCAACCCGCTGATCCTCGACGAGAACGGCGCGCTGGCCGCCGATGCGCGCGTGGTGGTGGAATACCGCCAGCCGAGTGCCGACCGCTACGCGCACATGGCCATCTACCCTTATCCCGCCCAACTGGTCAGCCAGTGGCAACTTGCCGATGGCACCGACATCACCATCCGCCCGATCCGTCCGGAAGATGCCGAACTGGTGCAGGCATTTGTGCGCGGCTTATCGGAAGAATCGAAATACTTCCGCTTCATGAACAGCATGCAGGAACTCACCGAAACAATGCTGGTGCGATTTACCCAGATCGATTACAGCAGGGAGATGGCGCTGATCGCGGTGACTGTTGAACATGAGAAGGAAATCGAGATCGGCGTTGCGCGATTCGCCATCAATCCGGATGGGGATTCCTGCGAATTCGCGCTGGTGGTGGCAGACACCTTTCAGGGTAAAGGGTTGGGGCAAAAACTCATGGTTTCGCTGATGGAAGCTGCCCGTGAAAAAGGTCTGAATTCGATAGAGGGCGAGGTGTTGAGCAACAATCACAACATGATCAAACTCATGACACGCCTGGGATTCACCATCAAAACCAGCGAAGAGGACCAGGGCATTATTAAAGTCAGTCAGTCGCTATAGCCAACAACAGTACGTTCGTGGGGCACGGTTTGACTGGTGATACAAACTGCCGCGCTTGCCTATCGGGGGATTCAAGAATCAAATTGGGCATCATTGCGCGATGAAGAGATAGACAACCAAAGCAAGACCCAGCAAAGCGACAAGTAAATTAACAATCGCGCCGCCATTGGCGCTGTAGCCATCAGGGATCTCGATGGGCTTTAGGGTTTTGAGCACAATTCGGTACTGCACGATTGCCGCCACAGCAGAATATGCGCCCAACAGAATAAAGGCGATGCCGACCCAGAATGAAATCCCTCTCTCGACAGGCATGCCTGGATGTGGCGCCAGCAAATGCAGGAACAGCCCAAACCGTTCTATGACGAATCCGAAGGCCATCAGCGTCAGGCTGGTTCGGTTCCATGCGAGCAGGGTTCGCTCTGCCGCAAAGAATACTCTTGGATCATTGAGTTCGGACATGATGTTTCCTTCCTGAATAAATATGGCTTGCGATGAAGGGTTGAAATTTGTGCGTCACAGATTGCGATAAATCGCACCCAGTATGCAGGGGTGTTTTGCGCCGGTGACCTGAGGCAGGTTGGCCGGCTTGCCGTGCAGGGCTTGTTGCGCCAACCAGGCGAAGGCGATGGCTTCAAGATAATCGCCGTCCACCCCGAGGGTGTCGGTTGTTTTTATACTGCAATCAGGCAGCAAAGCAGCCAAACGGTTGTGCATGGTCTGATTGTGCGCGCCGCCGCCGCATAGATAAATTTCTGTTGCACCCGGACAATAAGTTTGGATGGCCAGCGCGATGCTGCGGCAAGTCAATTCCAGCAGGGTGGCCTGCACGTTTGCTGCAACTTCATTGCCTTGCAGCTTTTTTTCCAGCCAATCAATATTGAACAGATCTCGCCCGCTGCTTTTGGGCGGAGGCAGAGAGAAGTAGGGTTCAGCGAGCAATTGTTCCAGCAGTGCGGGCAGCACTTCGCCGGACGCCGCCCATGCGCCGTTATCGTCATAGGGCTTGCCCAGATGTTGCATGCACCAGGCGTCCATCAGCAGATTGCCGGGGCCGCAGTCGAAGCCTGTTGTCGGATTTTCGGGGGCCAAGTCGGTCAGGTTGCTGATGCCACCGATGTTGACGATGACGCGATGGATGTCCGGATGGCGCAGCACATGATCATGAAACGCGGGAACCAGCGGCGCTCCTTGTCCGCCTGCGGCGATGTCGCGACTGCGGAAATCGCTGACCACGGTGACGCCGGTCAATTCGGCGAGTAGTGCGGCGTTGCCGATCTGCAATGAATAGCCGTGCTCGGGACAGTGGCGGATGGTTTGGCCGTGGCAACCGACCGCATTGACTTCCTGCTTCGATGATTTGGCTTCAACGAGCAAGGGCGCAACCGCTGCGGCATATATTCGTGCCAGCTGATTGCCAATGACTTGTGCCTGATGCAACTCGTTATGGTCTGGCAGGTGCAATGCCAGCAGGGCATTTTTCAGTGCATCGTCAAAGGGAAGATAGAATTTGGCGAGTTGCTGCGGTTTGGGTCGGCTTAAATCCACAAGGACGGCATCTATACCGTCCAGGCTGGTTCCTGACATCAACCCGATGTATAGCTCAGGCTGTGACACTGGCAAATTATCAGTCGAGTTGCGCGAGGTTGGTATTGCGCAGCAGGTCCAGGCGCGCAACCAAACCCTCTGCAACGGGCTGGAACGCGGCGAGGTCTGCGCTGTCGATGGGTTTGGCATCGGGCAAGGCAACACGCAGAGCGTCTTTTTGCTGGCCGTTCACCCTGAATTCATAATGCAGATGCGGCCCGGTAGCCAATCCGGTCATGCCGACGTAACCAATCACTTCGCCCTGCACAACATGCTGGCCCTTGTGCAGTCCCTTGGCGAAGCGCGACAAGTGCCCGTAGACCGTGGTGTAGCGACCCTGATGATTGACCATGATCACATTGCCGTAGCCGCCTTCTCGTCCTACCACCGCAACGACTCCATCAGCGGTCACTTTGACCTTGGTGCCCATGGGCGCGGCAAAATCGGTACCCTTGTGGGAGCGCCATTTTTTGAGTATCGGATGAAAGCGGGAGAGGGAAAAGCTTGAGCTCACCCGCGAGTATGGGATGGGTGAGCGCAGAAAGGCTTTATGCACGCTCTTGCCTTCCGGGGTGTAATAATCGCCGTGCTGCGCATCTTTCTGGAAATACAAGGCGCGGTATGTATGGCCCTGATTGATGAATTCGGCAGCCTGTATGCGGCCCATGTGCAGCAACGCGCCGTTGCTGTAAGTCATTTCATAAACCACGGTGAACCTGTCACCTTTGCGCAAATCATGATGGAAATCGATATCGCCGCTGAAAAGATCGCTCAATTGGTCGGCGGCTGCATCAGGCAAACCCGCTGCGTCAGTCGCTGCATACAGGTTGGTTTTGATTTCGCCGGTGCGCACAAACAGGCGAGTCTCCAGTTGAGCGGGCAGTGTTTTGGTCTGGAATTCGCCGCCCTGTTTATTTATCAAAATCTGCGCACTATCGTTGTCGAGATAGCGCAATGCGATCAAACCCCCGGTTGCGGTGGTTTCGGCTTGCACTTCCGTGCCGACCGGCAATTTGCGGAAAGATGCGGCCTCGGCGGATTTGCGCAGATAATCACCGGCGGCCGGATCTTCAATATTCAGACGGCGCAACAGCTCATCCACAGTATCGCCGCGTTGTACGCGATCGTTGCGCCAGTAATCGGCAACAGTTTTGTCAACGGTGACTTTGGGTAATGCAATATTTTCGATGTCGACTTTGTTCGAAGCCAAATCAAAATCGCTTTGCGGCACCAGACCGAAAGCGGTGACTACGCCCAGCAACGGCAATGTGGACAGGGCCACGAACCAGCGCAGCTTTTTTTTGTTTTCCGGCATTTTGCGTCCTTGGCTGGACGGGTTTTGGGTTAACATTCATGCCTCCTTGAGTGCTCTGCTTTGTTCTGACAACGAGTTGCGTTGATGAACGGTGCGCACTTTACCAGAAAGAGATGCCACCTCAAAACTGAACTGATGGGTGGCAAAACCAGGCCGATGAATGGTTGGCGGAGCGGGAATGCGCAGTTTAGCGGCATTTCAGCGTTTGATTTAATGACGAATTATGACTGAAACGACAAACCCAGAAATGAAGCACACGGAAATGGCACACGCGCTGGCGCAAATCAAGCGCGGTGCACACGAGTTGCTGCTTGAAGACGAATTGAAGCAGAAGCTCGCACAGGGACGCCCGTTGCGCATCAAGGCGGGCTTTGATCCGACCGCGCCGGATCTGCATCTTGGCCATACCGTGTTGCTCAACAAGATGCGCCAGCTCCAGGACCTCGGCCATCACGCGCTGTTTCTGATAGGTGACTTCACCGGGATGATAGGCGACCCGAGCGGAAAAAATACCACGCGTCCGCCCTTGTCGCGAGAGCAGGTGGTGGAAAACGCCCAGTCTTATCGCGATCAGGTATTCAAAGTGCTGGATGCGGAAAAAACCGAGATTGTGTTCAACTCGGTCTGGATGGATAAATTCAGCGCGGTGGATTTGATCAAGCTGGCGGCTACGCACACCGTCGCGCAGATGCTGGAGCGCGATGATTTTTCCAAACGCTACAAGGGCAACCAGCCTATCGCGATCCACGAATTCATCTATCCGCTGGTGCAGGGCTATGACTCCGTGGCGCTCAAGGCAGATATCGAACTGGGCGGCACTGACCAAAAATTTAACCTGCTGATGGGCCGCGAGTTGCAGAAGCATTACGGGCAACCGTCGCAGTGTGTGCTCACAATGCCGTTGCTGGAAGGTCTGGACGGCGTGAACAAAATGTCCAAGTCGATGGGCAATTACATCGGTATCACCGATGTGCCACAGGAAATGTTCGGCAAGCTGATGTCGATTTCCGATACTTTGATGTGGAAGTATCTGGAGTTGTTATCGTTCCGCAATCTGGACGAGATCGCCGGTTGGCGCACGGAAGTGGCCTCGGGGCGCAATCCGCGCGACATCAAGGTGTTGCTGGCGCAGGAGATCGTGGCGCGCTTCCATACCCGGCAGGCCGCAGAAGCCGCCCTGGCGGAATTCGAAACACGCTTCCGCCAGGGCGTGCTGCCGGATGATATGCCGGAAGTCAATGTTTCCGCGCCTGGCGGCAGCATTGTTGTGCCGCAACTGCTCAAACAGGCAGGCTTGGTGGACGGGACCTCCGAAGCGATGCGCATGATCCAGCAAGGCGCGGTCAAACTGGACGGCGAGCGTGTCAACGACAAGTCGGTGGTGGTCAAATCGGGTGCGGTGGTTGTGGCGCAGGTCGGCAAACGCAAATTCGCCAGAATCACGGTCCTGTAGATTGTGGTTGTGGTAGGAGAGGCCTTTTGCTAGAATCGCGCCCTCAATTTTTTTGTAGAAGGTAGTTTGTTCATGACAACAGTACGTGTGAAAGAGAATGAGCCGTTCGAAGTTGCGATGCGCCGGTTCAAACGTTCCGTGGAAAAGACCGGTCTGCTGACCGATTTGCGCGCCCGCGAATTTTACGAGAAGCCAACCGCAGAGCGTAAGCGCAAGCTGGCGGCTGCCGTGAAGCGCCATTACAAGCGCCTGATGAGCCAGGTTCTCCCTCCCAAACTCTATTGATTGACCTGCTGCGCCCGACTCGGGCGTTGTGGTCGGTTTTGATATGAGTCTCAAGCAGCAAATTACTGAAGACATGAAAACCGCGATGCGCGCCAAGGAAACGGCGCGTCTCGGGGCTATTCGTCTATTGCTCGCCGCGATGAAGCAGCGCGAAGTGGACGAGCGCATTGATTTGTCGGACGCGGACGTGGTCGCCATCATCGAAAAGATGAACAAGCAGCGGCGCGATTCCATCAGTCAATATGAAGCGGCGGGACGCCAGGATTTGGCGGACGTCGAAAAGTTTGAAATGAGCGTGTTGGCCGCCTACATGCCGCAACAGCTCAGCGAAGCGGAAATCGCCACGGCTGTTGCCGAGGCGATTGCAGCGACCGCTGCGGCCAGTCAGCAAGACATGGGCAAGGTGATGGGTGTGCTCAAACCCAAGCTGGCCGGACGCGCCGATATGGGCAAGGTTTCTGCCCTGATAAAAGCGCGGCTATCAAAATAGTTTCTGGCAAAATAGTCTCCGGTTAAACCACGCTGCGCGATACACCGTATCTTGATTCCGAAGGATGGGGCGTGTCGAACTTGACGAGAGGGCGGTGCTGGCGTGATTCCAAAAAACTTCATTCAGGATCTGCTTAATCGTCTCGACATCGTTGATGTGGTCGAGCGCTACGTCCCGCTCAAGAAAGCCGGCGCGAATTTCGTGGCCTGCTGCCCGTTCCATAACGAAAAATCCCCTTCATTTACCGTAAGCCAGGCCAAGCAGTTCTATCATTGCTTTGGCTGCGGCGCGCACGGCACGGCAATTGGTTTTGTCATGGAACACGCCGGACTCGGCTATGTCGATGCAATCGAGGAACTGGCGCGTGGCGTGGGTCTGGAAGTTCCGCATGAACGCCACGCACCGGGTGAGGGATACCAAAAAATCGCTCCGGACTTGTATGAAGTGATGCAAACCGCCACGCGCTATTACCGCGAGCAACTGAAACTTTCACAGCGTGCGATCGATTACCTCAAGCAGCGCGGACTGAGCGGCGAGATAGCGGCAAAATTTGGCATCGGCTACGCGCCGGACGGCTGGCAAAACCTCGCTGCCGCGTTCCCCAATTACCAGGATGAAACCTTAAGCGAAACCGGCTTGGTAGTTGATAAAGAAGACGAAGCCCCCGCAAGGGGGACACCAAAGGCAGGCAATCTGCTATCGAGCAAGCTCGATGCAGAATTGACACCGCCGCCAGACGCTCGCGCTACGCGCGGTCATGGCGCAGGCAAACGCTATGACCGGTTTCGCGACCGGATCATGTTCCCGATCGTCAATGTGCGTGCCCAGGTCATCGGTTTTGGCGGGCGTGTGCTGGACAAGGGCGAGCCCAAGTACCTGAATTCGCCGGAAACTCCTCTGTTTGAAAAAGGCCACGAACTGTACGGTCTGTATCAGGCGCAAAAAGCCATTCGAGCCAGGCAACAGGTGTTGGTGGTCGAAGGTTACATGGACGTGGTGGCGCTGGCGCAACACGGCGTGGAATATGCAGTTGCGACCCTGGGCACGGCGACCACGCCTTACCACATACAAAAATTATTGCGCCTCACCGAACACATCGTATTCTGTTTTGACGGCGACAAGGCGGGGCAGCGCGCGGCCTGGCGCGCTCTGGAAAACGCATTGCCATATCTGCAAGACGGCAAGCGCATCAGTTTTTTATTTCTGCCGGTCGAACATGATCCGGACAGCTTCATTCGCGAATTCGGTAAAGCTGTTTTCGAACAGCGTATCCAGGAGGCCATGCCGTTGTCAGCCTACCTGCTGCGCGAAATCGGCGGGGAACTTGATTTGCGCACTCAGGAAGGGCGCAACCAGTTATTGCAACGCGCCAAGCCGTTGCTGACCGCGATCATTGCGCCGGCCACAGCGTTGCTGCTGCGCAAGGAAGTTGCCGCACTTTCGGGTGTCAGCCAGGCCGAATTGGAAGCGCTGTATGAGATCAAACCGGTTGCGCGCAGTCCGCGCATCGCCTTTCAAAAAGCCGGGCGCGCCCCCCCTTCCGCACACCGATTGCTGTTGCAATGCCTGATTGCACAACCGGAGCTGGGGCAACAGATGCCTGACCAGTGGCATGGTCTGGGTGCGGATGCCGATGCGGTTCAGGCAGTTCTGATGGTGTTGCGTGAAACTGATTTCACGCTGAGCGGTCCAACGCTCACACAACTTTTTCAGGGTACTGCCCACGAAAGAATACTGGCCGCAGCACAGGCGGATATGCTGGGCTGGGGAGAGGACTTTGATGTGGCCGCCGAGTTTGCCGGCATAATCAACAGGCTTAACGAAGGACAACGCCGCCAGCAGTGCCAATTGCTGGAAGCCAAAGGTTTATCCAATCTGACTGCCCCGGAACGCGAACAATACCGGCTTTTACAGCAAAGAGTTTAATGGGCCAGCGCGGGCTATTTGACGGTTGGTTGCACAAAGCTAAACATCTAGTCCGGTTAGGAAAATTTGTTGTAATCAGGTATAATTCGCCGCTTTTCTGCGGCATCAACAGACCTCAACGCATTTGAACGCGGCAAGGTCATACGCAATTTAGGAATATGAACCATGGCAAAACTTAAAGACAAGAAAAAGCCGATCAAGAAGGAATCTGTCGCAGTTGAGCAGCCGGCCGTTGATCAGTTGCAGGATATCGAAGCGAGGCGCACGCGCCTGAAGGCTTTGATCGTGCTGGGCAAGGAACGCGGCTATTTGACTTACGCGGAAATCAATGATCATTTGCCGGATATGCTCGAAGTCGAGCAGATCGAGGGCGTGGTCAGCATGATCAATGAAATGGGTGTCTCGGTATGCGATGTTGCGCCTGATGCCGAAACCCTGATCATGACCGATGTTGCTCCTGCGGTGGCGGATGAAGATGCGGTGGAAGAAGCCGAAGCCGCGCTTTCCACGGTGGACTCGGAATTCGGCCGCACCACCGACCCGGTGCGCATGTATATGCGAGAAATGGGCACGGTCGGATTGCTCACCCGCGAAAAAGAAATCGAGATCGCCAAGCGTATCGAAGAAGGCCTGAAGCACATGATTCAGGCGATTTCCGCATGTCCGGCAACCATAGCCGAAATCCTCGCGATAGCGGCCAAAATCGAATCCAATCAGTTGCGCATCGACGAATTGATCGACGGTTTTGTGGAGGTTGTGGATGAAGCCGTCATCACCGAAGACAGCGATGAAGAGGAAGAAGATACCGGCACTGCCGATAGTGACAACGAAGAAGACGAAGAAGACGAAGAGGCGGCTGCCGCTGCGGCTGCCGCCAATCTGGCTCAATTGAGGGCGGATGCCCTGGAGCGGTTTGCCGTAATTGCCGACTTGTTCACCAAGCTGGGCAAGGCTTATGATAAGTTCGGTTATCGCAGCAAGCAGTATGACAAATTACAGACGGGCATCTCTGACGAGCTGATGAAGTTCCGCTTCACCGCGAAACAGGTGGATGCATTGTGCGACACCATGCGTGGCTTGGTAGAAGAAGTGCGTCGCAGCGAGCGCACTATTCAGGATATGTGTGTGACCAAAAGCAAGATGCCGCGTGCACATTTCATCAAGACCTTCCCGGGAAATGAAGATAACCTGCAGTGGGTAGAAAACGAACTGAAGACAAAAAAACCCTATAGTGAAACGCTGGAACGCTACCGGCACCCCATCGTGGAGCAGCAAAAGCATTTGCTGGAATTGCAGCAGCGTGTCGGTATCCCGATTCGTGACTTGAAGGAAATCAACCGGCAGATGACCAATGGCGAAGCCAAGGCACGCCGTGCCAAGCGCGACATGATCGAGGCCAACCTGCGCCTGGTGATTTCGATTGCAAAGAAATACACCAATCGCGGACTGCAATTCCTCGATCTGATTCAGGAAGGCAATATCGGCCTGATGAAGGCGGTGGACAAGTTTGAATATCGTCGCGGCTACAAGTTCTCGACCTATGCCACCTGGTGGATACGCCAGGCGATTACCCGCTCCATCGCCGATCAGGCGCGCACCATCCGCATTCCGGTGCACATGATCGAAACCATCAACAAAATGAACCGCATCTCGCGGCAAATTATGCAGGAGACGGGTCAGGAGCCGGATGTTGCGACGCTGGTATTGAAGATGGAAATGCCGGAAGACAAGATCCGCAAGATTTTCAAAATTGCCAAAGAGCCGATCTCAATGGAAACGCCGGTGGGCGATGATGACGATTCGCACTTGGGCGATTTCATCGAAGACTCGCATACCGCGGTGCCTATCGATGCGGCGATTTACGACAGTCTGCGCGGCGCAACTTCGGATATTCTGGACAGCCTGACACAACGGGAAGCCAAGGTGTTGCGGATGCGCTTCGGTATCGAAATGAACACCGACCATACGCTGGAAGAGGTGGGTAAACAATTTGACGTCACCCGCGAACGTATTCGCCAGATAGAAGCCAAGGCGCTGCGCAAACTTCGTCATCCTTCGCGTTCCGAAAAGCTGAAGAGCTTTTTGGATAGCGAAAAATAGGTTGGCAATAGCTAAACTTTTTCGGGCCCTTAGCTCAGTTGGTTAGAGCAGAGGACTCATAATCCTTTGGTCCGCGGTTCAAGTCCGCGAGGGCCCACCAACAATTAAGGGCTTAGCTAAAAACTAAGCCCTTTTTCTTTGTTGCACACTTCTTGGGATGAGTGCAAACTATACAACAATTTATATTAGCTGTTTTTCAGACGTGCAATGCCGCAGTTATCAGACAATTCCGTAACAATACTTGAAGGCAAGGTTGTGCTTAATGAATATGTCTCTTGGACTATATTGTGAATAAACTGAACAAAGCAAAATTGGAAGTTGAACTTATTCCGGTTAAATCTTGGGGAAAGAATGTAGAGGCTGTTGTATCACAACAGATTTGGCTGGATTTGCGTTGGAAATTCAAAGCTACAAGATTTTCAAGGGACTTGGCGGAACCAATTCGTGATTATTTGATTTGCGAAATTTGCAATGAAAAGAATACAGATTTGCATTTAGACGAAATATGGAATTACGATAATGAAAAGCAAATTCAAAAATTAGCTGGCTTAAGTGCAATTTGTGAGAATTGCTACAATGCTATTCATTTTGGCAGGGCAATTAAGTTGGGTTTGGGAGAAACTGCAAAAGAGCAGCTTATAAAAGTAAATAATTGGACTGAAAAGCAATTAGTTTCCCACCTTGAAGATGCTACAAAACTGTGGCAGACAAGAAATGAATTCAATTACGAATTGGATTTAACATGGTTACAAGAAAAAAATTTAGTGCAAGAAAATGAGATTCATTGGTCCTGGTTAAACAAGCCCGACAAAGTTTATGACGGCATTGGTGAAAACCAAATGCTCAGATACCTGTTCTCAAGCCGAAAATTGTGAATGCGGTTCAAGTCCGCGAGGGCGCACCGACAAAACAAAGGCTCGCAGCGATGCGAGCCTTTTGTTTTTTGTCCGGTAAATCATTCGTAGATATGATGCTTGAGCATCCCTTGGCATACATAACGGCAGATCGCGGCTTATGGAAGGTGCCGTCATATCGTTTAAAATCGAATGTCAGGGAAGTCTCAATGCGGCCCCAATTTACTCGTTCAATCTCCCCCAAGTAGTGCAAATTTTCATGTAACCTTTTTTCAAACCCCCGCGAATATACCGATGCGTAGATCAAAGGCCGAGAGGTGATTAAGGCCGGTGAACTTGAATCTGTGCATTTTGCCTCAAGAAGATTTGGCTTTCTCCGGCGGAGGTCGGAAGCAAGCTCTTCGTTATCAACCAACATAAAGGGTATTACCATGAAAAACAGCCACATTCTTTCCGCCGCAATGGGTAGTTTACTGGTACTGGGTCTGGCCAGCGGCAATGCAAACGCTGCAGAAAAAAAGATCGAAATGGAAAAATGCTTTGGCATCGCCAAGGCTGGCATGAATGATTGCTCCAGCAACAAGAGCGCCCATTCCTGCGCCGGTCAGGCCACTAAAAGCAATGACCCCATGGATTTTGTTGCCGTGCCCAAAGGCACTTGCAACAAGATCGCCGGTGGCATGCTGAAGACCATGTAATGAAAATGCCCGCAAACCATGCATTGCCGTGTAGCGCCGGTATTGGCTTGCGGGCTCCTCATTATCATGAGGTATTGCAAAAGTTACCCAAGCTAGGCTGGATTGAGGTGCATAGCGAGAATTTTTTCGGGGGCGGATTGCCCCTGCGCACCTTGCTCAATGTGCGTGAACATTACCCTGCCAGCCTGCATGGCGTCGGCATGGGACTGGCTTCGACTGACCCGCTGGATCAGGAACACCTGTCTGCCTTGCGTCGTCTGTGCGATGCAGTTCAACCCGCCGCGGTGTCGGAGCATCTGTGCTGGAATACCGTTGCGGGCATGGTCATTAACGACCTGTTGCCGTTTCCCTACACGCAAGAGGCATTGTCAAATGTGATAAGCCGTGTGGAGCAGGTGCAGGAAAAACTGGGCCGCCAGCTGCTGGTGGAAAATCTTTCCAGCTATTTGTCGTTTACTCAAAGTGAAATGAGCGAGGGCGAATTTCTGGCCGAGCTGACCCGGCGCACCGGCTGCGGCATTCTGTTCGATGTGGAAAATCTGTATGTGAATGCGCGTAACCTTGGCGTCGATGCCGAGGCTTTCATCATGGCCATTCCGGCTGAAGCAGTGAAGGAATATCACCTGGCCGGTTTCAGTGTACGGGACGGCTGTCTGGTGGACACCCATGACCATCCGGTCTGCTCCGAGGTCTGGAAGCTGTATGAGTTTGCCTTGCAGCACATTGGCCCGCGCCCCACGCTGATCGAATGGGACAGCGACATTCCGGCGTTGCCGGTATTGATGGGTGAGGCGGAAAAAGCACAGCAGCGGTTGGAGGATAGGCATGCCTGCGCTGAGTGACCAGTTGTCCGGTTTCGCCAGCGCCATCGTGCAGGGCGATGAACCTTTGCCGCAGATTGATAAAAGCTGCCGGCATTATTCTGTCGCGACTGCCATCGATGTTTACCGCAACAATTATTTCGGCAATCTGCACGACACGCTGACGGGTGCGTATCCTGTCATCAAGCAACTGGTCGGCGATGATTTTTTTCGTTTCATGGCCAGGAAGTTCGTGGAAAAACATCCCTCGCGCAGCGGTAACCTGCACCACTACGGCGCCGAGATGGCAGATTTTGTTGCGGCCTTCGAACCCGCCCAGGGGCTGCCTTACCTGCCGGATGTGGCGGCGCTGGAATGGGCCCGTCACCGCGCTTATTTTGCAGAGGATGCGCCCACGTTGGACATCGCGAAGCTGGCGCAGCTACCACCCGGACAATATCCCGACCTGATCCTGCATACCCATCCGTCCTGTCAGCTGGTGCGCTCACATTATCCGGTTGTCGCCATCTGGCGTGCCCACCAACCCGGAGCGGGCGTCGATTTCCAGATCGATCTGGATAGTGGCGCAAGCATTGCTCTGGTCAATCGCAGGGATGATGTTGTAATAGTCAACGAATTATCGGCGGCAGATGCAGACTGGCTGCAGGCAGTACAGCACGAAACTCCGCTGGGAGAGGCAACTGCCGTCGCACTGGAACGCCATCCCGACTTTGATCTGCAGGCCCTGTTGTTGAATCTGGTCGCGCAAGGTGCGCTGACCGATATAAATTTGAGGGAGAAAGCATGAATCTGTTAAAACGCATTGCAAGGTTTTATTTTTCCGCGTCGCATCTGCCGGAATATCTGGCGCCTCTGATGGATCTGGGGTTGAGGCTATATCTTGCGAATGTTTTTTTCAAATCCGGTTGGACCAAGATACAAAGCTGGGACAGCACACTGTACCTGTTCAACGATGTCTACCATGTGCCGCTACTTCCTCCGGCGATGGCGGCCACGATGGCAGCCAGTGCGGAGTTAGGCTTGTCTGTGTTGCTGGTATTGGGACTGTTTGGACGGTTCGCCGCATCCGGGTTATTCATCCTCAATATAGTGGCGGTTATTTCCTACGCCGACCTGAGCGAGGCGGGACTGAACCAACACCTGTCCTGGGGCATCCTGCTGGCCGTGCTATTGATACTGAGTCGCGGGCAATGGTCCATAGATTTCTGGCTGGAAAACCGGTTGCGTAAATCCGCATAGGAATCTCGTGCCTGCACGCCGAAGACAATCCGGGTAGGCAATGGTAAAGTCCTGATGCCGTGTGCATGGATATGTGAAAGCGCCGGACGAGTTGCTTAACCTGAAAGGAATCCTGAATATGAAAGGCCAACGCCCTCTTGTTATCACCGCCCTCACCAGTCTGCTCGCACTGGGCATCAGCACTGCAGCAGTTTCCGCCCATGCCGCCGATGAGGAAAAGTGTTTCGGTATTGCCAAGGCTGGCCAGAATGCATGCAACAGCAATCCGAGGATGCACTCCTGCGCCGGACACTCAAAAGTCGATAACGACCCCAACGATTTCATACCGGTTCCACTCGGCACTTGTCTGAAGGTCGGCGGCAGGCTGGAACAGGACGGAGACAAGTCCGTACCCGTTGAAAAGATGTAAATGTGTCAGGAGAATGCAGTGCAACTATAATGCGGTTTCGCTTGGCACAACATTTTTGACACACAGAATGGATTGGTAATGCTTCAACGCAGGATATGGTGGGCTTTTCTGCTTGTGCTGGCGGTTGGTGTTGCGGTGTCCGTTCGCATCGTCACTCTGGGTGACTCGGTGCAGGCCATAAACCGGATGTTTATCTCAGAGAAACTTCCGCTGTCGCAGCGCATCGGCGAATTGCGCGGTGTTATTGCCGACGAAGAACGCCTGCTTTATGAGTATTACTCTTACACCACGACAAAGGACGCATTCCAGACCCAGCGCACCCTGAATAATGCGCGTCTTGGCAGCATCGTCGAACAACTTGAGAAGGACATGGGCTCGCGCGAACAGGTGGTTGAACTGCGCACGCAGCTCACGGCACTTGACGGGCTGTCCGATGAATTGTCCGCCACGCTCTCCAGCAAGGTAGTGAATTGGGATCTGGCCCGTGCAATTCTGGCGCAGGTCAAACCCGGGGTGCGGCAGATCGAGAAAACGCTTGCCGCCATGTCGTCGGCCAACCGGCAGGCGGTGGACAAGCTGGGGACGGATTCCCGCAACAGCGTGGCTACCATGGTGCGCTGGGTCATCGGCTTTTCGGTACTGATTTTCGGCGTCGCTTTTTTTGTCGGTTACTATGTTGTCGCCATCATTCGCGAGGGAATGGAGCGACGCAGGCTGGCGATGTTCGCCGAACGCAATCCGAACCCGGTATTGCGCCTCGATGCTTCCGGGGAAGTGCGCTATGCCAACCCCGCGACAGCCGAATTGCTCGCCGAGTTGAATCTCGCACCCGCGGATTCAGGGAAATTGCTGCCTGCCGGCATGCGGCATCACCTGAACGAAACCCGCGCGGCCAGGTCTTCCAGCACGCAATTCGAGTATACACATGGCAAGCTCACCCTTGAATGTTCCGTGGCGTATCTGACGGACTTTTCCGAGTTCCATGTTTACATCAAGGATGTCACCGCGCGCAGGCAAGCCGAGGAGAATCTTGCCTACCAGGCGTTCTTCGATCCCGCGACCGGGCTGCCCAATCAATACCGCCTGCGCGAAGATCTGAAGGCAGCGTTTTCGCAGCAGCGTGCGGGAACGGTGATGATGATCGTTGCCGACCGCGAGCAGGAAATTTTCGAGAGCCTGGGCGCGGTGGAAACCGAGCGCTGGCTGGTCAAGGTTGCCCTGCGCTTGAGCGACGGAATCAACCAAAACGAAGAGACTCTATACCGTTTTGGCAGGAATGCATTTGTGCTGGTGTGCTGGCCAGGCGATCTGGCCGGGGCGCAACGCCGCGCGAAGCAGTTGCTCGGTTCATCCCAGCAACCGCTGCACCTGGAAAGGCGCGAGCTGTTCTCCACGCTGTCGATCGGAGCTGCAATCATGGAATGCGGAAGCGGCGGCGATGCGGCGAGACAGGCTGAAGCGCAGGTGCAGCAGGCGGCATCCGCATGCAACCGGGTGCGCGGCGCGGGCGGCAATGATTTTGCGATCTATGACGAGGCGATGGGACTTGCTGCCGCAAAGACCCTGCGTATGATCACCGATTTGCGCCACGCAGTGGCGAACGGCGAACTGCGCCTGCATTACCAGCCCAAGGTGGACACGGCGAACGGAAGTTTGCTCGGCATGGAAGCGCTGGTGCGCTGGATGCATCCCGAGCGCGGCATGATTTCCCCGGTCGAATTCATACCCGTTGCCGAAGATACCGGGATGATCGTGGCGATAGGCCGCTGGGTGTTGCGCGAAGCTTGCCGGCAAAATGCAGCGTGGCAGCAAGCCGGGCTGCGCCCGATCAGGGTGGCGGTCAATCTTTCCGCAAGACAGTTCCGTTCCGACAACCTGCTGGACGAAATCGATGCGGCGCTTTCCGATACAGCGCTTCCGGCAAGCTCGCTGGAACTGGAGATCACCGAAAGCATGGTGATGGAGGATCCGGAACGGGTGATCGGTTTGCTGGAGAAAATCCGCAGCCGCGGCATACATCTGTCGCTGGACGACTTCGGCACCGGACATTCGTCGCTTGCCTATCTCAAGCGCTTCCCCATAGATTGCGTGAAGATCGACCGCGCATTCATCATGGACATGCCTGGAAACGCCGACGACGTGGCGATCGCAAGAACGATAGTCGCGATGGCGAAATCGCTGGGTTTGGCGACCGTGGCGGAAGGTGTCGAAACTGCCGAGCAGTTGGAGTTGCTGAAGAACATGGGCTGCGACCAGATACAGGGATATTTTTTCAGCCGGCCATTGCCGGCAGACGAGTTCCTGGCCTTTTATCAGGCGCACCTTTGAGCTTCTTTATCGATCAAGGCGCACATCGACGCGGTTGGGAATTCAGCGCAAAATAAATTCCGCCCCGCGATTAAATAGATTGCCGGAAATCCCGCAATCCTTTTGGTTGAGCATCCCTCATCCTAGTTGCTGGCCATGCTCGCGGGTCGCATGGAATTGAACTTTCGGCCAGCGCTCCTGCGCCAGGCGCAGGTTCACGCCGGTATCGGCGAGATAGGCATAGTTGCCGTCCACGTCCTTGGCCAGGCGAGTCTGGTTGGCCTTCACGAATTCATTGAGATGATTTTTATCCGCGCATGTCACCCAGCGCGCAGTGTGTATGCCGGCGCGCTCGAACACTGCGTCCACGCCGTATTCGGACTTCAACCTGTGCTCGACCACTTCAAATTGCAACTGCCCGACCGCGCCGATCAGCGGGTTGGAATCCACCAGTGGCTCGAATACCTGCACCGCGCCTTCTTCGCCCAGCTGGCGCAAGCCCTTTTGCAATTGCTTGGCTTTCATCGGGTCGCGCAGCCGCGCGCGGCTGAACAGCTCCGGCGCGAAGTAGGGGATGCCCTTGAAAGTCAGCGCCTCGCCTTCGGTGAGCACGTCGCCGATCTGCAGCTGGCCGTGATTGTGAACGCCGATGATGTCGCCCGCGTAGGCTTCGTCCATGCGGGTGCGTTCGTTGGCCATGAAAGTCACCGCGTTGGCCAGCTTCATTTCCTTGCCGGTGCGCCTGTGTTTGACCTTCATGCCCGAGGTGTAACGGCCGGAGCACACGCGCAAAAAGGCGATGCGGTCGCGGTGGTTCGGGTCCATGTTGGCCTGGATCTTGAACACGAAACCGGTGAACGCTGCCTCGGTGGGTTGCACCATGCGCACATCGGTTTCGCGCGGCAACGGGGAGGGCGCCCAATCCACCAGCGCGCGCAGGATTTCGCGCACGCCGAAATTGTTCACGCCTGAGCCGAAGAATACCGGCGATTGCTGTCCACTGAGAAACTCCCGCAAATCGAACGACGCGCCCGCGCCCATGACCAGTTCGGTTTCGTCGCGCATGGTCTTCATCTCGCTCGGGCACTGTGCTGCGAGCTTATCGATCTGCGAACCTTTCAGGGTTTCGACTTCCTGTCCGGCCTTGGCCTCGCCCGGCACAAAGCGCAGCACCTCGTCGTTCAGCAGGTGATAAACGCCCTGGAAGCGCTTGCCCATGCCGATCGGCCAGGTCACTGGCGCGCATTTGATCTTCAGGACCGACTCGATCTCGTCCAGCACTTCCAGCGGATCGCGCACTTCGCGGTCCATCTTGTTGATGAAGGTGATGATGGGCGTGTTGCGCAGACGGCATACTTCGAGCAGCTTGATGGTCTGTGCTTCCACGCCCTTGGCCGCGTCCACCACCATCACCGCGGCGTCCACCGCGGTCAGCACGCGGTAGGTATCCTCGGAAAAATCCTGGTGGCCCGGCGTGTCGAGCAGGTTGATCACGCAATCGTCGTAGGTGAACTGCATCACCGAGCTGGCCACCGAGATGCCCCGCTGCTTCTCGATTTCCAGCCAGTCGGAAGTCGCGTGGCGGCTGCTTTTGCGCGCCTTCACCGTGCCCGCCATCTGGATCGCGCCGCCGAACAGCAACAGCTTTTCGGTGAGCGTGGTCTTGCCCGCATCGGGGTGCGAGATGATCGCGAAGGTGCGGCGGCGGCCAACTTCGCGAACCACTTGGGCTTCGCGCACGATCTCCTCAGAACTGGCTGATGGAGTGCTGGAGCTTGCTTCTTCTGCGGTGTTGCTCATTTGCCTGCTTTCTTTCGTGCAATCAGGTACGTAAAAACGAAAAAGGCCCGCACGTTTTTCGTGTAGACCTTTTAAATCAGCTCAAGAACATCTTGAGTCGATTTTGCGCGTTGCCATACGCGAAATCCGGGGGCTTGCGGCGGAATCGAACCGCCGACACAAGGATTTTTAATCCGGGAAATTGTTTTGCATAAATATGCGGGTAGCATTGTATCATGGCACTGCCGCAAAGCAGAATTGGACTTTCCGGGAACCTGCATCCGTGGCAAGGCCCGGGACGAAATGAGGCTGCTGCAGGGCGGTGAGAGCCATTGCGGAAGGTCGGGCAATAACCTCATGTTAAAAGTGTTGCGGAACCGGTGCGATATGCCATACTGAAAACAGTCGCAAAGGGATGGCTATGAGCAACAAGGCTAAACAGCATGACATGCCAAATGCAGGGGCGCTGGTGAAATTCACAGCCTCGCTGCGGGCTGCGGCTGAAAAGAAGCTGGCTCAAATGGCCCCTGCAGCTGTTCCATCACGTCCGGTCGAAGAAATTTTTCATGAGCTTCAGATATGCCAAATCGAGCTTGGGATGCAGGGCGAAGAGTTGCAGCGCGCGCGGCTCACGATAAAAGAATCACAAGACCGTTACACCAATTTCTATGATTTGGCACCCGCTGGCTTTGTCACACTTGGCCGCGAGGCCCGGATCGATGAAATCAATCTGACCGGGGCCGCTTTGCTGGGAGAAGAACGCGGGAAGCTGCTGCACAAGCGCTTTGCTGTTTTCGTTGCTCCGGAAGATATCGAACACTGGACTCAACATTTCACCGGCGCGCTGCAGCGGGATGACAAGTTCACCTGTGAATTGGCCGTCCTGCGTGGTGACAAGACGCATTGTCAGGTCAGGCTGGACAGCCTGCGCCTGCTGCAGGATAACGGATCAACTGTGGTGCATATCGTGTTGACTGACATCTCCGAGAACAAGCGCTCCGAAGATGAGCTGCGCGAACAGGAACAGTTTTTCCGCATGATCACCGAGAATGTCGATGATTTTATCGCGGTGCTTGATCTGGAAGGGCGGCGGCTCTACAACAGCCCATCCTACGCACGGTTGTTCGGCGATCCTGAAGCGTTGAAGGGTACGGATTCTTTCGCAGAGATACATCCGGAAGACCGGGAACATGTCAAACGCGTGTTCATGGAAACCGTAAAAACAGGCATCGGACTTCGAATAGAATACCGTTTTGCAATGCCAGACGGCAGTATCCGTCACATGGAATCCTGCGGCGGGGTGATCAGAAACAGCCTGGGACGGCCATCGCGTGTAGTCGTTGTATCCCGTGACATCACCGACCGCATCAAGGCCGAAGATCAAATCCGGAATCTTGCATTTTACGACACGCTGACCAAACTGCCCAATCGCCGCATGTTTGATGACAGGTTGAACCAGGCTATGGCGGCCAGCAATCGCACCGGCCGCTATGGCGCGCTGATGTTTCTGGATATGGACAATTTCAAACCGCTGAATGACCAGTATGGACATAGCGCGGGCGACTTGCTATTGAAGGAAGTATCACACCGCATCATCAGTTGCGTCCGCGAAATGGATACGGTCTCGCGTTTCGGTGGCGATGAGTTCGTGGTGATGCTCACCGAACTGGATACCGATAAAAAGTCCTCCATTGCCCAAACCGGCATCGTTGCCGAAAAGATCCGGGCTATTCTTGCCAGGCCTTACAGGCTGGTACTGCAGCAGGAAGGCAATGGGGAAAGGACAATCGAGTATCGCTGCAGTTCAAGCATCGGGGTGGTGATGTTCATCGATCACGAATACAGGCCGGCCGACCTTGTTAAACGGGCCGATATGGTGATGTATCAGGCTAAGGAAAGCGGCCGCAACCAGGTTCGCTTTTTCAATATGTGACACCGGCATCACGCGCGCGAGTTTGCGATGCGCGGACAGTGTTGGGCCGGTCACCACTTCAGCATTACTTTTCCCAGCCACAATCCAGCCATTCCGAAAGCGATCATGGGCAGGTAATGCCACTCGATGACATGGATGACCGAGTCGTTTACCTCGTAAAGCCTCAGCCATATTGCGCCGATACTGAAGGCGAAAAGCAGCGCGCAGCAGCCCGCCAGATGAGAATGGGTACTGGCAAATTTCCGCATGACGTAAAATATCCATGCAGCCGGCAACAGTGACACCAGGGTAATGCCCATGGTGCATTCAAAGCTGTGGGTCGGCAGCGGGGCCGGCGGATTATCGGCCTGCCATGCGATGAACATCACCGCCACAAATAGCGCAAAAGTGATCACAGGCGCAAATGCAACACGGCGCAACTGGTGCATGTCGGGAAACGACAGCAATGAGGCGCTGAGGGACGTGGCGACGAAGATGCCGACCAGCGCGGCAAGTTCAGCCACGAACAATGGCTCATGGAGTTTGCTCATCAGGTCCGGCCGCAGCCCGGAAAACATCAGCGAAACGGCGAGATAGGCCATTGCCCACCCCATCCATTGCAGGCTCAGCATATAGGGGTGGGGCACAGGCTTCACTGCCGCGGTGTCCTGTGCCAGCCTGGCTATCAATTCTTCAATATTTCCCATCACTTTTCCAATTTTTGGCGCAATATCTTGTAGGCGCGGTGGGCCGCGACTTTGACGGCAGACTCATTCATGCCCAGCTTTTCCGCCACTTCCTTGGCGGTATAGCCCTCCTGATGCATCAGTTGCAGGATGGTTGCCTGCTTTTGCGGAAGTTTTTCGACTTCTCCGCTGATGGATTCGTATGAAATGGCAGATTCGGTTACATTTTCATGCAAATAATTTTCCATTTCGGACAGGTCATCGGCATGGTGCAGCTGGTCTGAGTAGTACGCACGAAGATAATCCTGCAGGCGGAACTTGGCGATGGCATACACCCAAGGTTTGTAGGGGCGGTTGCCATCATAGGTGTGGCGGGCCTTGTGGATGGAAAGCAGGATTTCCTGCAGCAGGTCATCCACTTGATTGGTGAAGCTGAGGCGTTTAGCCAGGAACGGCCTGAGGAACCGCGAGGTTTCCTGCAGTAGTTGGGCGTAGGCAAGCTGGTCCCCTTTGAGGGATTGCCTCATCAACGCCGCAAGATGGTCAGTTTTATCTGTCACGCAATTCCTGCAAGTCTTTAATGTAACCTTTTCATCTCACTGCCCGAATAAACCGGTAGGCAGGGCGAATCATAACTGGTTTTGATACCTGCATTGAACCGGTTGCAGGATTTACCGGTCGAAAATGATCCAGGAGGAAACAGACATGCAACGCAGACATTTTTTATACGCGCTATCCGGGCTCACCGTGGCTTTGGCGACCCGCTCTTTTGCCGACCAGGTGTCCGGTAGCGACAAAGTGACCATCATGCAATTTTCCGATGACGGAAAACCGCTGGGGCGGGCAACCCTGTCCAGAGTGCGCAAGGATGCCGAATGGAAAAAGCGGTTGTCGCCGCTGGCTTACGAAGTGACGCGCGAACAGGGTACGGAGCGGGCGTTTTCACAGCCGGGCTACGACAGGCACGAGCCCGGCTTGTATCGCTGCGTGTGTTGTGACAATGCGCTGTTCGATGCCGCCACCAAATATGATTCCGGTACCGGCTGGCCGAGTTTCTGGCAACCGATCGCGCCCGGGAATGTGCGCGAGATTACCGACCACATGTTCGGCATGACGCGCACCGAGGTGCGTTGCACCCTGTGCGATGCACATCTGGGCCATGTGTTTGACGATGGCCCGAAACCGACCGGTCTGCGTTATTGCATGAATACAGTGGCGCTGCGTTTTATAGCGCATAAATAATCATGCTGATCTTTTTGCTGTCTTACCTCGGCGGCGTACTGACTATTTTCAGTCCGTGCGTGTTGCCGGTACTGCCGTTCATTTTTGCGCGCTCTGACCAGTCGTTCCGTCGTTCAGGCCTGCCGATATTGGTCGGCATGGCCGCGACCTTCACGGTGCTGGCCAGCCTCGCGGCAGTCGGGGGGGCGTGGCTGATCGCATTGAATCAATATGGCCGCTATGCGGCGATGCTGTTGCTGTTGCTGATGGGGCTGGCGCTGATCTTCCCGGCCTTGTCGGATCGTTTGATGCGCCCGTTTGTCGCGTTCGGCGGACGTTTGCAGCAACGCGCCGACCGGCAGGCCAGCGTCAAAGGCTCGCTGTTGCTGGGTGTGGCGGTCGGATTTCTATGGGCGCCCTGTGCCGGGCCTATCCTGGGCCTGGTGCTGGCAGGCGCGGCACTGAGCGGCGCGAATCTATACAGCGCGCTGTTGCTGCTGGTGTTCGCCGCCGGCGCTGCGACTTCGCTGGCGGTGGCACTGCTGGCCGGAGGACGGGTGTTCAGCCTGATGAAGCGCAGCCTGGGCGCAGAAGAATGGTTGCGGCGTGGCCTGGGCGTCGCGGTGCTGGTCGGCGTGGTGGCGATCGCGCTGGGCTGGGATACGCGCTTCCTGTCCCAATTCGAATTTTTAAGCACGGCCGGCAGCGAGCAAAAACTGATCGCGCAACTGGCCAAGCCGGCCGCACCTCGGCACACAACCGTCGCAGCTGAAGCCAGCCTGCCGCTGATGCCATCCATTTCTGGTGCGACGCGGTGGTTCAACTCTGCGCCGCTTGCCAGCGGGCCGCTGCGCGGCAAAGTGGTGCTGGTGGATTTCTGGACATATTCCTGCATCAATTGTCTGCGCACCCTGCCCTATCTGAAAGCATGGGATGAAAAATACCGCGACCAGGGCCTGGTCATTGTCGGCGTGCACACCCCGGAGTTCGCCTTCGAGAAGGACCCGCACAATGTCGGGCAGGCGATCCGCGATCTGGGCATCAAATATCCGGTGGCAATGGATAATCAGTACACGATCTGGAACGCATACAACAACCAGTACTGGCCGGCGCATTATCTGATCGACGCACAAGGGCATATTCGCGACCAGCATTTCGGCGAAGGCGCGTATGACGAAACCGAGCGGATGATCCAGACCCTGCTCAAGGAAGCGCACCTGGGCGCACTCACGATGAACGAGGGCCTGGTCCAGGTGGCGGGACAGGGTGCAACGGCTGCCGCTATGAATACGAAACGCTCGCCGGAAACCTATGTCGGTTATGCGCGCCAGCAGAATCTGGTTTCACCCGAGCCGGTCAAGCGCGATGGTGCGGCGCACTACAGCGCTCCGCATGTTCTCAAGCCGGACCAGTGGGCGTTGAGCGGCAAGTGGCGGTTATCCGCAGAGTCAGCTGCTGTGCAGGCCTCCGGCGGTGCGATCAGTTACCGCTTTCAGGGACGTGATCTGCATCTGGTGCTGGGTACACTTAACGGCAAGCGGGTGCGTTTCAGGGTTACCCTGGACGGCGGCGCGCCCGGAGCGGATCACGGCACGGATATCGATGCGCAAGGCAACGGGGTGATCCGCGAGCAGCGCTTGTACCAGCTCATCCGTCAAAGCGGCAAGATCGGAGTCCACACCTTCCGTATAGAGTTTCTGGATCCCGGTGCAGAGGCGTTTGCCTTCACCTTCGGCTGATTTTAAAGGAGAGTCATCATGCTAACCATCAATGTCATCCGTCGCCATTTTTTCAGCGCCGGCCTGTGTCTCATGCTTGGCTTTTGCGCACTGTCAAACGCTGCCGCAGCGCCGCTTGAAGAAACGGCCGTGTTCGCCGGAGGCTGCTTCTGGGGAGTGGATGCGGTGTTCAAGCACGTGAAGGGCGTGACTGACGTGGTGTCCGGCTATTCGGGGGGCGCTGCGGCAACCGCGCATTACGAGATGGTGAGCCAGGGCACAACCGGGCATGCCGAATCGGTGCGCGTTCATTTCAACCCTGCACAGGTTTCCTACCAGCAATTGCTGCAGGTATTTTTCGGCGTGGCGCACGATCCGACCGAGCTGAATCGCCAGGGTCCGGATACCGGCAGCCAATACCGCTCGGCGATCTTTTACACCAGCGACGAGCAGCGCAAGACCGCGCAAGACTATATCCGGCAGCTCACCGCCGCGCACACTTTTTCCGATCCCATCGTCACGCAAGTCGTGCCGCTGCAGCAGTTCTATCCCGCCGAGGCGCATCACCAGAACTATCTGGCATTGCATCCATACCAGCCCTACATCATCTTCAACGACATGCCCAAGCTGGAACATTTGCGCGAAAAATTTCCAGCGTTATACCAGTAATTATTTGCGTAAAACAGGGATCGCTTGAATAGTGGCGGTACGAGCGTCGGTTGTGGGGGCGTATCCCGGGGAAAGATGGAAAACTGCCGCATTGCAATTGCCAGCCGGATTCTTTCCGGCAAGTTAATACTTGAAAGTATCAATCACTGCCCGCCTGTCCGATGATGCCGCGCCCGCGCAATAATTCGACGACCCTGGCCACGGAATCTTCCAAAGACAAGATGCCGGTATCCACAACCAGCTCCGGATCTTCCGGCTCTTCATAGGGTGAAGAAATGCCGGTGAAGTTTTTGATCTCTCCTGTGCGGGCGCGTTTGTAAAGCCCTTTTATATCGCGCTCTTCGCAGATTTCCAGCGAGCAGCGGCAATATATTTCGAGAAATTCACCATGCGGCACCAGCGAACGGACTTTCTCGCGGTCGGAACGGAACGGGGAAATAAATGCGGTCAGCGCAATCACGCCGGCTTCCAGGAACAGCTTGGCCATTTCTCCGATACGGCGGATATTCTCGACGCGGTCTTCCGCTGAAAATCCCAGGTCCGAACAAAGCCCGTGCCGCACATTGTCACCATCAAAGGTGAAAGTGCGGCAACCGATCTGGTGCAGATATTCCTCGACGGCATGTGCCAGGGTAGACTTGCCGGCACCGGAGAGACCCGTGAACCACAACATCACACTGTGGTGTCCGTTTAACGCTTCACGCCGCTCGCGGGTCACCGTGGCATGGTGCCACACAACATTGCTCGATTTATTTTGATTCATTGCGTCTCCAGATACCGGGCGCCGATGAAAGCGTATGCGTTCCGTCGCGGCTGATCGGGCCTTCGTCAGCGCCCATAGATATCTTCGAACCGCACGATGTCGTCTTCACCCAGATATTCCCCGCTTTGCACTTCGATCATGACCAGATCGACAACACCGGGGTTCTCCAAGCGGTGTTTATGGCCCGCGGGAATGTAGGTGGACTCGTCGGTATTGATGAACAGTTCCTGCTCGCCGTTGACGACCCTTGCCATGCCACTGACCACGACCCAGTGCTCGCTGCGGTGATGATGCATCTGCAGGCTGAGGCGGCCCGCCGGTTTGACCACGATGCGTTTGATCTTGAAACGCGGACCTTCTTCCAGCACCGTGTAAGTTCCCCAGGGACGGTGCACGGTTGTGTGCAGTTTGTGCGTTTCATGGCCTTCAGCCTTGAGGCGCGCGTAGAGAAGTTTTACATCCTGGGCGCGACTGCGGTCTGCAACCAGTAACGCATCCGGGGTATCGATGACGACAAGATTATCGATTCCTACTGCGCCGACGATGCGCTGCTTGCTCTGGATATAGCAGTTGCTGACATCATGCAGCATGACTTCGCCTGCAATCCGGTTGCCGTCGGCATCGGGTGCGGTGAGTTCACCAACCGCGTTCCAGGAACCGATGTCGCTCCAGCCGATATCGCAAGGCACCACCGCGACATTTCCGGACTTTTCCATGACGGCATAGTCGATGGAGTCGTCGGGCACGCGAGCGAAAGATTCCTGTTCGAGTTCGATCCGGGTTTGGCCTTTTCCCTCCACCCGGCGGGATTGCTCGAGGCAGGCGCGGGTGGCAGCCAGAATTTCCGGGCAGTGCGTTTGCATTTCGCGCAGCATGGTGCCCGCAGAGAAGCAGAACATGCCCGAGTTCCACAGGTATTTGCCGGATTCCACATACTCGCGGGCCACTTCCAGACTGGGCTTCTCGACGAAGCGCACCACCTTGTTGCCATTCGCTTCGATATAGCCGTAGCCGGTTTCGGGTGATTTTGGCTGGATGCCGAAGGTGACCAGCTTGCCCTGTGCGGCCAATTGCATTGCCTCCGCAACGGCCAGGGAAAACGCGGGTTGATCGGTAATCAGATGATCGGCGGCCAGCACCAGCAATAGCGCGTCATCACCAAGCCTGGCCGCCACTTGCAGTGCAGCCGCAGCAATGGCGGGAGCGGTGTTGCGGCCAAAGGGTTCGAGGATGAAACTGTTGGCAAGGTCTTTGTACCGGGTGCCGGCAACCTCGCGGTACTCGTCCTCGGTCTTGAAGAAGAGCTCGCGGTTGGTAACGGTCAGGGTTTCGGCCACATCCGGCAAAGATGCACCGCGCAGCCAGGCTTTTTGCAGCAGGCTTTGTCCGTCCGCCAGGCGAATGAACGGCTTGGGATGCAACTCGCGGGAAACCGGCCAGAGCCTGGAGCCTGCTCCGCCGCACAGAATCGTCGGGATCAATTTCATAAATTAATAATGGATATGTTAATGCTTTGACGGCGTGATTGTACTTAGTTACTCGCGGGAGGAGCAAGAAAAGCATCAATCGCCAAAGCCGGGACGTTGACATTAGTTCTAACTAGAACTATTATGCTCACAGTTAGAACCAACCTGCTGAATTATGCCTTCCCCGACATTTTTACCGCTAATGCGTGAATTGTCCCGCGCTTACCAGGCCTTGGAGGTTTATTCATCGGCGCATGTGCGTACGCTTGGCCTGACGCCTGCGCAATTCGATATTGTCGCCACCCTGGGCAACACCCAGGGCATGACGACCAGGGAGTTGGGCGAGAAAACGCTGATCACCAAAGGCACACTGACCGGTGTGGTGGATCGCCTGGTGGAAAAAAAACTGGTGCGACGGGTCGCCTTGCCCAGCGACGGCCGCTGCCAGATCGTTCAGCTGACAGCACAGGGGGAGAAATTATTTGCGCGCATTTTCCCGGCGCACCTGGCGCACCTGGAGCGCGCCTTCGCCCCAATGTCGCAGAAAGAGCTGAACGGGATGACAGAGAGTCTGCACCGCTTGCGCGGGATGTTTGCCGCCGCGCACAGCAGCAAGGAGTAGTTGAAGAACTGGCAGGAGCGGGCATGGCCCGCTGCTGCATAGGACTCACCCAAAAGGTGGGAAATTTTGTATCAATGTATCGATTCAATATATAAGGAGTATCAAAATGTCTGACAAGCAAGCTGTCATCGCTCAAAAATCCCCGTTTGCCGTTCAAGTGGAAGCCGGCAAAAGCTACTGGTGGTGTGCCTGCGGCAAAAGCAGCACCCAGCCGTTCTGTGATGGCAGCCACAAGGGCAGTGAATTTACCCCGGTCGAATACAAGGCAGCCAAATCGGAAGCAGTGTATTTCTGCGGCTGCAAGCACAGCGCCAACGGAGTGCTGTGCGACGGTACGCACAAAAAACTCTGAGGCCGGATTTATGGGGCGCGCTAGTTGGGCCTCATAAGTATCCCGGTGTTCAAAATTGCGCATTTTGTTTCGAAACCGACATGAATGACTCCGGGGATATCGGGGGGGCGTATATCGTACCCGTGAATTATCCGGCAGGTAAGCTTCCAGTGATTGCATTCGGCTCGACGCAAGCGTAGAGTGCCGCCGCATTCTTCCACAGTGAACGGTTGGAACATGAGCGGCACACAAACGAAACAAGGATTATCCCCGCTCGTGCTGGGAGCAATAGGCGTGGTGTATGGCGATATCGGTACCAGCCCGCTGTATGCTATACAGGCAACCTTTACCGGTCCCCATCCGCTTCCGGTCGTAGCAGCCAATATTCTGGGCGTCCTGTCGGTGATGTTCTGGACCATCATGTTGCTGGTGTCGTTCAAATATGTGGTCATCATGATGCGAGCGGACAATCACGGCGAGGGTGGATCGATGGCACTGTTGGCTTTGGTGAGCGAGCTGACTAAACATCACCCGAAGACAAAGTGGTTCGTCACCGCTCTTGGTGTCTTCGCCGCCGCGCTTTTTTTTGGAGACGGCATGATCACGCCGGCGATCTCGGTTCTGTCGGCTGTAGAAGGGCTGGGCCTGGTTTCACATGAGTTCAAGATCTACATCCTGCCCGTCACCGTTCTCATTTTGACCGGTTTGTTTTTTATACAGAAACGCGGCACGGGAACGGTAGGCATGGCATTCGGCCCGATCATGGTGCTCTGGTTTATCTGCATGGCGGTGTTCGGTGTAATCTCCATCGCACGAAGCCCGGAAGTTTTGTTTGCGCTGAACCCCATCTATGCCTTTCGCTTTTTAACTGCCGACCCGTGGATCGCATTCTTTGCGCTTGGCGCCGTCGTTCTCGTCATTACCGGCGGAGAAGCGTTGTATGCAGACATGGGGCATTTCGGTAAATTCCCGATCCGTTTGGCTTGGTTCTCTTTAGTGCTGCCCGCACTGGCGTTGAATTATTTTGGCCAGGGCGCGTTGCTGCTGAATAATCCGCAGGCCATACAGAATCCGTTTTATCTGCTTGCTCCTGCATGGGCGCTGATACCGATGGTACTGCTGGCGACCGCAGCGACCGTCATCGCCTCGCAAGCCGTCATATCCGGCGCATTCTCTGTAGCGAATCAATCCGTACAAATGGGTTTCTTGCCGCGCATGGAAATCCGCCAGACTTCCGACAGAGCGCAAGGTCAGATCTATGTGCCCCTGACCAACTGGACGCTTTTTCTGGCGGTAATCTTTCTGGTTTTTGCTTTCCAAAGCTCCAGTAATCTGGCGGCAGCCTATGGCATCGCCGTCACCGGCACCATGACCATTACCACCATGCTGATCGCTTTTGTCATAGTGCTGTTATGGCGCTGGCCTTTGGTTATTGCCATTCCAGTCATCACGGTGCTGCTGACCGTAGATCTGACCTATTTTGCCGCCAACACACTTAAAATTCCTCAAGGAGGCTGGTTCCCGCTGGGCGTGGCTTTGATATCCTTTACCGTCCTTATCACATGGAAGCGCGGTCGAAAATTGTTATTTGATGAGACCACACGCCTGACCGTTCCCTTGCAGGCGATCATTGACGGTGTTGATGATATGCCGAGGGTAAGCGGTACGGCGGTATTCCTGACCCCTGAAGGCGAAGGGGCGCCGTCTGCCCTGTTGCACAATCTGAAACATAACCATGTGCTGCACGAACGCAACATACTGCTGACCGTGGTGGTCGAGGATAAGCCCTATGTCACAAAGGGTAATCGTTTTCTGATCAAGGATCTGGGCAAGAACTTTTATCGTGTTAAGTTATTTTACGGATTCATGCAAACGCCTGATATTCCATCCGCGCTGGAGTTATGTGGCTCACAAATATTACCCTTCGACATGATGACCACTTCATTCTTCGTTTCACGCGCCCTGATCGTTTCCGGTCCGAAACCCGGAATGGCCAAATGGCGCGAGCGCCTGTTCGTGGCATTATCCAAAAACGCAATGAACGCAACAGACTTCTTCAAGATTCCGGCCAACCGGGTCATTGAAATGGGAACACGAATAGAGATTTGATTCCGTGCCTGGTGTCGGTCTTTTGATCATGCAAAACGGGTGCCACTACCGATCATTTTGGAATATTCATATGCCGCGAACGAGGTTGAAGCAGCCTGTGAATCAGGGGATAATCCGCGCCTGAATAAATTAAGGTCTTGCAATGACAGAATATCTGCTGATTCTGATCAGCGCGGTGTTTGTGAACAACATCGTGATGGTCAAGATTCTCGGGTTGTGTCCGTTCATGGGGGTTTCCAGAAAACTGGAAGCCGCCATCGGCATGGGTGCAGCCACCACTTTTGTGCTGACTCTGGCCTCGGGTTCGAGTTACCTGATCAACCATTATCTGCTCGGCCCTGATCTTTCTTACCTCACCACGCTGTCGTTCATCGTGGTGATCGCCGGTATCGTGCAATTCACCGAGATGGTGGTGCAGAAAACCAGTCCGGTTCTGCATCAGGTTCTGGGTATCTATCTGCCGCTGATCACCACCAACTGTGCCGTGCTCGGCATTCCGTTGCTCAATGTGCAGGCGAAACACAATTTCATGGAATCCATTTTCTTCGGCATGGGCGGCGCGCTGGGTTTTACGCTGGTGATGGTGCTGTTCGCCGCGATGCGCGAACGCCTGGAAGGCGCGGATGTTCCCGTAATCTTCAAAGGCTCGGCAATCGCGATGGTCACCGCGGGGCTGATGAGTCTGTCCTTCATGGGATTTTCCGGATTGATCAAGTAATGGGAAGCACCAGATGTTAAGCGCGTTGCTGGTGATGGCAGCCATCGCCATCGTGCTGGGCGCGGTGCTGGGATTCGCCGCGATCAAATTCCATACGGAAGGCAATCCGCTGGTGGACAAGATCGATGCGGTGCTGCCGCAAACGCAGTGCGGACAATGCAGTTACCCCGGCTGCAAGCCTTATGCAACAGCCATCGCGGCGGGAGAAGCAGACATCAATCGCTGTCCGCCGGGCGGGGAAGAGGGCATACAGAAACTTGCCGATCTGCTCGGTGTGGAATTCAAACCCTTTGGCAGTGACACCGCCGCGCCCAAACCCAAATCGGTCGCCTACATCGACGAAAGCACCTGCATAGGCTGCACATTGTGCATCCAGGCCTGCCCGGTGGATGCCATCGTCGGCGCAGCCAAGCAGATGCACACCATCATCGCCGCCGAATGCACCGGTTGCGAGTTATGTGTCGCGCCTTGCCCGGTGGACTGCATCAGCATGCTGGTCATCGAGGAAAAGATCAGCAACTGGAAATGGAAATATCCGGTGTACACCATGAACGTCGCAGAAGCGGCCCAAACAGCAGCAGGGGCGGCGCGTTGAGAAAGCTCTATCACTTCCACGGCGGCATCCATCCGCCCAGCAACAAGACACAGTCCACCAGAGCGGCCATTGCGCATGCGCCGCTTCCCACCAAACTGATCGTTCCGCTACACCAGCATGCCGGAGAAGCGGCAAAGCCAATCGTGCAAGCCGGCGACCATGTGCTGAAAGGACAACTTATAGGGATGCCAGACGGTTTTGTTTCGAGCGCAGTGCACGCACCCACATCGGGCACCATCACCGCGATCGACATGCAGCTGATCGCCCATCCTTCCGGCCTGCCCAACCTGTGCGCCACGCTGATACCGGACGGCAAGGAGGAATGGGTGGGGCTGAAGCCTGTGGATTACCGCAGCCACAGCACCGCCGAATTGCAGCAATTGCTGCGCATGGCCGGCGTGGTGGGTCTGGGCGGAGCGGCTTTTCCGAGCGACATCAAGCTGCGCATCGGCAAACAGAAGATCACCACGCTGATCCTGAACGGTGCGGAATGCGAACCCTATATCACCTGCGACGACATGCTGATGCGCGAACGCGCCGCCGAGATCGTGCAGGGTGCGGAAATGCTGCGTTTCATGCTGGATGCCACCGAGGTGCTGATCGGCGTCGAGGACAACAAACCCGAAGCGATCGCCGCGCTGCAACAGGCGATCACGGCAAACGGGCGCGTTCTTCAGCAAAGCAAGCGCCATGAAGTGGTGGCTATCCCGACGATCTATCCGGGCGGCGGCGCGAAACAACTGATCCGCGTAATCACCGGGCTGGAAGTGCCTTCCGGAAAGTTGCCCACCGACATCGGCGTGCAATGCTTTAACGTCGCCACTGCCTGCACGGTTTATCGCGCCTTGGCGCACGGCGAGCCGTTGCTGTCGCGCGTCATTACCATCACCGGCAACGTCCGCCAAGCGCAGAATTATGAGGTGCTGATCGGCACGCCGCTAGCCGAGCTGGTCGCGTTGAGCGGGGCGCTGCCGGACACCGATCGCTACATCATGGGCGGCCCGATGATGGGTATGCCTCTGCCTTCCGTGCTTGTCCCCGCGGTGAAAGCCACCAACTGCATCATCGCCGCATCGGCAAAATTATTCCCGCCACCGCCGCCGGCCATGCCGTGCATACGCTGCACGCGCTGTGTCGACGTGTGCCCGGCGGACCTGCAGCCGCAGGATCTGTACTGGTTTGCGCAATCCAGGGAGTTTGGCAGGGCGCAGGTATTCAGCCTGTTCGACTGCATCGAGTGCGGCGCATGCAGCTATGTCTGTCCCAGTCACATTCCTCTGGTACAGTATTACCGTTTTGCCAAGAGCGAGATCCGCGCGCGCGAGCACGACAAGCAGCTCGCGGATCAGGCAAGGGTACGCCACGAGTACCACGAACAGCGCCTCGAACGCGAGAAGCGGGAAAAGGCCGACAAGCTGGCCGCCAGGGAAAAAGCAGCGCAAGCCGCCAAACTTGCCAGCACCCGGCCATTGACAACACAACAGCAGACTGAACAAACCGAACAAACCGAACTGGAAGCGAGCCGTGCACATATACGTGAAGTCGCTCAATCCGAAGTCGAACACCCCGAGGGCTAACCCAACATGTTCTTTTCTCCCTTCATCAGCAAACCGGACAGCGTCGCGCGTATCATGCTCAAGGTCCTGCTTGCACTGATTCCCGGCATTGCACTGTATGTGTGGTATTTCGGCCCGGCGATTCTGGTTTCGATCACGCTGGCCAGCCTCACCGCACTGGGCACCGAAGCGCTGATGCTCAGGCTGCGCGACCGGCCTGTCGCGCCCTTCCTCAAGGACAACAGCGCGCTGCTCACGGCCTGGTTGCTGGCGCTTTCCATTCCGCCGCTGGCGCCGTGGTGGCTGGTGGTGGTCGGCACGGCCTTCGCCATCGCCATCGCCAAGCAGCTGTACGGCGGGCTGGGCAACAACCTGTTCAATCCGGCGATGGTCGGCTACGCGGTGTTGATCATTTCATTTCCGGCGCAGATGACCCATTGGGTTGCGCCGCACGGGCTGGGGCAGATCGAGCTGGGTTTTCTCGATCAACTGGAATATATTTTCCTCGGCGTGCTGCCGAACAATGCAACCCTGGATGCCGTTACCATGGCCACGCCGCTGGACACCCTGAAAACACATCTGCACCTCGGCCAGCCGGTCGGGCAGATTCTCGATATGCCGATTTACGGATATCTGGCTGGGCACGGCGGCGAAATGGTGGCATGGGGATTTTTGTTCGGCGGGCTTTATCTGCTCGCCGCGCGCATCATCAGTTGGCACATTCCCGTCGCCTATCTTGGCAGCCTGTTCGTCATTGCCGGAATCTTCCATCTGGTTGATCCGGCCCGCTACGTCGCGCCGCTGTTCCACTGGTACTCCGGTGCGGCGATGCTGGGCGCGTTCTTCATCCTCACCGATCCGGTCAGCAGTCCCACCACCAACAAGGGCCGCTTGATCTTTGCGGCGGGCGCGGCCTTGCTTACTTACCTGATCCGCGTGTTCGGCGGCTTCCCGGACGGCGTCGCGTTCGCCACGCTGCTGATGAACATCAGCGTGCCGCTGATCGTGCTGTATACCCAGCCCCCGGTGTTTGGCAAAAAGGGCAAGCAGCCATGAGACGCACGATAGCGAAAGCATCCTTATACACCGCGCTCAATCTGCTGTTTTTTGCGCTGATCGGCACGGCCTTGCTCGCCATCACCTACCAGCTGACGCATGACCCCATCGCGCGCAGCGAGGAAAAAGAAAAACTGAAACTGGTCACGCAGATCGTCCCGGCTGGAAGCTTCGATAACGACATCATCAAGGATACCGCGCAATTGCCGGCGGATGAATTGCTGGGCAACGATGACACTACCATCGTCTACCGCGGACGCCTCAAAGGCCAACCCTCCATTGCGGTGCTGCAGGTCATCGCGCCGGACGGCTACAGCGGCAAGATCGGCCTGATCATTGCCATTCACAGCGATGGCAGGATAGGCGGGGTGCGCGTAATATCCGATAAGGAAACGCCGGGGCTGGGCGATTACATCGAGATCGCCAAGAGCAAATGGATCACCGGCTTCGACGGGAAATCGCTGGATGATCCCAGGGACAATGACTGGAAAGTCAAGAAGGACGGCGGATCGTTCGACTACATGGCCGGTGCAACGATCTCGCCGCGCGCGGTGGTGAAAGCGGTGCACAAGGCATTGCAGTATTACGCGCTGCATCGCGACGAATTGTTTAAACAAAGTCCTCTCTCCAAAAACGGGACCGGACAGAGTGAAGGAGAAAAGAAATGACCTTTCAGGAATTCAAGGATATTTTATTCAATGGCGTGTGGAAGCAGAACACCGGGCTGGTGCAACTGCTCGGCATGTGTCCCATCCTCGCGGTGAGCAGTTCGGTGGTGAACGGCGTCAGCCTCGGCCTGGCGACCGCCGTGGTGATGGCGCTGTCCGGCGCGGCGATTGCGCCGATCCGCAACCTTGTTCCGAACGAGGCGCGCATCCCGGTGTTCATCCTGATCATCGCGGTGCTGGTCACCGTCGTTCAGTTCACGATGAACGCCTACATGTACGGCCTGTATGTGGTGCTGGGCATCTTCATCCCGCTGATCGTCACCAACTGTATCGTGCTTGCGCGCATCGAAGCCTTCGCGTCCAAGAACCCCGCGCTGCAATCCGCGCTGGACGGCTTCGCGATGGGCCTCGGGCTGACTGCCGTGCTGGCGGTGCTGGGCGGCATCCGCGAGATCTTCGGGCACGGCACGCTGCTGTCCGGCATCGATATGGTGTTCGGCGAAGCGGCGAAATCCATGGTCATCACGGTGGTGCCGCACTATCACGGTTTCCTGCTCGCGATCCTGCCGCCCGGTGCATTCATCACGCTGGGCATGCTGATCGCCGGCAAGAACTGGCTGAACCTGCGCGCCGAACAGAAACTGAAAGGCAGCAGCGCGACCATCGTGCCGGTGGATGGCGGGTGTGCGCCTGCGGCGCACTGAGCAGGCGTTCTTGTGATCGAATTACGTCAGAGTCACAATAATGAAATCTCGCGCGCAATCAATATTTGCTCATGCCCATGTCTACGAGAGATCAGCTCGCGCAGGATGGGTTGAGCGCAGCGATACCCATCTCTTTTAACATGCCGTTCGTTGGGTATCGCTGCGCTCAACCCAACCTACATTAATAACATTTTATGAACCCCGCCAAACGCCGCGAAATCTTTCTGCGCCTGCAGGCAGCCAACCCGCACCCCACTACCGAGCTGGAATATAAAACGCCGTTCGAACTGCTGGTCGCGGTGATGCTGTCGGCGCAGGCCACCGATGTCAGCGTGAATGCCGCGACGCGGCACCTGTTCCCGGTCGCGGACACGCCGCAAAAGATACTCGCGCTCGGCGAGGAAAAGCTGCGCGCATACATTCAGCGCATCGGCCTGTACAAGACCAAAGCCAAACACGTGATGCAGGCCTGCCGCCTGTTGGTGGATAAGCACGGCGGCGCGGTACCGCAAACCCGCGAGGAGCTGGAAGCCCTGCCAGGTGTGGGGCGCAAGACCGCCAACGTGATCCTCAACACCGCGTTCGGCCAGCCCACCATCGCGGTGGATACGCACATCTTCCGTGTGTCCAACCGCATCGGCCTCGCGCCCGGCAAGGATGTGCTGGAAGTGGAAAAGAAACTGCTCAAGTTCGTGCCGGATGAATTCAAGCACGACGCGCATCACTGGCTGATCCTGCATGGCCGTTATGTCTGCCAGGCGCGCAAACCGAAATGCGGCGCGTGTATCATTCGTGATCTTTGTGAGTACAAGGGAAAGGAATGAACCCGGATAATCCTTGCAAAGATAAGTCGGGCTTTAACCCGTCTGTAGGAGCGGGCCATGCCCGCGAACAGAACAAATCGCGGGCATGGCCCGCTCCTACAATAATCGTTCAAGGTTAGAGACTATGTTATTCAATCCATCGCGCGACGAAGCGCGTTTGTTCCTGTTCGAATCCTGGCGCAAACGCCGCGCCGGAGAATTGCTCACGCCGCTGGAAGACCTCGCCGCGCAGCTGATTGCCAAGCATCCGGAATACTTCGCGGTGCTGGAAGATCCGCAACAGCATCAGGAGAAGGACTACCTGCCGGAGCAGGGCGCAACCAATCCTTTCCTGCACCTGATGATGCACCTGACCATCGAGGAGCAGATCTCCATCGACCAGCCGGCGGGCATACGCGTGCAGTTCGTGCGCCTGACCAGGAAGCTGGAATCGGAACACGATGCGCAACACCGGATGATGGAATGTCTCAGCGAGATGATCTGGCAGGCGCAGCGCAATCGCACCCAGCCGGATGCGGCGATATACTTCGCCTGTCTGGAACAGCAATAAATAATGTAGGGTGCGTTCCACCATCATCACTGGTGCGCGGGACGCACCCTGCGGCACTGCACTTTTAATTTTGAATTGGAATAACTTATTGGGGTTCATATGCGCTTAAGCAAGATCACCACCCGCACCGGCGACAAGGGCACCACCGGTCTGGCCGATGGCACACGCCTCGGCAAGGACCATGCGCGCATCGCGGTGCTGGGCAGCGTGGATGAGCTGAACAGCCAGCTCGGCGTGCTGCTTGCCGAACACCTTCCGGCCGACATCCGCGCGGTATTGCTGCAGATCCAGAACGACCTGTTCGATCTGGGCGGCGCCTTCGCGCTGCCCACTCAGGACATGTTCGCAGAAGGCAAAATCGCCTGGCTGGATGAGCAGATCGCGCACTACAACGCCGACTTGCCGCCGCTGCGCGAATTCATCCTGCCGGGCGGTTCACGCGCGGGCGCGTTGTGTCATGTGGCTCGCACCGTGGCGCGCCGCGCCGAGCGCGATCTGGTGGTGCTTTCCCAAAATGAAGCAGTGCCGCAACACGCGCTGCCCTACCTGAATCGATTGTCGGATTTGCTGTTTGTGCTGAGTCGCTGCATCAATCGGGCAGATGCAGTCACTGAAACTTTGTGGCAGCGCGATAATGGCAGGTGAAACGGACGAAGATTACCGGGCGTGTTCGGGGTAGTGGTAATAGCGGGCATTCAGGTAACGCGCAACCTCGGCTACATCGTCATCGTTCCACACCAAACCCTCAATTCCCTGCCAGCGGCGAACTTCTGTGTTCAGGCTGACCCAGTCAGTGGCGAGCTTGTTGTCACGCCAATGAATCTTTTCGTTGTGGCAGGCGATGCAATGCGTCGTATACAACAGAACCCCGCGCGGCGTGTCACCACCGGGCTGGGCGTTGGCGATAGCGGGAATCCAGAAACAGACTGACAAAACCGCAAATATCCATTTTTTGGTCATCATGTTCTCCATAGTTATCCGGCTGATTTCCGCACCACGCATTTTTCAGTATAGGCCCCGCTCCGGGGTTAATCAAACCTAAGGACTTTATCCGGCACCGCCAAGACGGCCTTCCTGAAAATCCTTGATGGCCTGAAATATTTCTTCCTTGGTATTCATCACGAACGGCCCGTGTTGCACGATAGGTTCCCTCAACGGTTTGCCGGCAACGACAATAGCTCTGGCGGGACCCGACGAGATCAGCACCAGACCATCTGAATCTGGTGTGTTGGCGAGTATGCCCATGCGGCTTTCGCCAAGCAGTGTGCCGCCTATCGTGACCTCGCCGCGATAGACAAACACGAAAGCATTATGGGTTGCCGGTAAAGCCGTCGAGAACAGGCTGTCCGCCGGCAAGTCGATGTCCAGATACAGCGGTTCGGTATCCTCGCGGGTCATCGCACCCGCGACGCCGTTGCTGGTTCCCGCAATCACGCGCACCGTCACCCCTTCATCCGTTGCATATTCGGGAATCTCGGCCTTCGGTATGTCGCGATACCAGGCGGGGATCATCTTGCGCCGTGACGGCAGATTCAGCCACAGCTGGAAACCTTCCATCACGCCGTTCTCCTGTTCCGGCATCTCGGAATGGACGATGCCGCGGCCGGCAGTCATCCACTGCACGCCACCGTTCTGCAGCAGTCCTTCATGACCGGCATTGTCCCGATGGCGCATGCGCCCCGCGATCATGTAGGTGACGGTCTCGAAACCGCGGTGCGGGTGGTCGGGAAAGCCGGCGATGTAATCGTCCGGGTCATCGCTGCGAAAGTTGTCGAGCATCAGAAACGGATCCAGACGCTGTTGCAGATTCTGCGTGAGCACGCGCGTCAGTTTGACGCCTGCGCCGTCGCTGGTCGCCACGCCGGTGACGATGCGTTCTATCGTCCGCGGTTGCGTGACGGCTTCAAGTTTGGTTGCCTGTTTCATTGTGGCACTCCTTAAAATGCTGTTTGTTGCCTGATACACTGAATCGTTCAGTGTCTATTAACCGGCAAAGATCCCGTCTATTGGAACAGATTCCATTATCACGGTGGGTCATGCTCAAATGCAAACGTTGGTCGATTCAGAATGCCCAAACCTGTGCCAGCCCGATCAATTTTGTGCAAGGATCAACGGTGATACAATTCTGCCCCCCGATTTGTTTAAAGGAGAATCTTCATGCGCCGCATATTTTTTGCTGTTGCTTTGGCTTGCTTATCGACTTTGACTTACGCCTCCGGCTTCAAGCTTTCCAGTCCGGAAATAAAAGCCAATCACATGATACCCCAGCGCTTTGAATTCAATGGTTTTGGTTGTTCCGGCGAGAATAAATCGCCCGAACTCAAATGGAGCGGTGCGCCCAAGGGCACCAAGAGCTTTGCCGTGACGGTGTACGATCCCGATGCGCCGACGGGTTCTGGTTGGTGGCACTGGGTAGTCATCAATATTCCGGCTGATGTCAACGAACTGGCTGCCAATGCCGGTGCGCTCAACAGCACGACCTTGCCCCAAGGCGCGGTCCAGGGCCGTACCGATTATGGTGTGACAGCCTGGGGCGGTACCTGCCCGCCGAAAGGGGACAAACCGCATCGCTATATTTTCACCGTGTACGCGCTCAAGACTGACAAGCTCGATGTTCCCGCCGATGCCACCGCCGCGCTGATCGGCTATATGATTCATGGAAATATGCTGGGCAAAGCCAGCTTCACCGCAAAATACGGGCGCGCCAAATAGCCGGAACACACGGGGCGGGATGTGTTGCTCCGCCTCATGGAAAGATTTTAAACGGCACAAACTGGTGCTAGACTATGAATTACTGCATTTGCAGTAATAACAACAAAGGAAAAAACATGAACAGAAAAGAACTGATAGATGCATTGTCCGACAAGACAGGCAGTTCCAAAGCAGACGCTGACCGCAACATTTCGGCTCTGATCGAAATCGTCACCAGCACGCTGAAGAAGGGTGACAACGTCGCTTTGGTTGGTTTCGGCACATTCGAGGTGCGCAAGCGTGCCGCGCGCGCCGGCCGTAACCCGAGCACCGGGGAAGCAATCAAGATCAAGGCAGCCAAGGTCCCGGCATTCAAGGCTGGCGCTACGCTGAAAGCAGCAGTGAACGGCACAAAGAAGTAATCACTTGTGACACACCAGCCTTCCACGAGGGCTGGTGACTGCGCCCTGAAGCTGTCTTTCGGCGGCATTCCAGGGAAGCACGCTACGCGCAGCTTTTTCAACCGGTCATGTTGCCGGTAACTATCTCCAACTCCCTGTTTTTCGCGGTCTGGCCGGTTCCGGCGTAGGATAGCCCCGTCTGAACAATGCATTGCTGTTCTGGAAGGAAGCTTGCACTATGGATCGTCCCGACGCGCTGTTCTGGAATCTGTCATCTGAATCCCTGCAATCACAATTGGAGGCGACCCAGGCCGGGCTGAGCCAACAGGAAGCGCGTGCACGAACTGTACGGTTCGGCCCCAACACGCTGCGGGACCATGGCGAACGGCCGTTACTGATCCAGTACCTGAGCCACTTCAAAAATCCGCTGGTATTGGTTCTGCTGGCGGCCAGCGCGGTGTCCGCGCTGACCGGCGAGATCACCGGGTTTGTGATCATCTGGGCCATCGTGCTGATGAGCGTGACGCTGGATTTCTTCCAGGAATTCCGCGCCGGTCGCGCCGCAGAACAACTGAAGAAGGCTGTCGCAGTGCGTGCCACGGTGCTGCGCGATGGGCATTCCCATGAATGCCCTATCGCGAAGCTGGTGCCGGGCGACGTGGTGCTGCTGTCTGCCGGTGACCTGATCCCGGCCGATTGCCGCCTGCTCGAAGCCAAGGACTTCTTCATCAACCAGTCGTTGCTGACAGGCGAATCCTATCCGGTGGAGAAACATGCTCTCGATTTGCCGGCGCCGGCGGCAGACCTCAGCCAGGCCGAGAATGCGGTGTTCATGGGTACTTCCGTGATCAGCGGGATGGCCAAGGCCATGGTGTGCCGCACCGGAGCCGACACGGCGGTGGGCGACATTGCGGATTCACTGCAGGTCAAGGCGCCGCCCACCGCTTTCGAACTGGGTACGCAGAGTTTCGGTATGCTGATCATGCGCCTGACTTTCCTGCTGGTGCTGTTCGTCTTTTTGATCAACGCGTTCTTTCACCGGCCGTTCCTCGACTCATTTCTGTTCGCGATCGCACTGGCCGTCGGCCTCACGCCGGAGCTGTTGCCGATGGTGATCACGGTGACGCTGTCGCGCGGAGCGATGCGCATGGCGAAGAAACAGGTGATCGTGAAGCGGCTCGCCGCGATCCACAATCTGGGCAGCATGGATGTGCTGTGCACCGACAAGACCGGCACGCTCACCGAAGGGCGAATCCGGCTGGAACGCCATCTCGACGCGCAGGGGAACGACAGCGCGCAGGTGTTGCAGCTGGCCTACCTCAACAGTTTTTTCGAGACCGGGCTGAAGAGTCCGCTGGACGATGCGATCCTCAGGCACGAGGAGATCGACGTCAAAGGCTGGCGCAAGATCGACGAGGTGCCGTTCGACTTCGAGCGGCGGCGCGTTTCGGTGCTGGTCGATAATGGATTGGCAGGGTTGGAGTTGGCCGGGCAAGGATTGTCCGGACTGGGCAATAAACGGCTGCTCGTGGTCAAGGGTTCGCCCGAGGATATCCTCGGGCTGTCCACGCAATATGCCGTCGGCGAACTGGAAAGATTTCAGCCGCTGGACGAGCAGGCGCTGGCGTCGATCAATGCGCTGCACGACAGCCTTGGCAGGGAAGGCTTCAAGGTGCTCGGCATCGCCTGGCGGACAGTGGCGCTGGATCATCCGCATGCGGTCGTTGATGATGAGACCGAGCTGGTCTTCGCCGGCTTCGCCGCCTTCCTTGATCCGCCGAAGGAGAGCGCGGCGCATGCGCTCAAGGCGCTGGCGGCGGACGGAGTGAACGTCAAGATCGTCACGGGCGACAGCGAACTGGTCACACGGTATGTGTGCGCCCAACTGGGCATGCCGGTCACGGACGTGCTGGTCGGAAGCGAGATACAGCAGATGGATGACCCCACACTGGCAGTCCGGGTGAGGGAGGCCAACCTGTTCTGCCGCGTCACACCGGCGCAGAAGAACCGCGTTATCCTGTCGCTGAAAGCGCAGGGGCACACGGTCGGTTACCTCGGGGACGGCATCAACGATGCGCCTTCGCTGCGTTCGGCGGATGTTGGTATCTCGGTGGACAGCGCCGTGGACGTGGCCAAGGCGGCGGCCGACATGATCATGTTGCGGGAAGATTTGAATGTGCTGCACGCGGGCGTGCAGGAGGGGCGGCGCACCTTCACCAACATCCTGAAATACATCATGATGGGAACCAGCTCGAATTTCGGCAACATGTTCAGCATGGCCGGTGCGACGCTGTTCCTGCCCTTCCTGCCGATGCTGCCGTCGCAGATATTGCTCAACAATCTGCTCTACGATGTTTCGGAACTGCCGATCCCGATGGATAACGTGGACAACGCTTATCTGACCCACCCCCGGCATTGGGACACGACCTTCATCCGCAACTACATGTGGGTGGTGGGCCCGGTCAGCTCGGTATTCGACTTTCTGATGTTCTTCATCCTGCTGAAAGTTTTCGGGGCCGGTGAAGAGTTGTTCCACACCGGCTGGTTCATTGAATCCATTGCGACCCAGGTGCTGGTGATCTTCGTGATACGCACCCGGGGCAATCCGTTCAGGAGCCGGCCAAGCCTTGCGCTGACTATTACTTCTTTGACGGTGGTTCTGGTAGCAATCGCAATGCCGTTCACACCGGTTGCGGCGCAGCTCGGTTTTGTTGCGCCGCCGCCGCTGTTTTTCATGATCCTGCCGGCAATGGTGTTCTGCTATCTGGTGGCGGTTGAATTTGTGAAGCGATTGTTCTACCGGCATTTCCCGCTGCGCTAAAACTGCATCGCCCTGCTTTATTAACGCTATCTCAGGTTGGACATTCGATTGGGGAACTGTGCAGATGGGCAGGTTGCCAACCAGGCCAGGCAATTAATTACCATGTTGATTACATGGTAATTTATGCCTATTTTAATGTTGCTTTTTGGATAGGCTGATGGCACTATTTCCAAACCGTGTTGCCAGTTCGATTTTGCCTTGAGTTAGAGAAAAATTCGCTATCAAAAGCCGAATCAAAACTGCCGCGGTGCAAAGCATGTTCCATTAATATTTCTTCAGGGAGTTTTACAGTGCCGACAATTTTGGTTCTACCGTTTGTTTTTTCGCCATTTCTCGTGGTTAGCCTGTTGATTTTGTTCACTGGCAAATCTTAAACGGCAGTTGCATTACCCCAATCGCAATTCAGGGGAGGGCCTGGCTACTGCTAGGCCTTTTTATTTTGCGTAAATGGAAAAAAGGCAAGGGGATGATGAGCCGTTCATCTTCGCCACGCGGTAGAAATTATTGCAGCGACGCTCGGCCGCATCCCGGCAAGGAGGTGGGCGAAGCTGTACAGTTTGGAGGGAAGCTATTGGCTCAGTTTTGCCGCAATCGCCCGCTCGGCTGCCGCCCAATGCTCATCCGAGCGGCCTTGAAAACCATGCTGTTCGGCAATAAAGTAAGCGGCTGTCTCCACCATGCGGTAGCGTTCTTCGGGGGTTGGCTTTACGGTCGCCTTGCTTTCGGCGGCCGGTGACTTTGTCTTGATGGTCGCAGCCTGCTTCGCCGTAGCTTTGATTTTTTCAGCCGGGGCAGACACTTTTTTTACTGCGGGAGTTTTGGACTTTTTCGGTTCTGAAACAGCGGCTACAGTCTTTTTCGGGGCCGCCTTTTTTGTAACCGGTGATGCCGCCGCTTTCGTGGCCCTGGATTTAACGGCAGCCACTTTTTTTGTAGCCGGCCTTTTCTTTTGCTCTACCATTTCGTCACCTCATTGGTTATCAAGATCGGAAATTCTGGAACTGCGCTATGGGTTATGATATTGATGCAAGTCTCGCCAGTCAACAAATTGCAACTAATATTTGACGCGGGACACTCAACGGAATAAGGTTTCATGCACTCTTTTATAAAGAGTGCAATAATTTTCGGGCATACTGGGAAGGTAACCCCTAAGTTGGCGATACAAATTCGGGGACTTCCTGGCTATGCGGTGGCCTTGATCGGTTTGCCGCTGGCGATTTCCGTATTCATCTTCGAACAGCGCAATGAGCGCGACAATGGGGAAGCGGCGAAGATTTCTCGTTCGCGGACTATGATTCAAAAACTGGCTGCAAGCAATCCGGTTGCGTAATACCAATATGAAAGGGTGCCATGCTGACGATACTGGTCATCAACTCGAAAGGGGGATCGGGAAAGACCACCCTGACCACCAATCTTGCCAGTTACTATGCCAGCAAGAAAATCCGGACTGCGATCATGGATTACGATCCGCAGGGTTCGAGCATACACTGGCTGCGGGTACGGCCCGATGAATCTGAGAAGATCCACGGGGCCAACGCCGCGCCGGCCAAAGGAGCCGTTCCCTTGCGCAGTACGCATGCATGGGTTCCTGTGGATACCGAAGTCACGATCATCGATGCGCCGGCCGGAACCAAAGGATTGTTGCTGCAGGATCTGGTGCGCAAATCGAACTTTATCGTGATCCCGGTCGCGCCCTCTCCCATCGACATCCACGCCACAGCCGATTTCATCAAGGAGTTATTCCTGTTTGGCGGTGCGCGCACCTCCAGGGCGAAGATCGCGGTGGTCGCCAACCGGGTGCGCAACTCATCCTCTTCAGTCTACGAATCGCTGCAGCGTTTTCTTAATTCCCTGAAACTGCCTTTCCTCACCAGTATTCACGATTCCGAAAATTATCTCTACGCCTCGGAAAAGGGTCTGGGTGTATTTGAGATGGATAAGTCAGCCACCATTGCGGAAAGACAGGAGCTCATGCCCATCCTGAATTGGCTGAACGGGCAATTCCCGGACAAATTCGGGACTCGCCTTGAAGATGGGCCCTCCAGCCTCGACGAGACAAGAAGTTTTGCGGTGGGCACGCAGAACTTCACCGTCCTCAGTGCCACGGGCAGATTCAAGAGCCAATCCTGACTTGGGGGACTGTTCAGCCACAGGGAAGGAGACATGAAAAAACCGAACACGCCACTGATAATGCAAAAGTGAGAAGGTGAAAGGGACAACGCCGCAATGTTCATATTCCCGACAAATAGCGTGATGCTGCCCCCATGGTTTGTTTTCATATAAATATCTAAGAGAGGATATTGTATGACCATGAAAAAAATCATCGTCAGCCTGAAACGAAATGTTGTCCCTGACAGAATCGATTTGCGTGACCGTCTTTATCTGCCCCCGGTTGGTGTTATTCCCGGCGGGTCACTAGACCCAAAGACCGACATTCCCGTGCTTTATCAGCACAATACCAACGCCTGCACCGGCTTCGCGCTGGCAAGCGTGATTTATCATCTGCAACGCACTGCGAAACGCAATCGAGCACAGTGCGGTGTATCACCATACATGCTGTACTCAATGGCACGCCGCTATGATGAATTTGCAGGCGATCCAACTGCCGACACCGGATCGAGCCTGCGCGGTGCAATGAAGGGATGGTACAAACACGGCGTATGCTCAAGCAAGCTGTGGACCACGGAGAAGATGCCCTCAGGGCCGGTCAAAATGGCAACCGACGACTGGTGGCTGGATGCCGTATTGCGTCCGCTTGGCGCCTATTACCGCGTTGATACGCGCTCAGTCACCGACATGCATGTTGCACTGAACGAGGTCGGCATTCTCTATGCGAGTGCTGCCTGCCACAGCGGCTGGGATGAAGGATTTACGTCGAGATCAAAACTAAAAACCGGCTGGTGGACCATTCCCGCGCGGAAAGCGGCGCCCGGTGATGGCGGTCACGCATTTGCCATAGTTGGATACAACAGCGACGGATTCATTATTCAGAACTCCTGGGATACCACTTGGGGTAGCGGTGGCCGCGCAGTACTCACCTACGAAGACTGGCTCGATAACGCCATGGACTGCTGGGTCGCGCAGTTGGGCGTGGTTACCGATCTGCATCGGGAGATCGCGCAATCAACAACGTTACGGCTGCGTGCCGGCAAAGTGCAACTCGCCAGCGAACCCACTCTGCGCAAACGCGAAATCAGCCCGTTCATCATCGACATGGAGAATAACGGACGCCTCAGCAACACCGGCGATTTCCGCACCCAGGATTCGGATATCGATGCATTGGTCAACCTGCACCTTGGCGAAGCGCGCAAGGCCTGGGGATTGGAAAATAACGATACGGTGGACATCGCGATCTACGCACATGGCGGATTGACATCCGAAAATGACGCGGCCGCAACGGCAGCAAAATGGATACCGGCACTGTATGACAGCAAAATTTTCCCGATTTTCCTGATGTGGGAGACTGATTTGTGGTCCACGCTGACCGACCGTCTCGAAGATGTGCTCAAGGGACAACCGCGTCTGACTGGCGGTCTGTTCGATAGCGTAAAAAGCTGGTGGAACGAGCGGCTGGAAACGCTGTTGGCAAAACCGGGCACCACGATATGGGGGGAGATGAAGCAGAACGCAGAGGCGATTTCCAGTGCGGACGACAGTGGCGGGGTCAAGTTATTTAAGGCATGCCAAAAATCCCCGCTCTTCACCAACCCGTCCAGAGTGCGCCTGCATTTGATCGGCCACTCAGCCGGATCGATACTGCACAGCCACGTCATCGACCGGCTATGCGGCATGGGCTGGGGTTTCGAGAGCGTGAATTTCATGGCACCAGCGGTGCGCGTGGATACCTTCCAGGACAAGGTTGTCCCGGCTATCCAGAGCGGCAAGGTCAGGCACTACAATCAATTCCATCTGTCCGATGACATAGAGCAGAAAGATCCGACCTGTAAACCGATACTCGGTTACAGCCGATCGCTGCTATACCTTGTTTCACAGTCGTTCGAAAAAGGGCAGGTTACCCCGATCCTGGGCATGGAAAAATATTTTAACGAAAAGATTGCCCCCCAGAATATAAGTGGCGTGCGAATCTGGTCAGCGCCGGGAAAAGAGTCCAAGAGCAACACGCACGGCGGGTTTGACGATGACGGTACAACCATGGCGAGCGTGATCGCGCTCATACAAGGGAAAACACCCTGAACAAAAATATGGGCAGGGTCAGGCAATTGACCGGGCACAAGTTAAACCGGCCGACCGGACTGTGCCTGATATATTCTAAAGAAGGGATTTGCGCATGGCTGATCTAAGCAACATACCCTGGAAAAAATTTCCCTCAAATGCCGCGCCTGATGATCTGGTGAGCAAAAATTTCCAGCTTTATGAATTAACCAAATCCGACCTTGCAAGCCGTCATGGGATTCCCAACAATTTTGTGTCTGTGGAAGAATTGCGTTTCGCCGTTTACCTGTGCCGCAAAGTGATGCAACCGGTGCGCGAAAATTTCGGGCGCTATACACCCAACAGCGTTTATCGCTCCCAAGCGCTGGAGCGTGTCCTTAAAAAGAAGCCATCTGACTGGGTAAGCAACAGCCAGCATGTCAAGGGGCAAGCCTGCGACATCGAGGTGCTGAACGCGACCAACATGAAGCTTGCGGTCTGGGTGCAAGACAACTTGAAGTTTGACCAGCTTATTCTGGAATGCTATTCGGCAGATGAAGGGCCAAATTCCGGCTGGGTACATGCCTCGCTTCTCCCCCCGGCCATGGCAAGAACCGCAAGGAAATCCTGAGTTATGTGAAGAATCTGCAGACTGGAAAGTTCGAATACGTGCAAGGCCTGGTTGAAACCCCATAGACATGTATGGCTAGTCAGGCCGCAACATTATTCTAACCTTTAATTCCCGATGACCGGCTATCCGGTGCATGGCTCCCTGGATAGCATTAACTTTGTCGAACTATTCCGAATGAACAATTGGCGATCCAATGTCCTGCACCGAAAAAATCACACTTGCCGCTGGCGCAACTCCACGCGCTTGAGATACGCCTCGCGCGCGATCTGTATATCTTCCAGGAAATACGGCAGCTCTTTCAGCAGCATCGCCTGCGGCCCGTCCACCAGCGCCTTGGGCGGGGCGGGATGAAAATCCACCAGCACCATGTTCGCTCCAGCCACTATGCCTTGCGCGGTGACGTGCATCATGTCGAGGATGCCGTCAGGTGAGGCTTGTCTTGAGCCGACCGAGTGCGACGGGTCGATGCACACCGGCATGCGCGTCAGCCGCTTGACCACCGGCACATGCGAGAAATCGACGAAGTTGCGGTGCGGGTCGCCCATGTTGGTCTTCATGCCGCGCAGGCCGAACACCACGTTGCGGTTGCCCTCGGAAGCCAGGTATTCCGCGGCATTCAGCGATTCGTCCAGCGTGATGCCGAAGCCGCGCTTGAGCAGGATGGGCATCTCGGTCTGGCGCCCGACGATCTTCAGCAGCTCGAAGTTCTGCGTGTTGCGCGTGCCGATCTGCAGCATCACGCCGGTCGGATTGCCGGTCTGGTGCAAAGCTTCCTTGATCTCGTTGAGATGCGATTCGTGGGTGATCTCCATCGCGATCACCTTGATGCCGTATTTGCCGGCCAGTTCGAATACATAGGGCAGACACAGCTTGCCGTGTCCCTGAAACGCATACGGGCTGGTGCGCGGCTTGTATGCGCCCATGCGTGTGCACACCTGGCCACAGTCATGCACCGCTTTCATCATGATCTCGACATGCTCGCGGTTGTCCACCGCGCACAATCCGGCAAACACGTTCAGGGTATCCTGCCCGAAGCGCACGCCGTTGTATTCGAAATGGGTGGGGCGCTGATCGTCCTTGTGCCGCCCCAGGATACGGTACTCTTCGGAAACGCGCACCGCGCGCTCCACACAGGGCAGGTTTTGCATATCCTCGATTTCCAGTGCCTTGGTGTTGCCGATCAGATAGATTTCCGTCAGCGTCTTTTCGCTGCCGCGCTCGACATGCACGCGTGTCTGGATGCCCGGCAAGGAGGCGAGTTGTGACAGCAACTGTTTGTATTCAGGGGAGTGCTCGCCAACGTTGGAATTCAGTATCAGTATCATTTTTCTTTCCGTTCATTTGTGCAACAAAATGGCCAATTGCGCCGCCAACTGCGCCATCGGTTCGCGGCTGAAACCGCTCTTGGCGAACTGCGTCCAGCGGCCGATCACATAGCACACCAGCACATTCGCGTGCGCGCCCACATCTACTGCATCTCCCATCTCGCACTGTGTGGCGGCCATGCGCAGAGATTGTTTGAGCGTAGCTTCGATGCGGTCCAGCAACTGGTTGATGCGCTGCTGCAATCGTTCGTCTTCATTAACCAGCGCGTCGCCGATCAGCACGCGTGTCATGCCGCGATTCTTTTCCGCGAAGCTGAGCAACATCGACAGGATCGCTTCGGCTTGTTTCACGCCGCTTTTTTCTTCCTGGGTGATCTTGTTGATCAGGCCGAACACGGTCTGCTCGATGAACTCGATCAGGCCTTCGAACATCTGCGCCTTGCTGGCGAAGTGGCGATACAACGCCGCCTCGGAAAGATCCAGACGCGCGGCCAGTGCGGCCGTGGTGATCTTTTCGCCCTTGGGTTGCTCCAGCATCCCGGCCACGGCCTGCAGGATCTGTAATTTTCTTTCGCCCGGTTTAGCTGCTGCCATGTTTATCGCCCCTCTATCAATCACCCTCTCCCCAACCCCTCTCCCACAAGTGGGCGAGGGGACTATTGTTATCCCTCTCCCGCAATTGGGAGAGGGTGGCCGAAGGCCGGGAGAGGGTTTGTAATTAACCTATACGCCCCAAAATTTTTGGCAACTGCATCACATCACGAATCTTCACGTCCACACAGGCTGAATTCTGGCTGCCTGCGCTCACCCATACGGTGCGCATACCCAGCCGTTTTGCTGTGCGCAAATTTTCCAGACTGTCTTCCACCATCACGCATTGCGCCGCCTTGACCCGATGACTCTTCAACAAATGCACAAAGCCGAAGCTGTCAGGCTTGGGGCGGTAGCGCGTGTGTTCCACCGCCATCACATCGTCGAACAGGTCATCCACACGCAACAGCTTCAGCACCGCATGCGCGTAGTGTTGCGGCGCATTCGAAAACACCACTTTCCTGCCCGGCAATGCTTTCAGCACATGGCGCAAGCGCGGCTCGTACAGCACCATCTGCGGCAAATCCGGAAACTGGTGCGTATGCCACAGAAAATGATCCGGGTCGGTACCGTGATGGCGCATCAACCCGCTCAACGTCGCGCCATAGCGCTGCCAGTAATGCACCCGCAAATCGTTTGCCGCCGCTTCGTCCAGTTGCAGATGTTGCTGCACATACGCGGTCATGCTGCGGTTGATATGCGGAAAAATGTGCGCCGTCGCGTTGTGCAACGTGTTATCCAGATCAAAAATCCACAGCGGAGCAGTCACCCTTTATTTGCTCTTGATCAAAGTACCCACGCCTTCATCGGTAAGGATTTCCAGCAGCAGCGCGTGCTGCACCCGCCCGTCTATGATGTGCACGGCACGCACTCCGCTGCGGGCGGCATCCAGCGCAGAACTGATCTTGGGCAACATGCCGCCCGACAATGTGCCGTCCGCCACCAGTTTATCGATGTCCTTGGGAGTCAGGCCGGTCAGCAGCTTGCCGTCCTTGTCCAGCACTCCCGGCGTGTTGGTCAGCAACACCAGTTTTTCTGCGCGCAGCACTTCAGCCAGCTTGCCCGCCACCACATCGGCGTTGATGTTCAAGGTCTCGCCGTCCGGCGATACACCGATCGGAGCGATGACCGGAATGAAATCGCCGGAATCCAGAAAGGTGATGATGGACGGGTCGATCTTGTTGATGTCGCCGACCAGGCCGATGTCCAGCATCTTGCCCGGCTCGGTATTGCTTTGCAGCAGCAATTTTTCGGCGCGGATGAATCCGCCGTCCTGTCCCGTCAGGCCCACCGCCTTGCCGCCGAAGCGGTTGATCAGGTTGACGATGTCCTTGTTGACCTTGCCCAGCACCATCTCGACGATATCCATGGTCTCGTCGTCGGTGACGCGCATGCCCTGTATGAATTCGCCCTGTTTGCCCACCTTTTTGAGCAAGTCGTTGATCTGTGGACCACCGCCGTGCACCACCACAGGATTCATGCCGACCAGCTTGAGCAGCACCACGTCACGCGCGAAGCTCTCCTGCAACGCCGGGTCGGACATCGCGTTCCCGCCATATTTGATGACGATGGTCTTGTCGAAAAAACGCTGGATATAGGGCAGCGCCTCGGACAAGGTACGGGCTTTTTGTGCAACGGTGGTGGCGGAAAGCGGCATGATATTCCCTCGCAAAATATGCCGCGGATTCTACACCAGAAGAAAAGTCGCAGGGTTAAAAATGAATCAGGCGGCAAGCGCCGCCTGATTATCCAAGGAAGCCAACACTCACTCAGTTCATTTGCATGTTCATCTGCCGATGCTCAATTTTCTGTGGGGGCGCCGCGGTCAGCGATCTCACTTCGGCCCTGATCTTGACCTTCACCACGCCTTGCTTGCCCGTTCTGATGTTCAGCGTCAACGGCACGGTTTCACCTTCTTTGAGCGGAGCCTTAAGCCCATTCAGCATCAGGTGATAGCCGCTCTCACCGAGGTTCAGGGCCTTGCCGGCAGGCAGCTCGATGGACTTCACCTCGCGCATTTTCATCATGCCGTTCTCGCTAGTCATGCTGTGCAGCTCTGCCGATCCGGCAACCGGGGTGGACACGCCGACCAGCGTTGCGGCGTGTTTGCTGGTGAGGGTCATATCCACGCTCGCTGCATCTTGTCCGGGGGCGGTGGCACGAGCCCATGCGTTTTCAACCTGGATATCGCCGGCGTAAACGCTGGCACTTAGGAACAAGGCCGCCAGCAACCCGCTGAACCGAAGCAAATTGGTCATGATTGTCTTTCCGTTGGTCAATAAAAATTTTGAACGCATGATTATACGCGGCATGTGAAATGCGCGGATTGCTATCCCTGCCATGTTCACGCGACTATAATTGCGCCCCCGGAATATTCCCCTGAATTATGAAACTCATTTTATCGATTCTCTGTCTTTTGCCCGTGCTTGCGTCCGCGCAAACGGATCTTTTGCCTGCAGCCCCGCAACTGGTTGCCAAGTCATACCTGCTGTATGACTACAACAGCAATCAGATACTGGTGAACCAGGATGGCGATGCGCGCATGGAGCCGGCTTCGCTGACCAAATTGATGACTGCCTATCTGACTTTCGACGCGCTCAAGCACGGCACGATAGCGCTGAATCAAGAACTGAATGTTCCTGCCGTTGCGGTGCACAACCTGGGCGATGAATCGCGCATGCTGCTCAAATCCGGACAAGCTGTTACGGTCGACGAACTGTTGCGCGGAATGATCGTGGCTTCGGGAAGCGATGCAGCCATCACGCTGGCAGTCAATATCGCGGGCAGCGAAGCGGGTTTTGTCGACATGATGAACCGGGAAGCGAAACGGATGGGTATGAAGAACACGCATTTCACCAATCCGGCAGGTCTGCCCGGCGCCGAGCACTACAGCAGCGCATCCGATCTGGCCGTGCTGGCGGCTGCCATCATGCGCGAGTATCCCGAGTATTACCCGCTGTTCTCACTGCGCAGCTACACTTTCAACAACGTCACCCAGGACAATCGCAACCGGCTGCTTTGGTTGGATCCCCATGTGGACGGCATGAAAACCGGGTACATCGAATCGGCCGGATACTGCCTGGTCGGATCAGCCCAGCGCGATAACCACAGGCTGATCTCGGTGTTGTTTGGCGCGAAAACCGACCGGTTGCGCGCCTCCGAAAGCCAGAAGCTGCTGAATTTCGGCTTCCAGAATTTTGATGCCGTGCGCTTGTATCAAAAGGATCAGCCCGTTACCCGGCTGCCCATCTGGAAAGGCACCGAGAGCCAGGTCGATGTCGGTTTCCGCCGCGGTTTGTTCCTGACCATCCCGAAAGGGGCTTTTCCGCAACTCAAGGCAAAGATAGAAACGTACCAACCCATCCTTGCCCCGATCATGGGCGGGCAACAAATGGGGGTGCTCAAACTGACGCTGGCAGGCCAACCCTATGCGGAATTTCCGCTGGTGGCATTGGAGAGCGTGCCGCTGGCAAATGTATTCTCGCGCGGATGGGACAGCATCCGCCTGATGTTTCAATAGGTGACCACCATGACGATATATTTGAACGGGGAGTACATGCCAATTGAAGAAGCAAAGATCCCCGTGCTGGATCGAGGCTTCATCTTCGGCGACGGCGTGTATGAAGTCATACCGGTGTATTCGCGCAAAGCATTTCGCCTGGCAGAACATCTGCGGCGTTTGCAACACAGCCTGGACGGCATCAAGCTTGCCAACCCGCACAGCGATGGCGAATGGACGAAGCTGATCAACGAACTCATCGCGCGCAATCCCGGTGAAGACCAGTACCTGTATCTGCACATCACGCGCGGCGTCGCGAAACGCGACCACGCCTTCCCGAATCCGCCGGTCAAACCCACGGTGTTCATGATGAGCAACCCGCTGCCCACGCCGCCCGCCGCGCTGCTGCAAAGCGGCGTGTGCGCGGTCACCGCGCAGGACAACCGCTGGCTGCGCTGCGACATCAAATCGATCGCGCTGCTGCCCAACGTCCTGCTGCGCCAGATGGCGGTCGATGCGGGCTGTGCGGAGACCATCCTGATACGTCCCGAATCCAAGAACGAGGGCGAGTTCATGACCGAGGGCGCGGCCAGCAACATCTTCGTGGTGAAGAACGGCAGGCTGCTTGCGCCACCCAAGGACAACCTGATGCTGCCCGGCATCACCTACGACGTGATCCTGGAAATCGCCGCCGCAAACGGCATCCCGCATGAAGTGCGCAGGATAGCTGTTGCCGAAGTGTTCGCGGCGGATGAACTATTGCTCACTTCATCCACCAAAGAAGTGCTGGCGATCACGCACCTCGACGGCAAGCCGGTCGGCACCGGCAAGCCGGGCGCGATGTTCGCCAGGTTGTACAAACTGTATCAGGACTTCAAGCGCGACGTGATGCGGAAACATGTGTAGGTTGGGTTAGGCACGTTTTTGTGCCGTAACCCAACATCGCGCCTGTCGAACCATGAATCTGCTATTCCAAACTGCAGCAAATTTCAAACACGACGCGATGCGCACCAAATGAGAAAATGGCCATGAAAGACTTATCAGAAATCAAATTGACCGACAGCCTGATCGAGTATCCCTGCGACTTCCCGATCAAGATTTTCGGGCAGCAGCAGGCGGGTTTCGCGCAAGCGGTGCTGGAAGTGGTCAACAAGCACGATCCGGATTTTGTTGCTGCAAGCATGGAAATGCGCGCCAGCAAAACGGCGCGCTACATCAGCCTGACCTGCACCGTGCACGCCACCTCGCGCGAACAGCTCGACGCGCTGTACCAGGACCTGTGCGACCACCCGATGATAGTGATGGTACTGTGACTCCAGTTCCAAATCGGAGAGGTATTAATGTAGGAGCGGGCCCTGCGTGTGTTGTTGGGGCTTCAGCCCCTTACAACCACGGCGTACTCCTTGCGGGTGCTGCCCGCGACCATATCGTGTTCGCGGGCATGGCCCGCTCCTACACAAACCATGACTCCGTCATTAAAATAGAAGCGGCATGACACCACACGTAAAATCGTTGGGCCTGGTCGAATACCAGCCGACCTGGGACGCGATGAAGCGCTTCACCGCCGAGCGAACAAAGGATACGCGCGACGAGATCTGGCTGGTGCAGCACCCGCCCGTTTACACGCAAGGCCTGGCCGGCAAGCCGGAACACCTGCTCCACGGCACCAGCATCCCCGTGGTAAAAATAGATCGCGGCGGGCAGATCACCTATCACGGCCCCGGCCAGATCGTCGCCTACCTGCTGCTCGACATGCGCCGCTGGAAGATCAACGTGCGCGACCTGGTGCGCCTGATGGAACAGGCGGTAATCGACCTGCTCGGCGAATACGGCGTGACCGCACAGGGCAGCGAGGACGCGCCCGGTGTGTATGTGGATGGCGCCAAGATCGCCGCGCTCGGCTTGAAGATCAAGAATGGTTATTGCTATCACGGCCTGTCGTTTAATGTCGACATGGACCTGACCCCGTTCGCCAACATCAACCCGTGCGGCTATGCCGGACTGCGCGTCACGCAAGCCTGCGAACTGGGCATCACAGTCTCGATCAACGAACTGCAGGCCGAGCTGGCGCAGAATATGGTTCACGGATTGCAGCGGCATCTGGAGGTTAAGCAGTTGCAGGGATCAAGCAAATGACGCTCGCCCGGGAAAAATCCCTGCTTCTTGCGATGCTGGCATTGCTGCTGATCCTGGGATTCTCCGCCATCCACCCCTATGACCGCACCACATGGCTGATGGAAGTCGCACCGATCTTCATCGCGCTGCCGGTCATGATTGCGACCTATGGCCGCTTTCCGCTGAGCACGCTGTTGTATGTGCTGATCTTCATCCATGCGCTGGTGCTGATCGCGGGCGGGCATTACACCTATGCGCGCGTGCCGCTGGGATTCTGGATCGAGCATGCGTTTTCGCTCGGCCGCAATCCCTACGACAAGATCGGCCACTTCATGCAGGGCTTCGTGCCGTTTCTGGTGACGCGCGAAATCCTGCTGCGCAAAGGTCACCTGACTAGCCGCAAGATGGTTGCGTTCCTGTCCGTCTGCGTGGCGATGGCGATCAGCGCGTGGTATGAATTGATCGAGTGGTGGTCGGCGCTGGCGATGGGCCAGGGCGTGGACGAATTCCTCGGCACGCAGGGCGATCCGTGGGATACCCAGTCCGATATGTTCTTCGCCTTTATCGGCGCGATCACCGCAATGATATTATTGTCGCGCTGGCATGACAGCCAGATGCATCGATTGAAACAAGGAGAATCAGTTTGACCGCAATTAAGCAAACCGGAAAAGAAAAGACCGCGCGCAACCCGATCAAGATCGTGCCGCTGCAGGAACGCCTGCGCAAGCCGGAATGGATACGCGTGAAGTCAGGCAGCGGGCAGGGCTACCACGACGTGAAGCGCATGCTGCGCGAGCACAATCTGCACACGGTGTGCGAGGAAGCGTCCTGCCCCAACATCGGCGAGTGCTTCGGCAAGGGCACCGCGACCTTCATGATACTCGGCGATGTGTGCACGCGGCGCTGCCCGTTCTGCGACGTGGCGCACGGCAAGCCGCTGGCGCCGGATGCGAACGAACCGGAAAACCTGGCGCGCTCGATCGGCCTGCTGAAACTGAAATACGTGGTCATCACCAGCGTGGACCGCGACGACCTTCGCGACGGCGGCGCGCGGCATTTTGCCGATTGCCTCACCGCGATCCGCGCCAGTTCCCCCGCGACGCGCCTGGAGATCCTGGTGCCGGATTTCCGCGGCAGGCTGGACGAGGCGCTGGACGCGCTGGCCTTGAGCCTGCCCGATGTGCTGAACCACAATCTCGAGACCGTGCCGCGCCTGTACAAACTGGCGCGTCCCGGCGCGGACTATGCGCACTCGCTGAAACTGCTCAAGGATTTCAAGGCACGCTTCCCGGATATCCCGACCAAATCCGGCGTGATGTTGGGGCTGGGCGAGACCGACGAGGAGGTGCTGGAGGTGATGCGCGACCTGCGCGCGCACGACGTGAACATGCTGACGATAGGCCAGTACCTACAGCCTTCCGACGGGCACTTGCCGGTGCTGCGCTATGCGCCGCTGGAATCATTCACGATGTTCGAACACGCCGCCAAGGAAATGGGCTTCAGCCATGCGGCGTGCGGACCGATGGTGCGCAGCAGTTATTTCGCCGATGAGCAGGCGCATCTGGCCGGAGTTTTATAACGCAGATCTGAAGTGTCGCCGTGTTAAACTCCACAGTGAAGCTGGCCAGGCAGTCGCCGCGTACGCAAGTACGGGGAGGAAAGTCCGGGCTCCACAGAGCAGGATGCCGGTTAATGGCCGGACACCGTGAGGTGATGAACAGTGCCACAGAAAATAAACTGCCTAAGTTCCTTCGGGAAACGGTGAGGGTGAAACGGCGGGGTAAGAGCCCACCGCGGACGTGGTAACACGGACGGCACGGTAAACTCCATCCGGAGCAAGACCAAATAAGCAGGCTATGACGTTGCTCGCGTCGTCTGCGGGTAGGTTGCTTGAGCGTCAGGTAACGAAACGCCTAGAGGAATGACTGTCCACGACAGAACCCGGCTTATCGGCCAGCTTCACCTTTTTTAATCTTGCAGGTTTGCAGACTGGCGTGTTGACCAGGCATTCGATTCTGGATTTTGTATAACCCGCTTCAATCCTGCAGTTCTTTCCATCCCACTTTCTTCCTGAATCCTGAAATATCCGGCAGTTCATTACAAATCGCTTTAGCTTATTTGTGCAATCTATTATTTCTTAAGCATATTTCTTTTTCATTAACTTCCGGCCGTAACTCCTTGTCCTGTAAAGATAAATCCTGTTTTTCCGCTTGACCATTGGGGTTTTTTTCAATATAGTGGGTTCAAGTGGTGAAAAGTGGGAAATTGTGGGGGTATAAGGGATGTTTCAGGGAGCGGCGCAACTCAATCTGGATAGCAAGGGCAGACTCGCGATTCCGGCGCGGTATCGCGATATGTTGCTTGCACATTGTGCGGGCAGCCTGGTGCTGACCGCAGATGCCGACGGCTGCCTGCTGGTTTATCCGCAACCCGAGTGGCAACCGATACGCGAGAAGCTGCTCAAGCTCTCCGCGCTCAATCCAAAAATACGTGCCTTGCAACGCCGCCTGATCGGTTATGCCGAAGACGTGGTGATGGATGGTGCCGGGCGCGTGTTGATCTCTCCGGCCTTGCGCAACTATGCCGTGCTGGACAAGCGCGTGATGCTGGTCGGCCAGGGCAATAAATTCGAATTGTGGGACGAGGCGAAATGGCAGGCGCAGCAGGAAGCCGGCTTGTCGTTCATGGATGGCGAATTGCCTCCCGAACTTGAAGGTTTTTCATTGTGAAAAACTTTTCCATGACCATGTGCGTGCTGCGCAAAGGTCTTTATGCGTGAGGGCCTGGCCCATACCACCGTCCTGTTGCACGAAGCAGTTGAAGCGCTTGCGATCAAACCGGATGGCATCTATGTAGATGGCACATTCGGGCGTGGCGGACATAGCGCAATGATATTGGAACGGTTGGGCAGCAATGGCAAATTGATCGCACTGGACAAGGATCCGGCAGCCGTGGCGGTTGGCAGGGAGTGGCACGATGCGAGATTCCGTATGGTGCATCGCAGCTACGCTCAAATGGCGGAAGTGTTGCGCGAGCAGGACGCGGGGCAGGTGGACGGCATTCTGCTTGACCTGGGCGTGTCTTCACCGCAACTGGATGAGGCGGAGCGCGGTTTCAGTTTTCGCTTTGATGCGCCGCTGGATATGCGCATGGATACCAGCAGCGGGATGACCGCGGCGCAATGGCTGGCAACGGCGGATGAAGGCTTGTTAACGGAGGTGATACGTGACTACGGCGAAGAACGGTTTGCTAAGCAGATTGCAAGAGCGATTGTTGCGGCGCGCGCAATTGAACCCTTCCAAACCACGCGGCAACTCGTCGAGCTGGTTGGTAAAGCGGTACGTACCCGCGAAGCCGGGCAGAACCCGGCGACACGTACCTTTCAGGCTATACGGATTTATATCAACCATGAGCTCGAAGAGCTTGCGCGGGTCTTGCCGGAGTGTGTGACGCATCTCAAAAGCGGGGGGCGCCTGGTGGTGATCAGTTTTCACTCGTTGGAGGACCGCATTGTGAAGCACTACATGCGTGAGATGGCGGAAGGCGACAAATTGCCGCGCAATGTGCCGATACGCGCCAGCGAAGTGCCGCCGGGAAAACTGAATCTGGTCGGCAGGGCAGTGCGCGTCAGCGCGGCGGAACTGCAAGCCAATCCGCGCGCGCGCAGCGCGGTGATGCGTGTTGCGGAGCGCAGCGATGTTGCATAGCAGCACATCGGGGGCTGAGCGCTCATGAAGGTTGCTATCGGTGACATTCGCAAACAGGTCATGGGTAAAGTCGACGGATTCGGCCCGGCCTACCAGGGTTTGCTGCTTGTGGCGGTGGTGTTGTGCGCGTTGAGTGTGGTTACCTCGCAGTACCAGGCGCGCAAGCTGTTTGTCGAGTTGCAAAAGGACAAAGACCAGGCGCAGCAGATGGATGTGGAGTGGGGGCAGTTGCAACTTGAGCAAAGCACCTGGGCTACGCCGGCGCGCGTGGAAGAAGTTGCCGTGAACAAGTTGCAAATGCAGTTGCCGAAAAACGGGCAGGTTCAATTTATACGGGTAAAACCTGACAGCGGGATAAAACCAACACAATGAATTACGCGGCCAGCGCACAATCGGAGATCACGGCGAAATTGCCGGGATGGCGCGCCACCGCGCTATTTGCGCTGTTGTTGGCAGGGCTGGCAGGATTGTTCGGCCGTGGTGTGTATTTGCAGGGGATACACGATGACTTTCTCCAGGAAAAAGGCAATGCGCGTTACAGCCGCGTGATCGAAGTAAACGCGCATCGCGGCAATATCTCCGACCGAAACGGCGAACCGCTTGCTGTCAGCACGCCGGTCGAATCGGTCTGGGCGAGTCCGCAGGACGTGGAAGCCGACACCCGGCAAGTCAAAAAACTGGCGCAGATTCTCGGCATGAAAATTGGGGATGTAAAGAGCCGGCTGTCAGATACTTCCCGGGACTTTGTCTATCTCAAGCGGCTGCTGCCGCCGGACCAGGTTGAGAGAGTGGTGAATCTGCATCTTCCCGGGGTTTCGTTGCAGCGCGAATATCGCCGTTATTATCCTGCCGGCGAGGAGTTGGCCCAGACCCTGGGCTTTACCGGACAGGACGACATCGGGCAGGAAGGAATGGAGCTGGCCCTGCAGAAACAGCTCGCCGGAAAGCCCGGCAGCCAGCGCGTGATCAAGGATAACCACGGTTACATTGTCGAGGATGCGGGCAGTCTCAACCCTCCCAAGCCCGGCAGCGATATCGTGCTCAGCCTGGACAGTAATTTGCAGCATATCGCCTATCGCGAACTGGAGAGTGCGGTGAGGCTGCATCGGGCCAAGTCCGGCGCAGTAGTGGTTCTCGACGCGCGCAGCGGCGAAGTGCTGGCGCTCGCCAACTATCCCAGCTACAACCCGAACAATCACAGCGACACCAGCAGCAAAGCGATGCGCAACCGTGCGATTACCAACGAGTTCGAACCCGGTTCGACCCTGAAGCCGTTTACGATTGCAAAGGCGCTCGAGACCGGCAAAGTGACCCCGGGCACCGTTTTCGATACTGATCATGGCGTGTACGAGCTGGGCAACAGGAAGATCCATGATGCCGAACCGGAGTCGATGCTGACGGTGGCGCAGATAATCCAGAAATCCAGCAATATCGGCGCCGCCAAGATCGCGTTGTCGATGAAACCTGAAACGATGTGGCAAGGCTTGTCGGACAGCGGATTCGGCGCGCAGACCGGCAGCAACTTCCCGGGCGAGGCGCCGGGAAGGTTGCGCGACCCGAAAACATGGCGGCCCATCGAGCAGGCTACGATGGCCTACGGACACGGCGTCTCGGTAAACCTGCTGCAGCTCGCGCGGGGTTATACCATTTTTGCCGATGACGGCGAATTGAAGCCGGTTTCCCTGCTCAAGCTGGATACACCCCCGGTTGGGACGAGGGTGTTTTCCGAACACACTGCGCACGAGGTACGCGACATGCTGGAAATGGTGGTGTTGCCGGGCGGTACTGCACCGCTGGCGCAAATTGCGGGTTATCGCGTGGCGGGCAAGACCGGCACCGCGCACAAGCTGGAGAACGGCCGTTACGTCAACCATTATATTGCGTCCTTCGTCGGATTCGCGCCGGTATCGAATCCGCGTCTGGTGGTGGCAGTAATGATCAACGATCCGGGCGGAGCCAATTATTACGGCGGAGAAGTTGCCGCGCCGGTGTTCAGCAGGGTAATGGGCGCATCCCTGCATGCACTCAATGTGCCCAACGATGCGCCGCTGGATAACGTCATCGCTCCGCCCGAGGGTATCGTGAAGGAGGAAGTATGAACACCTCTCTTCATCAGTGGGCAATCGAACAATTGGCGGCGTTAAATGTCACGGTGACACGTCTGGTGACAGACAGCCGCTCCATTCAGCGTGGCGATACCTTTGTCGCCTATCCCGGCGAAAAGTCCGATGGGCGGGAGTTCATCGCAAACGCGATCCTGAAAGGGGCCAATGCGGTGATCTACGAAACGTTTGTGTCCCGGCACACGGGAAAGGCGCAGCATTTTGACTGGAACGATGCCTGGCAAGTGCCCAATCTCGCTGTGGCCGATTTGCGCCACAGGGCGGGGTGGCTGGCGGATGCGGTATATGGCACACCCTCGGAAAAACTGTGGATGGTGGGTATCACGGGAACCAACGGCAAGACCTCGACCAGTCACTGGATCGCCCATGCGCTGAGCGAGGCGGGAAAGCGCTGCGCAGTGATCGGCACGCTGGGCAATGGCCTTATAGCGGGCAACGGCAATGCCGATGCGCTTCAGGCCACTGAAAACACCACACCGGATGCGGTTCGCGTGCATGGCCTGTTGGCAGAATATTTGCACGACGGTGCACAGGCCGTCGCGATGGAGGTGTCTTCGCACGCGCTGTCGCAAGGGCGCGTGAATGCTGTGCGTTTCGATGTCGCGATGCTCACCAACCTGAGCCGCGATCATCTCGATTATCACGGCGATATGCAAAGTTATGCGGCGGCCAAGCGCAAGCTGTTCGATTGGCAGCAGCTAGGCTTCGTGGTGCTGAACCTCGACGATAAATACGGGGTCGAGCTGGCCGAGTCGCTGGAGGACAGCGATGCGGAAGTGATCGCTTACGGTCTGAGCGACGGCTCGTTGCAGCTCGCAGAGCGGCTGGGTATGCGTATGGTCTATGGCAATTTGCAGGAAATGTCGGGGCAGGGATTGAAGCTGGCAGTGCATTCCAGTTGGGGAGCGGCGCAGCTGGATAGCGCGCTGGTCGGAAGATTCAACGCGGCGAATCTGTTGGGTGCGCTCGCGGTGTTGCTGGTGAGCGGGGTGGAATTGAGCGATGCGGTGCGTTCATTGGGCAGGGTGCAGCCGGTCGCCGGACGCATGCAGCGTCTGGGCGACGCGCGGCAGCCGACGGTGGTCGTGGATTACGCGCACACCCCGGATGCGCTGGAAAAAGTGCTGCAGGCATTGCGCGAAGTCAGTGCGTCAGCAGGCGGCAAGGTGCTTTGCGTGTTTGGCTGCGGCGGGGACAGGGATCGCGGCAAACGCGCCATGATGGGTATGGTCGCGGAGAAGTATTCCGATTTTTGCATTGTCACTTCCGACAATCCGCGCGGCGAGAATCCACGCGAAATAATCGCGGAAATTGTCGGTGGCATGAACGGGGAAAACCACGAGATCATCGTGGACCGCGCCGCAGCGATTCAAAGTGCCATCCGGTTTGCGCGGCAAAGCGATACCGTGCTGATTGCGGGCAAGGGGCATGAAGATTACCAGGAGATTGACGGTGTAAAACACCCGTTCGACGATGTGTCGGTGGCGCAACTGGCTTTGCAGTCATACCATGCATTTCCGCAGGCGCCGGACAAACCAGGGAGCGGACAATGATGCTGCTGTCGCAAGCCGCGCAGGTGCTGGATGGACGCATCGTCGGCGATGACGTGCGTTTTTCGGCGGTGTCGAGCGACAGCCGCAAGATCGTGCAAGGCGATTTGTTTGTGGCGTTGCGCGGCGAGCATTTTGACGGCTACCACTTTGTCGCAACAGCAGGGCAGGCGGGAGCGGCCGCTGCGCTGGTGAATGCAGACAGTTATCAGGAACGGTTGGCAAGCGGCAAGGAGCAGGAAGCAGTGCCTGCCCCCGGCATCCCGCTGCTGCTGGTGGAAGATACGCGTCTGGCGTTGGGGCATTTGGCCGCATGGTGGCGCAGGCAGTTCGATATTCCGGTGGTGGCGATCACCGGCAGCAATGGCAAGACCACAGTCAAAGAAATGCTTGCCGGTATTCTTCGCGAGGCGGCAGACAGTGCAGATGCGGTACTCGCAACCCGGGGTAATTTGAACAACGACATCGGTATGCCGCTCACACTGTTGCAAATGAATGCAACGCACCGTTATGCCGTGATCGAAATGGGCATGAATCATTCGGGCGAGATCGATTATCTGACACGGATTGCAGCACCCGATGTCGCGCTGATCAACAACGCCAGCGGTGCACATTTGGCAGGGTTGGGTTCCGTCGAGGCGGTTGCGCGTGCCAAGGGCGAGATATTCGCGGGGCTGCAGCATCACGGAACCGCGGTGATCAATTCCGACGATGAACACGCGCGGCTGTGGCGCGCATTGGCCGGTGCGCACCCATTGCTCGAATTCGGCTTGAATTCCGAAGCCGATGTCTCCGGCACGTGGCATCCGCTTGGTTATGGTTTGCGCCTCGACGTGACCGCGCCGCAGGGTATGTTTGCCGCGGACCTGCAGGTTCCCGGTGTGCACAATGCGCGCAACGCGCTGGCCGCGACATCCGCCGCAACCGTACTGAACATTCCCCTGGAAATCATTGCCGCAGGCCTGGAAAAATTCAATGGTGTGGCGGGGCGTTTGCAGCGCAAGGTTGCGCTGCATGGCGCCATCCTGATAGACGACACTTACAACGCAAATCCTGCCTCGTTGCGCGCCGCAATCAGCGTCCTTGCGCAGGCTGGCGGGAAGCGCATTCTGGTGATGGGCGACATGGGCGAACTGGGCGGCGATTCAGCGGCTTTTCATGCCGACATCGGTGCGGAAGCGCGCCGCGCCGGTATTGAAAAACTTTACGCGCTGGGCACGCTGAGCGGCAATGCTGCGCGCGAATTCGGCAGTGGAGCGCAACACTTCATGCGCATCGAGGATTTGCAGGATGCACTGGAAAAGGAATTGGACGCGGACACCACGGTGCTGGTAAAGGGTTCGCGCTTCATGAAAATGGAACGGGTAGTTGAGCACTTTACGGTGCACTGAGGAGAACCCATGTTACTGGCACTCACACAATGGCTGGCTGAAGACGTGAGGTTTTTCAGCGTGTTCAATTACATCACGTTTCGCGCCGTGCTGGCCGCGATGACCGCATTGTTCATCTCGTTTCTGGTGGGCCCGATGATGATACGCAAACTGACCGCTTACAAGATCGGCCAGTCGGTCCGCAGCGACGGTCCGCAGACCCATCTGATCAAAGCCGGCACGCCGACCATGGGCGGCGCGCTGATCCTGACGTCGATCGCGATCACCACGCTGTTATGGGGCGATTTGCGCAACCATTACGTGTGGGTGGTGTTGCTTTCGACGCTTGGCTTCGGCGTGATCGGCTGGGTGGACGATTATCGCAAAGTGGTGCATCGCAATCCAAAAGGGTTGTCGGCAAAAGCAAAGATGGGCTGGCAGTCGGTTGTCGCACTGGTGGTTGGCGTTTATCTGTGGAACGCCGCCAGCCTTCCCGCGAACACCGAGCTCATCGTTCCGTTCCTGAAATTCTTCGTGTTTCCGCTCCCGGCATTCGTGTTCATCGCGCTCACTTATCTGGTCATCGTCGGCAGCAGCAATGCGGTGAACTTGACCGACGGACTGGACGGTTTGGCCATCATGCCGACGGTGATGGTGAGCGGCGCGCTGGCGATATTTGCTTATGTGGCGGGTAATGCGGTGTTCTCAAAATATCTCGGCATCCCCTATATTCCGGGTGCGGGTGAATTGGCGGTGTTCTGCGGTGCGATCTCGGGCGCCGGCCTGGCCTTCCTGTGGTTCAACGCCTATCCCGCCGAAGTGTTCATGGGCGATGTCGGCGCGCTGGCACTCGGTGCGGCACTGGGCACGGTGGCCGTGATCGTGCGCCAGGAACTGGTGCTGTTCATCATGGGCGGTGTGTTCGTGGTCGAAGCGGTGTCGGTGATGATCCAGGTGGCCTCGTTCAAGCTCACCGGCAAGCGCGTGTTCCGCATGGCTCCGCTGCATCACCACTACGAACTGAAGGGCTGGAAGGAGACCCAGGTCGTCGTGAGGTTCTGGATCATCACGATGCTGCTGGTGCTGTTGGGGTTGGCGACGTTGAAGCTGAGATGATGATACTCAAGGATAAATCGGTGCTGGTGCTGGGACTCGGTGAGACCGGCCTGTCCATGCTGCGCTGGCTGAGTGCGCAGGGTGCACGCCTGCGCGCGGCGGACAGCCGCAACAATCCTCCCGGTTTGGCCGAAGCAAAAAAATATGTGATCGAGCAGCCCATCCATTGCGGTGCATTCAGCGATGAATTGTTCATTGGTGTCGAACTGATCGCGATCAGCCCAGGCGTGCCGCTGCGCGATCCGGCGGTGGCGCGCGCCGTGACATCCGGCATTCCGGTGGTGGGCGACATCGAGCTGTTCGCGCAATCACTGCCGAAAGACCATCGTCCGCACGTTCTGGCGATTACCGGATCGAACGGAAAAACGACCGTCACCAGCATGGTGGAACATCTGTGCAAGGCTTGCGGCAAGGATGTTGTGGCGGCAGGCAATATCTCTCCGGCAGTATTGGATGTCGTGCTGGAGCGCGGCGTGAATAAGCCCGGGGTATGGGTGCTGGAACTGTCCAGTTTTCAGCTGGAAACCACCTCCAGTTTGAATGCCGATGCGGCGACCGTGCTGAATATCAGCGAGGATCATCTGGATCGCTATGCCGGCATTACCGAATACAGCGCCGCCAAGGCGCGTATTTTTGCCGGGTGCGGCGTGCAGGTGGTGAATCGGGACGATGCGCGCTGCATGAGCCTCGCCCGCAAGGAATGCAAAACCATCACGTTCGGTTTGGGCCAGCCGGACTCGCCTGATGATTTCGGGATAGCGCGGGACGGCGGGGAAATATGGCTGGTGCAGGGCAAGCAAAGGCTGCTCGAGGCCGGTGCGCTGCAGCTGGCCGGATTGCACAATGTAGCCAACGCATTGGCTGCATTGGCGTTGAGCCGCGCGATAGATCTTCCGATGCGCACCTTGATTGATGCGTTGCGCAGTTTCAAGGGCCTGCCGCACCGCGTTCAACGCGTGGATGAGATAGGCGGCATCACTTATTACGACGATTCGAAAGGCACCAATGTCGGCGCGACCATTGCCGCGCTGCAGGGGTTGGGGTGCAAGGCGGTATTGATTGCCGGAGGCGAGGGCAAGGGGCAGGATTTTGCGCCGCTCAATCCGGCAGTGGCGCAACATGCGCGCGCGGTAGTGCTGATCGGACGCGATGCGCCGATGATTGCGGCAGCGTTGAACGGATGTGGTGTCAAAGTGGCGCGTGCGCAAGACATGAGCGATGCCGTGCACCAGGCAGCCCGCCTTGCGCAAAGCGGGGATGCGGTGCTGCTGTCGCCGGCCTGCGCCAGCTTCGACATGTTCCGTAACTATGAGCATCGCGCCGAAGTGTTCGTGCAGGCGGTGCAGGCATTGCGGAGGGAATGCGCATGTCATCACTAGTATCCCGGATCAATGCGATGAAGGCAGGCAAGCCGAACGAGAAACCGGCAAACCGTGGCGTACACCCGCGCCCTTTCGCGGTAAAGACGCGCACCCCCCCGCCGCAGGCGCAGTTCGACGAAATACTGATCTGGGTATTGATAGCCCTGCTCGCGCTCGGCCTGGTGATGGTCTATTCGGCCTCGATTGCGACGGCCGAGGCCAGCAAATTTACCGGTCATCAGCCGGCCTATTATTTGTTGCGGCATGGCGTGTTCATCACTGCGGGGCTGTTTTTCGGGCTGCTGGCTTTTCAGGTGCCGGTGCAGACATGGCAAAACTATGCGCCCTATTTGTTTTTGACCGGCGCTGCATTGCTGGCACTGGTGCTGATTCCGGGTATCGGGCGGGAAGTGAACGGCAGCCGCCGCTGGTTATCGCTGTTCATCGTCAATTTGCAGCCCTCGGAATTGATGAAGCTGTTTGTGGTGCTGTATGCCGCCGATTACACGGTGCGCAAGGGCAAGGTGGGCCACTTGTTCAGGAAAGCCTTCGTGCCGATGATGGTGGTGATGGTGGTGATTGGAAGCCTGTTGCTGCAGGAGCCCGACATGGGTGCGTTTGTGGTGATCTGTGTGGTTGCGTTATGCACGCTGTGGCTGGGCGGCTTCAACCTTAAAGTGTTTGTCGCATTGCTGCTGGCGTTGCCACCGGCGTTTGGCGCACTGATATTTTCCTCTCCATACCGGATGCATCGTGTCATCGGTTTCATGGATCCCTGGTCCGATCCGTATGGCCGGGGTTATCAATTGAGCCATGCGCTGATCGCTTTCGGACGCGGTGAATGGCTGGGCGTCGGGTTGGGCGGGAGCGTGGAAAAGTTGTTCTACCTGCCTGAAGCACACACCGACTTTCTGATGGCGGTGATTGCGGAAGAATTGGGCCTGGCCGGCGTGGCGGCGGTGATTGCGTTGTTCGCTTTGCTGGTAGTGCGCTCGTTCAGGATCGGGCGCGACGCCGCGTTTTTCGACCGCAACTTTTCCGCGCTGGTCGCGCAGGGTATCGGTGTATGGATCGGTGTGCAGGCAATGATCAACATCGGTGTGAACATGGGCGTGCTGCCGACCAAAGGATTAACCCTGCCGTTCCTGAGTTTTGGCGGCAGCGGCATCGTGGTGAATTGCGTCGCGGCAGCGGTGCTGTTGAGAGTTGATTATGAAAACCGTCGAATCGCACGAGGATTACCAGTATGAGTGTTAATCGTCTCGAATTGGTATACGGAGCATCAAACCTGGAAATTCGACGATTTCGGTGGAGGCTCATATTCGCGAAGCGAATGTTATGCCGCAGCCAAAACAGACGGATTGCACGGGGGCTTCCGATATGAGTCGCTCCATTTTAATCATGGCTGGCGGAACCGGCGGGCATATATTCCCTGCCCTCGCCGTGGCCGATATCCTGCGCGCGCAGGACTGGCAGGTGACCTGGCTGGGCTCGCGCGACAGCATGGAAGCCGACCTGATTCCCAGGCACAAATATGAAATGGCATGGGTACGTTTCTCAGGCGTGCGCGGCAAGGGCGTGCTGCGTCTGCTGCGGCTGCCGTTCGATTTGCTGGTGGCAATGTGGCAGAGCGCTGCCGCGATATTGCGCCACCGTCCCGATGTGGTGCTGGGCATGGGCGGCTACATCACTTTCCCGGGCGGGATCATGGCTGCATTGCTGCGGCGGCCTCTGGTGATACACGAACAGAATTCCATCGCCGGATTGAGCAACAGGGTGCTGGCGCGCTTCGCGCAGAAAGTGCTGAGCGGATTCCCCGACGTGCTGCCGCGCGCGATATGGTGCGGCAACCCGGTGCGCAGCGATATCGCCGCATTGCCCGAACCGCAGCAGCGCTATGCCGCGCGCAGCGGCAGGCTGAATGTGCTGGTGGTGGGAGGCAGTCTGGGCGCGAAAGCGATCAACGAGGCGTTGCCTCGTGCTCTGGCCCTGTTGCCGCAGGAAGAACGCCCCAGTGTGCTGCACCAGACCGGCAAACAGCATTTCGAAGCGGTAAAGCGGGCCTATCAGCAGGCCGGCGTGCAGGCGGACATCAAGCCGTTCATGGACGAGATGGCCAGACACTACGGGAATGCCGACCTGGTCATCTGCCGTGCCGGCGCATTGACGGTCGCGGAACTTGCCGCTGCCGGTGTGGCCAGCATATTGATCCCGTTCCCGTTTGCGGTGGACGATCACCAGACCCGCAATGCCGAGTTCCTGAGCAGGCGCGGCGCGGCGGTGTTGCTGCCGCAGAGCGAGCTGAGCGCAGAAAAACTGGCGCAGTTGCTGCAGGACCTTGGGGATAAAGAACGGGGCCGCGAAAAATTATTGGCGATGGCACAGAACGCGCGCGGATTGGCCAAGGCCGATGCGGCACTTGCGGTTGCAGGAGTGTGCGAGGAGTTGGCGGCATGAAGCACAAAGTCAAACATCTTCATTTCGTGGGTATCGGCGGTGCCGGCATGAGCGGTATCGCCGAGGTGCTGCTCAATCTGGGTTTTCAGGTGAGCGGATCCGATCTCGGCAAGAACGTTGCGACGAGACGACTCAAGCAACTGGGGGCAACGGTATATCTCGGCCATGCCGAGCAGAATCTGACCGATGCCGATGTCGTGGTCATTTCGACAGCGGTGCACGATGACAACCCCGAGGTGCTGGCGGCGCGTGCGCGCCGCATTCCGGTGGTGCCGCGCGCGATGATGCTGACCGAACTGATGCGCCTGCGCCAAGGGATTGCGGTGGCCGGCACCCACGGCAAGACCACCACCACTTCGCTGACCGCCAGCGTGCTGGCCAAGGGAGGATTCGATCCGACTTTTGTGATCGGCGGAAAACTGAACAGCAGCGGCAGCAATGCCAAACTCGGCACTGGTGAGTTCATCGTGGTCGAAGCCGACGAGTCGGATGCTTCGTTTTTGTATCTGCAACCCATCATCGCGGTGATCACCAATATCGATGCGGACCATATGGAGACCTATGGCCACGATTTTGAAAAGCTCAAGCAGGCCTTCATCGATTTCGTCGAACACCTGCCGTTCTACGGCAGGGCGATGCTGTGCATGGACGACGCCAACGTGCGAGAGATATTGCCGCGTATCAGCAAACCGGTGACGACTTACGGTCTGAGCGAGGGTGCACAGATACGCGCCGTAAACGTGCGCCACCAGGGCGGCCAGATGCGCTTTACCGCGCAATGCAGACAGAACGGAACCCCGAAGGATATGGACATCACGCTCAATCTGGCGGGTATGCACAACGTGCTGAATTCGCTTGCCGCGATCGCGATCGCTTTGGAAATAGGCGTGGCGGATGACGCCATCGTTGCGGCACTGGCGGAATTCGAGGGTGTCGGCAGACGCTTTCAGCGTTACGGTGAAATAGCCTTGCCGGATGGCGGAAGTTTTACTTTGATCGACGACTACGGGCACCATCCCGCGGAAATGCGCGCCACGCTGGAGGCGGTGCGCGGTGCATTTGCCGGCCGGCGCCTGGTGCTGGCGTTCCAGCCGCATCGCTACACGCGAACGCGCGACCTGTTCGAGGATTTTGTAAAGGTTTTATGCGGGGTGGACGCACTGGTGCTGGCGGAAGTCTATGCGGCAGGCGAGCCGCCCATCGTCGGCGCCGACGGCCGCGCGCTGATGCATGCCCTGCGTGTGGCGGGGCAGAGCGAAGCGGTGTTTGTCGAAGATATGGAGCAGATGCCGCAGGCGATCATGCAGATGGCGCGCGATGGCGATGTGGTCATTACCATGGGGGCGGGTTCGATCGGCAATGTGCCGAACAGGTTGTCAGGCAAGAGCGACGCCGATTCGACCGGAAAATTACCGGCCCTGCAGGCAAAGCACCCGGGTGAGTTATGAACATGATAGAGCTGACAAACTTTGCTGACACATCATTGCGCGGCACATTGAAACGCAACGTGCCGATGCGCAAGTACACCAGCTGGCGCGCGGGCGGCACGGCGGAGCGGATGTTCCAGCCCGCCGATCTGGATGACCTGCTGGTGTTCCTGCGCGGCCTGCCGGCCGATGAACCGCTGTATGCGGTGGGTCTGGGCAGTAATTTGCTGGTACGGGACGGCGGATTGCGCGGCACGGTTTTGATGCTGCACGGAACACTGGGCGGATTGCATCTCGAAATGGACGGCAGTGTCTATGCCGAAGCCGGTGTGCCGGGCGCGAAACTGGCGCGCTTCGCAGCCCTGCACAATATGCAAGGCGCGGAATTCTTTGCCGGCATTCCCGGTTCGCTGGGCGGCATGCTGGCGATGAACGCGGGTTGTTACGGCAGTGAAACCTGGGAAAGGGTGCTGCGCGTGCAAACCGTGAACCGGTATGGCGTAGTGCATATACGCACGGCAGCCGATTATGAGATCGGCTATCGGCACGTCGCGAAAAAGCAGATTAAAGATACAAGTGGCAAGACACAAGAGTCCCGCCTTGCATCCTGCGCCTTGCCACTTGCATCTGACTTGCCCGAATTCTTTATTGCCGCCTGGCTGCAATTTCCCCGGGGCGACGGCGAGTCGGCGCGGCAGGGAATCAAAGCCCTGCTAGGCAAGCGCATCGCCACCCAGCCTTTGAACCTGCCGAATGCCGGTTCGGTGTTTCGCAACCCGCCCGGAGATCACGCGGCACGATTGATCGAACAATGCGGCTTGAAAGGCAAGCAAACCGGTGGCGCCCAGGTGTCCGAGAAGCATGCCAACTTCATCGTGAATACCGGTGCGGCAACGGCGGCGGATATCGAGAATTTGATTCTGGAAGTGCAGGCAGCGGTGGAGAAACAGACGGGCATCAAGCTGCATCCTGAAGTGCGCATTATTGGGGAAGCGGCATGAACGCGATGCGTAGGGTGGGCACGTTTTTGTGCCCACGCGATTGCCACGTTCTTACAGCGTGGGCACAAAAACGTGCCCCCTACGTCGGAATTGGATTTTGAATGGATAGCATGAAGAATTTCGGAAAAGTCGCGGTGTTGTTCGGCGGGCGTTCCGCCGAGCGCGAGGTGTCGCTGAAAAGTGGCGCGGCAGTCCTGGCTGCATTGTTGCGCAGCGGTGTGGATGCCCATCCGTTCGATCCGGCCGTGCAGAATCTGCAGGCGCTGGTCGACGATGGTTTCGACCGTGCATTCATCGCGCTGCACGGGCGTTTCGGCGAGGACGGCACGGTGCAGGGCGCGCTGGAATTGCTGGGCGTCCCCTATACCGGCAGCGGGGTGACGGCATCGGCATTGGGCATGGACAAGTGGCGCAGCAAGCTGGTGTGGCAGTCGGGTGGGTTGCCGATACCTGATTACGCGCTGCTCGATGAACACAGTGACTGGGAAAGTGTTGCGCAACAGCTGGGTTTGCCGCTGTTCGTGAAACCGGCCAACGAGGGTTCCAGTGTCGGCATCAGCAAGGTGAAATCAGTGGCCGAATTGCCGGCCGCATATCGCGAAGCCGCCAGGCACGACAAACTGGTGCTGGCGGAAAGTTTTATCGGCGGAGGCGAGTATACCGTTGCGCTTCTGGGCGATCGGGCGTTGCCGGTGATCAAGATCGAGCCGGCCAATGAGTTTTATGACTATGACGCGAAATACTTGAGCAACGACACCCGCTATTTGTGCCCGAGCGATCTGGGTTCCGCGCAGGAGGCTGAGATGCAGCGCCTGGCGAAGCAGGCCTTTGCATTGATTGGCGGGCAGGGCTGGGGGCGTGTTGATTTTCTGATGAGCGAAAACGGCCAGCCGTATCTGCTCGAAGCGAATACCTCGCCGGGAATGACCGACCACAGCCTGGTACCGATGGCAGCGCGCCAGGCCGGGATGAGTTTCGATCAGCTGGTGCTGCGCATTTTGGGGCTGACCCATGTGGGATAACGCTGCACTGCTGCGCAGTATCGCCAACGCGCTGTTCATCTTCAGTGTATGCGCGGTGTTGTACGGCGTGACTTATTACGCGGTGCATCTGCCGGGATTGTTCCCGCTGCACAGCGTGCGCCTGGTGGCTGCCCCGCAACGGGTAGACACAGCGGAGGTGTTGCAGGTGGTGCGCAACGAAGCGAGGGGGAATTTTTTTACGGTGGATATCAGGAAGCTCAGGCAGTCCCTGGAAAAATTGCCATGGGTGCGCGGTGTCGACATACGCCGTGAATTTCCATCCCGGTTGGAGGTGCAGTTGGAGGAGCATCAGGCGTTGGCGCACTGGAACAACAGCGCGCTGGTGAATAGGCAAGGCGAGGTTTTTGCCGCGGAGAGCGAACAGGTGCTGCCGGGATTTATCGGGCCGGACGGTTCTGCGGCTGAGGTAACGCAGTACTACACACAATTTGATCAACAGCTTGCCGGGCTGAATCTGCAGGTGGACCAGATCGTTCTGACACCGCGCCATGCCTGGCAGCTGCATTTGAGCAACGGCATGGTATTGGAGCTGGGGCGCGAGGATATGCAGCAGCGTTTGGCGAGGTTCGTGAAGGTTTATCCGTATAGCCTCGCGGCGGTACAGCAACGGGTGAAATATGTGGACTTGCGCTACCGCAACGGATTTGCAGTGGGCGGGTTGGCAAAACAAGGTTGATAGGCGGCAGTGGGGAACAAGCGATGAGCAGAAACAGGGAAACGAAAAATCTGGTGGTCGGTCTGGATATCGGCACGTCCAAGATCGTGGTCATTGTCGGTGAAGCCAAGCCGGACGGGATGCTGGAAGTGATCGGCATGGGCATGCACCAGTCGTCGGGGATGAAGAAGGGCATGGTGGTCAACATCGAAGCCACGGTGGGTGCGATCCAGCGCGCGCTGGAGGAAGCCGAGTTGATGGCCGATTGCAAAATTACCGAGGTCTATACCGGTATTGCGGGCAGCCATATCCGCAGCATCAATTCGCGCGGCATGGTGAAGATCAAGGAGAAAGAGGTTGCCGCCGCCGACATCGAGCGGGTGATCGAGACAGCCAGTTCGATCAGCCTGCCGGGCGATCAGCAGATTTTGCATATTCTCGAACAGGAATTCAGCATCGACGGCCAGGACGGCATCAGAAAGCCGCTGGGCATGAGCGGGATGCGCCTGGATGTCGAGGTGCATATTGTCAGCGGAGCGGTGGCTGCGGTGCAGAACATCATGAAGTGCATACACCGCTGCGGGCTGGAAGTGAACGAGCTGATCCTGCAACCGCTGGCATCCAGCAAAGCCGTGCTTGCCGACGATGAGAAAGAACTGGGGGTATGCCTCGTGGACATAGGCGGCGGCACCACCGACATTGCGGTGTTCACCGGCGGGGCGATCCGCCATACCGCCGTGATACCGATCGCCGGCGACCAGATCACCAATGACATTGCCATGGCCTTGCGCACCCCGACACAGGATGCGGAAGACATCAAGATCAAGCATGGCTGCGCGCTGCGCCAGTTGGCCGATGGCGGCGCGATCGAAGTGCCCGGTGTCGGCGAACGGGGGCCGCGCATGTTGTCGCGCCAGACCCTGGCGGAAGTGATCGAACCGCGCGTCGAGGAATTGTATTCGCTGGTGCAGCAGGAGTTGCGCCGCAGCGGATTCGAGGAATTGTTGTCATCGGGCATCGTGATTACCGGCGGCAGCAGTGACATGCAGGGCATGGTCGAATTGGGCGAGGAGATTTTCCATCTGCCGGTGCGCCTGGGAATCCCGAAATACATCGGCGGGTTGTCCGATGTGGTGAAAACACCGCGCATGGCGACCGGTGTCGGGCTGCTGTTATACGGCCTGGAACATCATCAACGCAATGAGGAGACGCGTATGCAATCGAATTCATTTGGTGACGTGCTGGCAAGAATGAAAGCATGGTTTCAGGGGAATTTTTAGCGGTTTCGGGGATGGGTAGTTACGGAATTACAAGGCTGGTTTATTGGCAATTATTTTAAGGAGACGGCGATGTTTGAAATCATGGAAGCACAAACTCAGGATGCGGTGATCAAGGTGATCGGCGTGGGCGGTTGCGGCGGTAACGCCGTGGATCATATGATCGAACAGGGTGTACAGGGGGTCGAGTTCATCGTCATCAATACCGATGCGCAGGCACTCAAACGCAGCAAGGCGCAAATCCAGTTGCAGATCGGGGTGAACATTACCAAAGGTTTGGGTGCGGGTGCCAAACCCTCGGTTGGCCAGGCGGCGGCGGAAGAAGATCGCGAGCGCATCAAGGAGATGATGATCGGCGCGCATATGGTATTCATCACTGCCGGCATGGGTGGGGGCACCGGAACAGGAGCGGCACCGATCGTCGCGCAAATCGCCAAGGAGCTGGATATCCTGACCGTCGCGGTGGTCACCAAGCCGTTTGCCTATGAAGGTAACCGGATGCGTTTCGCCAAAGCCGGTATCGAGGCACTGACAGAATATGTCGATTCCCTGATCATCGTGCCCAATTCAAAATTGATGGAAGTGCTGGGCAATGATGTGACCGTCCCGGAGGCTTTCAAGGCGGCCAATGGCGTGTTACAGGGCGCGGTGGCGGGTATCGCCGAGGTGATCAACGTGCCGGGATTGATCAATGTCGACTTCGCCGACGTGCGCACCGTGATGTCCGAAAACGGCATGGCGATGATGGGTTCGGCAATCGCTTCGGGCACGGATCGTGCGCGGGTCGCCGCCGAACGCGCGATTGCCAGCCCGCTGCTGGAAGATGTCGACATGTCCGGTGCGCGCGGCGTGCTGGTGAACATCACTTCGAGCAACAGCCTGAAGCTCAAGGAGATCGACGATGTGATGGAGTGCGTGCAATTTGCCGCGGAAGAAGCAACCGTGATCGTCGGCTCTGTGTTCGATGAAACCATGGGCGACGAAATGCGTGTGACAGTCGTGGCCACCGGCCTTGGTGCACCGCTCGCGCGCAAGCAGGCCAAGCCTGAAATGGTCTACCAGAACCAGGACTACCAGCGCACCGGCACCCATGATGATCCGATCACCAATGTGAATTACGGGGAGCTGGAAACGCCGACCATCATGAGAAGCGGGCGCAGGGCAGCGGTGGATGCGATGGAAAAATCCGGTGTGGATACTTATGACATTCCGTCATTCTTGCGTAAACAGGCGGATTGATACGGGAATGCACCCGCATAACGAAGTAGGGCAATCCGTATCCAGCCAAAGGCTGAACGGAATTGATGCTGCGCTTCCCGTAGCTGAAGCTGTGGCCGCTACGCTCGGGTACAAGTCTTGCTTATGGACTGTGTTAAAATGAGCCATGTTTTCAGCGAAATAAATTAGCGATGGTCAAACAGCGCACCTTGAAAAATTCCGTCAGCGTGACGGGAGTCGGCTTGCACAGCGGCGAAAAAGTCACGCTCGGCTTGCGTCCGGCACCGGTCAATACCGGTATCGTGTTTCGCCGCGTCGATGTAAAGCCGGTCGAGGAAATTTGCGCACGCGCCGATCTGGTGCACGACACACGTTTGTCCACCTGCATGGAACAAGGCGGTGTGCGTATCGCCACCATCGAGCATCTGATGTCGGCATTGGCCGGTTTGGGTGTGGACAACGTATATGTCGATCTGGACAGTGCTGAAGTGCCGATCATGGACGGCAGTGCAGGGACATTCGTCTTTCTGCTTCAATCCGCAGGCATTGTCGAACAATCCGCCGCAAAGAAATTCATACGCATCAAAAAGACTGTTGAAGTAAAGCAGGGCGACAAATGGGTGCGCTTTGAACCGTACCAAGGCTACAAACTGACCTTCACCATCAATTTTACCCACCCGGTGTTTGCCAATACCAAGCAGCACGTCACGGTCGATCTGGGCGAGGAATCCTATGTGCGCGACATCAGCCGGGCGCGAACCTTCGGTTTCATGCAGGATGTCGAGAACATGCGCGCACAGGGCCTGGCTCTGGGCGGCAGTCTGGACAACGCCATTGTGATGGATGACTACCGGGTGCTGAATGCGGACGGATTGCGTTTTGAGGACGAATTCGTCAAGCACAAAGTGCTTGATGCGATCGGCGATCTTTACCTGCTGGGACATCCGCTGATCGGCGCGTTTTCCGGCTACAAATCCGGCCATGCATTGAATAATGCCCTGCTGCGCGAACTGCTCGCCGATGATCAGGCCTGGGAATACATTACGTTCGACAGTGTGGAAGAAGCGCCCGCGTTCCTGCGCTTGCAACTGCAGTCTGTTTAATCCCCGCTTGAAAACGGCGGAGCCATGTTGATCCTGCGTTTGTTCATTATGCTGGTGGCATTGCTGCTGGTGCTTAGCGGCGGGATGTATATCATTACGCGCAATCGCCGCTATCTTGAATTTGCACGGCAAACGGTGCGTTTCACGGTGCTGCTGCTGTTGGTGTTCGCACTGCTGTTTGTGCTGGAACGCTATGTGCTGGTGGGCTGGCTGGGGATTCTATAAAAAGATCCTCAAAAATCCAGATTTCATCCCAACTGATGAAACTACTGGCCATTCCACTTAAGTTGCCAAAAAAACGGCACCCGAGTGGCTGGTTATGCTGCGTTGCGTAAAAAATTTCCTGCTTGCATATAACACATATGCGGCGCTGCAGAACAAAATTTCAGTGTACGGCAACCTTGTAGGTTGGCCGAAACTAAAATTTTTCCCGCGCCTTGCGTTTGGGCGAACTCTGAATTATTCAGGCCCTTTGGGTTGTTGACCAAGTGGCGAAGGAAGTTTGGAAGATGTTTGTGTTAGTTTTTTGTTTTAGCCATCCTCTCCAGGGCAAATTTGAGCGGTGAATCTTTCAGTTTCAAGCTGAGTTCATTAATTGCATTCTGTGCCGTTTTGCTTAGTTTATGGGGGGTCGGCTTGGGCTGGAGGCGATTGTAGGAAACTTGCACCTTGACGCGGATTCCGCTAACCTCACAGCCCCTGCTTTGCATCATAACCGCCAGTTCCGGTGCAAGTTGGCGCAATTTTGCAGCAACAGCAGCATTTGCAACGGCGATGCTGAGCGTGCCGAGCTGCAGGCCCAATACCTGTATCTGGCTGGATTGCGCAAGATGAGGCGGGGCGACACTGATAAAATGGCGTTGCAAGGCCGATAAGGCCTGTGCTTTGGCCAGCAGCGGAAGCAGTTCCTGATTTTCGTTCAGCAATTTTTTCAGGTGTTGTGCCACAAATTTTCGAATACTTGAGTATGGGGTGAAGCATGAATATTATTCTAGTTTCCAATCGTCTGGCAAAAACTCGCTGCATTACCCTGGGTGGCGGGCAGATTGCGTTGATGCTGATATTGCTGTCTGTACTGATGTCGGGCGCGGCATTTACGCTGCAATATGCCTTGGTGCGGTTTGCTCCGGAAAGCTTGAGCGATCAGATACGCACATTATTGTCCGAGGTACGGAACGACGAACAACAAAAACAACGGGCCTTCTTGCAGAACAGCCTGGATGCCATGGCGATCAGAGTCGGGCAGATGCAGGCGCAGGTGCAGCGCCTGGATGCGCTTGGTGCCCGGTTGACCAAGCTGGCCGGCATGAAGCCGGGGGAATTCCAGTTTTCCGAACCGCCCGCTGTGGGCGGGCCGCTGGTGGCTTTTCCCGAAGAAAAAATGTCTGAGAACGGTTTGAAGCAGCAAATGGACAGATTGGGCCATGTGGTCAATGATCGCAGCGACAAACTGACGGCCCTGAAAACCCTGCTGTTGCAGAACCAATTGAGCCGCAGGTTGCTGCCCTCCATGCCGCCCGTACACACCGGGTATTATTCCTCGAATTTTGGCTGGCGCATAGATCCGTTCACCGGGGCCAATGCCATGCACGAAGGAGTGGATTTTGTCGCGAATGCCGGAACGCCGATTTATGCATCAGCCGGTGGGGTGGTCGACTACGCCGGCTTGGACGGCGGGTATGGTAATATGGTGGAGATTGATCACGGCAATAATCTTGTGACACGCTACGCACATGCTTCAAAATTGCTGGTGAAGGTCGGTCAGGTGGTGCGGCGCGGCCAGGAAATCGCCGAAGTTGGAAGCACCGGCCGTTCTACCGGAAACCACCTCCACTTTGAGGTGCGTTATAAAGGTGTCGCTCAGAATCCTGTGCGCTTTTTGCAGAAATCCTCCGGTTAACAGTGATGGATATTGGTGAGGGTGAGGTGATAGATTGCCTCACCCTCTATTATTTGTAGTCGAGAAAATAAAAATATGATTTCCAAAGTGCTGAAAAGTGTCTTCGGTAGCCGCAATGATCGCTTGCTCAAGCAATACCGCGCTACAGTCCAAACCATCAACAAGCTTGAAGCCGCTATCGCCCAGTTGAGCGATGAGGCATTGCGCCAGAAAACCGACAGTTTCAGGCAACGTTTTGCGCAGGGCGAATCACTGGACGCGCTTTTGCCGGAGGCATTTGCCGTGGTGCGTGAGGCGAGTACCCGCGTGCTGGGGATGCGCCATTACGATGTGCAACTGATAGGCGGGATGGTTTTGCATTACGGCAAGATCGCCGAGATGCGCACCGGGGAAGGCAAAACCCTGATGGCCACTTTGCCGGTTTATCTGAATGCGATTTCCGGCAAGGGCGTGCATGTCGTGACCGTGAATGATTATCTGGCCGGCCGCGATGCCGAATGGATGGGCAGGCTGTACCGCTTTCTGGGTTTGTCGGTGGGCGTGATCCTGTCGCAGATGGAATCGGCCGACAAGCAAACCGCTTATGCCTCCGATGTTACCTATGGAACCAACAACGAATTCGGCTTCGATTATCTGCGCGACAACATGGCGACGCAGGTCGGCGAACGCTTCCAGCGTCCGCTCAACTACGCCATCGTGGACGAAGTGGACTCGATACTGATCGACGAGGCGCGCACCCCGCTGATCATTTCCGGCCAGGCCGAAGATAACGTGGATATTTATGTGCGCATCGACAAGCTGGTGCCGCAGCTGGCGCGCAAGGCCGGAGAGCCCGACGCAGAAGGCCCGGGCGACTACAGCGTGGACGAAAAAAACAACCAGATCCTGCTCACCGAGTCCGGTCACGAGCATGCTGAAAACATACTCACCCAGGCCGGGCTGTTGCCCGAAGGCGGAAGCTTGTATGACACGGCCAACATCACCCTGATCCACCATTTGTATGCCGCATTGCGCGCGCATAATCTGTATCACCGCGACCAGCATTATGTGGTGCAGGACGGGGAAGTGACGATCGTGGATGAATTCACCGGCCGCCTGATGTCGGGGCGGCGCTGGTCGGATGGACTGCATCAGGCGGTGGAAGCCAAAGAGGGCGTGACCATCCAGAAGGAAAATCAGACCCTGGCTTCGATCACGTTCCAGAATTATTTCCGCATGTACGACAAGCTTGCCGGCATGACCGGCACGGCGGATACCGAGGCATACGAGTTCCAGCAGATATACAATCTCGAGACGGTGATCATCCCGCCGCATCGCCCGACCATACGCAAGGACATGATGGACAAGGTGTACCTCACCGCCAGGGAAAAATATCATGCGGTGATTGAAGACATCAAGGATTGCCACCAGCGCGGACAACCGGTGCTGGTGGGCACGACCTCGATCGAGAACTCGGAATTGCTGTCGGGGTACCTGGAGCGGGACAAGCTGCCCCACCAGGTATTGAATGCCAAGCAGCATGCGCGCGAGGCGGAGATCATCGCGCAAGCCGGACGGCCGAAGATGGTGACCATCGCCACCAACATGGCGGGGCGCGGCACGGACATCGTGCTGGGCGGCAATGCCGAGAAACAGATCGAACTGTTGCGTGAAGACGCCAGCCTGGATGACGCAAGCAAAGAGCAGCAGATCGCCCGGTTGAAATCCGAATGGCAACAGTTGCACCGGCAGGTGCTGGACAGCGGCGGACTGCACATCATCGGCACCGAGCGCCATGAGTCGCGCCGGGTGGACAACCAGCTGCGCGGGCGCGCCGGCCGCCAGGGCGATCCGGGATCGAGCCGTTTCTACCTGTCGCTGGAAGATCCGTTGCTGCGCATTTTTGCTTCCGATCGGGTCACGGCGATCATGAACAAATTCAAGCTGCCGGAAGGCGAAGCGATCGAGCATAGCTGGGTGACGCGCGCGATCGAGAATGCGCAGCGCAAGGTCGAGGCGCGCAACTTCGACACGCGCAAACAGATTCTTGAATACGACGATGTCGCCAACGATCAGCGCAAGGTGATCTACCAGCAGCGCAGCGAGTTGCTGGAAAGCGCGGATATTACCGAAACCATCCAGGCGATGCGCGAGGATGTGCTGGAAAACACCATCAGCCAGTACATTCCGCCGCACTCCATGGAGGAGCAATGGGATGTGCCGGCGCTGGAAAGAAACCTGGCTGCCGAGTTTCGTCTGGAGTTGCCGTTGGTACAATGGCTGGATGAGGACAAGCAGTTTAATGAGGCAGCACTGCGCGCGCGCGTCAGGGAACATGCACAGCAGCAATACCAGGCGAAGGTCGAAGCGGTGAGCGCCGAGGTCATGCATCATTACGAACGCGCGATGATGTTGCAAAGTCTGGACGTGCATTGGCGCGAGCATCTGTCCGCATTGGATCATCTGCGCCAGGGCATTCATTTGCGCGGTTATGCGCAAAAGAACCCGAAGCAGGAATACAAGCGCGAGGCATTCGAGTTGTTTGCCGCAATGCTGGATGCGATCAAGCTTGAAGTGACGCAAATATTGATGACCGTGCAAGTACACGGCGAGTCCGATGTCGAGGTGGTGGAAGCTGCCCCTGCCCCGGAAAATGTGCAGTATCATCACGCCGATTACGAAGAGGCGCTGGCACAGTCCGACGAAAGCCAGCCAACCGGCGAAGAACATAAGCCGTTTGTGCGCGACGGGCAGAAGGTGGGGCGCAATGATCCGTGCCCCTGCGGGTCGGGCAAGAAATACAAGCAGTGCCATGGCAGGTTGAATTGATTTCCGAAGGAGCATGAAATGTCACTAGTGAGGGATACGCTGCGCACCTCGACGATCACCGAAGAGCTGAGTGATGCAGAAGTTGAAATCCTGGAGGGGCTTTTCGAGGTTCAGGACTACAAATCCGGCGAGAAAATCGTCCAGCCGGGAGACAGGCAGGCGGACAATCTGTACATACTGGCCCATGGCGATATCGAAGTGAGGATAGCCAGCGGCCACGAGGAATCCATTATTCATGTGCTTAAACCGGGTGATTTGGCCGGCATCATCACCTTCGTCGGCGGCGCAGCCTCCGATATAAGCGCGACGCTGTATGCGGTCGGCAAAACCAAGGTGTTGAGCATGGCAAGAGCGGATTTTGAAAAGCTGGTCAATTCCCACCCGATGATCGTGTACAAGGTGATGCGTGGCGTGGTGCGCAATGTCCATGGCATCGTGCGGCGCGTGAACAGCCAATCGGCAGAGCTGAGCAATTACATCTACAAAACCCACGGCCGCTATTAAACAATACAAATGCCAGTCAATCTGACCCAGCCCGTTGCGGCACAGCTGTTGCCCGTTGCGGGCGTTTCTTTGGGTATCGCGGCAGCGAACATCAAGCGCGAAAATCGCAAGGATCTGCTGGTGATGCAGTTGTGCGAGGGCGCACGGGTTGCCGGTGTGTTCACCAGGAATCGTTTTTGTGCCGCACCGGTGATCGTCGCGCGCGAGCATCTCGCCCAGGCAGCGGTTGCAGGCTCGGAAGGGATACGCGCGCTGCTGGTCAACACCGGCAATGCCAATGCGGGCACGGGCGAGCAGGGTTTGCGGGATGCGCGCACCACCTGCGCGGCATTGGCGGGCCTGCTGCGCTGCAAGACCGCACAGATATTGCCGTTCTCCACCGGCGTGATCATGGAGATACTGCCTGTCGCAAAGATCGGCGCCGGCCTGCCCGCTGCCGTGGCGAACATGCGTGCCGACAATTGGTACGATGCCGCCGAGGCGATCATGACCACCGACATCGTCGCCAAGGCGATTTCCAGGCAGGTGACGATCGATGACGTGCTGGTTACCATTACCGGCATCGCCAAGGGCTCAGGCATGATCCATCCGAACATGGCGACCATGCTCGGCTACATCGCCACCGATGCGGCGATTGCGCAACCGTTGCTGCAAACGATGGTACGCGAGGCCGGCGACCGCTCGTTCAACTGCATCACCGTGGACGGCGACACCTCCACCAATGACGCGCTGATGCTGATCGCCACCGGAAAATCCCCCCTGCCCGAAATAAAATCCGCCGACAGCAAAGCCTGCAAGGCGTTGCAATCAGCCATCACCGAGGTCGCGATACACCTGGCACAATCCATCGTACGCGACGGCGAGGGTGCGACCAAATTCATCACGGTGCGGATCGAGGGAGGCAAGGATGAAGCGGAATGCAAACAGATCGGCTACGCCATCGCGCACTCGCCGCTGGTCAAGACCGCATTCTTCGCGTCGGATCCCAACCTCGGGCGTATCCTCGCCGCAATCGGTTATGCGGGCATAGACGATCTGGATGTCGCCACGCTCAAGCTGTATCTCGATGAGGTGCTGGTTGCCGAGAATGGAGGCCGCGCCATCAGTTACCGCGAAGAAAACGGACAGCGCGTGATGCAGCAGAGCGACATCACGATCCGCGTCGCGCTGCATCGCGGCGCGGCGAATGCGACGCTGTGGACTTGCGATTTTTCGTATGACTACGTGAAGATCAACGCCAGCTACAGAAGTTAAAAATCCAGCTGCGCGATCAATCTGCGGTGTTGCAGTGTCGCGCGCATCCTTGCCTACCCAGTAGGTATGTCTTCGTCGCGCGCTCCACTGCGCCTTGCATATTGATCTGCTCGCGACGGATTTTAGAGTGGAGCACTGAATGGACAAATTCGACCGATTTCTCGACCGCGCCGAAAGGCTGATGGAAAAACTGGAGCACACCTTGCCCAAGTCCGCATCGGGGAGCGCACCGGACTGGAATGCCGCGCATGCGTTCCGCTGGGAACAGGGCCGGCTGGCCCCGGTGGCGCATCCGCATCGTATCGGCCTGACCGACCTGCTCGGCATCGACAGGCAGAAACAGATCATCAGCCAGAACACCAGGCAGTTCGTGCATGGCCGCCCGGCCAACAACGTGCTGCTCACCGGATCGCGCGGCACCGGCAAGTCCTCGCTGGTCAAGGCGCTGCTCAACGAATTTGCCGCGGACGGACTGCGCCTGATCGAAGTCGGCAAACCGGCGCTGGGCGATCTGCCGCACATCATCGCGCTGGTCGCCGGCAGGCCGGAAAAGTTTATCCTTTATTGTGACGACCTGTCGTTCAATGCCGAGGAGCCCGGTTATCAGGTGCTCAAGGCCGCGCTCGACGGTTCGCTGGTGGCGTTCTCCGACAACCTGCTGATCTACGCCACTTCCAACCGCCGCCACCTGATGCCGGAATCGATGCAGGATAATCTCGCGACGAAATATGTGGGCGATGAAATTCATCCGGGTGAAAGCATCGAGGAAAAAATTTCGCTGTCGGAACGCTTCGGCCTGTGGGTGTCGTTCTACCCGTTCAGCCAGGACGAGTACCTCGACATCGTTGCGCACTGGTTGAAGCATTTCGGCGTGACTGCCGAGTTTGATGAAGCCGCGCGGCAGGAGGCGTTGCAATGGAGTATTCAGCGTGGATCGAGGAGTGGACGGGTGGCGTGGCAGTTTGCGAGGGATTGGGCAGGAAGGGTGTAGGTTGGGTTAGCGCGTAACCCAACATCAAAAGCAAATTCAACTTCGCCGGGCTACCCCCGGCGGTGTTGATTTTAATTTTATGTGCGCTCACCCTTCGACATAGCCATTCGACTAGGCTATCAAAAGACGATAGCCAAATTGCTGGTTATCAAGGCGAACGGCCAAATATGAATGAGGTTTTATTGAACAACCCGATTGAAAAAACCAAAATCGTCGAAGTCGCCGCCGCCGTCCTGCAACGCCCCGACAACTCCTTCCTCCTCGCCCGGCGTCCTCCCGACAAAATCTGGGCCGGCTACTGGGAATTCCCCGGCGGCAAGATCGAACCCGGCGAGACCCCATACCATGCGCTGGTGCGCGAGCTGCGTGAGGAACTGGGCATCAAAGTCACAACCGCGTATCCGTGGGTGACCCGCGTGTACACCTATCCGCATGCGACGGTGCGGCTGAGTTTCTTTCGCGTGACGGCGTGGAGCGGCGAGTTGCATCCGCACGAGGGGCAGCAGTTTTCCTGGCAACTTGAATCGGATGTTCGCGTTGCTCCTGTATTGCCCGCCAACGGTCCGATTCTGCGCTCGCTGTCTTTGCCGATGCTGTATGCGATCAGCAATGTGCGGGAATTGGGTGAGGATGAATTTATGCGGCGGCTGGAAGTCGCTTTAAATAATGGTTTGCGGCTGGTGCAGTTGCGCGAGAAAGATTATTCGCGTGCAGAATTGCGCGCGCTGGCGCTGAAGATGTTGCCGCTGGTTCGCCAGCATGAAGCGCGTCTGATCATTAATGCCGACGTCGAGTTGTCAAAGGAAATCGGCGCGGACGGCGTTCAGTTGACTGGCGCGCAGCTGGCCGGGTTAAGTGTGCGTCCTGATGTGGATTGGTGCGCGGCCTCTTGTCACAGCGCCGAGGAGTTGCGCCGCGCCGAAGCGCTGGGTTGCGATTTCGCGTTGCTGAGTCCGGTGCTGGCTACGCAGTCGCATCCGGGTGCGCCGCATCTGGGCTGGGAAAAATTCGCGGCGATCGCGGCGGGGTCATCGATTCCGGTTTATGCGCTGGGAGGAATGACTCACGCTGACATGCACATCGCGTGGCAGCACGGTGCGCACGGTCTTGCGCTATTGCGTCAGGCCTGGTGAGGCGACTCGGTGAAATCCTGCTCGTCCTGGTCAGCCGGCTGGACAACGCGATAATCCTCGTTGGCCCACTTGCCCAGGTCGATCATCTTGCAGCGTTCGCTGCAGAACGGGCGGAAACGGTTGTTGGTGTCCCACTGGTGTTCTTTGCCGCAGTGGGGACAGGTTACGACCAGCGGTGCTTTATTCTGCATCATGAGGAGAGGCTGCAGAAGGTCAACTCGAATGGCACATCCTGTTCGAACAGCGTGGACTTCGCAGCATAGTTTGCCGCGATGAAGCGGATGTTGATGGCGTATTTGTTGGCACCGACTTCGGGGATGCACGGCAGTTCCCTGCTCATGCGGACACGCAGCATTTGAGCGACACGCCCGCCCTGCATTTGCTGGAAAGTACCCTGATGCGCGGTGAAGTCAAAGACCTTGCCGTTTTCGCGCAGCAGTTGCAGGATGATTTTCAACCCGGTATGCAGCGGCAGCAGCGGAGCCAGCCAGGAGCGCAGGTTTTCACGCCTGGTGTCCACATCCTGTTCCTGCCAATAGTGATAGGAAGGCAGGTCAAATTCACAGGTGCCGCCCGGCATCACGGCACGCTGCTTGATGCCCATCAGCCACTCATTCTCGCGCAGGTACTGGCCGATCTTTCCGCCCATCGCGAGCAATAACCCGGAAACCTGCTCGATCTCGGCCAAAATCGCATCCAGCGCATCCTCGGAAATCGCAGGGTTGTTGTGCAAGCTTGATAGCACGCGCTTCTGGCGTTCAAGTTCCTTCAGTAAATCGGATTTCAGGTCGGCACGGCAGATGACTTCGATAATTTCAAACAGTGTGATCAGTGCCGCGTGGTGATCCATGCTGTGATCATGTTCGGTGAAGTGCGCCATGCGCGCGAACAAATCCTCAAGACGCAGCAGAGTGCGGACCTTTTCATTAAGAGGAAATTCGTAGCTGATCACGCCGTTATTACCCGAAGTGCTGTTCCGTTATTGATTATGTGCCGTGGAGGAAAATCATATGCAACGATATATTGAAAATCCCGTTATCGTCAAATCTTGTTTTGCATAGCCGAGTAGTGTACATGCAGAATATTAACCTGTTCTGCCAAACTGTCCATACCCGCATCGTTGTGTATGACATCGTCGGCAATTCGCAGCCGTTCGGCACGCGGCGTCTGTTGAGCGATGATGCCGCGAATTTCTGCCTCGCCCATTCGACTGCGCCCGATGACGCGCGCAACCTGGGTATGCTCGTCGCAATCCACAACCAGAACCCGTTGGGCCAGTTGCATGAACGCCGGACTTTCCGGTAGCAGCGGCACGGCGAGGATAACGTATGGTTTGTCCTGCAACCGGCGGAGTTGCAGTTTGGCCTGTTCCAGGATCAGCGGATGCAAAATCAGTTCCAGACGTTGTTTGGCGGCGGAATCCGAAAAGATCAGCCCGCGCATCTTTGCGCGATCCAGTGCACCTTCTGCGGTGATGTAATCATCGCCAAACGCAGCACGAATTGCGGCGATCGCGTCGCCGCCGGATTGGGTCAGGCGGCGTGCGATTGCGTCCGTATCGATGATGCCTGCGCCATGTTCCGCGAACAGCCCGGCCACCGTGCTTTTACCGCAACCTATCCCGCCGGTGAGCCCGACAACCAGTTGAGCCGCAGCCTTAATCATGGAGCCGAAAGCAGATGCAGATATCCCTGGGTCAGAGTTTGCCCCCAGAACAGCGCGATCAGCCCGCCACCGGCCAGATAGGGACCAAACGGGATCGGAATGTTGCGGCCATGTTTGAGCGCCACGATCAGGGCGATGCCGACCGCTGCGCCGACCAGCGACGATAGCAGGATGATCAGCGGCAGCATCTGCCAGCCCAGCCAGGCACCCAGGGCAGCAAGCAGTTTGAAATCGCCGTAGCCCATGCCTTCCTTGCCGGTGATGAGTTTGAACAGCCAGTACACGCTCCACAGCGCGAGATAACCGATTGCTGCACCCAGCACTGCGCTGGACAAACTGGTAAATATCCCGAACAGGTTGAACAGCAAACCCGCCCAGAGCAGCGGCAGGGTGATGTCGTCCGGCAGCAGTTGGGTGTCGATGTCGATTGCGGTGAGTGCCAGCAATGCCCAGACCAGCAACAGCGCACCGGCAGCGGTCCAGCCGAACCCGAAGTGCCAGGCCGCATAGGCGCACAGCATGCCGCTGATAGCCTCGATGACGGGATAGCGCGGCGAAATGGCCGCGCCACAGCCGCTGCATTTGCCGCGCAACAGCAGGTAACTGACGATGGGAATGTTTTCCCATGCGCTGATCGCGTGATTGCAATGCGGGCAGGCGGAGCGTGGGACCACGAGATTGTATGGTGTATGGGGAGCGGCATCGCCGTCCGGGTGCGAGGCTTCCCCGCGCAACTCGGCGCATTGTTGCCGCCAACCCAGTTCCATCATTTTAGGCAGTCGATGGATCACCACGTTGAGAAAACTGCCGACCATCAAGCCCAGCACGCCAGCCATTATTGTGAACGCAAGTGGTGAAGATTGGAGAAGATGGGGTAATGTATACATATCGGTTGTTTCAGTGAAGACTGATCCGTCTGCGGGTTATATAGGGGCGGACCTGCCGACCACCAGTCCGAGAAAAAGGCACGCGCCGATAAAGGCGGCGGGGACCGTTTGCAGTAGCTCCGGCAAACTCATTGCGTTACTGCAAGGAATGAAAGGAAGGGGCCGGGGCGGAACCTGTGCCTTGAATCTTGAACCTTGCACCCCTGTCCTTGATTTTCATTAAATGACTTCGCCCATCTTGAAGATTGGCAGGTACATCGCGATCACCATGCCGCCGATCAGCGTACCCAAAACCACCATGATGACCGGCTCCATCAGGCTGGAGATGGCGGTTACCGCATCATCCACTTCGGCCTCATAGAAATCGGCCACCTTGCTGAGCATGGAATCCAGCGAGCCGGCCTCTTCACCGATGGCACACATTTGCAATACCATGCTGGGGAATATCCCGGTGTTCTGCATGGAGACAGTGAGACCACTCCCGGTGCTGACCTCGCGTTGAATCACTTTGGTGGCATTGTAATACACCGCATTGCCCGCCGCGCCGGCAACCGAATCAAGCGATTCGACCAATGGAACGCCGGCAGCGAACATGGTGGCAAGTGTGCGGGTCCAGCGGGCGATCGTGGCTTTGCGGATCAACTCTCCGAAAACGGGTAGTTTGAGCAACAGATTGTCCATCACGTCCTGCATTTTTTTGCTGCGTTTCCAGAAATAGAAGAAGGCGTAAAAGCCGCCGCCGATCCCGCCGAAAATCGCCCACCAATATTTTACAAAGGCATCGGATATGCTCATCAGAAGCAACGTCGGAGCCGGCAGGCTTGCGCCAAATCCGCTGAACAGTTCCTTGAATGCCGGGATCACGAAAATCATGATCACGGCGGTGATAAGGAACGCCACGACGATGATGGAAACTGGATAGAACAGGGCTGATTTGATCTTGCTCTTGAGAGCCTGGGTTTTTTCCATGTAGGTCGCCAGGCGTTCCAGCAGGGCGTCCAGAATACCCGCGGCCTCGCCGGCGCCGATCAGGTTGCAGTACAACGCGTCGAAATACAGCGGGAATTTAAGGAAGGCCTGCTGCAAGCTGCTGCCGGTTTCCACATCGGTTTTGATATCGAGCAGCAGCCGTGCCACAGAAGGGTTGCTATGTCCCTTGCCCACGATGTCGAAAGCCTGCAACAGCGGAACGCCCGATTTCATCATGACGGCAAGCTGGCGCGTGAATAGCGTGATGTCTTTGGCCGTGATGGACTTGCCGCGGGTTTTCTGCTTTTTTATTTTTGTGACATTGACCCCTTGGCGCCGTAAATAAGCAGACACGCTGGCCTCGCCGGGCGCGCGCATATCGCCTTTGACCGGCTTGCCGGACTTATCCTTGCCTTCCCAGGCGAAGGTAAATTCTTTTGCTTTTGCTTTTTGGTCTCTTGCTGCTACAGCCATAGTGTCTCCCTTGGGTCACTGACTAAAATTGTTTATCGCTAATATCGGCGGGCATCATGCCGAGCTTTATGATTATTGTAAAGGCATGCTTTTTTTGCGGATTATTCAGCTGGGCGGAAAAATGCGCGCCACCTTCACGATGCGATCCTGGGTCTGAATGATCTCTATCGGATAACCCGCAATTTTCAGGCTGGTGCCGGTTTCCGGAATATCTTCGAGATGATCGAGAATCAGCCCGTTCAGTGTTTTTGGTCCATCAAGCGGCAAATGCAGGCCCAGCTTGCGATTCAGCTCGCGCAAACTGCTGCTGCCTTCGAGCAAAAAGCTGCCGTCTTCCTGGCGCAGGAATTTTCCGGTTTGCGCGGGCGATTGCGTGGTGAATTCGCCGACGATCTCTTCAAGGATATTTTCCAGTGTGACCAATCCGAGCAGCTCGCCGTATTCATCCACCACCATGCCAAGTCGCGCATGTCGCTCCTGAAACTGCTGCAGTTGCTTGAGCAGTGGCGTATCGGACGGGATGAAATAGGGCTCATTCAGGATTTCGCGCAACCGGGTCAGATCCAGTGTTGTTTCCTGCAACAGGGCCGGTACCCGCTTTATATGCAGGATGCCGATGATGTTGCTGTGCGTGTCGGCATAAACAGGCAGCAAGGTGTGGTGGCAAGTGATAATCTGCTGGCGCAATTCATTTGCATCGGCATTGATATCCAGCGCCTCGATCTGATTGCGCGGAATCATCACATCGTTCACGGTGATGCGTTCAAGGTCGACAAGATTGAGCAGCATCTTCTGATGTTTGCGCGGCAGGAAATGTTCGGCATCCAATACCAGTCCGCGCAATTCCTCGATCGTCATTTTTTGCTTGCTTTGATCGGTCTGTATCTTGATGCGCAGTAACCACAGTACGCCTTTGACCAGGCCGCCCGCTATCGAGACCACCGGATGGAATAGCGTGATCAGCGGCGTGAGCAGATAACTGGCCGGCAGCGCGATGCGTTCCGGATAGCTTGCCGCAATGATCTTGGGCATGATTTCACTGAAAACCAGAAGTGCGAACGTGATTGCCAGTGTGCCCAGCAGTATAGCCAGATCGTTTTGACCGTACAGGCGCAGAATGATGATATTGGTCACCGCGGCGGCAGCGACGTTGAGCAGGGTATTGCCGAGCAGGATCGAACCAAGCAGTTTGTCCACTTTGCCGAGCAGGCGGTTGACCAGTTTGGCACTGCGATTTCCTCTGCGTACCAGGCTGTTCAGGCGATAGCGGTTGATCGCCATCATGCTGGTTTCAGAGCCGGAAAAGAACGCGCTGCAAACCAGCAGCAATAGCAAGATACCAAACAGTGTGGCTAAAGAAAGGTCGTCCAAAGTGATGCCCTGGTTATGGTGATGGCGGTCATTTCGACGATGAGAATAGTGGGCGAGAGGTAAGCAGGTGTCAAGCGGCGCGACGGCTGCTCCAAACCATCAGCCATACACCGGCAATGACCATCGGCAGGCTCAGCCATTGTCCCATGCTCATGCCCAGCGATAGCAGGCCGAGAAAATCGTCCGGCTCGCGGGTGAATTCGACGATAAAACGGAAGCTGCCATAACCGATCAGGAACAGGCCCGATATGGCGCCGACAGGGCGCGGCTTGCGCGCGTACAGCCAGAGCAGCGTGAATAACACCACGCCTTCCAGTGCGAATTCGTAAAGCTCGGAGGGGTGGCGCGGCAGGTTGTCGACTTTGGGGAAGACCATTGCCCATGGCACGTCAGTGGGACGTCCCCATAGTTCGCCATTGATGAAATTGCCGAGGCGCCCGAACGCCAGGCCGGGCGGAACCAGCGGGGCGATGAAGTCGGTCAATTCCAGCCAGCGCAAATGATGTTTGTGCGCGAACCACGCCATCGCCACCAGCACGCCGAGAAAGCCGCCGTGAAAAGACATGCCGCCTTGCCATACCGCAAAAATTTCCAGCGGGTGCGCGGCGTAATACCCCGGCTTGTAAAACAGCACATAGCCCAGGCGTCCGCCCAGAATCACCCCGAGTACACCGTAGAACAGCAGGTCGTCGAGTAGTTTTGCGGTGAATTGCGGGTTGTTTAATGTGGCGATGCGTTTGCGTCCCAGCCACAGGAAAGCTATGAAACCGGCGAGGTACATCAGTCCGTACCAATGAATGGCCAGCGGACCGAGTTGCAGGGCGACTGGATTGAATTGCGGATGAACGAGCATGAATGAATCGGGTAAAATCGAAGGCCGGATTATACTGGCATCCCTAAAAACAGTCGCGTTTAATAACCGCTCGCGCGCTCACGATGTTTTACAGGCAAAATAAAGAGGAAAACATGACCACAGCACAGCATTTGAATACGCAATTCGGCATCAACGGGCATCTGAATTTTATCGAGGATCCAAGCGGATTGATCGTCGCAGAAATCAGCAATGCACAGGCAACGGCGTCGCTCTGTCTGCAGGGCGCGCACCTGATGACCTGGCAGCCGGGGAGTCAGGCGTTGCCGGTAGTGTGGTTGTCGCGCGATGCCAAGCTTGCCAAGGGGAAATCCATACGCGGCGGCGCGCCGGTGTGCTGGCCGTGGTTCGGTGCGCATGCTTCCGAAGCGAACTTTCCCGGGCACGGCTATGCGCGCACCGTGCCCTGGCGAGTGGTGGAGTCGGGCAATGAGCCGAACGGAGCCACGCGTCTGACGCTGCGTCTGGTGGAAGGCGAGAAGACGCGTGAGCAATGGACGCATGCCTGCGCGCTGGATCTGACCGTGATCGTCGGTGAAACGCTGCGCATGGAAATGACCACCGAAAATACCGGTGCCAGCGATTTCGTCATCGGCGAAGCATTGCATACTTATTTTCGGATCGGTGACATCGGCGAAGTGCGGGTGACAGGATTGGAGAACTGCGATTACTGGGACAAGGTGGGCGGTTCCACACTGAAAAAGCAGTCCGGCGAAATTCATTTCTCGGGCGAGACCGATCGCGTGTATATCAACACTGCTCACGAGTGCGTGATCGAAGACGACAAGCTCAAGCGCCGCATTCATGTGGCCAAGTCCGGGAGTCTTTCCACTGTGGTATGGACGCCGTGGACGGAAAAGGCCAACAAGATGGGCGACATGGGGCAACCCGACGGCTGGCGCGAAATGGTTTGTGTGGAGTCGGTGAATGCGCTGGAAAACGTGGTGAAAGTCGCGGCGGGAACACGGCACACGATGATAGTCGAATACCGTGTGGAGTCTATTTGACGGAACGGCAAGCCTAGGAATGCTTTATGAGTCAGACTTTAAAATTCAGACACGGACAACCCGCGCAACCCGAATGGTCGATTAATGCTTTTTAATTCAGGCGGGTGATGCCGGTATTACATGGATGTCAACGTATCCTGCGGGAACCGCGTTGTGGGCTTACAACCTGTAACAATTTGCCTGCCAAGTCGGGTGGCAACGCGGGTGTACTTGTCTTAGAATCGAAATTGAAGGTGAAACCTTCACATCGTTTCAGACGCTTTCAAATAAAAAATGGAGAGAAAGAGAATATGAAAACTATTATCGTAAGCATGATTGCAGCAGCAGGTCTGGTGATGGCGGGTAGCGTAATGGCGGAAGATATGCCGGCGCTGGCGAAGAAGAGCGGTTGCACCGCTTGCCACACTATCGAAAAGAAGTTGGTAGGCCCGGCTTGGAGAGATGTTTCCAAGGCTTACAACAAGGTTGGCGCTACGGGTACTGCAGTTGATCCTAAGGTTTATCAAACCACCCAAAAAGTCTCTGCCATCCTGAAGGAACACGGCAAAGCGACTCCTGAAGCATGGCTGGAAGAAAAAGTAGCCAAGGGCGGCACTGGAGACTGGTTTACCCATACAGCCATGATACCTAATGCACCACGCGTCAAGGCAGCTGACATCAAGACGCTTGTCGATTTCGTCCTTAGTCTGGAAAAGAAGTAAGCCTGTCCGTATCCCTTCGATCAGGCTCATGAGAGCCTTGTGGAAGGACCAGAAACAGTCCTGAAAGAAGCCGGCGCAAGCCGGCTTTTTTCATCGCCTGCGGCGACGTCTCTTCTCGATGTGAGCGGCAGTTTTTGTGTATGGCGCAAATAATAGTTTGTTCGAATGTCAACTTTCTTTTGTGGGTATGCATTATTGTTCCGGCGACGGTCAGTATGTGTTGTTTAAATTTATGCCTGCCCCACGAGCTTGCCGATTGCGCGGGTGAACGTCGCCACATCAACCGATGCGAATGGCTATGCAAAGCAGATCGAGTTGTTTAGAATCAACAAGTGGGGGCGAACCCTCGCAGGTTCGAAATACTTTAATCATATAAATGGAGAGACGTATGAAAGCTATTGTCGGAGGTATGGTTGCAGTGGCGGGTTTGATGGTTGCAGCTAGCGTAATGGCGGAAGAAATGCCGCCTCTTGCCCACAAGCTCAACTGCACTGCTTGTCACTCGATAGACAAAAAAGTGGTTGGTCCTGCCTGGAGAGACGTAGCCAAAAAATATACCGGCAGCGGGGTCACCAAGTACACCTACAAGGGCAAGGAATATCCTTTGATCGAAGGTCTGGTGATGAAGGTATCACAGGGCGGTTCCGGCAACTGGGGCACCATGCCTATGCCGGCCAACGACCCGACCGGTGCAAAAAAGGCGGAAATCACCGAACTGGTCAAGTTCGAGCAAAGTTTGGCCACCAAATAACCTCGAATACTCAAACAGCACGAGCCGGCGCAAGCCGGCTTTTTGTTGCCCGTTAAATTGACAAGCAGAGTGCCTGCTCCGCATAATCAAGGCTCACACATCGGGGGGGTAAACATGTCGCTTCATTCTGTTCGTTCGTTATTGTTCGGCACCATTGCATCGGTCCTGCTTTCCTTAACACTGTACGGGTGTGAAAAATCGGCCACGACCGATCAAAAATCGTCCGGCGATCTGGTCGTGCGTATCGGCGCGTCAGCTCCTTTGACCGGTCCGCAGGCGCACCTCGGCAAGGACAATGAGAATGGCACGCGCATGGCGATAGACGATGCGAATGCTAAGGGTATTGTCATTGGCGGGAGCAAGGTACATTTCGAATTGATCAGCGAAGACGACCAGGCCGATCCCAAGACTGCGACCATCGTGGCCCAGAAACTGGTGGACGATAAAGTCAATGGCGTCATCGGCCATCTTAATTCCGGCACCACCATCCCCGCGGCAAAAATCTACAGCGATAACGGCATTCCCCAGATATCGCCTTCCGCCACGGCGGTTGCCTATACCGCCCAGGGTTTCAAGACCGCGTTCCGCGTGATGGCGAATGATGCGCAGCAGGGCCGTGTGCTGGGCGAGTACGCGGCAAAAAATCTGGGCGCGAAGAAGATCGCGGTGATCGATGACCGCACGGCTTACGGCCAGGGCCTGGCGGATGAATTCATCAAGTCTGCAAAAGCCAACGGCGCGCAGATCGTCGCGCATGAATATACCAACGACAAGGCGATGGACTTCACCGCGGTGCTGACTGCGGTAAAAGGCAAAAAACCGGACCTGCTGTTCTATGGCGGGATGGATGCGCAGGGCGGACCGATGGCAAAACAGCTCAGGGCACTTGCGCTGAAGCTGAAATTCATGACGGGCGACGGCGGTTATACACCGGAATTCATCAAGCTGGCAGGCACTGCTGCGGAAGGCGCCTATGCCTCATTGCCCGGCGTGCCGCTGGACAAGATGCCCGGCGGCAAGTCGTTCGCCGATCGGTTCGTTGCCAAGTACGGCCCCATACAGTTGTATGCACCCTACTGCTACGATGCGGTGAATGTGATGATCGCCGCGATGCAGAAAGCCGGTTCTGCTGATCCCGCAAAATATTTGTCCGCGCTGGCCGATATTACATATGACGGCGTCACGGCAAAGATACAGTTCGACGAAAAGGGTGATCTGAAAGGCGGCGCGATCACCATGTACCAGGTGCAGCATGGCAAGTGGCAGCCGCTGGAGACCCTCGGTGCGGCCGAGACGGCGGCGCACTGATGCGGTACCGGTAAAACAACAAACGACACGGAACACGTGTCGTTTTTGTTTGCGCGACGATGGAAATCTTCCTACAACAAATCATTAACGGCCTCGTGCAGGGCAGCGTGTACGCGCTGGTCGCGCTGGGCTATACCATGGTGTATGGCATACTCGGCCTGATCAATTTCGCGCATGGCGAAGTGGTGATGATAGGCGCGATGCTGGCGCTTTCCGCGCTGACGGCGCTGCTCGGATGGGGGGTGACGCCGCTGCTGGCCTTGCCGATCAGCATTGCGCTGGCGATGCTGGGTTGCATGGTGCTCGGTTACGGTATCGAACGCATCGCCTACCGCCCGCTGCGTCATGCGCCGCGCCTGGCGCCCCTCATCACCGCAATCGGCGTGTCCATCGTGTTGCAGAATCTGGCGATGATGATCTGGGGACGCGAGTACCACTCTTTCCCGCAGCTGATCGCCAATACGCCGCATAACATCGGCGGTGCGATCATCAACAATATCCAGCTCATCATTTTCATCCTGGCGCTGGCGATCATGGCGGCGCTGATGGTTGTTGTGCATCGTACCCGTCTCGGACGCGCGATGCGCGCGGTGGCGGAGAACCAGCATGCTGCGCAACTGATGGGCGTGGACATCAATCGCGTGATCTCGATCACTTTCATGCTCGGCTCTGCACTCGCCGCAATAGCCGGAGTCATGGTCAGCGCCAACTATGGTTTGGCGCATTACTACATGGGTTTCATACTCGGTCTGAAAGCCTTCACCGCTGCGGTGCTGGGCGGCATCGGCAATCTGCGCGGCGCGATGCTTGGCGGGCTGCTGCTCGGGCTGATCGAGAGCCTGGGCGCGGGTTATATCGGCGATCTGACCGGCGGATTTTTTGGCAGCAACTATCAGGATGTGTTCGCCTTCTTCGTGCTGATCGCTGTGCTGGTGTTCAGGCCGTCCGGTCTGCTCGGCGAACGTCTGGCAGAACGTGCATGAAATTAATAAACCGAATTTCAAGCCACATAACCAGCGACTTGGCTGCTGTTTTTTGGCAGCCTAGTCGAATGGCTATAACCAACCACTTGGCAACCGTCTTCTGGTTGTTTAGTGGGATGGCTAGTTGTCTCACCAGTAGTTACATCAGAGATCACAGAGATGAAACCGGTTTTCTCTGTGCTCTCTGTGCTCTCTGTGCTCTCTGTGGCTAATCGATTTTTTCCAGGATGAAATTCAACCCAAAATCAAAATTGCTGTTCGTTGTTCTCGCGATCGCATTGCTGCTGTTGCCTTTTGTCACCGATGCGCTGCTCGGGCGCGGCTGGGTGCGCATCGTCGATTTTGCGATGCTCTATATCATGCTGGCGCTCGGGTTGAACATCGTGGTCGGTTATGCGGGCCTGCTTGATCTTGGCTACATCGCGTTCTTTGCGGTGGGCGCGTATTGCTACGCGCTGACCAATTCGCCGCATCTGGCCCAGGCTTTTCCGATTGCGTTTCCCGCTGGCGTGCATCTGCCGTTCTGGATCGTTCTGCCGATGGCGGCCTTGATTGCGGGTGGTTTCGGCGTGCTGCTCGGTGCGCCGACATTGCGCCTGCGCGGAGATTACCTTGCCATCGTCACGCTCGGTTTTGGCGAAATCATCCGCATCTTTTTGAACAATCTCAACGCGCCCGTCAATCTGACCAACGGCCCGCAGGGCATCAGTTTCATCGATCCGATCAGCGTGATGGGTGTATCGCTGAACAGGACCCGGGATTTTTTCGGCATCGCGTTTCCTTCCGTGCATCTGTATTTCTATGTGTTCCTGGCATTCACCGTGCTGGTGATTTTCGTTTCGCAGCGGCTGGAGAGATCGCGTATCGGCAGGGCGTGGATGGCGATACGTGAAGACGAGGTTGCCGCGTCGGCGATGGGCATCAACACGCGCAACCTCAAGCTGCTGGCCTTTGCGATGGGCGCGATGTTCGGCGGCGCGTCCGGCGCGCTGTTTGCCGGTTTCCAGGGCTTCGTCAGCCCGGAAAGTTTCAGCCTGATGGAATCCATCATGGTGCTGTGCATGGTGGTGCTGGGCGGGATGGGCAACATCGCCGGCGTGATCCTCGGCGGCGTATTGCTGGCGCTGTTGCCGGAGGTGTTGCGCAACATCGTCGTGCCGCTGCAACAGGCCCTGTTCGGCAAGACGCTGATCGACCCGGAAAGCCTGCGCATGCTGCTGTTCGGCTCGGCGCTGATCGTGATGATGCTGTATCGCCCGGCCGGATTGCTGCCATCGCGCGTGCGCCGCCGCGAGCTGGGCGGTGACGAGGCGGCTGCCGAGGAGAGCGTGTACGATGCCACACACTGAAGACGCGTTGCTGCGCGCGTCGCACATAGTCAAAAAATTCGGCGGACTGAGCGCGCTCAGCGATGTGTCGCTGCATATCCGGCGCGGCGAAATCTACGGCCTGATCGGCCCGAACGGCGCAGGCAAGACCACCCTGTTCAACGTGATCACCGGGCTGTATCAGCCGAGCGCAGGGGGCTTTCAGTTCAACGGCGTGCACTACCCGTCGGGCAAGCCGCATGTGCTGGCGCAAGCCGGTATCGCGCGCACCTTCCAGAATATCAGGCTGTTCGCCAACCTGACCGCGCTGGAAAATGTGATGATAGGCCGCCATGTGCGCACCCGCGCGGGCGTGTTCGGCGCGCTGCTGCGCGATCGCGGCACACGCAGGGAAGAGCATGCGATCGCCGTACGCGCGCGCGAACTGCTGCACTATGTCGGCATCGAAAAGCCCGCGCAGACCCTCGCCAAGCATCTTTCCTACGGCGAACAGCGCCGCCTCGAGATCGCCCGCGCGCTGGCCACCGAACCGCTGCTGCTCGCGCTCGACGAACCCGCCGCAGGCATGAACGCCAGCGAAACCGGGAATCTCAAAACACTGTTGAAGACCATACGCACCAGCGGCGTTACCGTGCTGCTGATCGAGCACGATGTCAAACTCATCATGGGGCTGTGCGACCGCGTTGCGGTGCTGGATTACGGCAAAAAGATCGCCGAAGGGGTGCCGGAACAGATACGCAAGGATCCCGCTGTGATCGCCGCTTATCTCGGAGGCGGCGGTGACTGATCCATTGCTCGAAATCAGCGGCCTCAAAGTCGCTTATGGCGGCATCCATGCCATCAAGGGAATAGACCTGCATGTCGCGCAGGGCGAACTGGTCGCGCTGATCGGCAGCAACGGCGCTGGCAAGACCACCACGCTGAAAACCCTGGCGGGGCTGCTGCATCCGGCCGGCGGGCAGATCAGCTACGACGGTCAGAGCCTGCACAACGTCGCGGCACACCGGCGTGCCGCGATGGGCATCGCGCTCGTGCCGGAAGGACGCGGCGTATTCGCGCGCATGACGATAGAGGAAAATCTGCTGATGGGCGCATACAGCCGCAACGACAAAAGCGAAATCGCGACAGACCTCGAGCGCATGTACGTATTATTTCCCCGCTTGGGCGAGCGCAAAGACCAGCTGGCCGGAACCCTCTCCGGCGGCGAGCAGCAGATGGTCGCGATGGCGCGCGCGCTGATGAGCCGCCCGCGCCTGCTGATGCTGGACGAACCCAGCATGGGACTCGCACCGCTGATGGTGCAAAAAATATTCGATACCATCCGCGACATCGCCGCACTCGGTATGAGCATCCTGCTGGTCGAACAGAACGCCAGGCTTGCGCTCGAAGTGGCGCAACGCGGCTACGTGATGGAAAGCGGCGCGATAACGTTGTCCGGCGCGGCCGGTGAACTGCTGGGCAGCGATGCGGTGCAGCGCGCGTATCTGGGAGGTTAGCTTTGTGTAGGGCGGGTTCACCCGCCGGATTTAGCGTGTAGGTTGGGTTGAGCGTAGCGATACCCAACAATCAAAGTCAACTTCGCCGGGGGCGATTTCTTTGGGTTACTTTTCTTGGCAAGACAAGAAAAGTGACTAGCTGCCGGTCTACCACCGGCGGTTTTGGTTTCAATGTTGGGTAGCTTTGTATAGCCATCTGACTAGGCTGTCAAAATACGCCAGCCAAGTCATTGGTTAACGCGCTGCGCGCTAACCCAACCTACATTCTCCGTTACTCGCCCCATTGGGCAGCCAGCTTGCGGTCGCGCCGGCTCTCTGCCAGGCGCAACATGAACGGGCAGTCTTCGCGGTGTATCGTGATTCCCCGGTCGCGGGTCACATAGCCGACGATGTCATCTCCCGGTGCCGGATTGCAGCATTTTGCGATGCGGGTCATCAGGTTGTTCACGCCGCCGACGGTGATGTCTGCCTGGGAAGAGCGTTCGGTTGCGGGTTTGAAGACTTTTGGTTTTGCCAGCGCGATCACCTTGGCGGGCAGCTCTTCCTGGATCGCGACGGCGATGCGCCGCTGCGTGACTTCGTTGCGCCCGATTGCCGCGAGAAAGTCTTCCAGCTTGTTGAAGTGCAATCGTTGCGCGAGTTTTTCCTGATTGATGGAAGTGATGCCGAGCCGGTGCAGATCGCGATCCAGTTGTGTGCGACCCTGTGCGACGCTTTCGTCGAAATTCTGGTTCTTGAACCAGGCGCGCACCTTGGCGCGGATACGCGGGCTTTGCAGAAAGCCGAGTGACGGGTTGATCCAGTCGCGGCTCGGCCCGCCCTGTTTGACGGTAAGGATCTCCACGCGTTGTCCGTTCTGCAGCTTGTAGTTGAGCGGCACGATAGCGCCGTCCACCTTCGCGCCGCGGGTACGGTGCCCCAGATCGGTGTGCAGCATGTAGGCGAATTCCACCGGGGTAGCGCCTTTGGGCATCGCGATTACTTTACCCTGGGGCGTGAGCACATAAACCTGGTCGTGGAACAATTCGTTTTTGAATTGCTCCTGCAGATCGCCCTTGCCGGCGAGATCTTCTTTCCATTCCAGTATCTGGCGCAACCAGGCGATTTTTTCGTCGAAGCGGGTATCCGGTTTCACGCCTTCCTTGTAGCGCCAGTGGGCGGCAACGCCGAGTTCGGAATGCCAGTGCATCTCGCGGGTGCGTATCTGCACCTCGAGCGCCAGGCCGCGCGGACCGATCACCGCGGTGTGCAGCGAGCGGTAGTTGTTACTCTTGGGGTGAGCGATGTAGTCGTCGAATTCGCTCTCGATCGGCGGCCACAATTCATGTACCAGGCCGAGCGCGGTGTAGCAGGCCCTGATCCCATCAACTTTATCATCGTCAATGAGTATTCTTAGTGCTCGAACGTCGTAGAGCTCGCTGAAATCCAGATGCTTGTGCTTCATCTTGTTGATGATGCTGTAGATGTGTTTTGGACGGCCAGTCACTTCGGCAGGTACGCCGGCCTGGCCCAGCACCTGCTTGAGCTTAGCTACCACTGCGGAGATGTACTGCTCGCGATCGACCCGGCGTTCATCCAGCAGCTTCGCGACTTTCTTGTACAGCTCCGGCTCGAGATAGCGCACCGAGAGGTCTTCCAGTTCCCACTTGAGTTGCCATACGCCGAGACGGTTGGCCAGCGGCGCAAACAGGCTGCGGGTCTGCTGTGCGATCAGTTTCTGCTGTTCTTTGCTGGCACCCGACAAGTGACGCAAGGTCTGGGTGCGTTCGGCCAGTTTGATCAGCACCACGCGGATGTCTTCCACCATCGCCAGCAGCATCTTGCGCAGGCTTTCGATCTGCTGGGTGGTTTCGCCCTTGTTCTTTTTCTCGTGGCCGGGCATCTCGCTGAATTGCTGAATCTGCTCCATGCGCGAAATGCCCTCGACCAGCATCTTCACATTGGTGCCGAAACCCTGCTCGATTTTTTCCTGCCAGTCATCCAGGTATTCGGGCACCGCATGCAGGATGGCGGCGGCGATGGTTTCATGATCCATGTTCATGCCGGCCAGGATATCTGCCGCGCCCAGCGCGTGTTGCAACAGCGGTGCGCCGGTCAGCTCGACCTGCCCGGCATAGAGCGGTCCGGCCAATTCGCAGGCGTTGCGTATCGCGTCAACTTCTGCGGGAGCAAAAGTTTTCGACACGGTATCAAGCAGGGACTGGATGTTCCCGGATGACAGGGTTGATTGTTTGGAAGCTGAAACCATGGAGCATTATTGCATTGATGCATGGGCAGCATAAAGCCACATGGAACAGGAAAAACGAACCGGCTACTTTTTCATTGCGCGTTCGATATCTGCCAGTGTTTGTTGCGCGGTCTGTGCGAGCGGGCCGCCCAGGCTGACCGCCCGATGTGCGGCTTCCAGCGCCTCTTCATAGCGCGCCTGGTCGGACAGGGTTTGCGCCAGATTATTGAAAGCGGCGACCGAATCGGGGTGGTCATGTGCGGCTTGGCGGAAAGCGGCCTCTGCCTGCGTCAGGTCATGCAATTGGTAGGCGGCGTTGCCGGCGCCTATTTGCGCGGACAGGTTTCCGGGCCAGCGCTTCAATGCGGCAAGGTATGTGCTTTGCACCCGTTCGGGGCCGCTGATTTTCTCGAGCGCGCTGACTGCGGCGATAAAAGAGGTTGCATCGGCGGTTGCCGGGATTTTGCCCGGCGGCATCGCGACCATTGCCCAGTAGTTGCTGCGTGCCCAGGTGTATTCGAACGTCCTCATCGGCAATACTTGCCGTTGCTCGGGCCCCGAGCGCAGGATGATTTCGGCGCGGTCGAGATCGTAGCCGATCACGACCGCGTAATGCCAGACCGGATACCAGGAAAACGCCAGATTCTGCAGTACCACAACCGGCGTACCGGCTGCGATTTCGTGCATCACGTCATTCAATTCGGGTGCCAATTGATAGGCGACAGCACCGTTGCGCCGCGCAGCAGCCAGCATTTCGACCTGCAGGCTGCCGTGCCGGTCGGGCAAATAAAGTTCGGGCTTGAGTATCTCGGGTGTCACCGAAAAACCGACCGCATTCAACGACATCGCCAGCGATGCCGGGCCGCATTGATAAGCATCCTGGGCAAAATAGGGAACCCTGGCGAGCTCGGTGTGCCTGGGCAAAGAGGCAGGGGGAGAACCCAGCATCAGGCGCGTCTGCGGCGGGGTTGCGCATGCGGCCAGGCACAAAAGAAAAACGCCCACTACCAGTGAGCGGGCGTTCAGGATAGCCATGAATTATCGATTGTTGATTGAATGGGTGAACGGGAAGACCTTGGTGAATCCCAGGATGTCGGTTATCAGCAACACGATGAAAATGGTGAGCAACACGCCGAGGACGCCATCGCCGCCTGCGGGCAATTTATCCAGTTTCCCGGCGATATTGTGCGCTTCATCGTCGGTCAGCGCATAGACGCGCGCTTTCGCTTCATTGGCAGTCACACCCTGTTTTTGCAGCTGGGCGAGCACGTCCGCACGGTCGAGGAAAGCGCTGATCTTGGCGCGGTCCTGACCAGCCAACTCATGGGAAACGGCCTGGTTTGTATCCACCATGACGGCAAAAGCGGATTGCATAGGCAGGCCCATGGCCAGCATGCTTAACATCACAACGCGGCTGGTCCAGCGCATGAAACGGGAATATTGCTGAGTCATATTATTGCTCCTCGGTTGGGTGAATTAAATATACGGCTCTTCATCAAATGTACTGTGAATTTTCTCTTAATGTTAGAGAATTCTGTTTTTCAACCACACTGACGGCATCATGAAAGACACTGACCTGTACGAAGCTCTTCTTGGATTGAAAACCCCTTGGT